>Ga0136633_1003394_pt1 | contig 10506 bp, 11 predicted proteins | sample AntDrymeUQ832206_2_FD_105494 | JGI IMG/M metagenome (GOLD analysis project Ga0136633, IMG submission 105494) | Polar desert sand microbial communities from Dry Valleys, Antarctica - metaG UQ83 (22.06) | ecosystem: Environmental > Terrestrial > Soil > Desert | place: Antarctica: Dry Valley...
AAGAGCCGATGCCGGTGCCGAAGGCATTGACGGCACCATAGGACGTGCTGTGGGAGTCGGCCCCCACCGCCAGCATGCCCGGCCTCACCGCGTGCGTTTCGAGAAGCAGCTGATGGCCGATGCCGTCGCCCTGATCGTAGGTCCGGATGCCGTGCGTCTGCGCATAGACACGCGCTCGCGCCTGCAGCGCCAGCGCCTTCGGGCCGGAGGCCGGGCCGTAGTGATCGAGCGCGAATACCAGCCGCTCGGGGTGCCGCGGTGCGCGTTCGCCCCCGGCCATGCCAGCCAGGTAGTCGAGCGCCATCGGGATCGACCCGTCCGTTCCCATCGCGACGTCGGGGGTGCAGATGGCGATCTCTCCCGCCCGCATCGGGCGGCCGGCGGCACGCGACAGGATCTTCTCGCTGATCGTCGAGCCGCCTGGAGGCGCGGTCCGGGCCGCCTGCTGTGGTTCAGTCATACCTGACGATACCATCCGTCCTGACGACGACGATGACGGTACGATGCCGATCCGTCAGAACCGCTCGAGCCACGGCCGGATGGCCAGCTCGTTGCTCCAGGTGGAGCGATGCTGGTCGATGACGGCAAGGTAGGTGGTGGCGATCGCGTCGGGATCGAGCATCGAGTCGGGTTTGTCGGCCGGCTCGCTGCGGGGGTCGCTGCGGATCGCACCGTCGATATTGATCCAGGCGACGTGGATCCCCTTCGGATGCAGCTCGCGGGCCATCGACTGCGACAGTCCGCGCTGAGCGAACTTGCCCATGGCGAATGGCGCCGACTCGGCGAAACCCTTGTCGCCTGCCGAGGCGCCGGTGAACAGGATGGTTCCGCGCGCACCCCGCTCCGGACTCTGGCCGAGCATCATCCGGCTGGCGGCCTGGCCCACCAGGAAGGCGCCGAATGCCGTGACCTCGATGGCGTGGCGGACCGCTTCGGGATCCAGGTCGACGATCGGCCCGCGCTGACGAGCCGAAGGGTTGTAAACCGCGACCCGGAGCGGCCCCTCGATGGAGGCGAACAAGGCGTTGACCTGGTCCGGCCGGGCGGCATCGCAGTCGCGCACTTCGGCGCCCGTCTGCGTTGCCAGCGTCCTGATCTTCGTGGTGTCGCGGGCGGCGAGCACCAGGCGATATCCGCGACTGTGCAACAGCCGCGCCAGGGAGGCCGAGAGGCCGGCGCCGGCGCCGACAATCAGCGCAACCGGCGGGTGAGCGGCATTGCTCGTGCTCATGGTCTGCTCCTTGCAGATACTCGGGCGTAACGCCCATGGTGAAACATCCGGCAGGATCAGCGCAGGTCGAGGATCGACTGCGCGGACGACCGCAGCCGTACCTTGCCGTTGCGAATCAATGCGTAGGCCAGTGCCTTGGCGCCGGCGGTGGCGCCCACCAGTCGACGCGCCCGGTCGGCGTGAGTGCCTCGAAGCCCGTTCGCCCCCTCCTGCTCGTACAGGTCCAGCAAAGTGGCGCTGGAAATCAGCGCGAGGTGCGTGAAGGCCTGTGGGAAGTTTCCGAGAAACGCCTTGGATCCGGGATCGATCTCTTCCGAGTACAGCCCGACGTCGTTGGCGTAGCCCAGCAGCTGCTCGAAAAGATCCCGCGCTTCCGCTGCCCGGTCGACCGCCAGCAACGCATCGACCAGCCAGAAGCTGGTGATGAAGAGGGCGCCTTCCGGCCCTTCCAGGCCGTCCTCGCTGCGGTAGCGGTAAACAAACGGGCCCGACTGCAACTCCTGTTCAATCCGCCGAACCGTCTCGGCCAGGATCTTGCGGTCGATCGGCAGTCCGAGCAGCGGCAAGGTCAGCAGGGTGGCGTCGGTGCCTTCGGATTCGAACGACTGCGTCATGTACGCGGGCGTTCCCCGGCAGCCGTCGGCCCTGAGCGCAGCCAGGATCTCTTCGCGTTGCCGACGCCAGTGGTCGCGGTCGCCCAGCAGGCGGGCTGCGCGCTCGAGCGCTACCCACGCCATGGCCTTGCCGTGCACGAAATTGCGCGCTCCCGATCGGACTTCCCACAACCCCTGATCGGGTTGGCGCCAGCAGTTGCTGACGTGGTCGGCGACGCAGGCCAGGTGTGCCCGTTCGTCCTTGCTCAGTCGCGCGCCGAGCGCAACCCGCAGGTCGGCCCAATCGAAGATCTCCCCGAACACGTCGAGCTGCAACTGCTCCGATGCGGCGTTGCCGGTGCGCACCGGCTGACTGCCCTGGAATCCCGCAAGATGATCCAACTGCCGCTCCGGCAGGAAGGGTTCGCCCTGAATGCCGTACATGATCCGGATGGCGGAGCCCTCGCGGAAACAGCGCCGGGAGAGGAAGTCGGAGAAGCGCCGGGTTTCGCCGCTGTAGCCGATCGCCGACAGCGAGTACAAGGCGAAACTCGCGTCGCGCAGCCAGCAGAACCGGTAGTCCCAATTCCGCTCTCCGCCGATACTTTCCGGCAGGGACGTGGTGGGGGCTGCGATCAGGGCGCCGGTCGGCGCGTAGGTGAGCAACTTGAGGGCAAGCGCGCTGCGGGTGACGGCTTTCTGGTAGGGACCCCGGTAGCGGGAGTACTCGATCCACTCACGCCAGAAGGACAGCGTGGTTTGCAGCAGGCGGTCCGCCCAGCGACGCGGATCGACCATCGGCTCGACCATGGCGAGGATCGCGTCCTCGGTCTGTCCTGCCCGCAACTCGTAGTCGACGCACGCGCCATCCCCGGTGATGCGGGCGGCGCCGCCGTGCCAGAGCGAGAGTCCGCCGGGACAGACGATTCGGCCATCTGCCAGGCTGAGCGGCATCGGCTCGGTGGAGAAGTCCCCGCTACGGGGTAGAAAGCGGATCGTGAAACGCACGCTGCCGTTGGTGCAGCAGAAGCGACGAACCAGCCACCCTGGCGCGTTGAGGGAGACATAGTCATGCGCCGACGCGTCGCGGCTGCGTCCCACGGGCATGTAATCGGTGACGGTGAACTCACCGGTCGCGGTGCGAAAGCGGGTGCACAGGACATTGCTGTCGCCGACGTAGTCCCTTGCTTCCCACGCGAGGTCGTCGCCTTGGATGTCCCAGCAGCCACCGCCCTTCGCGTCCAGGAGCCGGAAAAACACCGGGTCGGCGTCGAACCGCAGCAGCGCGCACCAGTCGATGCTGCCGGCGCGCGAGACGAGCGCGGAACCGTGGCAGTCGCCGATGAGGGCGTAGTCCTGGATCGGTGGCTGATCCGGCATGCGCCTGTCGGGGTCGGGGGTTGCCGCGCGTGCCATCATGTCGGAATCTGCAGTTGTCCGTCGACCGGGAAAGACCAGTGAAGGGTTTGGGCAATATACAGCTCGAACCGGCGCGCGCGTATCCGGCCGCACCAGGAGCAAGGTAAACAGCATGAGCAAGGAGGTCCACTACTACGAGCCGGCTGAAGGACATGGCCTGCCTCACGATCCGTTCAACGCAATCATCGGTCCGCGGCCGATCGGCTGGATTTCGTCGGTCGACGACGCGGGTCGCCTGAACCTCGCGCCTTACAGTTTCTTCAACGCCTTCAACTACCATCCCCCGATCGTGGGGTTCTCCAGCCTCGGTTGGAAGGACAGCGTCCGGAACATCGCGGGCAACCGCGAGTTTGCCTGGAACCTCGCCACGCGGCCCCTCGCCGCGGCCATGAACCAGACCGCGGCTACGGTGCCACCCGAGGTCGACGAGTTCGCCCTCGCCGGACTGACGCCCGCACCGAGCCGGCTCATCAGGCCGCCGCGGGTCGCCGAGGCACCCGTGTCCATGGAGTGCCGGCTGATAGAAATCGTGCAACTGCACACCGCCGATCGCGAGCCGGTCGATTCCTGGCTGGTGCTCGGTGAAGTGGTGGCAGTCCACATCGACAAGGACCTGTTGAAAGACGGGGTCTACCAGACCGCCGAGGCATGGCCGATACTGCGAGCCGGTGGGCCGGGTGGTTATGCGCAGGTGTCGCCGGATTCGATGTTCAACATGCGGCGGCCCCGTTGACGGGCGTCGCGGCCGGTGTGTGTCCGCGACGCTGAGGAGAACGATCATCGAAGAGCGTAGTCGTTTCCTGGCATTGCTCGCCGATGGCCTTCGTCGGGGCGCGCCGATCAGGCTGGTGCTCGCCAAGTATCACGGCGACGAACCGGAGCTGGTCCGTCTGCAGGCACGGCCGGTGGCCATCCGGGGCGAGACCCGGCTCAGTTTCGTCTACAGCTATCGCACCCGCGACGTCACCAGCAACCTGCCTTTTCCCGAGGCGTTGCAGCGCGTGGAGCAACTGCTGCGGCACGACTTCCGGCGGGCACACCTGATCGACGGAGACCGTCAGACTCAACTGACCGTTACCCGGCGCGGCAAGGCCCTGCTGCGCACGGAGACGCAGGCGTCCGACGCGGGCGACCCCGTCAAGGCGCCGGACGCCGTGCAGGAGACGCCGGACGACGAGGCTGCGCACCTCGCGCATAACCGCAGCAAGCGTCGCCTGCTTTCCATGGACCGGCCGTTCCTGCAGGCGCTGGGAGTGACCGACCGGCATCACCATCTGATTCCCACGATGGCGCGCAAGTGGAAGCAGATCAATCGCTTCATCGAGGTATTCTCGGACGCCTGGAAAGCATCGAGTCTGGGCGCGCGGCCAGGGACCTTGCGCACGATCGACTTCGGCTCGGGCAAAGGCTATCTGACGTTTGCGTTGCACGACTATCTGCGCGACCATCTCGGCGTCGACGCACTGGTGTGCGGCGTCGAATTGCGCGCCGACCTGGTGAAGTTCTGCAACGAGACTACATCGGCCCTCGGCATCGAGGGCCTGCAGTTCCGTCAGGGCGACATCGCCAGCCATCACGAAAGCCCTTCGTCCGACGAGCGCTTCGACGTGATAATTGCGCTGCATGCCTGCGATACCGCCACCGATGACGCGATCCACCAGGGCATTCGCGCGGGCGCGGAAATCATTATGTGCGCACCCTGCTGTCACAAGCAGGTACGCCCGCAGCTTCTGAGCCCGCACCCGCTTCGGCCTATCCTGCAACATGGTGTCCACCTCGGCCAGGAGGCGGAGATGCTGACCGACGGCCTGCGCGCATTGCTGCTGGAGGCGGCCGGTTATGACACCCGGGTGTTCGAGTTCATCTCACTCGAGCACACCAGCAAGAACAAGATGATCCTGGCCGTGAAACATCCGGTGCCGCGGGATGCCGCGCCGGTTCTCGCCCAGATCCATGAGATCAAGGCTTTCTATGGCATCAGGGAACAGCGGCTGGAAAGCCTGCTGCAGGGGCACTAGGGCCACCTGATGGCAACTCAGAGGGAGCACCATCATGCCGGATAGCATCGTCTTCTACCACAACCCCCGCAGCCGGGCCGCGATCGTGCACTGGATGCTCGAAGAGGTGGGCGCCGACTATACGGTGCATCCGATCAATTTCGAGAAAGGGGATCACAAGAAACCGGCTTTTCTTGCCGTCAATCCGATGGGCAAGATCCCGACGATCGTGGTAGACGGCACCGTCATCACCGAAGCGCCGGCGATCATCGCGTGGCTGGCCGACGCCTATCCGACTGCGGCACTTGCGCCGGCGGTCGGCAGCCTGCAGCGGGGAAGCTACTATCGCTGGCTGTTTTTCGGCGGCAGTTGCATAGAGCCGGCACTCGCCGATCAACTGTTCGCGCGGCCCCAACCGGACCGCAAGGGTGCGCTCGGCTGGGGAAGCTACAACGACGTGATCGATACGATCGAAAGTGCGTTGCGCCCCGGCCCTACCTGCTTGGCGAGGACTTCAGTGCCGCCGATCTCTATGTCGGCGCGGAATTGATGTGGGCCGGCCTGCTCGGTGCGTCCCGAATCAAGGAAAGCCGGGTCATTGCCGACTACGTGGCCCGCTGCACCGGTCGGCCTGCATTCCTCAGGACCCGGTAAGACATCGGGCCCCGCCGTACTCGCCGCTCAGGCCGGCGCTACGGCCTGTGCCGCTATTTCGAATGAGCGCCGCCGCGCCGCGTGATCGAAGATCTGCGCGGTAATCATCAGTTCATCCGCGCCGGTGCGATCGATGAACGCCCGCATCTGCTGTCCGACGGTATCCGGGGCCCCGATCGCCGTGCAGGACAGGACCTGATCGAGCATTTCCTGCAGCGGAGGCGACAGGCGAGCTTCGTAGTCATGGACCGGCGGCGGCAGCTTCGAGGGCCGCCCGGTGCGCAGATTGACGAAAGCCTGCTTCATCGAGGTCGCCAGGTACTGCGCCTGCTCGTCGGTGTCCGCCGCGAACACGTTGAAGCCGAGCATGACATGGGGCTGCTGCAATGACGTCGAGGCCTTGAAGCGGGAACGATAGAGCGATATGGCCTGCATCATCATCGCCGGGGCGAAGTGGGACGCGAATGCGAACGGCAGCCCGAGCGCGGCGGCGACCTGGGCGCCGTACAGGCTCGAGCCGAGGATCCACAGCGGCACGTCGAGGCCGGCGCCCGGTACCGCGCGCACCGCCTGCCCGGGCGCGGTATCCTCGAAGTAATGCATCAACTCCAGCACGTCCTGCGGAAACTGTTCAGGGTCACTGGCGAGGTTGCGGCGCAGCGCGCGGGCTGTCGCCATGTCGGAGCCGGGGGCGCGGCCCAGGCCGAGATCGATCCGGCCGGGAAAGAGCGACGCCAGGGTGCCGAACTGCTCCGCGATGACGAGCGGCGAGTGGTTGGGCAACATGATGCCGCCCGCGCCGACCCGGATCGTCGAGGTGCCGGCGGCCACGTGCCCGATGACGACCGAAGTGGCGGCACTGGCGATGCCGGGCATGCTGTGGTGCTCGGCCAGCCAGTAGCGCTTGAACCCGAGCTTTTCTGCGTGGCGCGCCAGGTCGAGCGTGTTGCGAAAGGATTGCGACGCGTCGCTGCCTTCGAGGATGGGGGACAGGTCGAGAACGGATAGGGTGGTCATCAGATGCAGATGGTAGCCTAGCCGTAGGCTATCAGCCGCCCCAGGCTTGCGGCGGCCAGCCAGCACAGTGCCGACAAGGCGGCTTGCGCACGGCCGGCGGCCGGCGGCCGCCAGTCCCAATCCGGGAGCCGGCCCTGCCACGACCATCGGAATGCCAGCGCATTGGCTACCCCGAGGGCAACCAGCACCAGCTTGATCTGCAGGAGGCGATTGCCGAGCAGGGGCGTGGCATCGGCGGTGAACAGCAGGGTGCCGGTGGGCAGCAGCAGGAGCAGCCCGGCGACCGCGAACGGCGTCAAGGCCGCCGAGACTTCCGCCACTGAGAAGAGGCGCCCGGCGCCCAGCAACCGGAGGTCGAGCAGCAGCATCGGCCCGACCAGTAAGACCAGGCCGAGCAGATGCAGCAGGTTGACGACCGGATAGGCCCAATTCGAGCCGCGCATCCACTCGCCCGCAGCAGAGTTTTCAAGTGCCGCGGCCCAGCCGGCGAGATCCAACCAGGTCACTCAGCGCAACTCTATCACCTTGCCGTTGACGATGATCCGCTCTGCCCGGATCTCGGCGGTGCCGTCCTTGCGGGCGTAGCCCTCGATCGTGACCGGCTTGCCGACCGACAAGTCATCCCCGGACAGTCCGCGCGACTCCATCCGGCTGATGGGTGCCAGGATGACCTGCCAGCGCTTGCCTTCGCGATCGACCGCCACCTCGGCGTGAGGATTGCGATAGCGGACCTCGGCCAGCGGTTCTTCCACCTTGACCAGTTTGTCGGCGTCATAGGAACTCCAGCCATGATGCGCCCAGGTCGGGGCACCGAAGAATAGCAACAGGAGTGCGGCAGGGACGAAGCGGGCTTTCATCGGAATCTCCAGTATCGGCGCCGGTCAGCCGGCGGGGTTGGGTCCGCCGGTTACATCCAGGCAGTCCAGTCTTTCGAGTTCCCTGACAATGGCGCCGAGACCGGCGTCCTGTATGCCCCATTCGAGCAAGGCATGCCAGGTATTGAGGGCATATTCGCGATTGTGGCCGCGGCCACCCATGCAAGACGACAGCCGTCGCAGGATCTCGTCACGCGGCAGTTTCAGGTAGCTGTGGTGGTTTCGCCGGGCGACGAAAGTGATTGCCTCGATCCGGCGACCATCCGGCAGCCGCACCGGCAATAGCCGGGGTGTGTACACATGATTCGGCATTTCGCGCTGATAGAGCGCCTCCACCGTCTGAAGCTCCTGGCCCGGTGTGATCCGGTAGGCGACGCCGTGGCAGGAGCCGCCCCGGTCGAGCCCAAGCACCACGCCCGGGGACTCTGGCGTGCCGCGATAGCGGGTGGAATTGATGCAGAAGGCGCGGTGATAGCCGTGGACCCGTACCAGGTGCCGTTCGACGTACTCGAAATCAGGATGCCAGATGAGGGAGCCATAAGCGAACGCCCATTGCGCCGGCAAACGCCGGATCCCGCCCAGCGAGTCGTCACTGCCCCGGGTCCGGGCAAGCAGCGCCTGCGCGTCCTCCGCGGCTGCGTCGGCGTTCGCCGGCGAGCCGGTCGAGTTCGCGTCCTGCGGGCCGGCCGGCGTCGGGGGGAAAGGGTGCTCACGCTCAGTCATGACGTAACTGTACTCGCCCGCGCCGTCTCGCGGCAGGCGGTTTCGGGCCGCAGGGGGAGCAGCAAATATTCGCGCAAACCGCCGACACTTGAACCGGAGTCGAGAAGACTCCGGATGCGCCCGGAGTCGATAACGCGATTGCAGCTAAGCGATCTCTTTTTCCAGAAAGGCTTGGACGGTGGTGAAAAGGGCAAGGCGATTCCGTTCCAGGAAGAGCGAGTGAGTGCCCTCCGGCAACACGACGAGGCGCTTTCCTCGGGACCTCGTCAACAGCGGAAAGAGGGCGAGCGCCTGGTTGGGCGGAGTGGTGCGATCCCACTCCCCGACGACCAGCTGAGTCGGGGCGACAATCGCCTCCGGGTTGAAAAAGGTGCGACCCGCCTTCCAGTTCTCGGTCACCTCGGCAAGCGGCCCGTTCGGAACGCGCACGACCGGCGGATCCATCCGTGCACCCTCTGGATCGGTCGCCCAGACCGACGTGGCCCATGCTTCGAACCATCCAGGCGGCAAGAGCGTGTCACGCATGGCCTCGGGCGCGGCGCGCAGCCAGCCGTCGTGCGCCGCCTTCCTGGTCACCGACCGGTATGATCCCGGGGGAGCGGACGGCGCGGGCCCCGGTCCTTGCCATTGCCAAACGGGGGCATAAAGGACGAGGCGCTCGACGAGTTCGGGGCTTTCGCAGGCATACCGTGCCGCAAGCGTCGTCCCCCAGGACCAGGCCAGCAGCGTCAGGCGCGGCAACCCGCGGCGCTCGCGGATGAAGGCGGCGGCCGCGGCCACGTCGCTGGTGGCGGTGGCGGCGTCGAGATAGGGCGGGTTCCGGGAGGCCGGAAGTGAAAACTCCAGAGGCCGGGACGACCGGCCGAATCCGCGTACATCGACGCTCCAGACGTCGAACCCGCGTGTGGCGATGAAGTCCATCCACGAGCTGCCTTGTAACGGCAGGTCGAAAACGGCACTCCCGGCGTAAGTGAGGCCGTGCACGAACAGTATCGTGCGGTCCGGTTGCGGCGAGCCGCCAGAGAACCGCTTATTTCGAAGGTAGAGCGTCACGCCCGGATCGCTTGCCGGGATCTGGTACTCCTCGGTCAACGGCTCGTGGGCAGCAGGCTTGCCGACTATGTCCCGGCCCCGCGCAAGAGCCGAGGTAGCGCCGAATATAAACGGCGCGGCGATCAAGGCGCGGCGGTGCATCGACAGGCTGCGCGCAGGCAGCGGCGTAGGCATCTGATTCGTCATGGCTATTAGGTCTCCGGTTGAGCGCGATGGTGCGCAGGCCCAAGGCTCGCCGAAACCTGCGACGCCGTCCTGAGAGCACGCTGAAGTTGCGCTGAAAGTTGCTGACTGGGCGAGCCGCTGCGGCTCTACCGCGCGGGCGCTCGATGCCTGGCCAACGCAATTGCGCCGCGAAGGCGCTGCGCTACTCCGGCAGTCCGGCCAACCTCAACGACTGCATGTAACGGTGCGCAAACGCGCAATCCCTGAATGGCTGAAACCGCTCGAACGCGCCGACCTGGAATGTCGGGTTGACCTTGACGAGCGCCCGTCCAATGTCCCGGGCCTCGGCGATCCGGCCAAGTTCGCACAGCGCAAAGATGGCCGCCCGAAGCGGACTGCTGGAATTCGGCATAGCGGCCACGGCCTTGCGGCTGCACGTGAGCGCGTCTTCAAGCCGACCGACGAGCAGGTGCGCGAAGGTCTTCCCGGCGAGCGTATGACCCACTTCAGGATCGAGCGGACTCAGGCGCATGGCGTGGGCGAAGTGCGGCAGCGCTTTGCCGCCGTGGCAGGAGAAGTTCCAGACCCATCCGGCGCTGTGATGCACCTCGGCGGAGTTCGGGTGCAGGGCGAGCGCCCTTTCCAGCAGCGCCATCCCCGTCTCGTGCTCATGCGCGAGGTAGGCGAGAGCGTGCCCGACACATCGCAGGACCACGGGATCGTCGCGGTGATCGGCAAGCGCCTCGCGCGCGAGCCCGATACCCGCGTCGCGCTCGGCG
>Ga0136633_1003395_pt1 | contig 10506 bp, 6 predicted proteins | sample AntDrymeUQ832206_2_FD_105494 | JGI IMG/M metagenome (GOLD analysis project Ga0136633, IMG submission 105494) | Polar desert sand microbial communities from Dry Valleys, Antarctica - metaG UQ83 (22.06) | ecosystem: Environmental > Terrestrial > Soil > Desert | place: Antarctica: Dry Valley...
GTTCGCCGCGGGCGGTGTTCCACGTTCGATGTCCCATCCAGCCGTCGCTCGTCATGACTCCATGGCCAGGACTGAAACACCTGATCGGCTACCCGATCACCCACGGATGGAGCAGAAGACCCCGATTTGCTTACCCTGCAGAGATAGGGGGACCTGGCGCGACGCGGCCGGCCGCAAGGCAGGCCCCGGCCGCCATCCGCCGCCGAAGGCGGCCACCTCGGCTGGGGCCAGAGGGAAGCAGCGCTGGGGATCGCCAGCTCCGCTGGCGGTTCCCAGCACGATCAAGCTCGCCGAGGAACCTCCGGTTCCGAGCGCGAAACCTTCTCGGCCATCAGATCGCCCAGGAACACGGCGTCCATCTCGCTCTTGAGGAAGTCCTCCACTGCTTCCTCGGGGCGGTTCACCATGGGTTCGCCCCGGAGGTTGAAGCTGGTGTTGAGCACCACCGGGACTCCCGTGCGCTTGTCGAACTCGGAGATGAGGCGGTGGTAGGCGGGGTTGAACGACGGGCTCACGCTCTGCATGCGGCCGGTGCCGTCCACGTGGGTGACGGCGGGGATCACGGAGCGCTTCTCGGGCCGGACGGGCAGCACCAGCAGCATGAACGGGTTGTGCGAGTAGTTCTCGAAATACTCGGTGCCCCGCTCGTCGAGCACGCTCGGGGCGAAGGGTCGGAAGGCCTCCCGGCGCTTGATGCGGGCGTTCACCGTCTCGACCATCTCCGCCCGGCGGGGGTCGGCCAGGATCGAGCGGGCGCCGAGGGCGCGGGGACCTATCTCGGAGCGCCCCTGGAACCAGCCCACCACCTTGCCGGCGGCGATGCGCTCGGCCGCCTCCGCCGCCGGGTCGGCCACCTTGCGGATCTCCAGGCCCCGGGTCGACAGCGCCGACGCACAGTCCTTCTCGGTCCAGCTCGGGCCCCAGAAGGCGTGGTCCATCGACCACGACCGGGGGTGACCCATCTCCTGGTGCCACACCCAGGCGGCCGCGCCGAGCGCGTTGCCGGCGTCCGACGCGGCCGGCACCACGTACATCTCGTCGAAGCCGGCCTCGGCGAGGATGCGGGCGTTCATCACCGAGTTGAGGGCCACGCCGCCGGCCAGGCACAGCCGGTCCATCCCGGTCGCCTCGCGCAGAGCGCGGGCCACGTGCAGGCCGGCCTCCTCCACGAGGTCCTGGCAGGCGTAGGCCAGGTCCTGGTGGCGCTCGGTGATCTCCGATTCCGGCACCCGGGGAGGACCGAAGCGGGCCAGCCCCTCCTTGGAGAACGAGCCGCCCTCGCGCTGGTACCTGAACCAGCGCAGGTTGACCTTGAACCGGCCGTCGTCCTTGAGGTGGACGAGGTCGCGGACGTCCTTGGCCAGCACGTCGCGCCCGTAGGGCGCCAGGCCCATGAGCTTGCCCTCGTCGGCGTTGGGCCGGAACCCGAGCAGCCAGGTGAAGGCGGTGTAGATCTCGCCCAGCGAGTGGGGGTTGCGCACCATGTTGATCTGGCGCAGGCGGTTGCCCTCCCCGATTGCCATGGTGGTGGACAGGAAGTCACCGCCCCGGTCGAGGGTGAGCACCGCGGCCCGGTCGTAGGGGCTCGAGAAGAAGGCGCTGGCGGCGTGGGCCGAGTGGTGGCCGACGTGGAAGACCCTGCCCTTGTAGCCCCAGATGCGCCGGAAGCTGCGCTCCTTCAGCACCAGACGGCCGTCGGTGTAGGCCTGGGCGGCGAGGCGCTTGGGCGACAGCCGGGCCACGGCGTCGGCTGCCCCCCGAGCGAAGTCGAGCCCGGCGTGGTGCGAGAACGCCACCGCGTCGACCTGGTCGATGCCCAGGCCAGCCTGGTGGAGGCAGTAGGCGATGGCCGCGTGGGGGAAGTGCTTGGTGTGCTGGTCGCGATCGAAGCGCTCCTGCTCGCCGATGGCCACGACAGCGCCGTCCACCAGGAGGCAGGCCGAGGTGTCGTGGCTGAAGCAGTTGAGACCGAGAACCGCCGTCACCGGTTGTCCAGCTTGTTCTGCAACTCTGCCACCTGGGCCTCCAGCTCCTCGACCCGCCGGCGGAGCTCGCGCACGGGCTGGCCGACGGTATAGGACGCGCCGTCCGCCATGTCCCTGGTGACCACCGCGTTGGCCCCGATGTGGCAGCCCCGGCCGACCTTCACGGCCCCGAGCACCTTGGCACCCGCCCAGATCTCGGTGCCGTCGCCGATCTCGGGCAGGCCGTCTTCGAACGACGGGTCGAACCAGCGCTTGCCGGACCCCCCGATGGTGACGCCGTGCAGCACGTTCATGTCGGACCCGAGGCGGGCGCCCTTGCCGATGACCAGCCCCGAGGTGTGGGTGAGGCGCAGACCGCCGCCGATCTCGGCCGCCGGGTGGATGTCGGCTCCAGTCAGGAACAGGTTCAGCCGCCAGATCCCCTCGGCCAGGGCGGGGTGGCCTGAGGCCCACAGCCGGTGCGACCCCCGGTAGAGCGCGAGGGCCAGCGGACCGGGCCTGGTGAGGATGCGCCGTGCGGCGGCCCGGAAGTCGGGCGTGCCCTCGTGGGTGCCGGTGGGCGAGAAGAGCTTGGCGATGTCGCCTTTGAGACCCGGCGGGTACGGCGCCGCCGCGTGCTCGTCACCCTCGCGTGCCATCGCCCCGTCGCTCACCGTCGGCCGAAATGTACTCGGCGGCCCCTGCTGCGCCACAACCCGGGCGCCCCTGGCGCATCGGGCCCGGAGGCGGTACAACTCGATCCGTGGCCGAGCTCACGACCGAGAGGGACATGTGCGACGACCGGCTGCTGGCGCCGACGTGGTGGACGGCCGTCTGCATCGTTCCGGTGCTGGTGGCGGCGTGGACCATCCTCTACCTCTTCCCCGACCGCACGAAGGACCTGTGGGCGTGGACCATCAAGCCGGACATGAGCGCCATCGTCATGGGCGGCGGCTACCTCTCGGGCGCCTATTTCTTCGCCCGGGTGGCGCGTGACCGGCGCTGGCACCGGGTGCACGTCGGGTTCCTGGCCACCACGCTGTTCACCACCGTGCTGCTGGCCGCCACGCTCCTGCACTGGGACCGGTTCAACCACGGCCACGTCTCGTTCTGGGCGTGGCTGGGGCTGTACATCGTGACACCGCCCCTGCTGCCGCTGCTGTGGCGGAACAACCGCCGGACCGACCCGGGGAGCCCCGAACCGGGCGACGTACGGCTCCCTTCGTGGCTGCGCCGGGCGGCGGCGGTGGGCGGCGGCGCCCAGCTGTGCGTGGCTGCCGTCCTGTTCATCGACCCGGCAGCGGTAGCGGACGACTTCCCCTGGACCATCACGCCGCTCACCGCCCGCTCCATCAGCGCCTTCGTGGCCTTCCCGGCCGTCACCTACCTGTGCTTCGCCTTCGAGAACCGCTGGAGCAGCTTCCGCATCCCTCTCCAGACGGCCACCCTCGGCCTTGTGCTGGTCGGGCTGGGCGCGCTGCGGGCCCGCACCGACTTCGTGGGGCCCGACTGGGCGGTCACGGGCTTCACCGTCGCCCTGGTGACCAACCTCGCCCTCCTGATCGTCCTGCAGGTGGTGATGGACGGCCGACGGACGGGCTGACGGGTCGCTGGTCATGGGATCCTGCCGCGCCGCCCACCGCAGGCGGCGGCCGGTCTACGGCCTGCGGGCGCCGCCGATGCGCTGGTCGGGCGTCGAGCCGGGCGCGGGCACGTCCAGACAGCCGGCGTCCTTGCCCATGAGCTTGATGCCGGCCAGGTCGTCCCGTGAGAAGCCGGCCGGGCCGGTCTGCTCGCTCGTCTCCGGGTACATGAGGTTCGACGGGTCGCTCGAGTGGCCCAGGCCGGTGATGTGCGCCAGCTCGTGGAGGATGATGCGGCCCCACGTGACGCCCTCGGGCCCGATGGCGCCGATGTTCGGCCCCGAGCCGAAGCCACCCGCCACCGTGCTGCGAGTCTCCTTGTTGGTGACCACGAACGGATTGAGGAACAGGTTGCCGCTCACATAGACGTCGCCCACCTGTGTGGGGAAGCCGCCGCCGACGACCTGGATGTCGCCCTGGACCCGGCTGCCCGACATCCAGTGGACGAGGATCGGCGCCCACTTCTCGCCGTAGCGGTCGGGCTGGTAGGCGCGGTTGCCCTGGCTGTCCTCGTCGGTCGTCCCGTCGTCGACGTAGGTGAGCCCGGTGGCGGCGGCCAGGCGTTTGAAGGCCTCGTCGACGTCCGCCACCCCTGTGGGCGGGGCGTTGGCGGGATTGATGACGTAGTGGATCGGCTCGCACGGGTTCCAGCGCACTGGCGCGCAGCGGTCCGAGGCCACCTGGAAGAACGCGTAGTCGGGCGGCAGCGAGGGGATGTCGTCCGGGGTCAGGCCGGTGGCCCGGGTGTCGCGGTGCCCCTCGGCCGCGCAGGAGCCTTGGGCGGCCGACTGGCCGAGCGTGCCGGACGCGCTGTCGTCGACGCTGCCGCCCGTCGTGGTCGCCGTGGTGCCGTCGCCGGCGGCCACGTTCGTCTTCGGGGCGTCGTCGGGGGCGAGGACGGTGAACCGCAGGCCGGCCGCCAGCACGAGCACGGCCACCACCACGACTCCGGCCGCCCGCCCGTTGACCCGGGCAGGCTGCTCCATGGCGCCCGACAAGGTGACAGCCTCGCCGCCGTCCGGCACGGCCGACACGGCGAAGGGCCGCGACCGGGGCTGGAACAGAGGCCGCTTGCCCGGGCGCAGGGTGACCGGCACCCTGATGCGCCCGCCCGGCGCCGCGGTGACGGCGGCCGAGCCGACGGCAACTTCCATGGTCCCGTCGCCGCTCGAACCTGCGAGGGTGGTCGTGACGGGGACGTTGCCCCGGTTGTCCACGACGACGTAGTGCTCGGTGGGGACGGTGCTGCGGGCGTCGGGCGGGTCGAGCTCGACGGCCAGGTCCCGGAAGGGCGTGACGGTGAGCGTGCCTGCTACCCGGGCCTCGGGCGTCTCGACGCCCTTCTCGCGGGCGCCGTTCTCGGTGTCGTGGCCCACGGCGGCCGCCGCGACCACCTCGAAGGCGAGCACGCCAGCCGCCGGCTCCGCGGTGCGCTGGACCCGGAACCCGACGGTCACGACCACCTCGGCACCTGCCGCCACGTCGAGCTCGGGCGGCACCACCCACGACCACGGGGCGGCGGGGCCGGCGACGCGCACCCGTAGCCGCTCGGACTCGGAGGAGGTGTTCCGCACCCGTATCCCGGTGCGGACGAAGCTCCCGGGATCGACCGCGAGGTCGGACTCGCCCAGGGAAACCGAAAGAGCCACGAAATGAACTTACGCGCGTCGCCGTTCTCGTCGGCGAACCGGCGCGATTTTTGCAGCGTTTCGCCGACAGGTTCGGGTGTGGCCCGCGGCCCGCCTACGAGGCCACAGACGGTAGGCGGAGGTCACCGTCGGCGGCGCCACTCCCCACCAGCTGGCGGAACCCGTCGGCGGTCAGCGGCCGGGCGAAGTAGTAGCCCTGACAGTACCCGCAGCCGAGCTCCCCTACCGCACTGTGCTGCTCGGCCGTCTCAACTCCCTCGGCCACGACCCGCATGTCGAGGACGCGCGCCATCTCGACGACGGCGGCGGCGATCACCGGTGCCGACCGGTTCTTCGCCAACTTGTCGACGAGCCGGTGGTCGATCTTGACGATGTCGAGGGGGAACCGCTCCAGGTAGCTGAACGGCGAGTAGCCGGTCCCGAAGTCGTCAAGTGACAGGACGACACCGATGCGCTTCAGGCCTTCCAGCACGACCAGCGCCCGGTCGGCGTCCTCCACGAAGACGGTCTCCGTCACCTCCAGCGAGACGAGAGCGGCGTCGGTGCGGGTGTCGTGGAGGACCGCCGCGACCGTCGGTACGAAGTCGGGTGCCATGAGCTGCTGCGCCGAGACGTTGACGGCGACCGCCAGGTCGCGGTCGTGGGAGCGCTGCCAGCTGTTCCGGTCCCGCAGGGCCGTCTCCAGCACCCAGCGACCGATCTCGGTGATGAGGCCGGCCTTTTCAGCCAGCGGCACCACGGTCGCCGGGGGCAGGGCGCCCCTGGTGGGGTGGTCCCAGCGCAGGAGCGCCTCGACGCCGGTGACCCGCCCGTCGGCGGTGGCGACGATCGGCTGGTACTCGACCCGCAGCTCGCCACCGCTGGCGGCGGCGCCTCGCAGGTCCTGCTCGAGGGTGGGGACGCGCTGGGACAGGCGGTGCTCGCGCAGGTCGACGACCTGATGGTGGCCGCCGCCCCGGCGCTTGGCCTGGTACATGGCGATGTCGGCGTCGCGCAGCAGCAGCTCGGGGATGTCGTCACCGGTCCCGGCGAAGGCGATCCCGATGCTGGCCGTCACCTGCAGTTCGCTACCCGACAGGAGGAACGGCTGGGCCAGGGCGGTCGCGATGCGGGCGGCCACCGGCTCTGCCTGCGACCGGTCGTCGAGGTCCTCACAGAGCACGACGAACTCGTCTCCCGACAGGCGGGCGAGAGTGTCGCCCGAGCGTAGCATGGATCGCAGGCGGTCGGCCACGCCGACCAGCAGTTCGTCGCCCGTCTGGTGGCCGTGAACGTCGTTGACCTCCTTGAACCGGTCGAGATCTGCGAACAGCAGCGCCACCGGGTTCCCGGAGCGGCGGGCCTTGAGCACGGCGTGATCGACCCGCTGTCCGAGGAGGACCCTGTTCGGCAGGCCGGTGAGGGCGTCGTGCAGGGCGCTCTCACGGTAGCGGTCCGACGATTCGGCCAGGTCGGAGCGGGCCTGAGCGTTGGTGAGGTAGGCGGCGGCGACGTCGGCCAACGTCTGGGCCGCCTTCATCGCCGTTTCGTCCAGCGGGCCCGGGGTCGTGCGGTAGAGATCGAGGGCGCCGAGGCGCTTGTCGCCCTGGCGCAGTGGAAAGGTGAAGACGGCGACGAGACCGGCCTCCAACGCCCGCAGCCCGAACGTGGGGAATCGGTCGTCGTCGCCGAGGTCCGCCACGCAGACGGCTTCGCCGGACTCGTAGGCAGCAAGGCAGGGACCCTCGCCGACCTCGCTCTGCAGCTCCTCGAAGCGCAGCGCCGTGTCGTCGGAGGCGGCGACGTAGCGCGGGTCGGAATGCGGTGCGATGAGCGTCACCCCGGCGCCGGAGACAGGCAACACGTCGACGATCCGGACCACGAGGTGGTCCAGGATCGCCTGGATCGGAAAGTCCGTCACCATCGTGCGCGCGAACTCGCTCAGCACTTCGGACAGCTCTTGCTTGTTCGCCATTCCCGGACTTTCTGTCGAAGTCGTCGAACTCCGCGGGGTCTGGGCGGGCGCTGCTATCCGTCACCACGGTACCCCCCACCCGGCGGGCAACCGGACGACTGGCGTCCTTCGGGGAGCGCCGGTCCACTCGGGCGGCGTGGAGGCCGACCGCCTGGTCGCCAGAAGATTCCCGGATCCCGCCCGTTCGAGGTCTGACGGACCGCAGCTACGGTGATCCGCCGAGCGCCGCCGGCGACAACGAGTCGGCGGTGCGGACCTGAAGGAGATCGCGGCAGACGACGACGGCTCTGCGGCGATCTGACAGGCGATTAGCGTGACCGCGGTGCTTTCGTCCCCGTCGCCGCTGGAGCAGGTTGCCCGTCCGCTGCTCGAGCTGATGCAGTCGATCTCAGGCCTGGAGACCACGTTCATCACCCAGGTCGACTGGGATGGCCAGGAGCAAGAGGTCATGTTCGCCCTCAACACCGCGGAACTCCAGGTCACCGAGGGCTCCGTTCTGGACTGGTCGGATTCGATGTGCCGGTGGGTCTTTTTGAGCGGGCAGGAACAGACCAGCGACGTCCAAGGTGAGTTTCCCGACAGCCTCGGCGCCGAGCAGCTGGGCATGCAGACCTTCTTCGCTGTGCCTGTTCTCGTCGACGAACGGACGATCGGCACGGTCTGCGGCGCCAGCCGGCGAGCGGTCCTGATCACCGACCCGCTGTTGGCAATGATGCGGCTGGTCGCTCGGGCGATGGCGGTCCAACTCCAGACCGATCAGGAGAAGACGGATCATCGCGATCGGGCCGACCGGGCCGAGGTCTTGGCCCTGACCGACGAGCTTACCGGGCTGCCCAACCGTCGCGCTTTCAACTCGCGGGCTGAACAGGAGCTGGCTCGATCCGCGCGGCACCCGTACGGCGTCGCCGTCCTCATGGTCGACGTCGACGAGTTCAAGGCCGTCAACGACCAGTTCGGACACGAGGTCGGCGATCAGGTTCTGCGAGCGGTGGCGCAGGCCATGCGATCGGGATCGCGCGTGGAGGATGTCCCGGCCCGTCTCGGAGGTGACGAGTTCGCGTTGATGCTCTCGTACACAGACGTCGTCGGCGCGGTGCGGGTTGCAGAGCGAGTTCGTCGCACCTTCGCCGAGTTCAGCACCTCGATCGGTGTCAGCTGCTCGATCAGCATCGGCCTGAGCTCGAGCGACACGACGCCGCGGCGGGAGCCGGTCGGCGCCGCCGACCGGGCGCTGTACCGAAGCAAAGCCCTGGGGAGGAACCGAGTCGAGGTCTGGCCTGGCCCGCTCGGGACGACGACGTCACCATCGGCACCGGCCGACCCGTCCGGACGACGAGGTCGAACGTCGTAAGAAGCGGTGGTGGTCCGCCTCCTCCCCTTTCTGCCGCTCGCGGTGACACCGAGGTCGGTCACCGTTGGGCGTGCCATGTATGGCACACGGGGCTTGCGGGCGAATAAGGGCATTCGGGCGCTGCACGGACTCGCAACAAAGGACTCCGGAGGGCGAAGGAGCCTCAAGGCCGACCCTTTCGGGCCCGATGCCACAGCCATGAGCACCGAGCGTGCATTCAATTCCAGCGTCGGCGTCCGCAGGGCCAGGCACGCCGTGATGACGGGTCTGGCCGCGCTGACGGCCGTCGCCGTCGGCTTCCCACCCCAGGTCGCCCCCGCGGCGGCCACGCCGGCGGGCCGGCCGGTCGTGGTGTGGGGCGGTTCGTCGCAACAGGCTGCCGCCGCCGTGAGCGCAGCCGGCGCCCATGTGGGCGCCCGGCTCGACGTGGTGGGTGGGGTGGCCGCCACCCTCGACCCCGCCCAGCAGGCGGCCGTCGAGGCGGATGGCCTGTCGGTGGTCGCCGACGCGGCCATGCACGTGGCCGAAGTCGACGTCGCTCCGGTGCCGGCCGCCGATCATCAGCTGGCTGCGGTGAACCCCGGCGGTGACTGGGACCTCGACTCCGGTGCCGGCGTGGGCGTGGCGCTGGTCGATACGGGCGTGGCCGCGGTGGACGACCTGCGGGGCCGGCTGGTCCTCGGGCCCGACCTGAGCGGCGAGAACAACAACCTGGACTCCTACGGCCACGGCACGTTCATGGCCGGGCTCATCGCCGGCGACGGCGAGATGTCATCTGCTGGCGAGACCCGCCACGTCGGCGTGGCGCCAGGCTCCCACATCGTGTCGGTGAAGGTCGCCGGCGCCGACGGGAGCACCAGCCTCTCCAAGGTGCTGGAGGGCATCGGCTGGGTGGTGCTGAACGCCGACAAGCACGCCATTCGGGTGCTGAACCTGTCGGTGGCGTTCCCCCCATTCGCCCCCGTCTACCTGGTCGACCCCCTCTCGGCGGCCGTCGAGGCGGCGTGGGCCACCGGCATCACCGTGGTGGCGGCGTCCGGCAACGACTCCTCCTACGTGTCGTCTCCCGGGCGTGACCCGTGGGTCATCACCGTCGGCGCCCTCGACCTCGGCGCCACCCTCGGTCCGGCCGACGACTCGGTGCCGGCGTGGTCCGGAAGTGATGCGGCGCGGCGCGGGTCCAAGCCCGAGCTGCTGGCGCCCGGTGTGTCCGTCGTGTCGCTGGCCGCCCCGGGCTCGACCGTGGTCACCGCCAACCCCCGGTCGGTGGTGGACGATTACTACCTCATCGGATCGGGCACGTCGATGGCCACAGCCATGACCAGTGGCGCCGTGGCCGTGCTCACCGAGCACCATGCCGCCGCAACCCCGGACGACTACAAGGCGGCCCTCATCGCTTCGGGACACCCGCTGGCCGGCCAGAACGGCCGCGCCATCGACCTGAAGGCCGCCGATCTGATCCCTCAGGGAACGCCGGCGCAATGGTGGCAGCGGTTCCCGGTCGCCTTCGGGGGCCTGGGGATGGGCCTCGGCGACCGCATGCCGTGGTCGAACACCCGCCGCACCGACGGGTCATGGGTCGACAGCCGCTGGGCCGGGTCGCGCTGGGCCGGCAGCCGCTGGGCCGACGCAACATGGACGGGCAGCCGATGGGCGAACGAGACCTTCGCCGGTTCCCGGTGGGCCGGGTCGCAGTGGGCCGGCAGCCGCTGGGCCGGTTCCCGCTGGGCCGGGTCGCAGTGGGCCGGCAGCCGCTGGGCCGACGAACTGTGGGCCGGGTCACGCTGGGCCGGGTCGCAGTGGGCCGGCAGCCGCTGGGCCGGGTCCCGCTGGGCCAGCGACGTGTGGGCCGGGTCGCGCTGGGCCGGGTCGCAGTGGGCCGGCAGTCAGTGGGCCGGCTCCCGCTGGGCCGACAGTCAGTGGGCCGGCTCCCGCTGGGCCGACA
>Ga0136633_1003396_pt1 | contig 10501 bp, 10 predicted proteins | sample AntDrymeUQ832206_2_FD_105494 | JGI IMG/M metagenome (GOLD analysis project Ga0136633, IMG submission 105494) | Polar desert sand microbial communities from Dry Valleys, Antarctica - metaG UQ83 (22.06) | ecosystem: Environmental > Terrestrial > Soil > Desert | place: Antarctica: Dry Valley...
CAAGAGCGGATTCGGGGCCCCTATCGTCGTAACTTCCGTTTAGGGGCCTCAGAGTGCCCAAAAGGGCACCGGCAGACGCTCAAAACGCGTTTACCGGGTGAGGGAGCGTAGGAGCTCAAGAACCTCGGCCGGGCCCTGCATCACGAGGTCGGCTCGATGAAGCAGCTCCTGCGGAGCCTCATCCGAGTCAACGGCCACTCGAAGCGTGGCCATGTTCTCACTCTCCAGAGCATCCAGGGCATCGAAGGCGGGAAGGTCCCCGAGATCGTCGCCGATGAAGCAGGCGGCAGACAGGTCGAGCTGCCGGGCTCGCTGCTCGACGACCGTGCGCTTGGAGAGCTCGATCGGAGGTCTCAGCTCGAACGAGGCCTTGCCGGAGACGATGACCAACCCATAACGGTCCGCGAGCTCTCGGGCAATTCGTTCGAGCACGTTCTTCGCCTGCTCTTTGTCCGGGGCCATCCGGTAGTGAAGCCCCAGCACGATGCGCTTGTCCTCGACCATCGCCCCATCGAGGTCCGCGGCGTCGATGCGAGCGGCCGCCTCTGCCGCAACATCCGTCATTAGCTGCTCGTAATGAGCCGCCTCCTCGGACAGCACGACCTCAGCTCCCTGGGTGCGCTCGACGCCGTGTGTCCCCCAGATCTCGATGTCGGGCCCAAGCCACTCCAGCAGCTCTGTGGCCGAACGACCGGACACGACAACGACCGCACGATAGCGACCGGCGAGCTCTGCGAGCAGGTCGGTCACCCCGGCGAGGGGCCGCGCCTCGGACGGAACGCGGACTATCTCCGACAGAGTGCCGTCGAAATCGGTGAACAGTCCCGCGCTCTGGGGAGAGGACAGAAAGGGAGCGAGCAGCTCGCCGGCGGCCTCAGGCTTCGTCTGCGCCCACCACCACGTGGAGGTCCACGGACGGAGACAGGTTGGCGGGTTTGGGAGCTGAGCGCCACTCGAAGCGAGCGGCCAGAGCCTTGGCCGCCGGTTTCGCCTCGCGGCTAGACCACAGCACCGTTGTGGCGTTGTAGGGGGTGGAGGGAAACGTGACCACGACGTCGAAGCCGAGCCGGTTGAGGCGCGAGGTCATGGCCCTGCCCGCCGCACTCGAGCTCGTGCCGTTGAGGACCTGCACCGAGACGCCCTCGGCTATCAGCTCGGGTTTCGGCTTGTCGGCTGGCTTGTCCGACTCCTTGGGTTCCGGTGACTGTTCGGGCTCGGGCGACGGAGACGGGCTGGGGGACTCGGAGGACTCGGGTGCGTTCGCGGAAGTCCCAGAGCCGGGCTCCTCTGGGCCCCGAGCCGCCGCACCGCCCGGGGGCCGCGTGTCAAGATCGTCGCGGCCCAGTGCCCCAATCGCAATCCAGACTGCGGTCACCGCCACCACGCCGACGAGGGCCCACGGGACGAACCATCCGATCACCGACTGGTAGTAGCGGGACTGCTCGTTCGACGAATGCCGCCCCACGGGGCGGACCCTATCTTCTCGCCGGCTGGTAGCGAGTACCCAGAAGTCGAGCCGTCCTCTGGCGCTGCCGCGAGACGCGCAGCCGCTGCAGGCGCTTCACGAGGATCGGGTCGTATTCCAGGGCCGCCGGGTTTTCGAGCAGCTCGTTCAGGACCTGGTAGTAGCGGGTCGCCGACATGTCGAAGCGATCTTTGATCGCCCGTTCCTTGACGCCCTCATGCTTCCACCACGACCTCTCGAAGTCGAGGATGTCTATATCTCTTTGTGCGAGCTCCAATTCCATGGGTCTACCGTAGCGCGCGGCCCCCTGGGGGCCGCGGATTTGCGGATGACGCCTGCCCAGACGGCTCAGCCCGACCACTCGCCCCCCAAACCCAAATTACGTTCTGAACGAAATAAGGGTCGGAATCCGTACCCTATGCAGCACAAAGCTACTTTGGGGGTCGGTCCAAGAGCCGCAGGGGGCGTGCGCAGGGGGCCGCAGGGGGCCGCAGGGGGCCGCAACCTCTAGGGAAACAGACCCCGTGTCAGGTGGGCCTCCGCCACCCGGCCGACCCCGATCCAGTGCGCCGCCTGGCGCATCGTCAGTCCCTTGTCCTCGGCCATCTGGTAGACCTCGACGAAAGCGCGCTCCATGATCTGCCGCAAGCGCTCGTTCACGTCCTCCTCGGACCAGAAATACGCCTGGATGTCCTGCACCCACTCGAAGTAGGAAACCGTGACGCCGCCGGAGTTGGCGAGGATGTCGGGCACCACGAAGATGCCTCTCTCGGAGAGGATCTTGTCCCCCTCGAACGTGATCGGGCCGTTGGCCGCCTCGCACACGACGCGCGCCTTGACCTTGTCCGCGTTTTTTACCGAGATGACTCCCTCGACCGCGGCCGGCACGAGAATGTCGCAGTCGATCTCCAGCAACTCCTCGTTTGTCACCCGCTCCGCTCCCGGGAACCCGGACACGCTGCCCCCGCCCTTCTTGTGGCGGTTGATCGCCTCGGGATCGAGGCCCCGGTCCCGGTAGACCCCACCTTCGACGTCGGAGACCGCTATCACTCGGCAGCCGGCATCGTGCAGCAGCTGGGCGGCGAACCCTCCGACCTTGCCGTAGCCCTGGATGGCGACAGACACCTCCTCGATGCCGATCCCCAAGCTCTTGAGAGTCGAGAAGATCATGTACATGACTCCGCGCGATGTCGCCCCCCCCCGGCCTCTGGAGCCCCCGATTGACACCGGTTTTCCGGTCACGACCCCCGGCACCGAATAGCCTTGGTTCATAGAGTAGGTGTCCATGATCCACGACATGATCTCTTCGTTGGTGTTCATGTCGGGGGCAGGGATGTCTCGCTCGGGGCCGATGAAGGGAAGAATCTCGGACGCGTAGCGGCGAGTCATACGCTCAAGCTCGGAGCGGCTCAGGGCCTTGGGATCGACGGCCACCCCTCCCTTGGCGCCCCCGAAGGGAATCTGGGCGACGGCGCACTTCCATGTCATCCACATTGCGAGGGCCTTGACCTCGTCGAGATCGACGCTGGCGTGATAGCGGAGCCCGCCCTTGGCCGGGCCGCGCGTAACGTTGTGGTGCACGCGATAGCCCTGACACACGCGCGTCGAGCCATCGTCGAGCCGGAATGGCACCGACACCAACAACGACCGCTTGGGGGCCCGCAGAATCTCGTGAACGCCGGGCGCGAGCCCCATTAGCTCGGCGGCTTCGTCGAGTTGTGCGAGAGCGGTTTCCCAAGCGGAGTCCCCGGAGGGATCGGCCGAGGGGCGAGGATCTTTTAGCTGACTCAAGGCGTCTCCATTGACGTCTCGGTTGCAGGGCGAAGAGCTGGAGACAGGATTCGAACCTGCGACCGGCCGCTTACAAGGCGGCTGCTCTACCGGGCTGAGCTACTCCAGCCACAACGCCCACCCTACTCCCGGTGGCGCGGCCCCCGGTGCTTCGGAATGGCTGCACGTTCCCGAGGCGGCGCGCCACTTCGTACATCGCTATGGCGAGGCTCCCGTTTCTTCGTTATGGCCCCTTTAGGTTCTTGAGTCGGCGCGCCACTTCGAACATCGCAATGGCGCCGGCAGTTGCACGGAGGTGTCCGATGAAAGCTACGTATTTAGAGCAATTGGGAGGAATTGGGCCTACAGGAGGCTTGACGCCCTCCCAACATGGACGTAATTTCAGAGATGTTCTTCCCCGTCACAGAAAGATTCCCATGAAGGCTCTCACAGACGACGCTCGCGGTCAAGCATTTTTTGAGAGCAGATTAGCCCAGGGCCTTCCCGAAACCATTATCGAGCCAGCCGTCCTCGCCGCTGTAGTGGCGCTATTGGTTCAACCCAAACAGATTTCACCGCGGGCACGAGAATCCCGCCCACGTTAGAACCGCAGTCGCTCGAAGAGGGTCCACCGGATAGCGCATCCATCGAAGGGCCGAGAGGAGCGGGCGGCGCAGCTACGTGGTGGCCGGGGGCTTGGACGGAGCCCCCGGTTGCCACGGCCCTACCGACCGTTCGAGTAGCCCCGTCCAGGAAGGTTCCGTCCAATGGCGTACTCCCAAATACCGCTTCATATCTGGACCCCCGAGTTCAGATCATTGAGTCTGGAAGCCAAAGTGCTATGGCTTCACATGCGAGCTAACACGATGCGCAACTCCGAAGGGCTGTTCACCTGGCCCCCCGGTCACGCCATGGCAGACACCGGACTCTCCCCTGAGCGTTACTCGAGGGCACGCGGGGAGCTTGTAGAGGCTGGGTTCATCTCGTATGACTCAACGACTGAAGCTGTGCTGGACCGTCACGCGCTCGTCCACTACCAGCCGACAGGGCCGAAGCAGCTGGCAGGAGCCCTGCGCGTATTGAAGAGCGTGCCGGACACTCCTTTACTGGATGAACTCCTCGAGGTCGCGCGGGAACTCGCCCCCGATCTAGCGTTGATTCTGACGGGGAAATACGAAAGGGACGTGACCAACCCTCAGACAGGGGAGGTTCGGCGAGTCCGTCACCAGGGGCACCCCAGGTGGGACCTATCGAACATACGTTCGGAAATATACCCTATCGATAGGGTATTTTCAACTCCAGATACCCTGAGTAGAGTAGAGCTAGAGCAAGAGCTACGCAGTAGAGAAGGGTTTAGAGAAGAGCTCGTTCCTGAAAGGGAGACGGAAGGAAACGGCTTAAGGGTATCTCCACCTAATTCTGGTGCCGGCCACTACGCACACAAGGACGCGCCGTGACTCCGGTGGAGATCGTGCTGGACCGGCTGACAGGAGTCCGTCGCTCGGGTAAGGAGTGGACGGCGCGCTGCCCAGCGCACGAGGATCGGGCGCCCAGCCTTCGCGTGCGAGAGGGACGGAACGGGCAAGCCGTGTTGCATTGCTTTGCCGGCTGTTCTACACCTTGCGTGGTCTCTGCCCTCGGGTTCGAGATGCGTGACCTGTTCGTGCGCGACGATGACTGGAAGCCCGAGCCAAGACGAAAGCCCGAACCACTCCCGGCAGAGTTTGACGACTTCCTAGAGACGCTCCGTAACCGACCTCAATGGCCCTTTGAGTGGGAGGCGGCGAAGTTGTTGGCAACGCTTCCAGTCGAGCTCGCTCGCCAGGACGTTGGGCAAAACTGGGATTACCTCTCCGCGCGGGGGAACGTCAAGTTCATCGTCCTCACCGCGGACATGATCCGTGGGAAGGGCACGTCTTCCCCTATACAGACGAAGCCGCCGGATTCAGGGCCGTGCCGCACTGTCCGTTATGCGATTCGGAATGGTGCGACCATATCGGGTCACCGGCGTGTACAAGGACTTCCTCGACAGGGCGATAGAGGACGGCGGGTTCCACTACAAGGGCCTCCCGATCCGGCGCGTACTCTGCCCCCGCTGTAGCGAGCTCCGTGAGCCGAAGGACTTCGGCGCCACCCGGAAGTACTGTCGGGTGTGTCACCTAGCTCAAGTGAGACAGCGTCAGAAGGCTCGCAAGCTTGAGCTCGAGCAGGCCGAACGGGAGAAGGGCATACGCTCAGAGCTAGCCCTACAGGCGATGGTCTCGGCGCTCAAGCGATCAGAGCCCGAGTTGCGGGCCGCGTTCTACACCTACCTAGAGGAAGAGATTACCGAGCTAACCTCCTCTTCCACGTGGGCGCAGAGTGTTCGCGACGCGCTCGAGGAGTTCCCTGATCACGCGCTAGACGATCATGCTCGCAGACGAATAGACGGACGTTGGCGTTTCATTAGGAGTCTTATGCTCGGACCACAAACGAAGGTTAAGCCTCCGGCCCGTCTGTAAATTTTACAGCCCCCTATAGGTAAGAGCCTCTATCGAAAGGTTATTACGTGACAACCACCTGTTCAGTCTCCGGCGCTTGACTCTCACCTCTCACACAATCTAGCCAACGCACTCGCTCGATGCGTGGTACAGCTTCCGCCGGATGAACAGGACGATGTGCTCGCCGCTTGCCAAGACCCAACCCGCCGGCGTGGGTGGATTGACCGTGAGCAGCATGAGTACGTCGTTGAGCTCGACGGACGTAAGTTCACTCGCATCGCTATGGACGAGCTGCTGGGCTGAGTGTCGCTGATGGGGGGCGGAGTCGAAAAGTTCACCGCTCGTCGCCGCTTCGGGACCCCCGCTAACCCTCTTTTGACGAGTACGTGATGGATCTTTTTTTTTGTAGGAGTTGGAATCATGTCAGGAGATGGGAGCGAGATATGACCAAAATGTGCCCGATTGGACGGCAAGCGTGTTCCCCCATCTCTCGGCAACCTCCACGGGTGTACTGCTCGACCGACTGCCGGCGGGCTGCGGAGCTATGCGGCTCCGGACCGAGGGGCGGAACAGATCGCAGAGTGGAATCGGATGATGGAAGAGGGTCAACCATCATGGCGCTGGATGCTCTATGGGAGTCTCTATTGAACCGCACCCCAGTGCGGCGGCGCGAATCGTTGGGGGTGTAATCACATCCTTGTGATTGAAGACCTGGTGGCACCAGATGGTGAGTCGCATCGCAGCGCGCTCCAGCTAGGACCGGTTGTGGGGTCCGTCAGGTCTCGCAGCCGACTCCGTCTTCATCGGTATCGAACCCGTGGGGGTCCGGGTGCTTGACCACCCTGAAGTTCTCGTAGCGAACGTCGTCGCAGTTGAGGTCCGGAGGCGGCGGCGGGATACAGACATCCGGATAGGCGGGCGAGCAGTTGGAACCTCCTCCTCCTCCTCCTCCACCGATGCGCTTGGACGCAGCTTTGATCGCTGCCGCCACGTCGGCGACGGCATTGGCCCCCCGGTTGAGCTGGCGCTTGGTGATGCGGCGGACCTTTAGGCTGTACCCGTTGCGGTCGTATGACCGCACGAGGCGCGTGTAGAAGCGGTGGGACACACTTGCGACATGCTTCGCCTTGGACCCGGGCTTGCCCGGGTCGCGACCGTCGTAGTGGAACTTGTAGATCCCAGCCCGCCTGCCGCTACGGGAGTCCACGGCCTCTTCGTACCGCTCGCCTAGGGCGGTTGAGCCGACAAGGTCGCAAAAGACGATGGTTACCGTCTTGCGGGCTTCCTGGGGAGCTGTGGAATAGGCCCGAAGTGGTGTTCCGCAAATCATGCACAGCTGCGCGACGTCCGGGTTGTCCTGCCCGCAGTTAGGACAGGCCGGCATCAAAACTCGGGGCGGGGTCAGGGAAATCTGCCGAGCAAAGCTGGGGAAGAAGTGAAGGAGGCGTCATGCCCTCACGAACTCAGCGCTGTCGCCAGGCCGAGGTGGCTATCGACCTCGTCGAGAAGAGGACGGGCACCCAGCCGGAGGAAGATTGCTCGTGCCTGTTGAAGTGACTCTGTTGCCGATTCATTGGCACCTAAGGCGATGAGGCAGCGGGCGAGGCCAAGATGGGCTTGGCCCTCCTCCAGCACGAAGCCGTAGTCGGCCCAGCGTTGAGCGGCTTCTTGGTAAAGGTCGCGGGCTTCATGAACCTTGTCTGTCGCTTCGGCAAGTATGGCCTGTCCGCTCACGACTGCACATTGCGAGAACGGGAGCGATGGACTTGCGTCCTCCAGCAGGGATTGAGCGAGGCCGGTCTGGCGCGTGGCGCGACACACGCGCAGGACATCAAGGAAACTCTCAATACGAAACCTCGGGTGGGCGCGAGACTGCTGTTCGTATTCCTCAGCTAATTGTACTGCTTCGGTCGACCTGCCTCTAACTTGCTCGATAATGGCGGCGGTCTCTAGGGAAGGCAGAACAGTCTGCACGTCGCCAATCGTGCGCGCTTGAGGCAGAAACGAGGTCAATAACTCCGCAGCGTCCTCAATTCGGCCCTGGCAGAGGCACATTCGCGCCTTCAATTCTGCCGCCCAACACTCGTACTGCGCAGCTTCACGCTGACGGCTCCACTCGATTACCCCGTCGACCTGACCCAGTGCGGTGTCCCATCGTCCAAGAACGAAAAGCAACTCACTCTCACCCAGCGTCAACCACATTTCCTGATCCACAAGCGCGCGACTCCGCGCAAATTTCAACGCCTCCGTGGCTAGATCCAGGCAGTCGCGTGGAAGGTTGAGCACCTGTGTTAGGTGACAGAGATTCCCGTACGATACCGCCGTTTGTCGCCCCAGCCCCAACTCCAGACCGAGACGGACGGACTCCTTCAAGTCTTCGATGCCCTCTGCGTCGCCAAGCTCAAAACGGCTGAATCCCCGGAAATTTAGTGCCTCCACCACCACTTCTTGGCAATCGAACTCTCCGGCGAGAGACAGCGCCTTGTCGCACCACGTTAGGCCTTCGCGAAAGTCACCCCTGAGGTTCGCGTTTGAGCCCAGTCCTACGTATGCCAGTGCCAATTGCCTTCCTGGATTCTGCTGCAAGAGGTTCACAGCCTGCTCCAGAGGTGCAATGACCTCAGGTGAACTCTTTCCTTGAAGCCAGCGCAGGTCGCCAAGACCACACAAGGCTTCCCCAGCACCCAGTAAATCGTTTGCGGCGAGCGACTGGTTGAGCGCTTCTTGGAAACTTGTTTCGGCTTCCGCGAACTCTCCTAAGCTAAGGAGGGCCTTGGCGAGGCCGAGAATAATCGCGGGCCGCTGGGGATCATCGGAGGACGCGAATTGCAGAGCTCGTTTGTAATAGCTCCGTGCCTTCGACACGTCGAGCGCCAAGGCGCGATTACCCGCGAGGGCAAGAACCGACATGTTTGCTTCCCCAGCTTTAGCAAATCCGGCTTCGATGCGGAGGATTGAGCGAGCTTTAATGCTTCCTCGAAGTGGTGGGCAAGTACCTCGGCATGATCGGCCGCTCTGTCTCCCGAGATGGTCTCGATCCACTCCCCCATAGCCATGTGCTTGTGGCCTCGCATCGCTCTCGGTATCTGCCCGTAGGCAACATCACGAACTAGCGCGTGCCAGAACGAGTATTCCTGTTGGTCCTGGATGGATGAACTCCTAGCCGGGCGGACAAGCTCCTTGCGGGCGAGTTCGTGCAATCCCTCTCTGACTTCTCGGTCGTCACGCCCACCGAGCGCAGACACCGCTCCCGACCAGAACACCTTGCCTGCGACGGAGGCGTCATGCAGAAGCGCCTTGCGCTTCGCTGGAAGAGTGTCGAGGCGAGCGGCGATAAGCGCCTGGACGTTGTCCGGCATGGGGATGTCTGCATCCGGATCGAGCGTAAGTACCCGACCCTTGCGTTGGAGGACACCCCGGTCGGAGAGCATCCGGATGAACTCCTCGGCGTAGAGGGGGTTGCCCCCGGCGCGCTCCAGCAGAGCCGTGTGGACCTCGGCAGGCAGCACGGCTTGCGATAGCAGCGCCGAGATGAGCTGAGCTGTTTCTGAGTCCGAGAGAGACGACAGGGAGATCGTGTTGGAGTTGCGTTTGCCCCCGCCCCAGCCGTCGTGGCGTTCGTAAAGCTCCGGTCTGGCGGTGCAGACGACGAGGAGGGGAACGCCGGTGGACCACTCGACCAAGTGATCGATGAACTCCAGCATCGCAGCGTCTGCCCAATGAAGGTCTTCGAACACCAGGACGAGCGGACGTTTGGAGGCAATCGCCTCTAGAAAGCGCCTCCAGGCGGTGAAAGACTCCTCTTTCTCAACGCTCCCTCCGGACTGTGTTTGCGCGCCGACCAGCGGACTAAGACGTGCGATGAACCAAGCTCGCTCATCCACCTCCTCGACCACCGCATCTACCGCAACCTGAAGCTTGTCGGACGCTGTCCCGGGGCTGTCTGACTCAAGGATGCCCGCTTGGGCCTTGACGATTTCTCCCAGCGCCCAGAAGGTGATGCCTTCCCCGTAGGGAAGGGAACGACCCTGTCGCCAGTAGACGAGTTCGTCTTGCTCGTCGATAAAGGAAGAGAACTCTCCCAGCAGCCTTGACTTTCCCACTCCCGGCTCGCCGGTGATGGTCACCAATTGGACCGAGGATTCTCGAAGTGTTCTCTGGTAAGCGTTCTTCAGAGCACCTAGATCGAAGTCCCGTCCAATGAAGGGAGTCTTGGGGGCGATGTCGACATCGACCCCGAAACGGCTGCGGGCCGAAACCGCTCTCCACACCGGGATCGGCTCCGGCTTGCCCTTCACAGTCACGGGATCGAGTTCCTCATAGACGATGAAGTCCTTGGTCGAGCGGTAGGTGATCTCTCCCACCGCCACACCACCCACGGGAGCTATTCCCTGGAGCCGGGAGGCGGTGTTGACCACATCTCCCGTGACCATGCCCTCACCGGCCTGCGGTCTCGCCCCCAGGGTCACCAATCCCTCCCCGCTGTTGACCGCGGCCCGGATGGAGAGATCGAGGTTGGGAGTGGCTTCATTGAGCTCTTCGATGGCCTCGGTGATTCTCAGCGCCGCTCTGACCGCTCGTTCGGCATCGTCCTCATGAGCGACCGGGGCCCCGAAGACGGCCATGACCGCATCTCCGATGAACTTCTCGACCGTGCCCCCGAAGGCCTCGATCTCGGTCTTGAGCAGGCGGTGATAGGGAGCCAGAGCTGCCCGTACGTCCTCGGGGTCGGCTTCGTGGGAGCGGGCGGTGAAGCCGACCAGGTCCACGAACAGGACCGAGACGA
>Ga0136633_1003397_pt1 | contig 10492 bp, 16 predicted proteins | sample AntDrymeUQ832206_2_FD_105494 | JGI IMG/M metagenome (GOLD analysis project Ga0136633, IMG submission 105494) | Polar desert sand microbial communities from Dry Valleys, Antarctica - metaG UQ83 (22.06) | ecosystem: Environmental > Terrestrial > Soil > Desert | place: Antarctica: Dry Valley...
CAGCAGTTTCCCTTGCCAGAAGGGCCTCCACGCGGACCTATGGCCGCCCAGCCAGGCTGCTTACTGAAAGCTCCGGGCTAGTCGCCCGGCTCGGTCCGGAGCAGCCCGGCCGCCTTCTCGACGGCCCGTCGGGCCCGGGTCAGGCGACGCTCCTCGGCGGCCGCGCCCTCGTTGCCTTCGACCGCTGCCCGCAACCGGTCGATGGCCAGGTCGGCCAGCTCCTCGGCGATCCCGTCTAGGCGCTCGCGGAGGTGGTCGAGGTCCTGCGCCACGTGGCTACCCTACGCCGGTGAACCTGCTGCTGGGCGACTGGGTCGACGCGGAGCGCGACCGCATCGTCGCCACGCTGTGCGACTGGGTGCGCATCCCGTCGATCTCCGCCCATCCCGATCGCGCCGACGATGTCCGCCTGTCCGCCGAGTTCACCGCCGGCCTGCTGACGGCCGCCGGCCTGGAGCACGCCGAGGTGCTCGAGACGGCCGGCCTTCCGTCGGTCTACGCCGAGCACATGCACGCCGGACCCGACGCTCCCACTGTGCTCGTCTACGGCCACCACGACGTGCAGCCGGTCGACCCGTTGGAGGAGTGGACCTCCCCGCCCTTCGAGCCCGTGCTGGCCGACGGCGTGCTTCGGGGGCGGGGCGCCATCGACGACAAGGGCCAGACCCTGTTCCAGATCGAGGCGGTGCGGGGCCTGCTCGCCGCCGGCGCCCTGCCGGTCAACGTGAAGTTCCTTGTCGAGGGCGAGGAGGAGGTGGGAAGCCCGAACTTCGAGGCCCTCCTCGAGGCCGAGCGCGAGCGGCTGGCCTGCGACGTGGTGGTGGTCTCCGACACCGACATGTGGGCGCCCGACGTCCCCTCGGTCTGCGTGGGCATGCGCGGCCTGATCGCCTACAGCGTGGCCCTGCGCACGGCCCGAGCCGACCTCCACTCGGGCCTGTTCGGCGGGGCGGTGCCGAACCCCGCCCACCTGATCGCCCGCATGGTGGCCGCCCTGCACGACGCCGAGGCGCGGGTGACCCTGCCCGGGTTCTACGACGACGTCCGCCCCCTCACCGAGGCGGAGGTGACGTCGCTGGCCCGCATCCCGGTCGACGAGGACGCCTGGCGGGCGATGGCAGGCGTGCAGCGGCTCGAGGGCGAGGCGGGGCGCTCGCTGCTGGAGCGCATCTGGACCCGTCCCACCTGCGACGTGGTCGGCATCGCCGTGGGCTACGCCGGCGCCGGCGTGAAGACCATCGTGCCGGCCCACGGTCGCTTCACCGCCACCTTCCGCCTGGTTCCCGACCAGCACCCCGACGTGATCGGCGAGGCGTTCGAGGCCTGGGTGCGGGACTGGTTGCGGGAGGAGGTGCCCGACGGTGTCGAGGTGGAGGTCACCCGCATGGGGGGCGTGGCGCCGGCGTTGACCCCAGTCGACCATCCGGCAATGGCCGGGCTGTGCCGGGCGGTCGAACGGGTATGGGGCAAGGAGCCCGTGTTCACCCGCATCGGCGGCAGCGGCCCGGAGGAGGCGCTGGGCCGGATCCTCTCGGCGCCGGTGCTGTACCTGGGTGTCGCCCTGCCGGACGACCAGTTCCACGCCCCCAACGAGCGCATGGTGATGGACCAGTTCTGGAAGGGGCTGCTCGCCGCCGGCGAGCTGTTCGGGGAGCTAGCTGCCGTTGGTAAGGACAGTCTTGGGCGAGACTGACCGCGAGTGGGTGTCGTTCGAGGACCCCACCGAGGAGCGGACGTGGGTGTTCGACGTCACCTTCCTGCTCAGCCGGTGGGACTGCATATTCGGGCGGGGCTGCCAGGGCGTGCTGACCGGGCCTGCGCCGGAGCTGGTGCAGGGGTGCTGCTCCTACGGCGCCCACTTCACCGACGCCGCCGACGAGGCCCGCGTGCAGGCCGCGGCGGTCACCCTCACCGCCGCGCAGTGGCAGTACCGCAGGGAAGGGCTGCAGCGGGGGGTGATCAAGACCAACGGCAGCGGCGAGCGGGTCACGCGCATGGTGGCCGAGGCCTGCGTGTTCCTGAACCGGCCGGGGTTCGCCGGAGGCCCGGGCTGTGCCCTGCACCGGGCCGCTCTCGACCGCGGTGAGCCGCCCATGGACCTCAAGCCCGACGTCTGCTGGCAGCTCCCCCTGCGCCGCGAGGAGCGCGACGACGGCGGCGGGCACATCACGTCCACCATCGTGGAGTGGAAGCGCTCGGACTGGGGCGCCGGCGGCGACGAGTTCCACTGGTGGTGCACCGAGGCGCCGGAGGCCTTCGCCGGCCCGGTCGCCGTGTACCGGAGCATGTCCGACGAGCTGACCGGGCTGGTGGGCGACGAGGTCTACGCCCGCCTCGCCGCCTACCTCGACGCCCGCTCGGCGGGAAGCGTCCCCCTCCCCCACCCGACGGTCCGCCCGGGCTGAAATCCAAATTGCCGTGTCACCCGGATCGCGTCGCCCGGACGTTAGAGAGGTGATGACCGGCCACGCGGCGGACGACGACTTCCAGGAGGCGTTCCCGGGCATGTTCCACGCCGCCTACCACGTGGCCTACCGCATCCTGGGCGACGTGACCGGTGCCGAGGATGCCGCCGCCGAGGCGGTGGCCCGGGCGCTCGTCTCGTGGCGACGGGTGGGCCGGCTCGAGCACCGGACCGCATGGGTGGCCCGGGTGGCGGGCAACCTGGCCATCGACGAAGTCCGCCGGGCCCGCCGGCGCCGCGACCGACCGGCACCCGCGTCGTCGCCGGCGGCGGACACCACGGAGGACGCGGCGTTGAGGGTCGCCCTGGGTACTGCGCTCGCCGCCCTGTCCACCCGCCAGCGCGAGGTGATCGCCCTGCGGTACCTCGCCGACCTCGACGAGGCCGAGGTCTCCCGGGTCCTGGGGATCTCGGTCAACTCCGTCAAGAAGCACGCCGCACGCGGCCGCGCCGCCCTCCGTGCGCGGCTCGGGACCCTTCAGGAGGTGAGCCTTGCCCTGGACTGACGAACCCGTACCGACGCCGCAGCGATCGGAGGCCGAGCTGTACGCCGACGTGCAGCGCCGGGCGGCCGGCATCCGCCGCCGGCGGCGTGCCGGGGTATCCGCCGGGCTGGGCAGCGTGGTGACCGTTCTGCTCGTGGCCTTCGCCCTCGCCCGCAGCGGCGACGACCGGGCGTCTCAGCTGCGGGTGGTGGGGGGCGATGAGACGACCACCACGTCGGTGGTCGAGATCCCGACCACCGTGGCGCCCCTTCCGTCTACGACGTTGCCGGCGGCGGTTGCGACGACCACGACCGCAGAGGCGACGGTCCCGTCCACGACCCGCACCACGCTTCGCCCGACCACCACCAAGGCGCCCACAACCACCACGTCGACGATCCCTGCGCCCCTGCGGCAATGCGTCCCGGGCGACGTGGTGGTCACGGCCACGACCGACCGGCCGAGTTACACGGCGGCCGCAGCGGCGGTGCTGGTGGCCGTCGCCGCCCAGAACCGCTCCACCACGGCCTGCCTGCCGCTCGACCCCGCAGTGGAGTTCCGCAACCCGGCCGGTACGGTGCTGTTCACGGTCGCGATAGCTGACGCCTTCACCTTCGGCATGCCGGGTCAACCGCCCCCGTCGTGGGACGCCGGCGAGACGCTGTCCACCAACATGGGCACACCGTTCGTCGCATGCAACGAGGCACCCTGCCCGCCCGGGACCTATACGGCGACGGCGATCTTCGGTCCCTTCCGCTCCCCGCCGGCGGCCTTCACCATCACCTGAGAGCCGTCACCTGAGATGCTGCGGGCAATGTGCTTTGGAGACGACGCCCGGTAGCGGTTCAGCGTCGACCATTTGTCCGCCCCGTGGATCTCGGAGCCGATGACGTTCCCCGACCTCCGCAAGGGCCTTCCGGGGAGGGCGGCGAGCCGCGGCGAGACGTAGTCGAGAAACTCCTGCCGGTACCGGAGCTCCTCCTGCATGTCCTCGTCGGTCAGCCCGCCGGCGGCTTCCCCCTCCTCGAGCTTCCCCTTCGGCGGCATGTCGACCTTGATGACCCACGTTTCCTGGCTCATTGTGCTCCCCCCTGGGAGAGGTCGGATGCTAGACGCAGGCCGTTTCCTCAGGACGGGGGTGGCCGGTAGCGGATCCCGTCGTCGGTGTTGCCGCCCCAACCGACGAAGATGCCGTCTGCCCACGCGACCACCGCCTCGCTGCGCGGTCGCAGGCCCCCGCCGTCGAAGGTCGACCAGGCATCGGTGGCGGGGTCGTAGGCCCGGCCCACCTCCCCCCCCGCCCATAGGAGCACCTGCCGGCCGGTCCAGACGGGAGACGTGGCAAACGACGACGCGTCGTCCGGCCCGACGGTGAGCGGGCGCCAGGCCTGGCTCGCCAGGTCGAAGGCGTGGCCGGGCCGCCCGCTCTGGAGGACGAGCACCTCGGCCCGGTCCACACCAAGGGCGGCAGGAAGCCATCCTGCAGGTCGACGTCCGGCAGCCGGGACCACCGGTCGGACACGGGCGAGTACGAGGCGAGGAACATGTCGGAGTTGGGGCCGCGTCCAGGCCCGCCCGACCAGAGGAGGATGATTGCTTCGGTCCCGGTCCATGCGACCCGCGGGAAGGGTGTCAGGAGCCGGCCAGGCGGCAGGGCCAGCTCCCGCCAGCGGTTGGACGCCGGGTCATACGCAGCCGCGCCACCCGGGACGTTCATGCTGGTGAAGACGAGCATCTCCGAGCCCGTCCACACGACCGACGGGTAGAGCGCCCCCCCGCCGAACGAAGGCTCGGCGATGGTGCGCCAGCGGTTCGTCCGGGGGTCGAAGGCGGCGCCGTCGACGAAGAGCCTGTCTCCGGCATTGCCGCTCCAGATCACCATCTCGGTCCCGGTCCAGACCACGGCGGCATCGCGGCGGGCGGCGATCGGCGCGTCCGGCAGCGGCCGCCATCGGTTGGCCACCGGATCGAGGGCGGCGCCGTCGGCCAGGAACGTCTCCGGACCGAGCCCGCGGCTCGACCCGCCCCAGACGAGCAGTTCCTTGCCCGTCCAGACGGAGGCGGCGCCGCTTCGCCCCGTGAGCGCCGTGGCGGCGAGCCGTTCCGTCGTACCGCCCGGGAGGGCGGCCGGCTCGCCGGTGGTGCTCACGGGGCGATCGCGGTCCTGCCGCAGCACGAGCGACGCGCTCGCCAGGGCAGCCACCAAGAACGCAGCGGCCAGGCCGATCGTCCAGATGGGGCGCCGCCGGTGCTGCGACACAACGACCAGTGGCTCGGGGCGCTGGACAGGCTCGGTCCGTGCGTGCGTGGCCAGGCGCTGCAGCAGGTCGGCCACGGCCTCTTCTCGGAGGGTACGGCTCATTCGATGACCTCACGCAGGTTGGCGAGGCCCCGATGGACGAGGCTTCGGACGGTGGCCGGCCGGCAGCCCAGCAGTTCGGCGATGTCGGCGTCGCCCAGATCGCAGAAGTAGCGCAAGACCAGTGCCGACCGCTGGCGGAGAGGAAGCCCAAGAAGGAGGTCCCGGAACTCGACCATCTCCTGCGGCATCACCAGCGGCGCCGGTGGCGGCTCGTGGCGGCGGGCGACAACGGCGCGGCGGTGCTGGGAGCGGGAGGCGTTGACGACGGCGGCGCGCAGGTAGCTGGCGGGATGGTCGAGGGGCAGGCGGCTGCTGGCCCGCAGGGAACACGTCGTGGACGAGGTCCTCGGCCAGCTCGTTGGATCCTGTCAGGAGGAAGGCGAGCCGCATCATGGCCGGGTAATGGGCGCGGTAGAGCGCCTCGAGCGTCTCCCTCCCTGGGCCCTCCGTCTTCGCCGTCGTCCCCCCCACACCAGTCCCCACACCCTCTACACGCTTGAACCGCCGACTCTGTTGCGTCCCGCCGGCAGGTGAAGGGCTAACGCTGCAACAGGGGAGCGCCGATCCGCCACGTGGGGCGCCGGCGCCGGCGGGCCTGTACCAGCGGTTCCGGGGGCAGGAACGGCTCGGTGTGCGCGTGGGCTGCGAGGCGCTGCAGCAGGTCGCTGACCGCCTCTTCGGGCCCACGGCCTCGACGGCGCAGATCGGCGAGACCACGCCCGACGAGGGCGGGGACGGTGGCGGGCCGGCAGGACAGCAGTGCTGCGATCTCGAAGTCGCCCAGATCGCAGAAGTACGCCAGCACCACCGCCGCCCGTTGCTGGACCGGGAGCCTGAGAACGTGGCCCCGGAACTCGACGAGCTCCTGCGGCATCACCAGCGGAGCCGGCGGCACCTCCCGGCGGCGATCGGACCGAAAGGCGGTGACCAACGCGGCCCGCAAGTGGGCGCCGGGACTCTCGAGCGGCAGGCGGGCGGACACTCGCCGGAACACGGCGTGGACCAGGTCCCCCGCCGCCTCGTCGGAACCGGTCAGCAGGAACCCCAGGCGCATCATGGCCGGGTACTGGGTGCGGTAGAGCGATTCGAAGCTCTCGGTCGCCGGGCCCTCGGTGCTCGCAAATCTGGTGTCCACGCCCGTTATACGTCCGAGCCCCCTCTTCGGTTGACGGCGTGTGTCAATCAGCGGCGGGAACGCCGGGTGCGGGGGTCGAGGGCGTCGCGGAGGGCATCGCCCAGGAGGTTGAAGCCAAGGACCATCAGGAAGATGGCAGCGCCGGGGAAGAACATCTGTTCGGCGCCCTGCTGAGGTACGTGCGGCCTTCAGACAGCATGGAGCCCCACTCGGCGGCGGGCGGCGCCACACCCAGGCCGAGGAACGAGAGGCCGGAGATGGCCAGCATCACGATGCCGAGGTCGAGGGTGGTGAGGACCACGATCGGCCCCATGATGTTGGGCAGCAGGTGGCGGCGGATGATGCGGCCCGGCGGGCTGCCCACGGCGCGGGCCGACCCATGTAGGGCTTGGACCGTTCGGACCAGCACCGCGCTGCGGACGATGCGGGCGTAGATCGGCCACCAGGCCCGGACGATGGCGACCATCACGTTGCCCAGCCCGGGGCCAAGGAGGGCGGTGACGGCCAGGGCCAGGAGTACAGCTCAGGCGTAGGCGATCGGGCATCGGGTCCCCCTTGGTCGCCCGCCATTCTGCGGTACGCCGGGGTCCGGCCAATAGCTGTTCCTGACACCTAGTGGCAGGTCAGGGCGTCAGCGCGTCGTCCGGATCGTCGGGGTCCTCGCCGTCGACCTCGCCGTCGTCGTCCTCGTCGGCCTCCTCGTAGAGGCACCATGAGGCGTGCTCGTCGCCCGGAACGGCGCCGCATTCGGGACAAGGCTCGACCCTGGGCTCTGTGCTGCGCTTGAGGGCGCGAGCCTCCTCGAAGCGCCGGTGCCGTCCCTTCTTCACCTGGGTGCTCCCGAACTCGTCCTGCGGACAGTGCCTCGCCACTCTACAGGCGCATCAGTGGCTAGCGTTGATTCCTAGATGACTGGTTTCGAGCCACCTGCCGAGTTCGACGTGGAGGGGATGGTCGCCCGATTCCGGGAGCGGGCGAAGGCGGTGCGCAGCCGGGGCGTTCCTCCCCTCGAAGGCGCCGACCGGCGGCGCTTCATCGAGCGGATGCAGATCGACTACCAGGACTTCGCCATGCTGGGTGACGCCACCGGGTCCCTCGAGGACGGGGTGCTCGTTCTACGGGTGGACCTCCGGCCGGCGGCCGAGCCGACCGGGTAGCCCGGGCCTTTTCTGGTGGAGGTTTTCTTGTGGATGCTCGCGATCGGCGCGAGAATTCCTGTGGATGGTTGAACAGTCAGCCCTCCTGCAGCCCCCGTTCTGCTGAACGATTCGGCCTGGAGGACAATGTTCAGCACTGAGGGATCGACTCCCACCGCCGCCACCCCCGGCGTCAATCCCGGCGAGCTCCAGGTGGTCGTCTCCGGTGCCGGGCGGGCCTATGAGGTCCACCTGCTCGGCGAGCTGGATATGTCCACCGCCAACACGCTCCGGGAACAGCTCTTGGGCCTGGCCGCCGAAGGGCCCACCCACGTCACCGTCGACCTGAGCCACCTTGAGTTCGTGGACTCCACCGGCCTCTCGGTCCTGATCACGGGCCTGAAGCGCATCCGCCAGCACGGTGGCGACATGGCCCTCCGCTCCCCTACGCCCGCCACCCGCCGGGTGCTGGAGATCACCGGGCTGACCGAGGTCTTCTCGATCTCCTAGCCGGCCGTCACGGGCACGCTGCGAGTGCCTGGTTGATCTGGGTGTCGGCCTGCGCCCGAGACGCCTTGAGCTTGGCCAGCAGTGCCGTCCGCTGGGGCCCCGGGCCGGTCGGGTCGGTGCTGGCCTACGAGCGGGGCGGTGGCGGCGACCGGCGGGCTGTTCTGGTCAACTTCTCGATCGGGGCGGCGAACGTCACCCTCGACGGGACGTGGATGGTCGAGGTCGACAGCGGGGGGGCGTCGCAGGGCACCCCGTTCGCCGGCCGTATCCTTGGCAACCAGGCGCTCGTGCTGCGCCCGGCGCCGTCCGACGACTAGACAGGCCTCACCGTGGAAACGACGACTCCTCCCGACCTGAGCCCCTCTCAGGTCACCGCCGACGACGTCGCCGCCGCCGCCGTGCGCCTGCGTGAGGTCGCACTCCGCAGCCCCCTGGAGCGCAACGAGCGGTTGTCGGAGCTGCTGGGCGCCGACATCTGGTTCAAGCGCGAGGACCTCCAGCCCGTCCGGTCCTACAAGCTGCGGGGCGCCTACAACTTCATCGCCTCGCTGAGCGAGGCCGAGCGGGCCACCGGCGTGGTGTGTGCCAGCGCCGGCAACCACGGTCAGGGCGTCGCCTACACCTGCCGGCGCCTCGGCGTGGCGTGTCGCATCGTCCTCCCCCGCACGACGCCCCGCCAGAAGCGCGAGCAGATCAAGGCCCTGGGCGGAGAGGAGACCACGATCGTGGTCGAGGGCCACACCTACGACGACGCCCACGAGGCGGCCAGCGCGTTAGCCGCCCGCATCGGCGCCGTGCTGGTGCCCCCGTTCGACGACCCCCGGGTCATAGCCGGACAAGGGACGGTAGCTCTCGAGATCATCGAGCAGCTCGGCCATCCCCCCGACCTGCTCGTGGTGCCGGTCGGCGGTGGGGGCCTGCTTGCCGGGTGTGCGGTGGCGTGCGCCGGCATGAGCCCGCAGCCCCGGGTGGTCGGCGTCGAACCGGCGGGCGCGGCCAGCATGCGGGCCGCCCTCGACGCCGGCGGACCGGTCACCCTGGGCTCCATCGACAGCTTCGTCGACGGCGCCGCCGTCCGACGGGCCGGTGCGTACACGTTCGAGCTCGTCCGCACGCGGGTCGATCACGTGATGACGGTGGCCGAGGGGGCGGTCTGCACCACGATGCTCCAGCTCTACCAGCGCGACGGCATCATCGCCGAGCCGGCCGGGGCGCTGGCGGTCGCCGCCCTCGCCTCGGGCCTGGCGGTGCCGGCGGGCGGGACGGTGGTGTGCATCGTCTCGGGTGGCAACAACGACGTCAGCCGGTACGGAGAGGTGGTGGAGCGGTCGCTCGTCCATGAGGGGCTGAAGCACTATTTCCTCGTCGAGTTCCCCCAGGAGCCCGGCGCACTCCGGGGGTTCCTCGACAACGTGCTGGGGCCGAGCGACGACATCACCCTCTTCGAGTACGTGAAGAAGAACAACCGCGAGATCGGACCGGCCCTGGTCGGCATCGAGCTGGCGGCGACGACCGATCTCGACCCCCTCCTGGCCCGCATGAACGCCAGTGGGCTCCACATCGAGCGCCTGTCCGCCGGATCTCCCGCCTTCCGATTTCTTGTCTAGAGCTTTACTTTCCCGGCCTGCCTGCCGATACAAGGGCACCAAGCTAGCCTGACGTCGGCGCAGGAGGGGGTGCGAGTGGGTCAGGGTAGACGACGGGTGCTGGTTGGGGTCATGGCTCTCTTCGGGCTGTGGTCGGTCGGCCTCGCGCCCGGCGCCGGAGCCCAGACCGTTCCGGTCATCACCAGCGCTCCCCCATTGCCCGGCGTCGTCGGCAACCTGTACCTCCACCAGTTCAGCTCGTCGCCGCAGAACCCCACCCCCACCTTCTCGGTTACCAGCGGCTCGCTCCCCCCCGGGCTCACGATGAACAGCGCCGGCAACGTGGCCGGTGCGGCCAGCGCAGCGGGCATGTACGGGCCGATCACGGTCTGCGCCAGCAACGGCGTGAACCCCCCGGCCTGCCAAACCTTCATCATCACCATCCTCAAGCGGGGCCCGTCCATCTTCGCCCAACAGCAGGGCAGCGGGGGGCCGGTCGGTACGCCGGTTCGTGACATCGGCAGCCTGGTCTTCGCCTATGTCCCGACCGGCACCATGACCTTCCGCCTCTACAGCGACGCGGCGTGCACGGTCCAGGTCTTCGAGTCCACGAACGCGGTGGACAATACCGGCCTTGCCGTCTCCAACCTCTACTTCCCGACCGCTCCTGGCACCTACCGCTGGGCGGTGTCGTACTCCGGTGACTCGAACAACGAGCCGGCGACGTTGGCCTGCAACAGCACCAACGTGTCTGTGATCGTAGGCCCCACCTCGACGACCACCACCACGACGGCGCCCCCCACCACCACCACGACGG
>Ga0136633_1003399_pt1 | contig 10489 bp, 10 predicted proteins | sample AntDrymeUQ832206_2_FD_105494 | JGI IMG/M metagenome (GOLD analysis project Ga0136633, IMG submission 105494) | Polar desert sand microbial communities from Dry Valleys, Antarctica - metaG UQ83 (22.06) | ecosystem: Environmental > Terrestrial > Soil > Desert | place: Antarctica: Dry Valley...
CGACTTCTCCTTCCCGCGCGCCGGGGGCAAGCCAAACCCCCACACCTGGACCAACCCTCCGTTGGCCATCGACTACGCCGCGGAAGTCGCGGCGGAGTTGTCCGATTTGGATCCCGGCGGCGCGGACGACTATCGCCGGAACCTGGAGAAGTTCACGGCCCGGGCGGCCGCCCTCGATCGGGCGATGCAAACCGCGTCTGCGACCGTCCCGGTGCGCAAGCTGCTGACATATCACGACGCTTATGCCTATTTCGCCGAGACGTACGACTGGGAGGTCATCGGCGCCATTCAGGTTTCTGACTTCGGCGAGCCCAGCCCTGGTGAGGTCGCCGGACTTATCCGACAAATCAAGGAACAGCGCGTGCCGGCCATCTTCGGCTCGGAGGTCTTCCCCAGTCCGGTGCTCGAGCAGATCGGAAGAGAAGCCGGTGTCCGCTACGTGGACACTCTCCGGGACGACGACCTTCCGGGGGAGCCCGGTGAGGCCGAGCATTCATGGCTTGGCCTGATGAGGCTCAACTTCATCACGATGGTCGATGCTCTCGGCGGCGATTCGAAGGCGCTGTCAGAAGTCCCGCTGACCCCGGCGCTGCCCGACGCGGCGGAGTACCCCCAGTGACCGAGGGGTCGCTGCTCGCGTTCGAAGGTGTCACCTGTGGCTACGACGGTGAGCCCGCCATAAGGGACGTCGACCTGTCGTTGGAGCCCGGAGGTTTCATCGGCTTGGTCGGCCCGTCCGGCTCAGGCAAGACCACGGTGCTGCGGGCCGCGCTTGGAGCTATCAAGCCGAGTAAGGGATTCGTAAGGCGCGCCGAGGGATTGCGCGTCGGTTACGTGCCACAGATCGAGACAGTCAACTGGGACTTTCCCGTGACCGTCTTCGAGACGGTGCTGATGGCCAGGACGTCGGGCCGCATCCTTCCCTGGCCGAGCTCGGATGAGCGACGCCAGGTGGACGACGTCCTCGAGAAGCTCGGGCTGTCCGGGCTGGGGGGGCGGCACATCCGAGCCCTGTCGGGCGGACAGCAGCAGCGGGTCTTCCTGGCGCGGGCTCTGTTGGCACGACCGCAACTTCTTCTGCTGGACGAGCCGACGTCCGGGGTAGACGTGCGGACGCGCCACGAAGTGCTCCACCTCCTGGCGGACCTCAACGCGGAGGGCATCGCCATAGTGCTGACCACCCACGACCTGAACGGCATCGCGGCTCACCTACCTCGTTTGGTATGTATCAATCGGGACGTCATCGCGGCGGGTACGCCGGCAGAGGTGATCACTCCGGAGGTGCTTCAGCTCACCTACGGAGCTCCGATGGATGTGCTGGTCCACGGCGGCATGCGGGTGGTGGTCGATCCCAGCGGAACAGTGCCGGCGGGCCATTCGTGAGGGAGTTCTGGCCGTGAGCGGCTTCTGGGAGCCGTTCCAGTTCGCCTTCTTCCGCAACGGCCTGGCGGTGGCCACGCTCGCCGGGGCGCTATGCGGCCTGATCGGCGTTTATGTGGTCTTGCGCAACATGAGCTACATCGGGCATGGCCTCTCGCACGCCATCTTCGGTGGCGCCGCAGCCAGCGCACTGGTCGGGTTCAACTTCTTCGTAGGTGCAGGCATCTGGGGCCTCGCCGCCGGCCTGGCCATCGGACGCGTCGCTCGGCGTCGCGGCATCGCGGCGGACGCGGCGATTGGCATCGTGACGACGGCTTCGTTCGCGTTCGGCATCGCGCTGCTCGGTTTGTTCGGGCAGGTACGCCGAGCACTCGACACCACCCTGTTCGGAAGCATCCTGGGCGTCACGACGGCCGACGTCGTGTTCGTTGCAATAGTGACGCTCCTCGCCGCAGGCCTGGTCTTCTTCGGTTACCGCAGGCTCCTCTTCACCACCTTCGACCCCGAGGTCGCGCAGGCCAGCGGAATCCGAACGGGTTGGGTGGACGCGGTGCTCATGGCCGTGTTGTCCCTGTGTGTGCTGGTGAGCATGAAAGTATTGGGAGTGGTTCTGGTGGCCGCGACGCTCGTCACTCCGGCCGTCACGGCGCGTCTGCTGACCGCCAGCTTCGCCCGCCTCCTCTGGCTGTCGGTCACCATCGGCGCGCTCTCCGGAGCCGTCGGGATGATCGCGAGCTATCACGTCGACATCTCTTCGGGAGCCACGATCGTGCTGGTCTCCACCGCGGTCTTCATCGTCGTCTACGCCCTCACGGCGCGCAGCCGGCGCTCCTTACACTTGCCCTGACATGGCGGACCGACCTACAGCCGCGCCTGGGGGTGGGGCCCCACGCTCCGGAGGAGCACGGGTTGGGGTGCCCGTGCGGGAAAACAACGCGGACTATCTCAGCCGCGAGTGGCATCCCGCCTTCGAGGAGTACTGCGAAGCGATCTTCGAGTTGCAGGAAGACGACATCGAGACGATTCGCTCTCGCATCGCGGAGCGGTTGGGCGTCTCGCGCCCCGCGGTGACGGAGATGACCCGCAAGCTCGAGGAGGCGGAGTTCGTGACCGTGGCCTCCGGGCGGTTGGAACTCACCGACTCGGGGAGGCGGCTAGCCGAGAAGGTCGTCCGGAGACACCGTCTGGCCGAGCGGTTCCTCACCGACATCCTGGACCTCTCCTGGGCCGAATCCCATCACGAAGCAGGAAAGTGGGAACACGTCATATCGGAACGTGTCGAGGCGGCGATGGTCCGGGTCCTCGGTGATCCGACGACCTGTCCGCACGGGAACCCGATCCCGGGGACGGACTATCACGCTCCGGACGCCATCCCGGTTGGCGAACTCTCCGTCGGTCAGGGGTTCAGCGTCACCCGTATTCCCGAGGACCTCGAGTGGACTCCTGGAGTTCTCGAGTACCTCGAGGAGGCCGGAATCGTCCCCGGGGCGCGCGCCACGCTCACGGCACTCTCGCCGGACGGCACGGCAACGGTCGAGGTCAACGGCCGCCGCGTGGCGCTCGGCGTGACTCAGGCCGCCCGTATTCTCGTGGTTCGCAGTTAGCCGACCCGCGCCCCACTGCAGGGCATCGGTAGCCTTGGCTCATGAAAGCCGCGGCCTTCTTCGATCTCGATCGCACGGTTCTGCGCGGGGCGAGCGGGCCGCTCGTAACCGGGGCCCTCGTGAAGGCGGGACTGGTGCCGGCTGCGACCCTGCGGGGTCAGGGACTGCTCTATCGGTTCTATGACCTCGTCGGAGAAACTCTTCCCGCCATGGCGCTGGCGCGCCTCGCGGCCAACGCCTCGAAGGGGTGGGCCGGCGACAGCGTTCGCCAAGCCGGCAAGGCGGCGGCCGAAGAACTGGAGCAACTGGTCGCGCCGTACGTACCCGGTCTGCTGAAGAGCCACCGCGACGCGGGGCGTCCCGTGGTGCTCGCCACGACGACTCCCCACGACCTCATCGCGCCGCTGGCCGAACGACTGGGTTTCGACGACATCATCGCGACCCGCTACGCGGCGGGGGAGGACGGCGCCTATACGGGGGGACTCGAGGGCGAGTTCGTCTGGGCGACCGGCAAGCTGGCGGCGGTGCGTCGGTGGGCGGACGACCACGACGTGGACGTGTCCGAGAGCTGGGCGTATTCCGACAGCATCTACGACGTTCCTCTGTTGTGGGCGGTGGCACATCCCCGAGCGGTCAATCCCGATCCTCGACTGCGGGCGTTGGCAACGGTCGCTCGCTGGCCGGTGATCCACCTGGACTCGCCTCCCGGCGTCCCGCAGGTTGCCGGCATCGAGCCCCTCGACGTGGTCCGAGCCGCGGCGATGCCCATGCCGGGAGGGCTGCCGTCAGTTTCGGACGCGCTCTTCCCCTACGCGCGATTCACCTTCGAGAACCTCGAGCGGATCCCCGCCGAAGGCCCGGCCATCGTGGTGGCCAACCACCGCAGTTACTTCGATCCGGCGGTCGTCGGTCTTACGGTGCTGCGCTCCGGCCGGCTGCCGCGCTTCCTCGGGAAGAAGGAGGTCATCGACGCCCCGGTGCTCGGCGCCCTCGCCAAAGCGGCGGGCACGATCCGCGTCGACCGCGGCTCGGGCTCGGACGAGCCGCTGCGCAAGGCGGCTCAGGCGCTCGACGCGGGAGAAGTGGTGGTGATCATGCCGCAGGGCACCATCCCTCGAGGTGAGGAGTTCTTCGATCCGGTGCTCAAGGGAAAGACCGGCGCGGCCCGCCTCGCGGCAATGACGCACGCGCCCGTCGTGCCGGTCGGGCTCTGGGGTACGGAACTCGTGTGGCCGCGTTCGGAGCGCGTGCCGCGGGTCTGGAACCTTCTGCGGCCGCCGCGCGTAATTGCGAATGTCGGCACGGCGGTCGACGGGCTGGGACTCGGAGAGGACGACGCGGTCGCCGACACCGAACGCATCATGGGAGCGATCGTCGCCCTTCTTCCGGAAGTAGCGAAACGCAACCGCCCCCCGACCGAAGCCGAGATCAAAAAGGCAAAACCGCCGACCTAAGAGGCGTGCTTGGCGCGGATGAGGTTCAGGGCGCCGCCCGCCTTGAACCATTCAATGTGCTCGGGAGACATTGTGTGGACGGCGGTGAATTCGGTGGTTCGCCCGTCGGCGTGCTCGATGCGACACGACACCGCCTGATCGGGCGCGAGGTCGGCCAAACCAAGGATGGAGATGCGGTCGCCGGGCCCGATGGCGTCCCACGTGGACGGGTCGGAGAACGTCAGGGGCAAGATGCCCTGCTTCTTCAGATTCGTTTCTGCGATCCGGGCGAAGGAGCGCACGAGAACAGCGCGGCAACCGCGATGGCGGGGTTCCATGGCCGCATGTTCCCGGGACGAGCCTTCGCCGTAGTTCTGATCTCCCACGGCAACCCAGGCGATGCCGGCCTCGACCGCGTGGCGGGCGGCGTCGGGCAGCGGCTCGACCGCACCTTCGTGCGCGGGGCACAACGCCGTTCCGACTGCGTCCGTCAGCGCGTTGTCGGCGGACAGGAACAGGTTCCCGCTGATGTTGTCGAGGTGGCCGCGGTACTTCAGCCATGGACCGGCCGCGGAGATGTGGTCCGTGGTGCACTTGCCTCGGGCCTTGAGCAGCACGGGCAGGCCGACGAAGTCATTGCCATCCCACGCGTCGAACGGCTGCAGTAGCTGCAGGCGGTCGCTATCCGGCTTGACCACGATCTCGACGCCCGAGCCGTCGTCGGGGGCCGGGAAGAACCCGGCCTCACCGGATTCGAAGCCCCGCGCCGGGAGCTCTTCGCCGACCGGCGCGTCCAGCTTTACTCCGTCGATCTCGTCGGTCAGCGGGTTGAAGTCCAGCGTCCCCGCAAGGGCGTAGGCGATCACCGTCTCGGGGGAAGCGATGAAGGCGAGTGTGTTGGCGTTGCCGTCGTTGCGCTTCGGAAAGTTGCGGTTATAGGACGTCAGGATCGAGTTGACCTGACCCTCGGCAATGTCCGATCGCTTCCACTGCCCGATGCAGGGCCCGCAGGCATTGGCCAGAACGGTGGCGCCAATGGCTTCGAGGTCCGCCAGCAACCCGTCTCGCTCGATCGTCGCCCGCACCCTTTCCGAGCCGGGAGTGACGAGCAGGGGAACCTTCGCGGTCAGGCCCGCCGCCGAGGCCTGCCGGGCGATGGAGGCCGCGTGCGTTATGTCCTCGTAGGAGGAGTTGGTGCACGAGCCGACCAGGCAGTTGGTGAGCTCTGCCGGCCAACCGTGCTCTTTCGCGTCGGCGCCCATCTTCGACACGGGCCGTGCCAGGTCGGGGGTATGGGGGCCGACGATGTGCGGTTCGAGGGTCGACAGGTCGATCTCGATCACCCGGTCGAAGACCTTGTCCGCGTTGTCGAACGCGTCCTCGTCACCCCGAAGCTCGCCGGCAGCCGCGTCGGCCGCCTCGGCGACATCGGCTCGACCAGTGGCCCGCAGGTAGAGCGCGGCGCGGTCGTCCCAGCCGAACAGCGAAGTCGTGGCGCCGATCTCGGCGCCCATGTTGCAGATGGTCGCCCGCCCGGTCGCGGAGATCGATGCCGCCCCCGGACCGAAGTACTCCACGATCGCGCCAGTGCCCCCCGCGACGGTCAGGATCTCCGCGACCTTGAGGATGACGTCCTTGGGAGCGGTCCACCCGTTGAGCTCACCGGTCAGACGAACCCCGATCATCTTGGGCCAGCGCAGCCCGAAGGTCGATCCGACCATGACGTCGACCGCGTCGGCGCCGCCCACTCCGATGGCCACCATCCCGAGCCCACCCGCATTCGGCGTGTGCGAGTCGGTGCCGATCATCAGCCCACCGGGGAAGGCGTACTGCTCGAGCACGACCTGGTGGATGATTCCGGATCCGGGTGCCCAGAAGCCGATGCCGTAGCGAGCAGAAACGGTGCGAAGGAAGTCGTAGACCTCGGAGTTCTGCTCCTGCGCGGCCAGCAGATCCTTCGGACCGTTCTCGTGGGCCTGGATGAGGTGGTCGCAATGCACCGTTGTCGGGACGGCGACGCGGGGGAGACCGGCGGTCATGAACTGGAGCAGAGCCATCTGGGCGGTCGCGTCCTGCATGGCGACGCGGTCGGGGAGCAACTCGACGTAGGACTTGCCGCGCTCCGGGACGTATTTGCCGGCGGGGGCCCGGAGCCCTTCGCCACCCCCTGGGTCGGCCAGATGCCGCCAGAGAATCTTCTCGGCGAGCGTCAGGCCGCGTCCCAGCCGATCTCGCCCGAGTTCTGATCGCGGGGCCATCGAGGCGTAGACCTCGTCGATGAGGGTGATCGGGGTACTGGCAGCGGCGCTCGCGGTCATGTCGTCTCCTTGGGGTCTGAGATCACCATAGCCGAAAGTGCTACCATGTGCGTCATGGAAGTAGTGGGCATTCGAGAGCTTCGCCAAAACCTGTCTGTGTACATAAAGAAGGTCGTGGAAGAGGGTGCGAGCTTCGAGGTCACCGACCACGGCCGCCCGGTGGCTCTGTTGAGTCCCCGCAAGGGGGAGGACTGGTTTCAGGCAATGGTGGCAGCGGGCCGTATCCGCCCGGGCAAGGGGAACTTCAAAGACCTTCCTCCACCACTGGGGACCGTCTCCACGCGCGGGACTGACGCGCTGCGTGAGCAGAGAGCGGACAAGATCTGATCATCTACGCCGATTCGTCGGCATTGGTGAAACTCGCGATCAACGAGCCCGAATCGGACGCGCTCCGGGATTACCTAAAGGGGGCGGAGCGCGTGACGTCCTCCGAGATCAGTGAGGTCGAAGTCGTCCGAGCTGCGGCGGCCAGCGAAGGGGATCAAGGCGAACGGGCTGCCCGTCTGGTCTTGGAGCAGGTCTCGCTAGTCGAGTTGACGCGTGAGGCGCGGCGTCAGGCGTCCGTGCTCCCCCCGCCTGCCATGAAATCGCTGGACGCCATCCACCTGGCGACCGCGCTTGGCCTGGCCATCGAGGGAATCGTCTTCGTCGGCTACGACCGACGACTTCAGTCAGCGGCCGCTGAGGCTGGGTTGGAAATAGATAGCCCGGGGATGTAGTCGCCGTCCATACTTCGGCATGGGACACCCGTACTGGCCGTTGTTCGACCTGCGGTTGCGCACCGATCGCCTCGAGATGCGCTACCCCAATGACGAGGACTGCGTGCAACTCGCGGAACTGGCGGCGAAGGGGATTCACCAGCCGGGCTGGATGCCCTTTTCGAACCCCTGGACGGAGGCGCCCTCACCGCAGCTTGAGCGGCAGGCCCTGCAGTTCTACTGGCGGATACGCGCCAGCTGGACGCCCGACAACTGGCATTGCCTGTTTGCCACGCTGCGCGACGGAGAGGTGATCGGCACGCAGGACTTCTTTGCAAAGAACTTCGCCACACTTCGTGGCGTGTCGTCGGGGTCGTGGCTAGGCCAGGGCTTCCACGGGAAGGGCTTCGGGAAAGAGCAGCGCGCTGGCATGTTGCATCTGGCCTTCGCTGGGCTGGGGGCGTTGCGGGCGGACAGCGGGGCGCGAGATGACAACGGACCCTCGCTCGGTGTTTCCCGTGCTCTCGGCTATGAGGAGGACGGCGACTACTTCGACGCGTTTGGCGAGCAGCGGGTGCGGATGGTTCGCATCAAGTTGACCCGCGAACGGTGGGAGGCCCACCGCAAATACGACGTGGAGATCACTGGACTGGAGCCGTGTCTGGAGTTGTTCGGCGCCGCGCCTGGATCCGGGCCGGGTCCAGGCTCGTGAACGCGGCGAGCAAAGCCAGTACCGCCGCGCCGTAGAGGGTCACCACCGTCATGTTCGTGGCGGCCGCGACCTGACCGCCGATCAGCAGGCCGAAGGGCACCGTGCCTCCCCAAGCCATGATCCAAAGCGCCATAACGCGGCCGCGCACTGCGTCGCCGACCTGTTCCTGGATCATGGTGTTGAGGGTAGTGACGGTTACGAAGTAGAGGAAGCCGACGACAAGGGCCAGCGGGAATGCCACGAGGACCGAACGGTTCAACCCCCAGGCGGCGAGAGTCACGGCCCATCCGGCCATAGCCAGTCGAACCGCGAGGTGCCGCGGCCGGCCGGCGAGCCATGTGCCCACGGACAGCGCGCCGGCCGCGGCTCCCAACCCGAACGCGGCGTAGAGGAACCCGTAGACCGGGTCGCCGGTGAGGTCCAGTCCGAGGTTTTCCGCAGCAAGTACGGGGAGCAGTCCCACGAACGGCAGCGCCAGGAGTGACAGCGCGGTCATGGTCAAGAGGATGCGACCCACCAACGGATCGTCCCGCGCCGCGAGGAACCCGCCGAGAATTCGACGTTCACCGCCTGACGGACGCGCCGGTAGAGGCGGGCGTGGAATCAGATACATGACGACGATGAACAGCAGGTAAGTCGAGGCGTTCAGCAGGAAGATGCCGGCGATCGTGACCAGCGGCAGGATCAGGCCGCCGATCGCCGGTCCGATAACGCGGGACAGGTTCATCTGCGTCGACTGCAGGGCGACCGCGCCGCCGAGGTCTTCCCGCGCCACGAGGTGAGGAGCGATCGTGGCCTGCGCGGGGTGGCTGAGCGCGTTGGCGATTCCCAGGAACCCGACCAGGACAATCAGAGTCGCCGGTCGCAGGTCATCGGTGCGCGCTAGGACGGTTAGCGCCACGGCGACGGCCAACATCGCCACCTGGGTGAACACGATGATCCGCCGGCGGTCATAGAGGTCCGCCAGCGCGCCCCCCAACAACGAGAGGACCAGCATCGGCACCAACCGGACGAACTCGAGGCCGGCAACGAATCTCGCGTCGCCCGTCAGGTCGTAGGCCAAGGCGCCGAGAGCGACGCTTTGCATCCACGTCCCGATCATCGAGGCGAACATCCCGCTCGCGAAGATCCGGTACTGCGGGTATGAGAGCGCAGCGCGGATCGTCCCTGGCGAGAAGGGTCGATCCCCTAGAGATGCGTCTTCGAAGTCCTCCCTGTCGTCGGCGGGGTCATGATCCGCCGACGAGCTCACCCGTCTGGGTCTACCAGTCAGGGAGGACGGTCATGACAGGCTGACGCGTACATGCGCCACGGGTTTCTCTACGAGTTGGTCAGCCGGTTCGGTCTCGGCGCGTCTGCTGCCAGGACAGCCGACGTTCTGTTAGCGCGGCCGCTGGCCGTCGTGGCGCTCCTCATAGGCGCGGCGGTGTTGTCGCGCGTCGGGTCGAGGCTGGCTCGGCGGGCGGTCCAGACGCTGCAGCAGCGTGCGCCAATTCGCCCCGGCTCGCCCCGCGCTGAGCTGCGGGCCAGCACGCTCAGCCAGGTCCTCGCCACGCTGGTGCGGGTTGTCGTGTGGTCGATGGCCGCGCTGCTGGTGCTCGGGGTCGTTGGACTCAACCTCGCGCCGCTGCTGGCCGGGGCGGGCATTGCCGGTATCGCCATCGGTTTCGGCGCCCAAACGCTTGTCCGGGACGTCCTCACCGGGTTCTTCATCCTGAGCGAGGACCAGTACGGCGTGGGCGACGTCATTACGGTCGGGTCGGCCCCCACCGGCACCGTCGAGGACATCACCTTGCGCATCACTCGGCTCCGATCCGAAGACGGCGTCGTCTGGTTCGTCCCTAACGGAGAGATCAAGCTTCTGGGCCGCCACGAGCAGGCCTTGGCCGAAGAGCCATAAACACAGTGACCGCCGTCACAATGGGGTGAGGCGGTAGTAGCCTGCGCGGCGTTCATAGAGCCTGCGGGAGGTAACGCCGATGTCCACCCCAATTGACGCACTCAGGCGCATGCAGGAGCGGCCGAGCGTGACGATGCTGCTCGGCACCGGCGCGGCCACGCTCTCGTTGCTTTTGGCGTCCATCGTGGGCGCGGTTTACGTGAGCGGCCAGACGCCCGACGAGGAGGTCGCCACCGCGACCCTGGACGACGCCAAGGACGACGATCTGGCGGGCTTCGATTTCGGCGACTCGAGCGAACCGCTGCCGGAAGGTGCGACCGTCCAGGCCGACGGGAGCGTCGTCGCGGCCGACGGCAGCCTCATCGCGCCGGCGGGCAGCCGCACCCCGGCGCCAGGCGCCGCGCCAGGCGCCGCTCCAGGCACAACCCCCAGCACTGCGGCTCG
>Ga0136633_1003400_pt1 | contig 10489 bp, 7 predicted proteins | sample AntDrymeUQ832206_2_FD_105494 | JGI IMG/M metagenome (GOLD analysis project Ga0136633, IMG submission 105494) | Polar desert sand microbial communities from Dry Valleys, Antarctica - metaG UQ83 (22.06) | ecosystem: Environmental > Terrestrial > Soil > Desert | place: Antarctica: Dry Valley...
CTGAAGAAGACGAACCGCAGCTTCTACACCATCGGCTCCGCTGGCCACGAGAACAACGCCGTGGTGGGGGCGCGCCTGCGGTTTGACGACCCGGCCTTCCTGCACTATCGGTCGGGCGGCTTCTTCATGGCCCGAGCGCGCCAGTTGCCAGGCAGCACGCCGGCGCTGGACACGCTGCTGGGCATCGTGGCCTCCAGTGAGGATCCCATCTCGGGCGGTCGACACAAGGTGTGGGGCAGCCGGGCCATGTGGATCCCGCCCCAGACGAGCACCATCGCCAGCCACCTGCCCAAGGCGGTGGGCCTCGCCTTCAGCCTCGCCCGCGCCAAGCGCGTCGGCGTGGGGAGCGGCCTGCCCGACGACGCCATCACGGTCTGCTCGTTCGGTGATGCCAGTCCAAACCACGCCACCGCCCTGGCAGCTATCAACACCGCCCGCTATGCCGTGCGCATGGGACTGCCCATGCCGCTGCTCCTGGTGTGCGAGGACAACGAGGTCGGGATCAGCGTTCCCACGCCCGAGGGCTGGATCGCGAGCACCTTCGGGAACCTGCCCCACCTGCGCTACTTCGATGCCGATGGCGAGATCGACGAGATCTGGACGTCGGTCGGGGCCGCCGTCGACCACGTCCGCACGTCACGCCAGCCGGCATTCCTCCACCTCCGCACGGTGCGGCTGTGGGGACACGCGGGCAGCGACGCGGAGCAGACCTATCGCTCCGTCGAGGAGATCGAGGCGGTCGAGGCACGGGACCCGATCCTGCGGAACGCGCGGCGGCTGATCGAATCCGGGGCGGCGACCGCCGAGGAGCTGCGCGACCTCGTGCGCGAGACGCGCGAACGCGTCCTGGCCGTGGCCGAGGAGGCGGCTCGGCGCCCACGGCTCCAGACCACCGAGGAGGTCATCGCCCCGCTCGCGCCATACCATCCCGAGCGGATCCGCGAACGAGCGGCCACGCCACTCGCCACCGACGAAGCACGCACAGCATCCTTCGGCGCCACGCTGCCCGAAGCGGCGACGCTGCCGACCGCGCGCACGCTGGCCAGCTGCCTGAACGCCGCGCTCGCCGACGAGCTGCTGCGCCGGCCGGAGCTTCTCGTCTTCGGCGAGGATGTCGGCCGCAAGGGCGGCGTATACAACGTGACGCACGGCCTCGCGAAAACCTTCGGCGCGGCGCGCGTCTTCGACACCCTTCTCGATGAGACGAGCATCCTCGGCATCGCCCAGGGCGCGGCGCACATCGGGCTGCTCCCGGTGCCGGAGATCCAGTACCTCGCCTACCTGCATAGCGCGCTCGACCAGTTGCGCGGCGAGGCGGCCTCGCTCCAGTTCTTCAGCGCGGGCCAGTTCCGCAACCCCATGGTGGTGAGGGTGCCCGGGCTCGCCTACCAGAAGGGCTTCGGCGGGCACTTCCACAACGACAACAGCGTCGGCGCGCTGCGCGACATCCCGGGGCTCGTCCTGGCCGCACCGGCGCGCGGCGATGACGCGGCTCGCATGCTGCGCGGCGCGATCGCCATGGCCGCCGAGGATGGACGGGTCGTCGTCTTCCTGGAGCCGATCGCGCTCTACCACGAGAAGGACCTCCACACCGATGGCGACGGAGGCTGGCTGACCGCGTATCCGGCGCCGCCCGAGGTGCTCCTGCCCGGCGAGGTTGGCGTGTACGGCCAGACCGATGCGGACGCCGACCTCCTGCTCGTCAGCTACGCGAACGGCCTGCGCCTGAGCCTCCAGGCGGCGAAACGCCTGGCCGATGAGCACGACCTGCGCGCTCGCGTCGTGGATCTGCGCTGGCTCAATCCGCTTCCGAGCGATGCTATTCGTGCCCATGCCACCGACGTCGGCGTGGTGGTCGTGGTCGATGAGTGCCGCGCCACCGGCGGCGGGGTGGCGGACGCGCTCGTGGCCGACCTGGCGGAACATCGCATTGGCAGGCGGCTTGGGTCCGTGCGCGCGGTCGACTCGTTCGTGCCGCTCGGTCCGGCCACCGCCGCCGTGCTGGTGGGGGTGGATCAGATCGTGGCCGCCGCGGTGGCCGCCGCCCGCCGCCGCCACGCGTCGTCGCGGTCGTGAGCCGTGCGGCGGTCGCCTTCCCTGGACGCGGATCGTACGGCCCGACCTCGCTTGGTTCGCTGCCCTCCACCCACGCGTGGGTCCGCCGCGCCGACGAGCTGCGCGAGCTCATGGGCCTCCCCTCCCTCATCGAGCTGGATGGCGCCGGTCGCTTCGAGCCCGCAACACACCTGCGACCGACGAATGCGTGGCCGCTCGTGTTCCTGTGCGGCCTGCTGGATGCCGAACGCATTGCCGATGATCACCAGGTGGTGGTGGTCGTGGCCAGCTCGACCGGTTGGTACACGGCGCTTGCCGCTTCGGGCGCGCTCGGCTTCGACGACGCGTTTCGGCTGGTGCAGGAGATGGCGACCGCCGCGGAGGCGCCCCTCGCCGATGGCGGACCCGGTGCTGAGCTCATCTACCCGCTCAGCGATGAGGCGTGGCAACCGGATGCGGCGCTCGCCACCGCGCTCGAAGCAGGGCTGCGCGAAGCCGACGGCAACGCCGCGCTGGCGGTCGACCTGGGCGCCTTCGCGGTGGTCGGCGGCAACGGCTCGGGGGTCGAGGTGGTGAGCGCCGCCCTGCCACCGGTGACGATCGGGGATCGGGCCTTCCCGTTGCGGCTGGCGAACGGCGAGGGATGGCACACTCCGTTGCGCGCCGCATCCGCGAATGAGGCGGCCGATCGGGTGAAGGACCTGGCGTGGGATCGTCCGAACGTCACGCTGGTCGACGGACGCGGCGTGCGATTCACCCCATGGTCGACCGATCCCGCGCAGCTCGCCGAACAGTCGTTGCGAGGCCAGGCCGACGCGACCTACAACTTCGCCGCCAGCGTCCGGGTCGCACTGCGCGAATACGCTCCCGACGTCATCCTCCTGTCGGGGCCGGGCGGGTCACTCGGCGCGGCCTGTGCCGGGGTCATCGTGAGCGAAGGCTATCGCGGCCTGCGCAGCCGGGCCGAGTTCGAGACCAGCCAGGCCAGCTCGGCACCCATCCTTCTCGCCATGCGGCGATGATCGAGCGCCGGGTCGCGCTGCGCGGGCCGCTCGACCTGGCCGGCACGCTCGGACCACTGGCGCATGGGCACGGCGACCGCACCATCCGCCTGGAAGCCGGCGAGGCGTGGCTGGCGTTTCGCAACGCCGATGGCCCGGCAACCGTGAGGCTCGTCATGGACGCCCCATCGCGCCTCACGGCGACCGCCTGGGGCAATGGCGCCCAATGCGCGCTCGACAGCGTGCCGGCGCTCATCGGCGAGGATGACCGGCCGGAGGACTTCGTGGCTTACCACCGGGTGTTGCGGGAGCTCCAGCGGCGACACGCCGGTCTGCGGCTGCCGCGCAGCGGGCGGGTGATGCACGCGCTGGTGCCATCGGTCCTCGAGCAGAAGGTGACCGGCACGGAGGCCTTCCGCTCCTACGCCGCGCTCCTGCGCCGGTACGGCGAGCCCGCGCCCGGCCCCGCCGATCTGCTCTTGCCGCCATCCCCGTCCGTGCTTGCCGGGGTGCCGTACCACGCGTTCCATCCATTGGGCGTGGAGCGTCGTCGCGCGGAGGTGATTCGCCGCGCAGCGGCTCGCGCGGATTGGCTCGAGGGGGCCGCCACGGCTGACGAAGCCGGGCTGCGCCTCCGCTCGCTGCCGGGCATCGGCCCTTGGACCGAGGCCGAGGTGCTGCGCACTGCGTTCGGCGATCCGGACGCCGTCAGCGTGGGCGACTTCCACATCCCGCACAGCGTCGCCTGGGCGCTCGCCGGCGAGGCTCGCGGGACCGACGAGCGCATGCTGGAGCTGCTCGAGCCATACCGCGGCCAGCGCGGCCGGGTACAGCGACTCCTCGAGGTCGGGCGAGTCGTAGCGCCGCGCTACGGCCCCCGCATGGCGCCGCGCAGCATCGCCGCCATGTAGATGTCCTACGGCGCGCCAGGTCTGGCGTCCCCGGCAGGTGCTGGGGACATGCTAACAACCATACCCATCGTAGGCCGGCGAGAATTGGACTGAGACCGAAGGCCGCACGTACGGGGTCAGCCTCGAACGGGCTGCGTGCGATAATCGTCCAGTGCCGCGCCCTGACATGACGACCTCCGCGACCGAAGGGCATCGCAGGGACGAGACGGCGGCAGACGTCGGGGCGCGTGTGCTCCGCGGGGTGCCCGCGGCGGCCGAGATCCGGGAGCGGGTGGCCGCGAACGTCGACGACTTTCGCATCCGCCGCGGCTTCTCGCCGACGCTCGCCATCGTCATCGTCGGTCAGGAGGCTGCCTCGGCGGTCTACCTCCAGCAGATCCTCCGGAGCTGTGGGCTGGTCGGTATCCCGGGGAGGGTCGTCGACCTACCGGCCGACTCGAGCGCCGGGGACCTCGAGCGCGCCATCTTCGAGCTGAATGACGATCCGCAGGTCGGCGGGATCATCGTCCAGATGCCGCTCCCACCGTGGATGCCCGCCCGCACGGTCGTCGACAGCATCGCGCCCGAGAAGGACATCGATGGGATCCACCCGCTGAACATGGGCCTCATGACGCTCGGGTACGAGGGCTTCCTGCCCGCCTGCGCCGAGGCAGCCGTACACATCCTGAAGCACGGCGGCTTCGAGCTCGAAGGCCGCCGCGCCGTCGTCATCGGGCGCAGTAACGTGGTAGGCAAGCCGGTCCAGCTGCTGCTCATCCGCGAGCACTGCACCGTGAGCGTCTGTCATCGCCGCACGCGCGACCTCGTCGCGGAGATCGAGCGGGCCGACGTGGTCGTCGTCGCGGCGGGCTCGCCCGGGCTGGTCCGCGGCGAAATGCTCAAGCCGGGTGCACTGGTGGTCGATGTGGGCTTCAACGTCGTGGGCGACCGCATCGTCGGCGACGTCGACTACGAGAGCGCCGTCCCCGTCGCGGCGGCGATCACGCCCGTTCCGGGTGGCGTCGGTCCCGTCACGAACGCCATCCTCGTGGAGCATCTTGTTCGCGCTGCACGCGCCCAGGCCGACGGCTCTATCCACTGGCCGGCGCGCCGCACTAGTGGCGTCGCGCACCGCTCGCCGCCCACCTGAGCGGTCGCAAGTCGGATCAGCTTCAGTCGACGACCGTGTCGGTGGTGGTGTCCCGGCGAAGCGTGAGCCAGCGGCGACAGCCCGCGGAGTGGAACCAGCGCTCGGTGGTAACGCCCTCGAGGTTATCGTACATCCAGACGTAGTCCACGTCCCGCTGGGCCGGATCGGTGAGCCACGCAGCGATGCCCCGCAGCTCGCCGCCGAGGCGATATTCCTCGACCGGACGGCGGCCGCAGATCGGGCAGCTGATCCACAACATCAGTGCGTGCCCGTCGAGCCCGGGTCCGCCATCGTGTGGTCGCTCGCGAACCGGTCGAGGCGGAACGGTTCCAGGAGTGCGGGCGTGCGGCCGGTCGCGATGAGCTGCGCCATCTGCTCGCCCCCAGCCGGGATCGCCTTGAAACCCCAGGTGCCCCAGCCGGTAGTCACCAGGAATCCGTCCACGCCGGTCTCACCCATGATGGGCGAGGAGTCGGTCGAGATGTCGCAGATCCCGGTCCACTGACGGAGGATGCGCAGGTCGCGCAGGAAGGGGAGGAGGTGAGTCACCTTCACGGCGCTGCTCTGGAGGAAGCTGAACGAGGACCGCAGGGAGTAGCTGGGCTGCTCATCGTACTCCGCGCCGATCAGCATCTGGCCACGCTCGGTCTGGGACACGTAGCAGAGCAACTCGGTATCGCTGACGATCCCGCCGAAGGGGTGCTCGTAGCCGTTCGTGACGAACGCCTGGAGCGGGTGGGTCCGGATCGGCAGCCGCACGCCGGCGTGTGCGGCGATCATCGACACGCGGCCGCCCACGGCGCTAAGCACGACGCCGGCCGCGATGGGCCCGGCCGAGGTCTCGACGCCGGCGACGCGCGTTCCGTCGCGGATCAGCCCGGTGACCTTGGTGTGCTGCAGGACATGGACGCCGTGGCGCATCGCCCCCTGCGCGTAGGCCCACACGACCCGGTCGTGGCGAGCCGTCGCCGCAGCCGGATGGTACGAGGCGCCGAGCACGGGGTACCGGCCGCCGCCCGACAGGTCGAGCTGCGGGCACAGTTCCTTGGCCTCTTGCGGGGTGATCATCACCGTCTCCGCGCCGCACGCGAGGTTTAGCAGAGAGCGGGCCCGCTCCGCCCGCATGTGTGTCTCCGTATGGGCGAGCCACATGATGCCCTTGGTCTCATGCATGACCCAGCAGTCGAGCTCCTCCTCCAGGGTCTGGTAAAGCTCCAGGCTGTGCTGGTAGAAGCGCACGGCTTCGGGGATCCCGTAGTTGGCGCGGATGATCGTCGTGTTGCGGCCCGAGTTACCGGAGCCGATGTAGCCGGCTTCGATCACGGCCACGCTCGCGATGCGGTGCCGGTCCGCCAGGTAGTACGCAGTTGCGAGGCCATGGCCGCCACCGCCGATGATCACCACGTCGTAGGAACGCCGCGGCTCGTGCCATTCCAGCGCGACCCGTCGTTCGACGAAGTCGTTCATCCGAGCCGGTCGGCGAGTTCGTAGGCGTAGGCTGCGGCGCAGAGCAAGAGGGCGCGGTCGTCGTCCAGCCACAGCTTGGCGGGCACGCCGGCGATCAACCCCTGAGCAAGCGCCGGCCGCCCCTCGGGCATCGGCCACTCGATGTGCGGTAAGACCCATTCAGCGAGCTGGTCTGCGGTCAGCCACGCTCCCACGAATCCCGATTCCCGCACGACGATGACATGGTCGTCAGTGACTTGGATCTCGGCGGCACCAGGGACGAATGCGTCGTCTGGTGCGAAGCGAAGCACGATCGTGCCCTCGCTCCACCGCGCGCCGTCCAGCGCTTCCGGCGAGGCAACGACCCGGAGGCCCGATAGGGTCTCAAGCGCGCGCACGGCTGCCCTCGGGGTCATAGAACGGCGGTTTGACGACGGACGCCGGCCGGCCGTCCACCTCGACCGTGTCGGGGAACGGCGTGCGCCTCAGCCAGCCGAGCATGACGGCGTGACCCAGCACCGGCGACGTGAAGCTCGAAGACACCTGCCCAACGATCTCACGGTCCGACCGGATCGGGCTGCCCTCTGTAGGCGCGCTACCCGGCATCGTCAGCCCGACCAGCCGGCGCTGATCCGGAAGCCCGCCCGTGCGAGCGAGCGCATTACGACCGACGAAGTCGGCCTTGTCCATCCTCACTGCCCACTCCATACCCAGTCGCCGGGGAGTGGAGTCGAGCTCGGTGTCCATGCCCACGATGACGTGACCCTTCTCGAGGCGGAGGCCCTGCAGCGCCTGGAGGCCGTGAGGCGCGATGCCCAGGTCGCGACCGTGTGCCAGCAATGCCCGCCACAGCTCGACCGAGCGGTCGACGGGGTGGTGAAGCTCGAACGACATCTCACCGGTGAAGCTGAGGCGCATGACGTGGCACGGCACGCCACAGATGTCCGCGTGGACGTGCTGCAGGAAGTGCGGCGGCGAGGGGAGACCGATCCGTTCCAGCAGTCGGCCGGCGAGCGGACCGGTGACGTTGATGGCAGCGAGCGACATCGTCCGGTCCAGCACGTGGACGCGGAGGCCCCACGTGTCGATCCAGTCCCGCACCCACATCTCCGCGTGTCCCGCTCCTGCCGAGGTGAAGGTGAGTACGAACCGGGTCTCCGCCTCCCGAAGGATCATGCCGTCGTCGATCAGATGGCCGCCCTCGTCGAGCAGCAGTGCGTACCGTGAGCGGCCCACCCGGATATCGGCGACGCCCATTGGATAGAGCCGCTCAAGAAACTCGACCACGTCAGGTCCCGAGACGAGGAGCTTGCCCAGCGTACTGACGTCACCAAGCGATACGCCCTCCCGGACCGCCCAATACTCTGCGACGTGATCGCCGTAGTGCCAGGGCCGCCACCAGCCGCCGAAGCGGTCCATGCGCGCGCCGAGCGCGACGTGCTCGTCGTGGAGCGCCGTACGCCGGAACGCATCGACATGCACACCGGCGGCGGCTTCGGCGAGCGTGATCTGGCGGGACGCCGGCCGGGCGGTGAACGGCTCGGGGATCTCCCCGGAGCGTTCCGCGATCCATGCGCGGACATGGGGCAGGCAGACGCTTCCCTGGCAGGTCCCGGTCCCGGCGAGCGTGGCGCGCTTGACCAGCTCGAGCTCCTGGAACCCGCGTTCCCAGACACTCGCGAGATCCTCGACGTTCACGCGCGAGCAGGGACAGACGGTGCCGGCGGTGGGGGCGGCGGGAAGCGGGAAGCTCTCGGCGGCCGGACCCACGGCGCTGACTGGAAGATCCTCGGCCATGCGCGACAGGACATCACGCGCCGCGCGGCCAAGCCCCAGGATCACCGTGTCGCACGCCGTGGTCCGCTCTCCGTCCCCGTCGTCGTCGTCGACCGTGACGACGGCCGACACCCTGCCGTCACCTTCGATCCGGCGCAGGCTGCCGGCCACGGGCGTACACGGCACGCCGCCCGGTGCTGAGCCGATGGCGACGGCTACGCCCAGATCGACGCCCGCGGTGTGCAGCTGCTCCGCGGCGCGAGCGGTGACCAGGCCGACCAGCGAGTTCCCCGGGCAGACCGGGTGGAGCTCGGCCGCCCCGGTCGCCACGACCACTTCCTCGGCGTGAATGTGGAGCATGCCGTCTGGGGTACGGACGATGACCGTCGGCCCGGCGTAGATCGCGACCGCTTCCATGCCGTCACGGGCGTCGAGGACGGTGACGCTTCGTCCCATTCGCCGGGCGCCTGCCGCGGCGGCGGTCCCGCTCTCGCCGGCACCGATCACGACGACCTCCGCCTCGCTGCGCTGGACTGGGATGTGCCGAGTCGGCGGCGGGTTCGTCACGTCGATCTGCGCTGCGGCTCGCAGCGGCGGCGCCCCGACCGCTGGATGCCGCTGGATCACGAGCCCCGGGCGGGCGGGTGTCTGGCAGGTCCGCACGTACGCGACGCCGTCGACCTCGGCCACGCAGTTGCCACAGTCGCCGGCCAGGCAGATCGTGCCACCGTGATGGGGATGCTCGCCGGCGCGCATCACCGCCACGGCGACGGAATCGCCGGCTTCGTATGGAATCGGGCGACCGTCGAGGACGATGCGGCCCACCCCGGTCACTGGCGCATCCGCCGCCCCTCGGGATCGAAGACCGGCGTCAGCTGCAGACGAGCAGGGCGTCGCCGGCCGATGATCTCGATCTCGAAGTGGCCGTTCGAAGCGGGTGCGGTCAGGTGGGTCGGGACGTATCCGAGCGCCAGGGACACGTTGCTGTAGTGGGCATAGCCCCCGGACGTGACCCAGCCGACCACCTTGCCGTCGTGCCAGATGGGCTCGTCGCCGATGGCGTCCGCGGGGTCATCGGGGTCAGGGTCGACGACCAGGGTGGCGAGCCGCCGGCCGGGACCCGCCGCCAGCTCCGCTTCGTGGGCCGCTCGACCGATGAACTCGTGGTCGAGCTTGATGTAGCTCGTCAGGCCCGCCTCGAGCGGCGTGTAGATGGGCCGGTACTCACGGAACCACGTGCCGAAGCTCTTCTCGAGCCGCAGAGACATCAGCGCCCGGAACCCGAACAGGCGGATCTCGGACTCGGCACCAGCGTCCATCAACCGATCGAAAAGGGCTCTCTGGTGTTCGGGCGCGACCCACAGCTCATAGCCGAGCTCGCCCGAATAGCTGAGCCGACCGACGCGAGCGGGGATCATGCCAACATCCATGGGCCGGAAGTCCATGAACCTGAACGAGGTCGTCGCGAGGTCGGTGTTGGTGACCCGCTGCAGCACGTCGCGCGCGCGAGGTCCGGCCAGGGACAGACCCACCAGGCTAAGACCGAGCACGCGGAACGTGACGCTGCCGTCGCTAGGCAGATGATCGACGAACCAGCGCCGGTGATGGGACTCGGCAGCGTGAGAGCCGAACAGGAAGAATTCGTGCTCGCCGGCACGGGCGACCGTGAACTCGCCGAGGATCCTGCCCTGTGGGTTGAGCATCGCCGTCAGCACGATCCGACCAACCGCCGGCAGCCGATTCGTGAGCAGGCTCGAGAGCCAGGTGACTGCGCCGGATCCCTTGACGTGATACTTCCCAAAGTTCGCGTTCTCGATGAGCCCGACACGCTCGCGAACGGCGGTGCATTCCGCCGCAACCTGGTCCCACGCATTCGAACGGCGAAACGTGACGTCCTCCACCGGTGCCAGCCCCGGCTCTTGAAACCAGAGCGCATGCTCGAGGCCGTAGGCGGCTCCCCACACGGCATTCGCCTGGCTGAGGCGGTCATGGATCGGTGTCGTGTGCAGTGGCCGCCCGGCAGGCAGCTCCTCGTTCGGAAAGGTGATCCGGAACCGGCGCGCGTAGTTCTCCCGGACCTTGGCGTTGGTATACCCGATCGTCGCATAGTCGCCGAAGCGGGCGACGTCCATGCCCCAGATATCCATGCCGGGGTCACCCTCGGTCATCCA
>Ga0136633_1003401_pt1 | contig 10488 bp, 7 predicted proteins | sample AntDrymeUQ832206_2_FD_105494 | JGI IMG/M metagenome (GOLD analysis project Ga0136633, IMG submission 105494) | Polar desert sand microbial communities from Dry Valleys, Antarctica - metaG UQ83 (22.06) | ecosystem: Environmental > Terrestrial > Soil > Desert | place: Antarctica: Dry Valley...
CGGCCTCGAGCGCTTCCTCGCTGCCCAAGGCGGACCGCCGTTTCGCGTCGAGGTGCCGTTCACCGACAACCACTGGGAGGCGGCGAACCTCGCGGGCGGGTCGGACGGTTTCCCGCTCGCGCGGGGCTGGGAGCGCCAGCTCGACCGCAAGGTCAACGGGCTCTTCTACGACGGCGAACCGCTGACCGGAGCGCGCTACCGGGCGTGGCTCGACGCCAACGCCGTGCGCTTCGTCGCTCTCGCCGACGCGCCCGTCGACTACTCGGCCGCCGCCGAGGCCCAGCTCGTGCGCGACGGTCTGCCCTACCTCCGGCCGGTCTACCGCGACCGCGTGTGGACGGTGTGGGAGGTGCGCGAGGCGACGCCGATGGGGGTCAGCGCCCTGGCCGTCGACGGGTTCACCACCGCGCGCGCGGGCCGGGTGGCGATCCGCTGGAGCCCGTGGTTTGAGGTCGTCGGCGGGCGCGGCTGCGTGCGCCGGACCCCGGACGGCCGCGTCGCGGTCAACGGGGCGCTGACGGTCCGCGCGCGGCTCGGGCTCGATGGCGCGCTGGGCCGCGACGAGCACTGCTCGGCGCGCCGGTGACGGGCCGTGCCGTGGCGTATCCCAACACGGCGCAACACGCCCTTCACGGTTCCTAAACGCCACCGGGAAGCCCGACCGGGAACACTGGGGGCGCATGGGGTCATACATCGCCAGGGCGAGCGCGGTCCGCACGCCGCCCGCGTGGACGGTCGCGGCCGGCCTCGCCCTGCTGTGGCTGGCCGTCGCCCCGCGGACGCCTGACCTCGCAGCGCAGGTCTACCGCACGACCCTGTTCGCCCGCGAGGGCTTCGAGGTGTGGGACGACTTCTGGTTCGCCGGCCACCACCTGCCCGCCTACTCCCTGCTCTACCCGCCGCTCGGCGCGCTGATCGGCCCGCGCACCGTCGGAGTGCTGGCGGCGGTCGCCTGCACCGTGCTGTTCGACCGCCTCGCCCGCACGCACTTCGGCGCCGAGCGGACCCGCTGGGCGACGCTGTGGTTCGCGGTCGCCTCGATCGCCGACCTGCTGATCGGCCGCCTGACGTTCTCGCTCGGTATCGCGATCGGGCTCGGAGCACTGCTCGCGCTCCAGCGGGAACGGCCGCGGATCGCGGTCGCCCTCGCGGTGCTCTGCGGCGCGGGCTCGCCCGTGGCCGCCGCCTTCCTCGGCCTGGCCGGTGCGGCGCTCGCGCTCACCCACGCCGCGGGCCGCCGGGCGGCGCTCGCGGTCGCCGGCGCGTCGCTGGGCACCATCGCGGCGCTGGCGCTGGCCTTCCCCGAGGGCGGGCGCCAGCCCATGTCGCCCGGCGCGACCGTCGCGGTCGTGCTCTGCTGCGCCGCGCTGCTGATCACGCTTCCCCGACGCGAGCGGGCGCTGCGCACCGGCACGATGCTCTACCTCGGCGTCAGCGTCGCGATGTTCGCCCTGAGCACGCCGATGGGCTCAAACGTGGCCCGTCTCGGCGCGACGTTCGGCGGCCCGTTGCTGGTCTGTGCCATCGCCGGCGCCCCGCGCCTGCACCGTCCGAGTCGCCTCGTCCTCGGCTTGCTGGCTGCGTTCCTCGTCGGCTGGCAGTGGTACGGGCCGGCGCGCGAGGTCTCCATCTCGGTCGGAGAGCCCTCGACCCGCGCCGCGTACTTCGCGCCGCTGAAGTCCTTCCTGGCCGGCCGCGGCGGGCCGCCCGGGCGCCTGGAGGTGCCGTTCACGCGCTCGCACTGGGAGTCCGTCCATCTCGCCGGCGGCCAGGATCCCGTACCGCTGGCCCGGGGCTGGAACACCCAGCTCGACCACCGCTACAACGCCCTGTTCTTCCAACCGAAGCTCGCGGCGGCCGAGTACTACCGGTGGCTGCGGCGCAACTCGGTGCGCCACGTCGCGGTGCCCGACGTCGCCTTGGACCGGTCGGGCCGCGCTGAGGCGCGGCTGATCGCCAACGGCCTGCCGTTCTTAAAGCCCGTGTGGCGCAACGCGCACTGGCGGGTCTACGCGGTGAAGAACCCGTTGCCGCTCGTGTCCGGGCCCGGGGAGCTGCTCGGATTCGGGCGGGAGGGCTTCACCGTCCGCGCCGAGCGCCGCGGCTGGATCCTCGTGCGCACGCACTTCTCGCCGTACTTCGCCTCGGCGGGCACGCCCGCCTGCCTCTCGGCGGCGCCGAGCGGCTGGACGCGGGTCTTCGCGCTCGCACCCGGCACGATCCGGGTGCAGGCCCGCTTCGCGCCCGGACGATTGGCCCGCCGCGGCGCGCGCTGCACGCGCACCGCCCGGCCGCTCGCCTGAGCCGCCCCGGGGACGGCGGTCCGTTACGGACCGTTAGGAAGCGTCCATCAACAACTGTGGGGTTGGGGCACCGTCTCGCGGCGCCCGGAACCACTCGATCCCTTGTCGATACAACCAGTATCGACGGCGGAATCGCGCGGCCCCGGGCATCCACGATCCGGCCCCCCAACCCTCACACTTGTTTCGGACGCTTCCTTAGCCAACCGTTCCCAGGATCTTCACGCTGCATTAGCATCACCGGCTCCTGCATGCCTTCCCGTGTCCGCCAACTCACCGCCCGCGCGCTGCCGCACGGGCCGCTCGACCTCGTGCGCCAGCTCGCCTTCATGCTGGCGGCCTACTCGCTGTACCGCTGGGTTCGCGGCCTGGTCGACGACCCGGCCGGCGCGGCGATCGCCTTCGAGAACGCCCGGAGGCTCATCTCGATCGAGCAGACGCTCAACTTCTTCGTGGAGCCCTCGGTACAGGCATGGGCGCAGGGAGTGCCGCTCGTCGTCGACGTGTCGAGCTGGCTCTACATCAACACCCAGACGACGGTGACGCTCGGCGCGCTCGTCTTCCTCTACCTCGCGCACAACTCGTCGTTCTACTTCGTGCGCAACATGTTCGCCGTCTCGTGGGTCCTGGCGCTCGTGGGGTACGGCCTCTACCCGACCGCGCCGCCCCGGCTGTTCCCGGAGTGGGGCTTCTTCGACGCGGTCGCCTCGTTCACCGGCGTCTCGCACACCGACAACCTGTCCGCGCTGTTCAACCCCTACGCGGCGGTGCCGTCGATGCACGTCGCCTTCGCGCTGATGGTCGCCCTCCCGCTCGCTCGGCTGTGCCGGCGCCGCGCCGCGCGGGTGCTCTGGGCGGTGTACCCGCTGCTGGTGGTCTTCGTGATCGTCGCGACGGGCAACCACTTCATCCTCGATGCCGTCCTCGGCGGCGCCACCGCGCTCGTCGCCGCCTACGCGGCACGCTGGATGGGCCGGGCACGTCCGGCCGCCTGGAGCTGGCTGCAGGCCGGACGCGCCGCGCCGGCCCCCGCCACCTGAGCGCCGCCGCCCCCGTAACCAGGGAGGGCCGGGGCGGTACGGTCACCGCGGCCATGACCGACCAGCAGACCTCCCAGCGCAACCGGCAGGAGCGCGCTCAAGCGCGCCAGGCCGCGCTGCGCGCGCCGATCGGCTCCGGCTCGCGCCGCTCGGAGATGCGCAACTCGCTGATCGAGTCGCGCCTGACGCCCAACGCCATCTCGATGACGGGACTGATCGGCAACCTCGTCGCTGCCTACCTCGTCTTCGAGCGCGAGCTGTTCCTCGCCGGGGTGGCCTTCATCCTCGGCTCGGTCATGGACACCCTGGACGGGCGCTACTCGCGCATGTCTGGGAAGGGCTCGCCGTTCGGCGCGTTCCTCGACTCGACCCTGGACCGCATGGAGGAGGGGATCGTCCTGATCGCGGTCGGGAGCTACTTCAGCGCCCAGGGCGACGAGCTCGCGGTCGCCGCGACGGTCGCGGCGGTGCTCTTCTCGCTGATGGTGTCCTACACGAGAGCACGCGCCGAGGCGCTGGGCGTAGAGTGCAAGGTCGGCATCGCGTCGCGCGCGGTCCGGGTCGTGATCCTCTCGATCGGCTTGCTGTTCGCCGAAGGCCCTGGCGACCTGGCACTGCTCGAGCCGGCGATCTACATCCTGGCCGTCCTGACGCTCATCACCACCTTTCAGCGCATCGTCCACGTGCGCAGCGCCCTGCTCGCCGGCTTGTAACCGGCGCGGCCGCAGGGTTTACGTCCCGTAGCCCACTTAGAACAGGAACCTTCCCATGGCCTCGACCACGAAGAACGGCACCAAGAACGGCGCCGCCGCCCACGGCGCGGACCGCTACCAGCGCGACAAGGTGCGCGTCGCGATCATCGGCGTCGGCAACTGCGCCTCCGCCTTCGTGCAAGGCGTCGAGTACTACAAGAACGCCGACGCGACCCAGGACGTCCCCGGCCTGATGCACGTCGACCTCGGGGGCTACCACGTCTCGGACATCGAGTTCACGGCGGCCTTCGAGATCAACGCGACGAAGGTCGGCAAGGATCTCGGTGAGGCGATCTGGGCCGATCCGAACAACACGATGAAGTTCGCCGAGATGCCGGCCAAGCTGGGCGTGCCCGTGTACCGCGGCATGACCCACGACGGCCTCGGCAAATACCTCAAGCAGCGCATCGAGAAGGCCGGCGGCGAGACGGCCGACATCGTGCAAATCCTCAAGGACACGCGGACCGACGTCGTCGTCTCCTACCTCCCGGTCGGCTCGGAGGACGCGACGAAGTGGTACGTCGAGCAGATCCTCGAGGCCGGCTGCGGCTTCGTTAACTGCATTCCCGTGTTCATCGCGCGTGAGCCCTACTGGGACAAGCGCTTCAAGAAGGCCGGACTGCCCGTCGTGGGCGACGACATCAAGAGCCAGGTCGGCGCGACGATCGTCCACCGCACGCTGGCCCGCCTGTTCGCCGACCGCGGTGTGAAGCTCATGCGCACCTCGCAGCTCAACGTGGGCGGCAACATGGACTTCTTCAACATGCTCGAGCGCGAGCGCCTGGAGTCCAAGAAGATCTCCAAGACCAACGCGGTCACCTCGATCATGGACCACGAGCTGCCGGCCGAGGACGTCCACGTCGGCCCGTCGGACTACGTGCCGTGGCTCACCGACCGCAAGTGGGCGCACATCCGCGCCGAGGGCCAGGCGTTCGGCGACGTGCCGCTCAACGTCGAGCTCAAGCTCGAGGTGTGGGACTCGCCGAACTCGGCCGGAATCGTCATCGACGCGGTGCGCTGCTGCAAGCTCGCGCTCAACCACGGCCTCGGCGGCCAGATCGACGGCCCGTCGTCCTACCTGATGAAGTCGCCGCGCAACCAGCGCCCCGACGACCAGGCGAGGATCGACACGGAGAAGTTCATCGCCAAGTACGCCAAGAGCACCCCGGTCGAGGTCGTGCGGCACACCAACGCCGAGAACGCGCGGGCCAAGGCCGACGCGGCCGCGAAGGTCACCGAGAAGGCCTGAAAGGACGGCAGGGGCTCGCCCGCCGGCGCTCAGACGGCCCTCTGCGCGTCAGGGCGGGCCGCGGGCGGGCCCTCCGCGAGCCCGAGGCGGTCGTGGGCCTTGCGCATCCACTCCGGCCCCCACCAGTTCCACTTGCCCAGCAGCGCCATCAGCGAGGGCACCAGCAGCGCGCGGACGACGAAGGCGTCGAGCAGGACCCCCGTGGCCGTCGCGATCCCGATCTGCTGGATGAAGGAGATCGAGCTCGTGGAGAATGCCCCGATCGCCACCGCCAGCAGGATCGCCGCCGCCGTCACCACCGCGCCCGTGCGCTCCACCCCGACGGCGACCGCCTCGCGCTCGGCGAGCCCGGCCTCCCGGGCCTCCTTGATCCGCCCGAGCAGGAACACCCCGTAGTCCGTGGACAGCGCGAACACGAGGGTGGCGGTCACGAGGAAGTCGGTCGCCTCCACGCCGCCGTTGCTCGTGTAGTTCAGCAGGCCCTCGAAGCGCCCGTCCTGGTAGATCAGCGTGAGCACGCCCAGCGAGGTGCCGACCGTCAGGACGTTCATCACGAGCGCCTTGAGCGGCAGGATCACCGAGCCCGTCATCAGCCACAGCACCGCGAACGTCAGCCCCGCGATGATCCCGATCGCCAGCGGGAGCCGCGAGGCGATCGCCGCCTGCTGGTCGACGAACTCCGCCGCCGCGCCGCCGACGAGCACCGGATAGGGCCCCCCGTCGGCGCGCACCCGCTCGACGAGCGATCGGGCCGCGGGCCCGTCGGGCTCGCCCGACGCCGCGAGGTCGACCTGCCAGGTGGAGGCGTCCAGCGGCCGCGCGGAGACCGCCTTGACCCCCGGCAGCCGCTCCAGCCCGGACGCGTAGGCGCGTACGCCGGCGACGTCGCCGCGCGGTGCGTCGACCGCGAGGACGACCGGCGAGGTCCCCTGTTGAGGGAAGTCCCGCTGCAGGGTGTCGGCCACGATGCGTGAGCTCTCGCCGAGCGGGATGACCGTCGAGTCCACGGGGGTGAACTCGGCCCGCAGGGACGGCAGCGAGGCCGCGACCATCACGATCGTGGTGGCCACCGCGACGAGGACGGGGCGGCGCATGACCGCGTGGGAGAGCCGGTACCACCCGCCCTCGTGGGGCGCGCGCTCGCGGCGGCGCTTGACCGTGAGCTTGGCGCCCCAGATCGAGAACAGCGCTGGAGTGATGATCAGCGAGGCCGCCCCCGCGATGATCGCCACCACGGCTCCGGCGATGCCCATCGACTTCGCGAAGCCGAGGGGGAACATTGTCAAGGTGATGAGCGCGATGGCGACCGTCGCGGCGGAGAAGACCACGGTGCGGCCGGCGGTCTGCATGGTGGCGCGGACGGCGGCGGGCCCCGGCCCGCGGTGCTTTAGTTCCTCGCGGTAGCGCGTGACGAGGAACAGCGTGTAGTCGATGGCCAGCCCGAGACCGAGGCCGATCACGAGGTTCAGCGCGAAGATCGAGAGGGCGTAGGCCTCGTTGATCGCCCGCAGCGCCAGGAACGTGCCGAGGACGGTCGTGATGCCCACCACGAGCGGGGGCACCGTGGCGCGCCCGCGGAAGAACAACAGCGAGAGGATCAGCAGGAGCGGGAAGGCGAGCAGCTCCGCGCGCGCGAGGTCGGCGCCGATGCGCTCCCCGATCTGCGTCTCGGCGAAGAGCGAGCCGCCCAGCGCCACGTCGTCCTGTTCGGCGAAGCGCTCCGTCAGCCCCTCGGTCACCGCCCCGTCCTCCGCTTCGGCGGCAAGCGTCACCGCCAGGAAGGTCGCGCGGCCATCGCGTGAGACGAACGCGGGGTCGCCGCTGCTCTTCGCGGTGGCGACCGCGACGACGCCGGGCTCACGAGCCAGCTCCGAGCGCAGCTCTGCCACCCGAGCCCGGGCGGCGGGGGAGTCGGCCCCCTGGGGCGTTCGGACGAGCAGCACGACGCGCGCGGAGGACTGGGTGCCGCTCGCGTCGTTGATCCGCTCGATGGCGCGCGACGACCCGGCGTCGGGCGGGGCGAAGCCGCCGGAGTCCTCCAGGACGCCGGCGACGGGAGCGCCCAGGAACCCGGCGGCAAGCACGAACAGCCCGACGGCGAGCAGGCTTCGCCGGGGGCGGGCACCGACGCGGTCAGACAGGGCGATCAACACGGTGATCTCCGCGCCCCGGCTTCAGAGAAGGCCACAGGCGAACCGTACCCGGCCGCCGTCTGCGCGTCGTGCTGCCCGGGGAGCAGTGCTTCCTGCCCCCGGAGGTACCCCGGGCGCGTGCGATGATCCGAGTCGTGCCCGACGAGCGCTTCGCCATCGCCCAGGTCACGCCGTTTTCCTGGGAGTCCGGCCACGAGGTCAACGGGCAGATCGCGCGGACGGCGGAGCTGCTCGCCGACCGTGGCCACGGCGTCACGATCGTCGCTCCCTCGCTCTCCGAGGAGCTCGTGCGCCGCTCGCGCGCGCGGATCCGCGGTGGGGACGGCGCCGCAGCTCCTGGCGCGGTGAGGCTGCTCGCCGTCGGCGAGGCGATCCCGGCGCCGATCGGCGCGCGTCGACGGGCAGCACTGCCCGTCGACGTCGCGCGCACCGTCGAGGAGCTGCTCGGCGGCACCGCCTTCGATTTCTGCCACGTCCACGAGCCCTTCGCACCGTCGGTTGCCGGCGCCGCGCTGCGCCACTCGCGGGCGCTGAACGTCGGAACGTTCCACGCCCCCGCCGAGCGCGTCGTGGCGACGCAGGTCGCGCGCAAGCTCACCGACTTCGTGTTCGGCCGCCTCGACGCGCGGCTGGCCAGCTTCGCGGCCACCGCCGAGCTCATGCGCCGCCACTTCCCCGCTCGCTACGCCGTAGTGACGCCGGGAGCCGAAGCGATCAAGCCCGTCTGCACGACGGACGGTCCGGTCGTCGTCGCGTTCGTCGACGAGGAGGAGCGCGGCGCGCTGAGGACGTTCCTGCGCGGGCTGCGCGGACTCGACCCGGCGGAACGCTGGGAGATCCGCGTGCTCTCCGCGCGGGGACCTTCCTCGTCCACCGCGCTGCGGGCCGACCTGCGCGCGCGTGTGCGCTTCCTGGAGCCCGCCACGCCGGAGGCCGAGCTGCTCGCCGGGGCCGACGTCCTCGTCGCGGCCTCCGACGGCGCGGCGCCCGCGCCGGGCCTCGTCCTGCGGGCGATCGCGGCGGGCGTCGTGCCGCTGGCCAGCTCGCTGGCGGTCTACGAGGAGGTCACGGGCGAGGCGGAGCACGGGCTGCTCTTCGGCGCGCGCGACGTCGAGACGCTGAGCGCCCAGCTCAGGCGCCTGATCGCCGACCCGGATCTGCGCGAGAAGTTGCGCGACGCCGCCGCGGCCACCCGTGAGCACCTCGCCTTCACGCGCCTGGCCGACGAGCTCGAGGGCGTCTACACCGAGCTGGCGGCCCGGCGCCACGACCCGGCGGGCAAGCCGGCGGTGGCCCGGCGGATCGCGAAGGGCCCGCTCGTCGACGTGGATCTCCACATGCACACCGACCACTCCATGGACTGCGCGACTCCGGTGGAGGTGCTGCTGGCCACGGCGCGCGACCAGGGCCTCGGCGCGATCGCGGTCACCGACCACAACGAGGTCTCAGGAGCGCTGGAGGCCCAGGCCAAGGCCGCACGGTTCGGCGTCAAGGTGATCGTCGGCGAAGAGGTCAAGACCGCCTCCCAGGGCGAGGTCATCGGGCTCTTTCTTCAGGAGAGGATCCCGCGCGGGCTGACCCTGCAGGAGACCGTGGCGGAGATCAAGCGCCAGGGCGGCCTGGTCTACGTGCCCCACCCGTTCGACCGGATGCACGCCGTCCCCGACTACGAGCACCTGCTGGGAATCATCGACGACGTCGACGCGATCGAGGTCTACAACCCGCGGGTGGCGATCGGCTCCTTCAACGAGGAGGCGCAGCGCTTCGCGGCCAAGTACCGGATCGTCGCGGGCGCCGGGTCGGACTCGCACGTGGCCGCGGGACTCGGCTCCGTGCGCATCCGCATGCGGGACTTCGACGGGCCCGAGGAGTTCCTGGAGTCGCTGCGCCACGCGGCGATCCTGACCAAGCCCGGCACCCTGCTCTACGTGCAGGCGCTGAAGTTCTTAGAGACCAAGGCGACCCCGCCGGGCGCGCGCAGGGCACGGCGCGAGCGGCGGGTGCGCCGGGCCACGCGCAAGGCCTGATGCAGCCGCAGGGGAACCCCGACGGGCGGCCGAAACCCACCGCGATGCCCGCCACCGACGACGAGATCCGCGAGAAGTACCTCGAGCGGGCGATCCGGGAGCTCAACCAGCTCACGCACGAGATCCAGGCCTGCTCGCACTGCGCGCGCGGCAACCTCATGCCCGTGCTCGGCTCAGGCCACCCGCAGGCCGACGTGTTCCTGCTCAAGCACGGGCCGTCGCTCGCGGAGATCGAGGAGGGCGTCGCGTTCTACGGCCGGGCCGGGACCGCCGTGATGAAGTCGCTCAAGCGGCTGGGCATCGACCCGCTCGCCGTCTACGGCACGCTCTGCGCGAAGTGCCCGACGGGCGATCCCGCGCTCGCCGACCCCGCGTGCCTGGCGCGCGTCGCGACGGAGCTCGCGATCGTCCAGCCCCGGATCGTCGTGGTCATGGGCGCCGAAGCGCTCGCGGTGCTCAACGACCTGGCGCTGCCCCTGGCCCGCGAGCTCGGCCCCCGCCCGGGTGAGCTGCAGGCGCTCACGCCGTCGATCGCCGCGCTGTTTACCCCGGACATCGACCAGGCGCTCGACGAGGAGACCGCCAAGCGCGCGTTCTGGGCGGCCTTCCGCGTGCTCGGCGACTGGTACGCCGACCTGCCGCCCTACTGAGTGCTGCCCGCCGGGCTGGCGGTCTGCGGGGGCGCCCTGCTGACGTCCGTGCTGAACGTCGCCGGCCTGCGGGTCGGCGCGACCCCGGCCGAGCTGGTCCTCTGGTGCGCGCTCGGCGTGCTCTTCGCCCGCGTCTTCGGCGTCGCGGCGCTGGTGGTCGCCGTACCGTTGCTGCTCGCGGGGATCGAGCTGGCGGCGGGCTCCGGCGGCACGTCGGCTCCCGCCGGGGCGGGCGACCCGCTGACGCTCGCCTTCCCCGACGAGCGACGCCTCGAAGTCACCCAGCTCGTGTTCGCCGCGGCCTTCGGTGCCTGGGC
>Ga0136633_1003402_pt1 | contig 10488 bp, 11 predicted proteins | sample AntDrymeUQ832206_2_FD_105494 | JGI IMG/M metagenome (GOLD analysis project Ga0136633, IMG submission 105494) | Polar desert sand microbial communities from Dry Valleys, Antarctica - metaG UQ83 (22.06) | ecosystem: Environmental > Terrestrial > Soil > Desert | place: Antarctica: Dry Valley...
CACGCGAGCGAGGTGGCGCCCGGGCTCATCAACCGGCTGGCGACATCGTTCGGCGGAGCCGCTGTCCAGGTCGAACACGCCAGTGATGCGGCCCTTGAGCTCCTCGACCGGCTGGCGGTCGCCGGTGCGCGCGGCGCGGCGTGGGCCGAGGAGGTCCTGATCGTGCGCACGACGGCCTCCCTGGGCTCGGCCGGCACAAGGTTCGAGCCCGCCCTGCTCGAACTGGAGGAGACCCTGGCCCGGCCGGCCGTGTTCGGCACCCTGGTCGCCGGGTCACTGCTGCTGGCCGCGGTCGTGGCGATCCTCCTGTCCGCCCCATGATCCTCGGCGAGATCCCGTCGAGCGCCCAGGTGGGGTTTCCGCTTCTGACGGTGCTGCTGCTGCTGCCCGCGCTCGGAGCTCTCGCTGTCTGGCTCATCCGGGATCGCCACACGGCGCACCAGGTTGGCCTGTGGGTGGCGATGATCGAGCTGGCGCTGACCGGCGTGCTGATGCTGCTGTTCGTGCCGGGCGTCCCCGATATGCAGTTCGTCGAACGCGGCCCGTCGATCCCTGCCCTCGGACTCGGCTACGTGGTCGGTGTGGATGGCCTGAGCGTGCTGTTCCTGCCCATCATCGCATTGCTGGCGGTGCTCGTGATCGGATACGCCGAGAAGACGGCGACGGAGGACGTGGCCGGCTACGTCAGCGCGATGCTCGCCTTCGAGTCGACGATGATCGGCGCGTTCATCTCGATCGACCTGCTCCTCTTCTGGCTGGTGTTCGTCCTGGAGATGGTGCCGAGCTATCTGCTCATCACCCGCTGGGGGACCGGGCCGTTGCAACGCGAAGCCGGCCGCCACTACGTCATGGCGATGTCCGTCGGAGCGGTCCTGATGCTGGCCGGGATCCTGACCCTCGCCTGGAACCATGCGACCTTCGGCGACGGGCAGCGTGGCCCGAGCTTCGACCTCCTCGAGCTTCTGACGGTGCCGGTGCCGCTGGCCGTCCAGACCGTCGCGTTCTTCGCGCTGTTCTTCGGGTTCGCGATCAAGGCGCCCGTCTTCCCGTTCCATACCTGGCTGCCCAAAGTCCTCGAACACGGCCCCATCGTCGGGGCGGGCGTGTTCCTGGTCGGCATCAAGCTCGGCACGTACGGCTTCATCAGATTCGTGATCCCGCTCCTGCCCGAAGCGTCCCGAGAGTGGTTCTGGCTGATGGCTGCGTTCGGCGGCGCCGGGATCGTGTACGGGGCGCTCATCGCGCTGGCCCAGACCGACCTCCGGCGGATGCTGGCCTTCGGGAGCCTCAGTCACATGGGCGTCGTGATGCTCGGCCTGTTCTCGCTGAACTTCGCCGGTCTGCAGGGCGGGCTGCTGCAGATGATCAATCTCGGGATCACCGGCGCTGGCCTGTTCTTCCTCGCAGGCTTCCTGCACACACGCATCGGCCGGCCCGACCTCAAGCAGATGGGCGGGCTCCTCCACCTTGTCCCCGTTCTGACGGCGTTGTTCCTGCTCATCACCATCTCCGGCATCGGCCTGCCCGGAACCAACGGATTCAACGGCGAGCACCTCGTCGTGCTCGGTGGTCTCGAAGTGCACTGGCTCATCGCCGTCATCGCGGGGCTCGGCACGTTCCTGACGGCCGCCTACATGCTGCGCTTCTTCCAGCGGGCGTTCATGGGGCCGGTCAATCCGTCGCTGCGGCCCGAGATCCCGGATCTTCGCGTGCGAGAAGTCGCGATCGCTGTTCCGCTGATCGTCCTGATCCTGTGGATCGGCCTGTACACGACCCCGTTCGTGCGCACGATCGAGGGCTCCCTGCGAGCTCTCGAACAGCGGATCGAGCGCGGATCCTTTGCGGGCGCGCAGCCTGGCGACGTCGTGACCATCGAGGCGGAGGCGCACCCGTGATCGTGCCCGAGACTGCCGCCGCGGACCAGGCGGGGTTCCCGATCCTCGGCTTGCTCGTGTTTCTTCCACTGATCGGTGGCCTGATCCTGCCAGTCCTGCCGGCCGAATTCGCACGGCGAGCGGCCATCATGGTGGCGATCCTGGAACTCGGCCTGGCCGTCCTGGTTGTGGCCCTGTTCCGACCGGACGTGGCAGGCATGCAGCTCGTCGAGCGCGTCGATTGGATGCCGAGCGCCGGGATCGGCTATCACGTCGGGGTCGACGGGATCAGCGTGCTGTTCATCCCGATCGTCACCCTGCTGACACTCGCTGTGCTGTTGTCCGCCTCGAGCGTCCTGCAGGCCATGACGACGCCGATCCTGTCGGCCCTGCTCGTCCTCGAGGCCACGATCCTCGGGGTCTTCGTGGCTGTCGACCTCGTGCTGTTCTTCATCTTCTGGGAGGTGATGCTGGTACCGACCTACTTCCTCATCCGTGCGGCGGGGATCGGCCGCGAACGGCAGGAGGTGGCAGCCCGCTACGTCATGTACATGCTGATCGGCTCGGCGCCACTCCTGGTCGGCATCATCCTGCTCGGGATCAATCATCAGCAGGTCACGGGCGGCAGCACAGGCGGTCGGTACTCGTTCGACCTGATCGACCTGCTCGCCGTGCCCGTGAGCATGGATCTGCAGCTCGTGGTCCTCGGCCTGTTCGCGATCGCGTTCGCGGTCAAGGGGCCGTTGGTGCCGTTCCATGGATGGCTGCCGGCGACCCTCCTGCATGGCCCGGCCGGGCTCGGGGTATTCCTGCTGGGAGTCAAGGTCGGGCTGTACGGGTTCCTGCGGATCGGGCTGCCGCTCGTCCCCGATGCTGCCCGTGAGTTCGCGTGGGCACTTGCTGCAGTGGGGCTGCTCGGGTTGCTGTACGGAGCGCTCATCGCGATCGTCCAAACGAACATCCGGCGCATGCTCGCATTTGCCGGGATCAGCCACGTGGGCCTGGCTGCGCTCGGGATCTCCGCCATGAGCCCGCAGGGAGTGCAGGGCGCCCTGCTGCTGATGGTCAATCTGGGCCTCGCCGCGTCGGGGCTGCTGCTGGTGAGCGGGTTCATCTATGCACGCATGAGCACCACCGATGCGGCCGGGCTGGGGACGGGACTAGCTCGATCCGTGCCGCGGCTGGCGATCGTCTGCTTCATCCTCGGACTGGCGTCGATCGGCGTGCCCGGCACCAGCGGCTTTCCCGGTGAGCTCCTGATCATGCTGGGTGCCTTCCGGGCGCACGGAGCGCTGGGGCTCATCGCGGTGATCGGTGTCGTGCTGAGTGCGGTGGCCTTTCTCGCCGTCTTCGAACGCACGTTCCTCGGCCCGGAGCGGCGGACCGTGCCACCCATCCCGGACCTGCGGCCGCGCGAGCTGGCGGTCGGCGTGATGCTGTCGGTCGCCGTGATCTCGGTCGGGATCTTCCCGGGCCCGCTACTTGATCGGACCCGTTTGGCGGTGGACGCATTCGTCGAGCGCATCAGCGAGGGTGCCTCCCCCTGATATCGAGGGGGCTGCGTTCTACGGCGTTGCGGGGCCGGAGCCGGACCCCGCTTGTGCGACCCCTTGGCCCACCGCCGCGAACGAGCCTCCGACCATGCCCGGCGAAGGCTCGGTCGGGAGGGTGATGACAAAGCGTGCCCCGGACTCGGGTTGGCTCTGGGCTCGGATCCGCCCGTCGTGCGCCCGAACGATCGCGCGGACCATGGTCAGACCCAGGCCCGAGCCTCCCCGGCGCCGTGACCGCGAGCGATCGCCGCGGTAGAACGGCTCGAAGATATGGGGGAGGTCATCGGCTGTCACGCCGTCTCCCGCATCGGCCACCCACAGTTCCACGTTCGACGACGTGATCGGTTCCCAGCGCCAGCCGATCCGGATGCTCGAGCTCTTCGGGGAGTGGGCCGCCGCGTTGTCGACCAGGTCGACGAACGCCTGGCGCAGGAGATCCATGTCTGCGGCGATCCGAACGGGGGGTCCAGGCTCCAGGATGACGTCGTGGGTCGGGGCGATCCCCCGGAGGTGCTGGTGCAGGTCCAGCATGAACGGGTGAAGGTCGATCGAGCGGGTGCGGGCGGCCAGCGGCGCATCGAGTCGAGTCAGATCGAGGAGCCGGTCGGAGAGCCGCTCGAGCCGCTTCACCTCCCGGTGCATGGCCAGGACCAGGCGATTGACCGAAGCAGGGTCATCCTGGGAGCCGCGAAGGAGCACCTCCAGCGACCCCTCAAGGGCGGTCAGCGGCGTCCGCAGTTCATGCGACGCATCCCCAACGAAGCGACGGTGCGCGGCGAGGGTCCCCTCGATCCGCTCGGCCATCTGGTCGAACGCGGCGCCGAGCTGTCCGATCTCGTCATCTCGATGGGGCAGCCGGATGCGCGCACTGAAGTCGCCGGCAGCGATCCGCTGGCACGTCGCCACCATCCGACGGAGGGGATCGAGCGACGCCCCGGTCAGCCAGAACCCGCCGATCAGGGCGAGCAGCAGTACGCTCAGGACGCCCGCCACGAGGATCTGACGCACGCGCTGCAACGGCGGATCGATGGCGTCCATGAGCAGGCTCATCTGGATCGTGGCGAGTCCGGCATCGCTCCCGCTCGCCTGCGGCAGTGGCACCAGCACGACGAGTGTGGGTTTGCCCTCGACCGCGGTCGTGTAATGGACCGCCTCGCCGCGCTCGATGGCTCGGACGTCCTCCACCAGGTCGGGGGGCACCAGGGTGGGTCCGGTCGGCCTGTCCTCGACCGGCCGTCCGGATGGGTCCACGATCACGGCGGTCACTCCCGACCGGGCCATCCCGCTGGCGAGGCGTTCCGAAGCGGCGGCCAGGGACGTCGGTTCGAGGGCCTGGCTCCGCTCGACGAGTCCGCGCGCCTCGGTCGCCAGACGCTGGGCGGTGCTGGACAGGAACACGTCGCGGACGTTGAAGTAGATGAGCGAGCCGAAGAGGATGACAAGCCCCGCCAGGAGTCCGACGTACAGGATCGTCAGCCGGACCCGGAGGGACAGGTCGGACCAGCGACCTCGGGTCATCCCTCGCGCAGCTCGTAGCCGATGCCGTAGATGGTCCGGATCATCCCGCGGTGGTCCTCGCCGATCTTCTGGCGCAGGCGGCTCATGTGGACGTCCACGACCTTGACGGCCCCGCTGTGGTCCTCGCCCCACACCCGATGCAGGAGCGTCTCCCGGGTGAAGACCCGGTGCGGATGGCGCATGAACAGCGCGAGCAGGGCGAACTCGATCGGCGTGAGATCCAGCGGCCGACCGTCGAGGCGCGCCGTGTGACGTTCGAGGTCCAGGCTGAGATCGCCCCTGGTCAGCACGTCTGCCTCGAGGGCTTGACCCCGTCGGCGCAGGACCGCACGCATCCTCGCGAGCAGTTCGGCGAAGCTGAACGGTTTGGTCAGGTAGTCGTCGGCCCCGGCATCCAGTCCCGCGACCCGATCGGCCACCTCCTTGCGAGCGGTGAGGACGATGATGGGCACGTCGCTCGATCCACGAAGGCGGCGACAGACCGTGAGGCCGTCGATGCCCGGCAGCATCACGTCAAGGATCACCAGGTCGAATGTTTGCTCCTGCGCGAGGCGCAGGGCGGCTTCGCCGTCGGCGGCGACGGTGGTGCGATGACCTTCGTACGTGAGCCCGGTACGTAGGAACTCGACGATCGTCTCCTCATCCTCGACGATGAGGCAATGCATCCGTCCGTCGGAGACCGATCCGGCGGCAGCGCTCCACGATCCTGCGATGGACTCCGCGCTCCCGGTCACTGTCGGCACGGGCCGATCGTCGGCGGGGCTCGATCTGGGCAGTTGACGCTCCACCTACGACTCCGCTGGACAGTCCCTCGCCGGTCGATCGATGACCCCTCGGGCACAAGCCGCCGGCGCGCCGGGTTTCCAGGCGACGTCCGAATCCTACGCCATCGCGTCCCCGATGCCCCGACCCTTGGGTCGGTCAGATCCGCGCGAAGGCCACGATGTCATCTTCGAACGACTTCGTCATCTCCGGGGTCAGCGATGGGCGGACTGCCGCGATGGCCTCGAGAAAGTCGGCGGTCTGCGCCGGTGCATCCTCGTCGGTACTGTGTGACCGCTCGAACGCCCGTTGCGCCGCCTTGTGCGCTGCGTACTCGACGTCTGCGGGGGTGAACATCTCGGTTCGCTCGGCCAGGAGATCGAGGTCGACCGCGACGTCCGTGATCGCCGAGACATAGTGCCGCCAGATCTCGAGCCGAGCGGCGCGGTCGGGCGGTCCGACCGGGAGGATGTAATCGAAGCGACCAGGTCGCACGAACGCCGGGTCAAGGGCTCGGATCGAGTTCGTGGCACAGACAAGCAGGCGCTTCGGCGTCGCGCGGAGCGTCGGGATCAGCTTGAGCAGCTCGTTCGTGACAGCGACGCCCTCGGGATATCCCTCGCGGTTCCCGGCCAGAGCTTCGACCTCGTCGATGAACAGCACCGCCGCGTCGAGAGGATCGATCTCCGACCACAGCGCGGCCAGGCTGGCGGCCCGGGAATGTGCGTCGGGGCCCATGATCTGGCCCGACGTCAGCTCGATGAACGGCCAGCCCAGGCGAGCCGCGGCGGCCTTCGCGAAGGTGGTCTTGCCGGTGCCGGGCGGGCCGAACAGGATGATCGCACCGGGGGGCAAGACACCATGGCGAGCGGCCAGTTCGGGCTTGGCCAGTGGCAGGACGATCCGACTTTCGATCAGGTCCTTCTCGCGGTCCATCCCGCCGATCCTGTCCCACAGCTCGGGCGATGGCCAGGTCCCTCCCAGCGCCGCCACGTGGTCGCCCGCGGTCCCGTGGCCGAGGTCACGCCGCTCGAAGTACGACAGGCCCGGGTGACCCCGGAAGCCGATCTGCTCCAGTGCCTCGCTCGCGATCGTGTCGGTCTGCGCAAGGGCCAGCAGTGACCGGATGCCGCGGCCGACCAGCTGGCGCTCGAGTGCCTCCAACAGTGCCCGCCCTATCCCCTGTCGGCGCCAGGATTCGGTCACCTGCCAGCGGAGAAGCCATGCCGATTCAAGCCCGGCCTGGCACGAGATCACGCCGACGATCTCGCCGTCGCGTGCCGTTGCGACGAGCGCCGGTTGGCCCGCTGTTCGAGCCCTGAGGACATCGGACAAGGGAAAAATGGCGGCGCTCCTGTCCCGCTCCATCAGCGCGACCGTGAGTTCGATGTCCGTCGCCTCCAGATCACGGATCGTGACGCCCCCGTTGCCCGCGTGGGCGCCGTGTCGCTGCCGCTGAGCGAGGTCACCCATGGTGCGCAGGCGCGTCGGGCTGGCCGAGTGTGGTGCCCCCGGCGTCCCCGTCATTGCTGTGCATCGTCGTGAACTCCTTCATCGAGTGCATCGCTACCCTCAACCCATCGCCGCCTTCCGCTGCTCGATGAGCCGCCACATCATCGGAGTGAAGATCAGCTGCATCGCGTGATCCATCCCTCCGCCCGGACAGACCAGCGTATTCGCCCGGCTCATGAACGAGTCGTGAATCATCGACAGCCAGGTACGGGAAGTCGATGCCACGTTGGTCGCGGAACCGGATCACGACAAAGCTCTGGTCAAGTGCGGGGATGAACCGGACGATGGGATCAGCCGACCGTTTCGTGAGAGGACTTCGGGGTAGCCAGGGTCGGTTTGGACGCTAGCGGCCCGCAGCGTCGATCCTAGACCGGCACCCCTCGAATCGAACAGCTGATAAGTGTACCCGTTTGTATCCGCCTTCAAAGCACGGTAGCACTGCGCACACCGGCGGAGACTTACGAAACAGCTGCTCTACCGCTGAGCTATGTCGGCGCCGATCAAGAATAGCCGATGACCGGAGACATCAGGTTTTTGCACTCCCGGGATCGCGCAAGGGATCGTGCTCAACGTGGGAGCACAGCGCTCGAATAGCTGATGACTAGTAGAGACCGATCGTAGCCGGCTCTCCCGGAAACGCACGGATCGTGGGAGGTTGACCTTGATCGCGACGGTGGTGTCGTCCCTGATCGAGACCGAACAGCCGATCGTCGGGGCGGAAGTGTCGAGGCCCGGCCTGAGACCGACGCGGGTGCCGGCTTCTGCGCCTTGCCACGGGCGACTGGGTCCCGCCAGCCGATCATTGCGTGGTAGGGAGCGGAGCGACCCACGATCGGGAACGCCCGATGTTGCTCGCCTGTTAAGGGCCCCTGCGCGGTCGGCGCGATTCCTGCAGTCCGAGGAGGAGCAACCCGGCGCGCGCCGGGACGCCGAGGATCAGAAGGGGCAGCGCGAATCCGACGCCGAGACCGAAGGCGATCGGATCAGTCGCGAGCCCCAGCCACACCCCGATCCGGTGGCCCCGCCACTGCAGCACGCCGGCCGCGACGCTTGCGGCGGAGACTGCGACGAGCAGCCACGCGGCGGCGATGAACAGCTCGCGGTCGAGGCGCTCGAGCGGACCCCCAGCGAGCGCCTTGAAGCCGAACATCATCGGGAGATGCCCGTTCTCGGCGAGGGATGCCAGGACGAACGGAACCGAGATGCCGAACGCCAGTCCGAGGAAGACGTAGAGGACCGCGGCGGCGCCGGTTGCGGCGGACCGCGAGGTTCGGGCGGGCGCCATGTCAGCGAAGCGTGGCCGGGTTCTTGTCCGCCCCGGGACGGGCCGAAGTCGACGTCCTCGTCCAGGCAACGAATCCCACGACGCCTCCCGCCACCGCGAGGAATGCGTCCGTAACCCAGGCTGCGATCTCGTCCGACTGGAGCACGGCATGCCCCGCGTAGACCGCCAGCCAGACGATGCCCACGCCGAGCGACGCGCCAACGGCCGCTGTGCTGGGACGCAAAACCATCCAGACACCCAGCGCTGCTGTCACAAGGGCGAGCGCGAGCGTTACCACGATCTGCGCGGAGTCGACGCGAAACACAAGGGTAAACACAACCGACAACGCCGCCACCGCCAGCCATGCCGCACCGATTGCCTTCAGCTTGCTCATCCCGACCTCCGTCCGACTCGCCCGACCTATACGGTGTATATGAAGTCTACGACGTAGACTATCGACGTGCAAGCCCAGAATCCGGTCCATCGAGGCCTTTCCCGGGAATGGGTCGTCGACTCGGCGCTGGCTATCGCCGACCGGGACGGCATCGACGCCGTGACCTTTCGCAGGCTGGCGGAGACGCTCGGCGTCACCCCGATGGCGCTCTACCACCACATTCGCGACAAGGACCACCTGCTTGACCTCATGGCGGGCCGCCTGCTGAGCCATCTCGACGTCGGTCTCATCGACGACGACACCCCATGGCAGGAATCGCTCAGGGCGATCGGCCAGCGTTTCCTCGGTCTGGTCGAAGCTCACCCTGCGGCACCGTTTCTGTTGTCGCGGCCGTTCGACGCAGCGGCCGCTCTGCAGGTCAGCGCCGCGCTGCTCGCGATCCTCGATCGGGCCGGCTTCGCATCCGCCGACGCCGTCCAGTTGCTCCAGGTGTTGACCGGGATGCTCCTCGGACCGGCGATCCATCGCGCGACGTACGCGGCCGCCTCGCGCGAGACGCGCTCCGACGAGGTCGAAGCATCTGCGGATCAGACGTCCGACTGGATCACCGGAGCTGATGCGGACAGGCTGACGCTGGATCTCTGGGTGGGCGGGGTCGAGGCGCTCGCCCGCCGTCGAACGGAGGCTAGTCCGAAACCCCGGTCCGAGCCATGATCAGCCTCGCCTTGGACTACCCCTTCCAAGGGCCGTTCGGCACCGTCAACGACTTGGGGAATTGGGCCGCTGGGGATCCCGAGCGTGCTCCTAGGCTGGACGCTGCGGGGTCGTGGCGACGGGTCCTCGTGACCGCCCAAACGAAGCTCCGTATCGGGAGGCTCCCCAAATGAGGTTCGGAGCTCGTTGGACGGCACCGCGACTCAGGGCGAGGCCGACCTCTGGGAATCAACGACCGGCGACGGACTCGGGTCGTGATGCGGCGCGGCGACATCCATCTTGTCGATCTCGATCCCGCCCGCGGTTCCGAGGGCAACAAGCGCCGGCCAGCGGTCATCGTCAGTAATGACGCGGCCAACGCGACAGCAGGTCGACTTGGTCGCGGCGTGATCACGGTGATACCCGTGACCTCGAACGTCGAGCGCGTCTACCCGTTCCAGGTCTTGCTTCCATCCGGCCAGACGGGTCTCGATCGCGACGCCAAGGCGCAGGCCGAGCAGATCCGATCGATCGCCGTCGAGCGGGTGGGTGATCGGCTGGGCGTCGTCCCCAACGCGGTCATGCTCGACGTCGACGAGGCCCTTCGCCTGCACCTGGGTTTGTAGCCTCTGGATTCTCGCTCGAGGCTTCGGCGGGCGGCCGACCGCTCCGTGACGATCTCGGGTAGTTGGATTCGGATCCGACGCTTGCGGCCTGTAGCGTCGATCCTAGACGGGCATCCCCTCGAATCGAATAGCTGATAAGTGTGCCCGATTGAATTGGCCCGCCAAGCACGGTAGCACTGCGCATAGGGCCAGAGACTTACGAAACAGCTGCTCTACCGCTGAGCTATGTCGGCCGGAGCGGGAGTATAGATGCTGTCCACGAGCACTAGCCACTAGCACTCTCACGAGCACG
>Ga0136633_1003403_pt1 | contig 10487 bp, 9 predicted proteins | sample AntDrymeUQ832206_2_FD_105494 | JGI IMG/M metagenome (GOLD analysis project Ga0136633, IMG submission 105494) | Polar desert sand microbial communities from Dry Valleys, Antarctica - metaG UQ83 (22.06) | ecosystem: Environmental > Terrestrial > Soil > Desert | place: Antarctica: Dry Valley...
GCCGCGTCCATCTCGGGTGCGGGAGCGTCCATCTCGGGTGCGGGAGCGGCGCGCACCGTGTCAGCGCTCGCCACGGCGGACCTCGGCGCGGCCAGAATCCGCGCCTCCTCGGCCCCGACGCCCAGCACACCTCGGCTGCCCTGGGCAAGGATCTCGATGTCAAGCTCGCTCAGGTCCGAGCTGAACTCGGCCATCGCGGTGCGGATCGCCTCTTCTACGTTCTTGCCGGTGAATTCTCTGAAGGTCATCTCTTTCGTCCTCGTCTCTTGGCGTTGCCCTGCCTTCGGTTCGCGGGCCGCGGGTTACTGCGGTTGCCGCCCGACGCGGGGACGCGGGGGTTCGCGGGCTGGGGGGTCTCGGCGGGCGCATCGGTCGTCTCGACTCGTTTCGGACGCGGCGCTGCATCGGCCTCCGGCGCATGCGCCCAGGCGGGCGACCAGCCGAAGAGCGGGAAGAGGTTGCCCCAACCCATGATGAGGTACTGCTGGACCACCAGGTACCCCGTGTACACGATCCAGTACAGGATCAGGCCACTCGGGAAGATGCCGCCCCAGACGATGGTGAGCAACGGGAATGTGTACGTCATGGTGCTCGTCATGCTGGAGGTCGGGTCCTCCGGATTTGGCCGAGGGCTTGTCATCTTGACCTGCACGAACTGCAGGACGGCGGCGATGACGGCCAGGAGGGAGAGCGCGAACCCGCCGAACAGCGGGAGCGCGAAGACCGTATCGATCTGGGCAAGATCGAGCCCCAGCAGCCAGCCGATGGTCGTGTCCACGGGCTGGGTGAGCTTGATCGGATCGATGAGCTGGCAGTTCAGCGGCAGGAACTGCGGCAGCTGGTTGAACTCGGGCAGGTTGCAGGCGCCATTCACGGCAATCTCGTACCAATCCGTGCGGCCTTCGACCGCCGTGACGAGGTTCTGCGCCTGGAGCACGTCGAAGGCGGCCTGGTTACCGCTGTCGGGCCGGAAGCCCTGGATGATGCCGGACGCGCGAATGAGCGCCTGGTAGAGCGCGAACAGGATCGGCAACTGGAGGATGACGGGCAGGCAGCCGGCGGCCGGGTTAACGCCGTGCTCCTTGTAGAGCGCCATGGTCTCCTCGGAGACCTTCTGCCGGTTGCCCTTGTGCTTGCGCTGCACCTCGCGGATGAGCGGCTGCATCCGCTGCATCTCCTTCTGCGAGCGGATCTGGCGCACGAAGAGCGGCGCGAGCACGGTCCGGATGACCACTGTGAAGACGATGATCGCCAGCGCGAAGTCGAAGAAGGGGAGGCGATAGAACAAGACGAGGAGGTTGAACAGGGGCAGGAAGAAGACGTCCCATGGCGGGGTGAAGTGCTCGATCCCCAAGAAGCCTGCGCCGATGATCGGGGTCAAAGTCTTCCCACTCGTCTACTTCTAGCGGACCGGGTCATGGCCGCCCGGATGGAATGGATTGCATCGACCGATGCGCTTCGCGCCCATCCACGAGCCGCGCAGCAGTCCGTAACGATCAACCGCCTGGTAGGTGTACGCCGAGCAGGTGGGCGAGTACCGGCAGCTTGGCGGCATCCAGCCGGTCAACTTCTGGTAGGCGACGATCAGTCCCAGGCCGATTCTCTTCATATACCGATATCCGACCGAGCCAGCAGCGCGTCGATCGCCGCTCCCAGCTCGGCATGGCTCACGTTAACCGCCGCCGGCTTCGCGATGAGGAGCAGATCCCAACCAGAACCGATCCGGTGCTCCAGCCGCTCGCGAAGCAGAACTCTCAACCGACGACGTACCCGATTGCGCTGAACGGCGCCGCCGAGTGTGCGCGGCGTTGACAGCCCGACGCGCGTCTCGGCCCGATCGGTCCTCAGCCAGCGGAGGACCAGGAGCGGTGTCGAGCGCGCGGTACCGTGACGGCCGATCGCCTCGAAGTCCGCGCGGCGCCGCAGAGTCGGCAGCACGGGCACGGTCGTTCGGGGCCCCTCGGCGATCAGACGGTCAGCCGCTTGCGCCCCTTGGCTCGACGACGAGCGAGCACGCGCCGACCCGCCTTCGAAGCCATGCGGGCCATGAAGCCATGCTCGCGCTTGCGCGCGCGCTTCTTGGGCTGATACGTCCTCTTCGACATGGGTGCGTGCCAATTCCTCGTTCAACGTTCGCGTTTCGGGGCCCTCACACACGAACGGCTGGCGTTTCGCCAGCCTGCGCGCCCGTCTCGCTCTGATGCGCGATTCTACCGGCGCGCGGGGGGTGTGGTCAAATCGTTGCCGGGTCGTTTGAGGCACTGCTATAGTTGCCCGACCCCCGGCCCGGACCGCTCCATTTTTCGTCCGATCTGGCTCCGGAGGCGGACTCATTCGCCCTTGCTGGCAGCACCCGCAGATTGGCTCGGAGTACCTCGATTGATGGAAGCGAAGCAGGTGTGGCGCGCCGCCCTCGGCGAGCTGCAGGTCTCTCTCTCCCCGGCAAATTTCGAGACCTGGCTCAAGGACACACAGCTCGTCGAGATCGAGGACAACCGATACCGCATCTCGGCGCCCAACGGCTTCGCTCGTGACTGGCTGGACAACCGATACCGGCCACTGATCAGCCAGACCCTGGCGCGCGTCGTTGGCGGATCGGTCCAGGTGGAGTTCGTTGTCGCCGATGCCTCCGGCCCTGTGCCCCAGCAGGTCGACGAGGAGGCGCAGGTCGCCATGCCGCCTCTCAGCGCCGGCGGCAACACGCTCAACCTGAACAGCCGATACACCTTCAGCAATTTCATCGTCGGCTCGGCCAACCGCCTGGCGCACGCGGCGGCGCTGTCGGTCGCGGAACGCCCGGGCCACGCCTACAACCCGCTCTTCCTGTACGGCGGCGTGGGCCTCGGCAAGACCCACCTCATGCACGCCATCGGAAACGCGGTGGCGGCGAAGTTCCCCCGCAAGCGGATCCTGTACGCGACGAGCGAAAAGTTCACCAACGACTTCATCAACTCGATCCGCGAGCAGAAGATGGAGGATTTCCGTAACCGATATCGGCGCATCGACGTGCTGCTCATCGATGACATCCAGTTCATCGCCGACCGCGAGCGCACCCAGGAAGAGTTCTTTCACACGTTCAACACCATTCACGAGGCCGGCAAGCAGGTCGTCCTGTCATCCGACCGACCGCCGAAGGCGATCACCACCCTGGAGGAACGGCTGCGCAGCCGCTTCGAGTGGGGCCTCATCGCCGACCTCACGCCGCCGGACCTCGAGACTCGCATCGCCATCCTGCGCTCCAAGGCGGAGGACCAGCTCCACCTCATCCCTTCCGAGGTGATCGAGTTCATCGCGCGCAAGGTGGTGAGCAACGTCCGCGAGCTGGAGGGTGCCCTGAACCGGGTCGTCGCCTACGCCAGCATGAGCGGGATGCCTGTGAACATCGAGCTCGCTTCCGCCGTGCTCAGCAATGTCATGTACAACCCACGCAAGAAGTCGATCACGCCGCAGCGCATCGTGCGCGCCGTGGCCGACTACTACGGGGTCAATCTCGACCAGTTGCGCTCCAGCAAGCGCGACCGCGTCATCGTCGTCCCGCGCCAGATCGCGATGTTCCTCATCCGCGAGGAAACCGACATCAGCCTGCTGCGCATCGGCGCCGAGCTGGGTGGGCGCGACCACTCGACCGTGCTCCACGCCTGCGACAAGATCGCGAGAGAGCTGAGCGAGAATGAGGAGATGCGGCGCGAGATCAGTGCGGTGCGGGAGATGATCTACTCCGAGTGATCCGGTGGTCGTCGGCACCGGAAATGACGCCTTCGGTGGATAAGTGGCCTGATCTGGTGGATATCTCGGGCTGGGTGTGGACAATCGGGGCGCCCACCGAGCCGGGTGGGTAGGCTTCATCCACACACATCGGTGAATTCTCCCCCGTCCATGCGCAGCGTGGGCAGGGCGATCCACCATCTACGGTTATTTATCCGCAGAGGATCGGGCGCTCCGTTGAGATCGGTAATGAGGCTCTTGTCCACATCGTCCACACGCCTACTAGGGACGACGACGGGTGAGTATCCTTACGGGAAACCGATAGAGAGATCGAGAGGATCCGTGGATAACGGATGAGCAGATGAGGTCGGCATGAATGTCTCGGTAATGCAGGAGAACCTGGCGCGCGGGCTCCAGACGGTCAGCCGCGCGGTGAGCAGCCGTGCCTCCCTGCCGGTGCTGGCAAACGTGCTGCTCAAGACGGAGAGCTCCGGCCTCAAGCTGACGGCGACCAACCTGGAGATCGGGATCAACTGCTGGGTACCGGGCAAGGTCGCCGAGGAGGGCGAGATCACGGTGCCGGCCAAGCTGCTGACCGATCTCGTCACCTCGTTGCCGAACCAGAGGATCGACCTGGTCCTTTCAGCGAAGGACCGCACGCTGAAGCTGACCTGCGGCAACAACCGCTCGAGCATCAAGGGCATCGAGGCCGATGAGTTTCCGGTCGTCGCGGCCATCGGCGAGGCACCGGCGACCAGCGTGGATGCGCGCGTTCTGCGCGAGGCGCTGGGCGAGGTCGTGTTCGCGGCAGCCTCGGACGAGAGCCGGCCGATTCTGACTGGCGTGCTGACCAGGCTGAACGGCGACACGATGACCCTGGCCGCCGCGGACAACTACCGGATCGCGGTGCGGACGGTGAAGCTCGATAAGCCGGTCTCGCCGGAGATGGTGATCGTGGTGCCCGGGCGATCGTACGCGGAGCTCATACGGGTCCTGCCCGATGCGGAGGCGCCCATCGAGATCACGGTGACCCCGAACAAGAGCCAGGTCCTGTTCCACATCGAGGGAATCGACCTCGTCAGCCGCCTGATCGAGGGTCAGTTCCCCAACTACGAGCCGGTCATCCCGACTTCGCACAGCTCGCGTGCCGTCATCGACCGCGAATCGTTCCTGGCCGGGACGCGGCGGGCCAGCATCTTCGCGCGCGACAGCGCCAACATCGTGAAGATCGAGCTGGGCGGGGAGAATGGGGATGCCACCGGCGTGGCCATCACCGCTCATGCCGCCGACGTCGGCGACAACGCCGATACGGTCGAGGCCGCCATCGAGGGCTCGCCGACCTCCATCGCCTTCAACGCCCGCTACCTGATCGACGTGCTCAGTGCGCTCGGCGCCGACGAGGCCGTCCTCGAGCTGTCCGGCCCGCTGGCGCCGGGCGTCATCCGCGGCATCGGCAAGGATGATTACGTCCACGTCATCATGCCGGTGCGCACCGCGTCCTAGGTTGACCATGGCGCTGCGCGCCGCCGCGAGCGCCGCGAGCGCCACGATGGAACTGACGCGGCTCGCACTCACCGACTTCCGCAGCTACGTGGCCGCCGAGCTGCTACCCGATCCCGGCCTGACCATCATCGTCGCCCCGAACGGGACGGGCAAGACGAACCTGCTGGAGGCGATCCACGTCTCGATCACCGGCCATTCACACCGTGCAACGGTCGAGGCCGACCTGGTTCGGCACGGCGCGAGCTTCGGGCGCGTCCGACTGGAGCTGGGCGGAGGCACGGCGGCGGGAGGAGCGACGCTCGAGCTGGTGCTGCCCGGAGCGCCGCCCCCCGCCGGTATCCGCAAGCGCCTGACCGTCAACGGCGTGCCACGCCGACCGTCGACCGTCGCCGAGACCGCTCGCTCGGTGCTCTTCCGGCCGGAGGAGATGCTGCTCCTGGTCGGATCGCCTTCGGACCGGCGCCGCTTCCTCGATGGCATCGGCGCCCAGCGCGACCGGCGCGCGGCGCGGGACCTGGTCGAGGTGACCCGCATCCTCGCTCAGCGGAACGCGCTGCTACGTGCCATCCGTGCGGAGGAGGCGACGCTCGACAGCCTGGCGTTCTGGGACGAGCAGTTGGCGCAGGTCGGAGCGCGAGTGATGCGTGCGCGGCTGGAGGTTGTGCGGGATCTCGGGGAGCGCATCGGCCCGCTGCATGACGCGGTCGCCGTACCCGCCGAGCGCGGCGCCTCGGTCACGCTCACGTACGCGGACAGTCTCAAGGAGGCCTGGTCGCAGCGCGTCGTACCGTCCGAGCGAGTACCGACCGACATCGAGCTGGTAGAGGCCTACCGCCGCAGGATCGCCGAGGTCCGCCAGCGAGAGGCATGGAATGGCATGAGTCTGGTCGGGCCCCAGCGCGACGACCTGCGCGCCGGCCTCGCGGGGCGCGATGTAGCGGCGCACGCCAGCCGGGGGCAGCAGCGCACCATCATCCTGGCCATGAAGCTGGCCGAGACGGATCTGCTCGGTGTCAACGGACCACGGCCGATCGTCCTCCTGGACGATGTCTTCAGCGAGCTCGACCCGGAGCGTGCTGCACGGTTGTCGGAGCTGCTGGTTGGCCGCGGCCAGGTGATCGTGACCACCACCGACCCCGCCGCCATGCAGCCCGCTCGACTGCGAGATGCGGCCATCTGGCGCATCTCGGACGGCCGCCTGGAGCGCGCCTCGTGAGCGGCCGGGACGAGGCTGGCGTCGTCGTCCAGAAGGCCCTCGCGGCCTCCATGGGCCCGGGCGCCGCGGAGCAACTGGCGCTGGCGCAGGTGCGGCTGGCGTGGACGGAGGTGATGGCCGAAGGACGCCTCGAGCGCGGGCCCTTCACCAGCCGCGTGACGCGCGTGAGCCAAGGTACGGCGCATGTCGAGGCGTCGGACGCGATGCTCGCCCAGGAGCTCACCCTGCGCGGCGAGGCGCTCGTGTGGGCCGTGAACCAGCGCATGAAGGGTCGGCCGGGGGCGACCATTGAGTTGCGGGCAATGGCCGTATCGGTGGGTCGAGGAGCGGCCTGAGCCGGACCTATAATCGGGTGCAGGTACGCAACACCAGCTATCCCGGGCCAGCCATGACGAACCGCTTCGCGACCAGGATTGGACTGCCGTCCGCCGAGGAGCGGCCAGCCGATGCATTCGACGTGGTTGCGTTCCACGACCCGGCGGTGGGGGCCCAGGCGCGAACGAAGGGCAGCCTCTTCCTCCTGGCCCAGCTCACCGGTGGCAATCCGCGCCTCGCCAGGGCCGCAAGCGAGGTGCTCGAGGCGATCCGGACCGACTACTACTACGACCTGTCGGCCGGCGTGCTCGTCGCGCTCTCGAAGGCGCTCTCCGCCGGCAACCGGCGCCTCTACCACGGACGTCGCCGGCTGGCCATCCCGCACCGCTCGGGCGTCAGCATCGTGGCCATGGTCGTGCTCGGGCGGGAGGCGCACGTGGCCAAGCTCGGCCCGGCCAGCGCTGTGGTCGTCCGCGACGGCCGGATGTACGAGGTGCCGCCCCCGCCCGCGGTTACGGAGGAGGATCCGCGTATTCGACGCCGGCGAGTGGCCGCCAGCCTGGGAGAGGCGTTGGAGGTGGAGCCCTACACGTGGCACGGTGCGCTGGCCACGGGCGACCGCATCGGCCTCGTCAGCCGTCACTTCGCGCAGACCGTCGGGGTCGATGAGCTCAAGCGGTCCCTGGCCGAGATGCGCCCGTCGCAGGCGGTCGAGCACCTCCAGCAGGTCTTTGCGATCCGTGGCGGCACGGGGTCCGACGGCATGCTGGCGATCGAGATCGACCAGTTGGCCGCCACCGCGAGCACGCACCATCTCGAGCCGGTACGCCCTGCGGAGCCGTTCGCCGGCCTGCCCGACCAGAGCCCCGTGCCCCTGGCCGACGCCATCGGTCGCGGGCTGCATCACGCCGGCGACGCAGCGGAAGGGGCCAGGACCGCCATCGGGCACGGCGTCCTGACCCTCCTCTCCTGGATCCTGGCCTTCGTGCCGCGCCGTCCGGCGGAGTACCCGCGCAGCATCCCGCGCACCTCGGATCTGGAGCACGGCCGGCGCCGACGCGTGGGCCTGGCGGGGATCGTCGTGGTCGCCGCGCTCACGGCCGTCGGCGCGACGGTGGCGGCGCTGCCATCGGCGCGTCCGACCGACGCCATTCCACGCGCGACCGTCGCGCGCGAGGCGATCGCGGAAGCCGTCGCGCTGGTGCGCGAGGTCGAGGATCGGATTGACGGCGCGGACCTCGTCGATCGGGATCCTGACCTGGCCACCGGCCTCCTTGCGGATGCCCGCGACGCCGTGCAGCGAGCCGCGGGGGCCGGGGTGGCGGACGACCAACTGGAGTCGTTGCGCGCAAGGGTCGACCGACGCCTGGACGCCCTCTACAGCGTTGCGCGCCTTGCCCAGGCGAGCAGCGTGGTCGACCTTGCCGCGGCCTTCGAGGACGTGGAAGCGGCAGACATGGTGGCGGCCAGCGACGGGTCGCTGTGGATCCTTGAGAACGGTCGCGGGCGGATCATCCGCCTTGATCCCGCGGACGGCACGACCGGCATCATCTACCGCGCCGGGCAGGCTCTCGAGTCCGGAGACGTGCCCGGCGACCCGTGGCTGATCGCCACCGCCGCCACCGACATCGTGATCATCGACCGTGAGCGTGGGGCGTGGAGGATTGACCTGGCCGAGCGCATCCCGCGACGAATGGCGCTCAACGGCGTTGAGGCGCTGAGCTCGGAGACAACGCTCATCGGCGCTCTTCAACACCGCCCGCCGCTCGAGATCTTCAACCTGTACCTGGTGGACGGCGAGACGGGGGAGATCCGGCGGTGGACGCCGCCGGCCATCATCCCGGTCAACTATCCCGATCCGGCGGAGCTCTTCCTGACCGATGCACCCGACCTGGACCCGCGCGATGCGCGCGACCTGCGAGTCGACGTCAACGCCTGGCTGCTGTACGCCGATACGGTGACCCGCGTCGACTTCGGCTCGCCGCGCGACCAGTCCGACTATTCGCTCGATGCGCCCCCCGACGCGCAGGTGCGCCCACGGCTCGACTACCGGATCCTCGATGGCGCCACCGTCGGCGACCGCGAGTTCCTGTACGTGTACGACGCGGCGAACGCAAGGATCATCGACTTCCAGCGAGCCGACGGGGCGTTCGTGCGGCAATGGATGGCGCCGCTTTCGGGGGACCGCGCCGGCATCCTGGACGATGTGCGCGCCATGTCGGTGACCTCCGTCGCCGATGGTCCGCCGATCGCCTACGTGCTCACCGCCGACGGCGTCCTACGGCTCGTGCTCGACTAGACGCCGCTAGAATCGGTCCATGGCGGAGCAGCCGTTCGGCCGGGTCCGGCTCATCGAGATGGTGGTCGAGAGCGTGCGCGTGCACATGCTCTCCAGCCAGCACGTCGTCATCCTCAAACAGTCCGAGCGTGATCGATACCTCCCGATCTGGATCGGTCCATCCGAGGCCAACGCCATCGCCATGCGCCTCCAGGGACTCAGCGCCGACCGGCCGCTCACGCATGACCTGCTCGTCAGCGTCCTGGGGGCGCTCGGCTCGAGCATCAGCCGCGTCGTCGTCACGCACGTCGTCGAGGGCACCTACCACGCTCGGCTCTATGTTGAGATGTCGAGCGGTGACGAGACGGAGGTCGACTCGCGCACCTCGGATGCCATCGCGGTGGCCGTGCGCACGGGATCGCCCATCTACGTCGACGAGCGCGTGCTCGACGAGGCCGGCGTCGAGCCGGACAGCACGGAGGAGGGCACGGCCGAGGAGGAGGAACGGCTTGCCGTTTTCCGGGAGTTCGTCAACTCGCTCGACGTCGACCTGCCCGGGAAGGGCGAAGCGGGCGCGAGCTCCGAGGAGTCCTAGCTACCGGCGCGGCGCGCCCAGCACCTCGGAACGACGGGTCCAGAGCGCCCAGCGCAGCCTTCCGATGTCACGGAATGTGCGGAGGATCTTTCGGAAGCTGGCCCCAGTGTTCGTGCCCGCCGCGCGCGGGTAGTGGTTCACCCCGACCTGCGCGATCCGCTCGCCCCGGGCGCGCAGCTTGATGAGCAGCTCTGCCGATAGGAAGGGCGAGTCTGTCTGGAGTGGCAGGCCGTCGAAGACGGTGCGGCGGAAGAGCTTCATGGCGCAGTCGATATCGCGCACGCGCAGGCCGAACAGCGCGGACACGATGGCGTTGTATGTCCTGGCGATGAAGACCCTGTGCGGCGGGTCGCGACGCCTGATGCGGTACCCGATCACCGCGCCGACCGGCCGGCGCTCGTCCGACATGCGCTCGAGCAGGCGCGACATCTCGCGCAGGTCGAATTGAAGGTCGCCGTCGCTGAAGCAGATGAGCTCCCCGCGGGCATGGGTGATTCCGGCGCGCAGGGCACCGCCGTAGCCGCGATTCTCCTGGTGGTGAACCCGAACGCGCGGGTCGGCGGCGACCAGCGCATCGGCCAGCTGGTGTGCCGTCGGTGGAGCCGTCGTCGACGATCAGCACCTCGATCGAACCGTCCACCAGCGCGCCGATCTCGTCGAGGGCTCTCCGCACCGTCTCGGCGACGTTCTCCTCCTCGTTGTACGCCGGAAAGAAGAAGGTCAGGCGCGGGCGCTCGCGATCGGTCACTGGTGCGCATCGTACGGTACCGGGACCCGGCGGGCCGCAACCGCGCGCCTGCGGAGACCGTCCAAAGCCCGATGTATACTCACCGCCACCTTGGCGTGCCATACGACTCGGCGCGCCCCACGGGAGC
>Ga0136633_1003404_pt1 | contig 10486 bp, 11 predicted proteins | sample AntDrymeUQ832206_2_FD_105494 | JGI IMG/M metagenome (GOLD analysis project Ga0136633, IMG submission 105494) | Polar desert sand microbial communities from Dry Valleys, Antarctica - metaG UQ83 (22.06) | ecosystem: Environmental > Terrestrial > Soil > Desert | place: Antarctica: Dry Valley...
AGCCGATCCAGATCGCGGCCAGCAAGGCTGCGAAGTTCGCGGCAGCAGCGGCGCTCAAGAAGTCGCTCAACGGCTGACGCCACCCGCGGATCCGGTCCGGCTCACGCCGCCGATCCGCGCCAATCGACTTCCTCGGCCTCGGCGCGCTCTCTGGCGCCCGGGGTCGATTGTCGTTAACGAGGGGCGCGGCCGGCCGGGCGGGACGGCGGGCGCAGCTCCCTGCGGATCACGAGCTTCAGCCCGGACCAGACCTGACACACCCCCTCCCGTTCTCACGGCCTGGGCGAGTTATGCCCCCACCAGGGGCATAACTCGACCAGGCCTCATCCGGCGCGCGCCGCGACCTCGGCGATGAGCTTGGAGACCCGGCCGCCCTGCCAGGCCAGCGGCGAGGCGCCCTCCTCCTCCACCACGAAGCGGCCCTCGGGCAGCAGCTCGGCGTAGAGCGCGGCAAGCTCCTGCGGGTGGCCGGGGTCGGCCTCGTCGCGCGAGCCCACGACGACGGCCGGGCACTCGATCGACTCGAGCGCATGGAGGTCTCCGAACGGCGCGGACCGCGGCACGCAGCCCAGCGCGTCGGCCACCGCGTCGGGGTGCACGTGGACCGCCATCCGCTGACGCAGCGCGCGGCCGACCGTCTCGCGCCACCCCTCCGGGATGCGATCGACGCCGAACGCCTCGGCGAAGCCCTCGATCCCGCGCTCGCGCAGCGCCGCGCTCAACCCATCCCAGCGCGCCAGCCGCGCCGGATTGTCGTACTCGACCGGATCGAAGCCCGGCGTGATCACGACGATGCCGGCGACGCGCTCGGGCTGATCGAGCGCGAGGCGCAGGCAGGTGTGCGCGCCCATCGAGACGCCGGCCAGCACCGCCCGCTCGATCCCGCACGCATCCAGCACGGCCGCCAGGTCGCCGGTGAGCGCGTCGTAGCCGTAGTCGCCGGGTGCGTCCGGCGGCGACGACGAGCCGTGGCCGCGGGCGTCGTAGGCGACGACCCGGTGCCCGGCGCGCTGCAGCGCGCGCGACCCCATCACCACGTGGCGCCGCGCCGCCGTCAGGCCGTGCGCCAGCACGACCGGCAGCCCATCCCCCGCGTCGTCGTCGACGGCCAGCCGCACACCCCCGCCGCCGTCGATCGTCAGAACGCCCATGCCTGGAGCCTGGCAGGCCGACGGGCCGCGCCCACCCCGCCGGCCGGCGGCGTCGCTTGTCTACCCTGCATCCCATGACCGTGATCGACGTCGACGAGGCTGATTTCGAGACCGAGGTGCTCGCGCGATCGGCGCAGCTGCCGGTCGTCGTGGACTTCTGGGCGCCGTGGTGCGCGCCATGCCGCCAGCTCGGACCGGTGCTCGAGAAGGCCGCCGAGGCGCGCGACGGCCAGGTCGTGCTCGTGAAGATCGACACCGACCAGAACCCGGGCATCGCCCAGCAGTTCGGCATCCAGGGAATCCCCGCCGTCAAGGCGTTCGTCGACGGCGAGGTCGCCGCGGAGTTCGTCGGCGCCCAGGGGCCGAGCCAGATCGAGGCGTTCTTCGACGGTCTGGTCCCCAACGAGGCGCAGGCGCTCCTCGACGCCGGCGACGAGGCGTCGCTGCGCAGGGTGCTCGAGTCCGAGCCCGCCAACGCCGACGCGAACCTCAAGCTGGCGCGGCTGAGCTACCGGGCCGGCGACCCCGAGGCCGCGCTCGCCCGGCTGCGCAACGTCGCCGGCAGCTTCGCCGCCGACGGCCTCGCCGCGCGCATCGAGCTCGAGAACCAGGACGGCGAGCGCCCGCGCATCGACGAGGCGTTCGCCAAGCTCGACGGCGGCGAGACCGAGGCCGGTCTGGACATGCTCCTCGACGAGCTCGCGGCGTCCGGCGACGAGGACGACCGCGAGCGCCTGCGGCGCGCGATCGTCGCCGTGCTCGACGAGCTCGGCGTGCAGCACCCGCTCGCCCGCGACGCGCGCCGGCGCCTCGCGGCGGCTCTCTACTGAGACGCGGCGCCGGCCGACGCCGCGTGCTCGCGCACGAGCTCCGCACTGCGCTCGGGCTGCTCCCAGAAGAACATGTGCCCCGAGCCCTCGAGCAGCTCCAGGCGGGCGTCCGGGATCAGGCGCGCGATGAGCTCGCCGTTCTCGGCCTCCATCAGCCGGTCGGCGGTGCCGTGGATGACGAGCGCCGGCGTGGTGATCTCGCCGAGGCGGTCGCTCGTGTCGTGGCCCATGATCGCCGCGAGCTGCGCCATGAGGACCGTGATCGGCGCGCGGTACTGGTTGGCCAGCTCGCTGTAGAGCTCGTAGGCGCCCTCCTGCTCGCCGTACTCGGCCGCGATCATGACCTCGTAGCCGACGCGCAGCGTACGCTCGTCGTCGCCGGAGAGCACGGCCTCGGCGAGCATCCCGACGACCTCCATGTCGGTCATCTTCGCCTCTGGCCCGCCCGGGAAGGTGCAGCCGAGCGTCAGCGTGAGCACGCGATCGGGCGCGGCGAGCACGATCTCCTGGGCGACCATGCCGCCCATCGAGATCCCGACGACGTGCGCGGCGCCGATCTCGAGCGCGTCGAGCAGCCCGAGCGCGTCCTGGGCGAGGTCGACGATCGTGAGCTCGCCCTCGTGCGCGCCGCTGCGCCCGGCGCCACGGTTGTCGAAGAGGATCAGCTCGAAGCCCTCGAGCCCGGAGAGGAAGCCCTCGCCCCAGTGCAGGCTGTTTCCGCCCAGACCCTGGATGAGCAGCATCGGCTCACCCGTCCCCCGGCGCTCGTAGTACAGGTCGTTTCCGGCGATGTCGATGTTCGGCACGCCGGGAACGCTACAACGGCAGGGCGAGCTGGTCGGCGTCGCGCGGCGCCTCGGCCTGCTCGAACGCCGCGACGCGGACCCCGAGCAGTCGCACCGGACGTGCCGGGGCGTACTCGCGCAGGAGATCGAGCGCCACCTCGCTCACCACCTCGGCGTCGTTCGTCGCTGCCGCGATCGTGCGCGCGCGCGTGACGGTCGTGAAGTCCGACAGGCGCACCTTGATCGCGACGTTGCGCCCGCGCCGGTCCTGCAGGGCCAGTCGCTCGCAGAGCTGGCGCGCGAGGTCGGCGAGGATCTCCTCGAGCTTCGCGGCGTCGGAGATGTCGACGTCGAACGTCGTCTCGCGCGACTCCGAGACGGCGATGCGCACCGGGGTGAGCTCGGCCGACGCCTCGAAGCCCGCGCGGCGCTGCAGGTCGGGCCCGTGGTTGGCGCCGAAGCGCGCGACCAGCGTGTCGACCGGCGTCGCCGCCAGCGCGCCCAGCGTCGTGATCCCCATCTGCTCCAGGCGCGCGCCGGTCTTCGGCCCGATGCCCGGGACGAGCCCGGGCGGGTGGCCGGCGAAGCGCTCGCACGCCTGCTCGCGCGTGAGGCAGACGAAGCCGCAGGGCTTCTCGGCATCGGAGGCCACCTTGGCGACGAGGCGGTTCGGCCCGATCCCGACCGAGCAGTTCAGCCCGGTCGCGTCGCGGATGTCACCGATGAGCCGGCGCATCGCGGCGCGCGGCGCCACCACCCCGGCGAGGTCGAGGTACGCCTCGTCGAGTCCGACGACCTCGACGACGTCGACCGCCCGGCGCACGAGGTCCATCACCCCGCGGGAGGCCTCGCGGTAGGCGGCGAAGTCCGGCGCCACGAGCACGGCGTCGGGACACAGCCGGCGCGCCCGCGCGGTCGGCATCGCCGAGCCGATGCCGAAGCGGCGCGCTTCGTAGGACGCCGTCGTGACGACCGCGCGCGGCCCGCTGCCCGACACGATCACCGGCAGGCCGCGCAGCTCCGGGCGGCGTAGCAGCTCGACGCTCGCATAGAACGCATCGACGTCGAGATGGGCGATCGGGGCCATCGCGGCACACAATGCCGAAGGCACCGGACCGGTGCCGCCGCACGGGCGTGAGACAATGGATCGATCGCCCACGGCCACCGCATCTCGGCACTCGACGCGTCGTTCCTGCACCTCGAGCGGGGCGGGGCGCGGCTGCACGTCGCCTCGGTGACGGTCTTCGACGGCCCGGCGCCGCCCTACGACGAGCTGCGCGAGCTCATCGAGTCGCGGCTGCACCGCGTGCCGCGCTTTCGCCAGCGCCTCGCCGACGTGCCGCTGCAGCAGGGCCGCCCGGTGTGGGTCGACGACCCGCACTTCAACCTGCGCTACCACCTGCGCCACGCGGGGCTGCCCGCGCCCGGCAGCGAGGAGCAGCTGAAGAACCTCGCCGGCCGGGTGTTCGCCCACCGCCTGGACCGCACGAAGCCGCTGTGGGAGCTGCTGCTCGTCGACGGCCTGCAGGACGAGCGGTTCGCGCTCGTCTCCAAGAGCCACCACGCGCTCGTCGACGGCATCGAGGCCGTCGACATCACGACCGTCCTGTTCGACGCCGCGCCGACCACCCCGGCCGCCGCGGGCGCGCCGAGCCGCTGGACGCCGCGGCCGCTGCCGAGCTCGGCACAGCTGCTGACCGACGCGCTCTTCGAGCGCGTGACCCGCCCGGGCGAGCTCGTGCGCACGGCGCGCGCCGCCGTGCGCGGGCCGCGCCATCTGCTGCAGGTCGCGCGCGACGGGCTGCAGGCGATGGGCGCGCTGAACTTCGCCGGCATGCGCCCGGCGCCTTCGACGCCGCTGAACGTGAAGGTCGGCCCGCATCGCCGCTACACCTGGGTCGACGCCGACCTCGCCGAGCTGCAGCGCGTCAAGGCCTCGCTCGGCGGCACCGTCAACGACGCGGTGCTCGCGGTCGTGGCCGGCGCGCTCGGCCGTTTCCTGCGCCACCGCGGCGTCGACACCGAGGGCCTGCTGCTGCGCGCGCTCGTGCCGGTCCTCGTGCGCGGCGAGGGTCACGGCCGCGCGCTCGGCAGCGAGGTGGCGCCGATGTGGGTCTCGCTGCCGGTCGGCATCGAGGACCCCGTCCGCCAGCACGCGGCGATCCGCGACGCCACGGCCGAGCTCGACGACGCACAGCAGGCGGTGGGCGCGCGCACGCTGACCGAGGCCGCCGGCTTCGCGCCGCCGACGATCATGAGCCAGGCTGCGCGCCTGCAGCAGCGCCAGCGCTTCTTCAACCTCGTCGTCACGAACGTCCCCGGCCCGCAGCAGCCGCTGTACCTGCTCGGGCGACGGCTGCGGGCGCTGTACCCGGTCATCCCGCTCGCGGGCCGCCAGGCGCTCGGCGTCGCGGTGATGAGCTACGACGGCCGCCTCGGCTTCGGGTTGCTCGGCGACTACGACGCGCTCGCCGACCTCGACACGCTGGCCGACATGCTGCGCCGGTCGATCGCCGACCTCTCCGACGGCGCGTCCGTGCCGCGGCGCGCCGCCCGCGGGCGCGGCGCGACGCGCGCCGCCGCCGCGCAGGGGCGCGCCGCACCGCGCAGCCCGGCAGCGGGAGGGAGCCGGTAGTGGCCGGCAAGGCGATCGCCGTGCTGGCCACGGTCGTCCTGACGGTCCTGCTCGTCGCGGGCGCCGCCGCGTTCTTCGTCTCGCGCGACGACGCGACGGTGCCCAGCATCGGCCAGCAGGGCCCGGGCACCGCCCGGCCGGCCGGCGCCGAGCCGAAGGTCCGGCCCGGCAACGTCGTGCTGCTGCACTCCGACGAGCGCCTCACGCTCGACCTGCGCCGGCTCGCCGAGCGCGTCGCCGGCCCGCCGGATCCGACGCTCACGCAGGCCGGCCAGGCGGTCCTCGTGCAGCAGCGCCCGAACCTGGACGTGGCGGTGACCGCCGTCACCGCAACGCGCATGCTCGAGGCCGCGGGGCCCGACGACCCGGCGCTCGAGGAGTTCGTGGAGTACTGGCTGGGGCGCGCCGGGTAGCGCATTGCCGATGCCCGTCGTCGACCCGCGCCCGCGCCCGTGACAGCGCCGCTGCGCATCGCGCTCGTGCAGATGAACGCCGTGGTGGGCGACATCGCGGGCAACGAGAGCGCGATCTCGGCCGGCATCGCGCTGGCCCACGACGCCGGCGCCCAGCTCGTGGTGTTTCCCGAGCTCGCGCTGACCGGCTATCCGCCCGAGGACCTGCTGCTCAAGGAGCACTTCCTCGCCGACACCCGCGACGCGCTGGAGCGCATCGCCTCCGACACGACGGGGATCGTCGCCGTCGTCGGCTACCCCGAGCGTGCCGAGGACGTCCACAACTCCGCCGCGATCCTCGCCGACGGCAGGGTGCAGGCCAGCTACCGCAAGCAGCACCTGCCCAACTACGGCGTCTTCGACGAGCTGCGCCACTTCCAGCCCGGCGAGCGCGGCGCGACGATCGCGGTCGACGGCGTCACCGTCGGGCTGACGATCTGCGAGGACATCTGGCAGCCCGGCCCGCCGCTGTCGGACGAGGCGCTGTCGGGCGCGCGGGTCATCGTGAACCTGTCGGCGTCGCCGTACGCCGCGGGCAAGGGCGCGCGGCGCGAGCAGATGATCCAGCAACGCGCGCGCGACGAGCTCTGCGCGGTCGCGTTCTGCGGCCTGGTCGGCGGCCAGGACGAGCTCGTCTTCGACGGCCACTCGCTCGTCGTCGATCACGACGGCACGGTGATCGCGCGGGCGCCGCAGTTCGAGGAGACGCTGCTGATCGCCGACATCGACCCGGTCACCGTCGGCTCCGCGCGCCTGCGCGACACGCGCCGGCGCGCGCCCGCGGCGCACGCCCACGACAGCGTCGACCGGCTCGGCTCGTTCAGCGTCCGGGCCGACGCGGACGGCGACGCCGATGGAGATGGCGATGCGCCTCGCCCGCCGGCCGAGACCGTCGTCACGCCGCGGCTGGACATCGTCGAGGAGGTCTACGGCGCGCTGGTCCTCGGCACCCGCGACTACGCGCGCAAGAACGGCTTCGAGCACGTCGTGCTGGGCCTCAGCGGCGGGATCGACTCGACGCTCGTCGTGCTCATCGCCGTCGACGCGCTCGGCCCGGACTGCGTGACCTGCGTGACGATGCCCTCGCCGTACTCCTCGTCGGGCACGCGCGGCGACGCGGAGAAGCTGGCGGAGAACCTCGGCGTCGAGCTGCTGACGATCCCGATCGCGCCGATGATGGAAGCGTTCGACGCCGCCCTCGCGCCCCACTTCGCCGGCCGCGAGCCCGACCTCACCGAGGAGAACCTGCAGGCGCGCATCCGCGGCAACCTGCTCATGGCGCTGTCGAACAAGTTCGGCTGGCTCGTGCTGACGACCGGCAACAAGTCCGAGATGTCGGTCGGCTACTCGACGCTCTACGGCGACAGCGCCGGCGGCTTCGCGGTCATCAAGGACGTTCCGAAGCAGCTCGTCTACCGCCTCACGAAGCACCGCGACGAGCGCGCCGGCGGGGGCCTCGTCCCGCCCGAGCTCTTCACGCGCGCCCCGTCGGCGGAACTGCGGCCCGACCAGCGCGACGACGACTCGCTGCCGCCCTACGAGGTGCTCGACGCGATCCTCGAGGGCTACGTCGAGCACGACCTCGGGCGCGAGCAGCTGATCGCCCGCGGGCTGCCGGCGGCCGACGTCGAGCGCGTCATCAGCCTCGTCGACGTCGCCGAGTACAAGCGCCGCCAGCAGCCGCCCGGCATCAAGGTCACGTCGCGCGCGTTCGGCCGCGACCGGCGCGTACCGATCACCAACCGCTACGGCGGCTGAGCGGCGCGCTCAGGCGGGCGGCGCGCCGGCGCCGCCCGGCATCGGCCGCACCGCGATCGTCATCCGCGTCAGCGCGCAGAGACGGCCGGCGTCGTCGGTGATCTCGACGTCCCAGATCCAGGTCGTGCGCCCGCGATGGCGGCGCAACGCGCGGGCGTGGATCGTGCCGTCGAGGATCGGGCGCAGAAACGACGTCGCGTTGGAGGAGCCCATCGCCGCGTTGCCCTGCGGCACGACGACGGCGAGGGTGCCCAGCGACGCGATCGTCTCGGAGAGCGCCGTCAGCACGCCGCCGTGCACGAGGCCGAAGGGCTGGCGCAGGTCGTCGCGGACGACGACCTGGGCGCGAACGAGCTCCTCGGTGACCTCGAGCACTTCCAGGCCGTACAGGGCGTCGAAGCCCTGAGGGCCGGCGAAGCGCGGATCGTCGCGCAGGGGATCGCTGCTGCTCACGCGCTTCGCAGACTATTCACTGACCAACCCCGATCCCGCCTCGGGGTCGCTAGGGTGCGCCCTGCATGGCCTCCCTCGACAGCCTCTCCGACGGGCAGCGCGCCGTCCTGCAGCTGCTGCTGCGCCAGAACAAGTCCTACGACGACCTGGCCAGCCTCCTGAAGACCGATGTCGACGCGGTCCGCACACGGGCGCGCGGCGCGGTCACCGCGCTCGGGCCCGAGCCGACCGGGATCGACGAGGATCGCCGTCACGAGATCGCCGACTACCTGCTCGGCCAGCAGTCCGCCTCGCGCCGTGCGGCGACGCGCGAGTACCTCGAGGGATCCGGCGCGGGCCGCTCGTGGGCGCGCGGCGTCGCCAACGCTCTGAGCCCGCTGGCCAACGGCGAGCTGCCCGACATCCCCGCCGAGCGCGAGGAGGTCGCCGAGGCCTTCGATGCCCTCGACGCCCGCGCCGCGCGCCAGGTCGAGGTCAAGAAGAGCTCGCAGCTGGGCGGCCGCCTGATCGCCGCCGGCGTCGGCGTGCTCCTCGCGATCGCGATCATCCTGGCGCTCAGCCTCAGCGGCGACGACGAGGAGCCCGGCACCGCCGCGAGCACCTCCACGACGCCGTCGGCGACCTCGACGACCTCGACGACCGCCACCACGCCCACCGGCGACGTCTTCGAGGTCAAGGCGCAGGGCACGCTGCGTCCGCCCAGCGGCAGCGAGTCCCCGGCTCGCGGCGAGGTCGCGATCGTCCACTTCCCCGACAACGACCAGTACCGCCTCGCCTTCCAGGCGACCGGGCTGCCGCCGAGCAGCACGCGCGGCTCGGCCTACGGCGTCTGGCTCTACAGCTCAGCGACCAAGCAGCAGTTCCTCGGCTTCCCGGACACCACCGTCGGCGCGGACGGCAAGCTCGAGACCGTCAGCGACCTGTCGCCCGACACGCCCGCCTACGCCAAGGTCCTGCTGACCCGCGAGACCTCCGAGGCGCCGAAGCAGCCGGGCACGATCGTCCTGACCGGGAGCATGGTCATCGCCGCCCAGCCGTCCGGCGGTGGTGGCACGGCGACGACCCCCGGTAACACCGGCGGCACGGCGCCCACGACGACGACGCCGTAGTTCGCGGGCTGCCACGCCACGAGCGCCGACGGCAGTCAGCCCGGGCGCACGAGCGCCTCGAGCCCGTCCAGCGCGCCGTCGATCTGCTTGCGGCCCGCCGAGCGGACCATGAAGCCGCCCAGCAGCCCGAGCCCGCGCAGGCGCTGAGCGAGCGTGATCGCGACACGCGTCGCGGCCTCGCCCTCGCCCCCACCGCCCGCGCGCTCCAACCGAACCTCGACCGCCGACGCCGTCAGGATCCGTTCGAACGGCGTGTTGGCGAGCTGCTGCTCCCAGCGGCGCACGGCCGGCGCGGCCGACTCGACGACGCGGAAGTCGGCGCGCACCGGCACGCCCTTGTCGGTCCGCAGCACCTGGGTGAAGGCGTCACCCTCGACACCCTCCACGCGCGTGACCCGCGGCCACCAGCGCGGCAGGTGGTAAGCGTCGCCGACGATCGCCCAGATCTCCTCGGGCGTGGCGCCGAGCGTCCGCGCGCGGCGCACCGTGGGCACCCGCGCTACTCCTCGTCGTAGGAGATGAGCGCGCGCGCCTCGTGCGGCTCGAGCGCCGCACGCCCCGGCAGGAACGCGAGCTCGATGAGAAACGCGCAGCCGACGACCTCGCCGCCGAGCTCCTCGACGAGCGAGCACAGCGCGCGCGCCGTGCCCCCGGTCGCCAGCAGGTCGTCGTGGACGAGCACCCGGCTGCCCGGCGTGATCGCGTCGGAGTGCAGCTCGAGCACGCTCGTCCCGTACTCGAGCGCGTACTCCGTGCGGATCGTCGTGTGCGGCAGCGAGCCGGGCTTGCGCGCCAGCACGAAGCCGGCGTTGAGCTCGCGGGCGAGCGCCGGACCGAACAGAAAGCCGCGCGCCTCGGCGCCGATCACGATGTCGGGGCGCAGGTCGCTCGTGAGCTCGGTCAGCGCGATGACCGCGCTGTTCAGGCCCGCCGGGTCGGCGAGCAGCGGCGTGATGTCGCGAAAGACGATCCCCGGCTTGGGGAAGTCGGAGATCGAGCGGATCAGGCCCTCCAGGGAGTCGGTGGCCGCCATCAGTGCACTAGCCCGCGATCTTGCGCAGGTCGCGGATCAGCAGCAGGTGCTTGAGGTGCGTCGCGACCGCGGCGAGGTTCTCCAGCGCCTCGAGCGCCTCCTTGCGGCGCTCGGGATTGCGCGAGCGCAGGGCCGGCGCGAGGATCTGCTGCAGCAGCGCGGCCTCGCGGTCGGCGGAGGAGCGAAACACGCGCAGGTTGCGCCCGCCGACGCCGTAGCGCGCCAGCTCGGTGACCGCGCCGATGATCTCGCGCTCGGTCTCGTCGTAGTAGTGCTTGCC
>Ga0136633_1003405_pt1 | contig 10485 bp, 9 predicted proteins | sample AntDrymeUQ832206_2_FD_105494 | JGI IMG/M metagenome (GOLD analysis project Ga0136633, IMG submission 105494) | Polar desert sand microbial communities from Dry Valleys, Antarctica - metaG UQ83 (22.06) | ecosystem: Environmental > Terrestrial > Soil > Desert | place: Antarctica: Dry Valley...
CGTGACGCACGACCCGGCCTGCGTCTTCTGCCGGGTCGTCGCCGGGGAGATCCCGAGCCGCAAGGCCTACGAAGACGACGACTTGCTGGTGTTTCACGACATCGCGCCCTGGGCGCCGGTCCACCTGCTCGTCATCCCGAAAGTGCACATCGGCAGCCTCTACGACGTCGGCGACGAGCACGCCGCCCTGCTCGGCCGGATGCTGACGCTGGCGCCCCGGCTGATGCGCGAGCAGGGCGTCGACAATGGCTTTCGCGTTCTTGTCAACAACGGCGCCGATGGTCGTCAGGAAGTTCCGCACCTCCACGTCCACGTCATGGGCGGACCTCGTCCCTGGGCGAAGGGCTGACCTAGAATTCGTTTCTGATCTCGGGAGAAAAGTCATGGGTTCCTTCAGCATCTGGCATTGGCTCGTCGTGCTGCTCATCGTCGTGCTGATCTTCGGCACCAAGAAGCTGAAGAACATGGGCAGCGACCTCGGCGGCGCCGTCAAAGGCTTCAAGGATGGCGTGCGCGACGGAACGGCGGCACCCGGCGATGCGGCGGCGCCGACCCAGAAGGTCGGCAGCACGACCCGCCCGCACGACCCGGGCACCGTCGACGTCGAGGCCAAGACCAAGTCCTGAAGCGCCTGCCCGCCGGCCGGTGAACGCGGCGCGCGCCTCGCATGATCGATTTCGGATTCGACAAGATCGCCCTCATCGGTGCCGTCGCCCTCATCGTGATCGGCCCGGAGAAGCTGCCGCGGGTGGCGCGCACGGTCGGTGCGCTGTTCGGCAAGGCGCAGCGCTACGTCGCCGACGTCAAGGCCGAGGTGAACCGCTCGATCGAGCTCGAAGAGCTCAAGAAGATGAAGACCGAGTTCGAGGATGCGGCCCGCAACGTCGAGAAGACCGTCTCCTCCGAGATCAACCAGACGACGGCCGATCTCAACTCGTCATGGCAATCGGCCGCGGAGGAGCTTCCCGCCAACAGCGGCCAGCACGGCGGCTGGTCGCCGACACCGACCTACCGGCATCCCAAGAAGAACTGGCGGCTCAAGCGCGGCGCCATGCCGCAGTGGTACAAGCAGAAGAACGGCATCCGCGGCAAGGCGCTGTCGGGTGCTGCGCGGGTCGCGCGGTTCCGGCCGCGCCGCTCGGCGTGACCGGCCTCCGGCCGGCGTTCGATGAGCGCTGACGTCCCGCCCGACGAGCTCGCCGGTACAGAGCAGCCGTTCGTCTCCCATCTGATCGAGCTGCGCGACCGGTTGATCCGCGCCTTGATCGCGGTCGGGATCTGCTTCGGAGTGCTCTCGCTGTGGCCCGGCCCGGGCGGCCTCTACGACCTGCTGGCCGCCCCGCTGGTCGAGAACCTGCCTGCAGGCAGCACGATGATCGCGACCAACGTGATCTCGCCGTTCCTCGTCCCGTTGAAGATCACCCTGATGGCCGCGTTCTTGCTGGCGCTGCCGGTCGTTCTCTATCAGGTGTGGGCGTTCGTCGCTCCCGGCCTGTATACGCACGAGAAGAGGCTCGTGATGCCGCTCGTCATCTCGAGCACGCTGCTGTTCTTCGGCGGCGTGGCCTTCTGCTACTTCATCGTCTTCGGCCAGGTGTTCACCTTCATCCAGAGCTTCGCGCCCAAGAGCATCACCGCCGCGCCGGACATCGAGGCCTACCTCAGCTTCGTGCTCACCATGTTCATCGCCTTCGGCTCGGCGTTCGAGGTGCCGATCGCGGTGATCGTGCTGGCCCGGGTCGGCATCGTCAGCATCGAGAAGCTGAAGGCCTTCCGCAGTTATTTCGTCGTCCTCGCCTTCATCATCGCCGCGGTGCTGACGCCGCCCGATGTCGTTTCCCAGCTCGCCCTGGCGATTCCGATGATCATCCTGTACGAGGTCGGGATCTGGGCGGCGCAGATCTTCATCAAGAACACCCAGGCGCCACCCGAGCCGGACAGCTCGTCCGAGCGGTCCTGAGACAAAGGGTCAGCGCTCGTCGGTCGGTGAACGCCGCGATCGCGGCCGTTGCGCGACGGTCACGGCGATTTCCAGGGCACTGGCGCCCCGGCGCACGCTGATCGTCGCCGTCTCGCGTGGCTTGAGGGCCGCGACCGCGTTGAGCAACTGGGGTGTGTTCGTCACCGGCTTGCCGTCGATGCCGACGACGACGTCGCCCGGCCGAACGCCGCCTTCGCTGGCCGGCCCCTTCTGCACGACGCCGGTGATCAGCACGCCCTCCTTGACGGCGAGGTCGAGGGTGCGGGCGATCTCGGGCGTGAGGTCGCGCGGCTCGACGCCGATCCAGCCGCGCGTGACCTGGCCGTCCCGGATAAGGCCTTCCATGACCTGCCGCGCGGTGCTGACCGGGATCGCGAAGCCGATGCCGAGGCTGCCGCCGCTGCGTGAATAGATGGCCGTGTTGATGCCGAGCAGGTTGCCCTGGGTGTCGACCAGGGCGCCGCCGGAGTTGCCGGGATTGATCGCGGCGTCGGTCTGGATGAAGTTCTCGAAGATGTTGATGCCCAGCGAATCGCGTCCCAGCGCGCTGACGATGCCCGAGGTGACCGTCTGGCCGACGCCGAACGGGTTGCCGATGGCCAGCACGATGTCGCCCACCTGCAGCCGGTCGATGTCGCCGAAGGCGACGACCGGCAGTCGCTCGAGGTCGATCTTCAGGACCGCGATGTCCGACTCCGGGTCGGCGCCGATGAGTCGCGCCTGCGCCCGGCGGCCATCGCCGAGCTGGACCTCGATGTCGTCGGCGCCGTCGATCACGTGGTTGTTGGTCAGCAGGTAGCCGGCCGGCGAAACGATGACGCCCGAGCCGAGGCCGAACTGGCGCTGCTCGGGGAGCTGACGGGCGCGGTCGCCGAAGAAGAACTGGAACATCGGATCGTTGGACCGCGGGTCGCGCGCCGAGGCCCGGCTGGCGGTGATGCTGACCACCGCGGGCGACGCCTGCTTGGCGGCGCTGCTGTAGCTCGTCACCGCCATCCCGCCGCCCGAGGCCGGCGACGCGGCGCCTTGGATGGGCGCCGGAAGGGGGACGAAGACGGTCGCGGCCGTCGATGGCAGCGGGCCGCCGCCCAGCCACTGCGGCTTGAGCGTCGAGACCACGAAAAGCAGGGCGACCGCGACGGTCACGGTCTGCGCGAAGAGAAGCCAGGTTCGACGCATCACTGTTCCGAAGAAAGACCCGCCATTATCGGTTCGCGGGCCGGTGACAATCGCGCATGGCTACCCGCTGCGACCTGCCGCTGGCACTGACGATGGGTGACGCCTGCGGCATCGGCCCGGAGATCCTGGCCCGCTTCTTCGCCGGTGCGGACGCGTCCGGCTGCTTCGTGGTCGGCGATATCGAGGTGATGCGTCGGGGCATCCGCATGGCGGGGCTGCAGCTTCCGGTCGCCCGCATCGACGATCCGTCGGATGTCGGCGCCGCACCGCCTGGCTGCCTCCCGGCGTGGCAGGCATCGGGCCTGCCCGGCGACCTGCTCGACGCCCCGATCGGCCGGATCGACGCCCGGGCGGGCGCTGCTGCGGCCGCCTGCATCGAGCAGGCGGTCGCGTTCGCGCTGGCCGGCAAGGTGGCGGGCCTCGTCACTGCGCCGATCCACAAGGAGGCGCTGGCGGCCGCCGGCTTCCCTCACCCGGGCCACACCGAGATGCTGCAGGCGCTCGCCGCCGCGGGCGGCACCCCACCGCCGGTGCGCATGATGCTGGCGAACGGAGAGTTGCGGACGGTGCTGGTGACGATCCACATGGCCTTGCGCCGGGCCATCGAAGCGGTGACCTTCGACGCCGTCCTCGAGACGATCCGCATCGCCCACGCGGCCGCGTCGGCGTGGGGCATGGCCCGACCGCGCATCGCGGTCGCCGGTCTGAATCCGCACGCCGGCGAAGGCGGTCTGTTCGGCGACGAGGAGGAGAACGTCATCGGCCCGGCCATCCGTGCGGCGCGTGACCAGGGCATCGATGCGAGCGGCCCTCACGCGCCCGATACGGTGTTCATGCGGGCGCGCAACGCGCCCGGTCATCCGGGCGAGTTCGACATCGTCGTCGCGATGACCCACGACCACGGCCTCATTCCGGTCAAGTACCTGGGCGTCGAGAACGGTGTCAACGTGACGCTCGGTCTGCCCTTCGTTCGGACCAGCCCCGACCACGGCACCGCGTTCGACATCGCCGGCCGGGGTGTGGCCGACGCTTCGAGCCTGGGCGCCGCCGTTCGCATGGCGCGTGATCTGGCTGCGGCAGCCGGCGGCAGCGCCAGGCTCTAGGGGTCAACCGCCGGCGCGCGGCTCAGTGCCTCGTCGGCACGTTCAGCTGCGCCAGCTGCTGGCGGGCGCGCCTGGTGGCCCGCTCCATCAGGTAGGCGCTTTCGACGGCTCGCATGCGGCCGGTGTCGCACATCCGGGCCAGCATGCGCGAGGTCATGGAGATCGTCTCCTGGTGCTTTTCGCCGCGCGTGAAGACGAAGAAGCTGCGCCCTGCGCTGACGTGGGCCAGGCGGACCTTCTGCCATTCGTCCTTGAGGTGCATCTGATAGGCGAAGCCGACCTTGATGTGGTCGATCAGCTGCGGCCCGTTGACGAGCTCGCCGGGCTCCCCGGATTCGGTGCTCTCCGCTTCGAGCTGTGCCTGGGCGCCGGGATCGATCTGCGCGGCGACCGCCGGGCTGGCCGGCTCGGCCGCCTGCTCGTCATCCCCGCCGAGCTCGATGTCGACGGCGGCAACCGGCGCCGTCCAGTTCACGGCGGTCTCGACGACCAGCCCGACGCGGGCGGCCTCCTCGGCGGTGAACCGCTTCTCCATGACCTCGGGGGCGATCGCCGGCACCGGTTCGAGGCGGGAGACGCTTTCGACCCCGGGCACGGCGTGGGCGAAGATGGCCTCGAGCTGCTTGACCAGCAGGTTGTGGTCGAGCTCCGACTGCGGCTGGCCCTTGAGCGATTCGGCATGCGCCGGCAACAACTTGCCGAAGAACTCTTTCTGAGCGACTGCGGGCCAGCCGATCAGCTTCATGCCCTCGTTGAGATCGCGCATCAGCGGCGGCAGCTGCATCAGGAACTTCTTGCGGAACGCGGGCGAGCCCTTGGGCTGCACGCTCATCACGAGATCGACGCCGACCCGGCGGTAACGCTTGGCGCGGTCCGAGTCGGGGCCGTCGCGACGGCTGGACAGGACGAGCGCCTGACTCCAGACCTGGGCGATAAAGTCGTGCAGATAGGCCGGCAGGTTCAGCGGTCCGAGCGCGGCGCGCAGCTGCAGCATGAAGCGCTGCTGGATGCGCAGCTCGGACTCCTTGGCGTCGAGCGTGCTCACCGCGCCGGTCTTGTCCTCGACAGCGCCTTCCGTCTCGTCGGTGATGAAGTTCTCGAGCTCGGCCAGCTTCGCTGCATAGAGATCGATCTGGTCGAAGTCGCCCTCGACGATCTCGTCGACGAGCTTGCGCACGTGCTGCAGGAAATGGGCGCCGGGTCCGTCGCTGAAGTCGTCGAAGGCGCAGGCCAGCGAGGCGATCCGGTTGACGAAGCGGCGCACCGGATGGCGGCGCGTCGAGAAGAACGTCGAGTCGCTGAGTGCAACACGCAGCACCGGCAATTGCAGGCGGGCGATCTCGCGGGCCATCTGCGGCGGCACTCTCGAGTCGGAGAGGATCTGGTCGAACAGACTGCCGACGACGTCGATCACCATGTGGTCGAGCTTGCCGCTCGACGCCTGGATCAGCTCTTCGCGATGGGCGCGGATGAGGTTGACGGCCATCAAGCCGGTCAGCTGCTCGTTGTAAGCGCCGCCCGACGGCGTCGCACCCGAGCCGGTGAACGGCGCACCGCGCGAGTCGCCGCCGGGCGCGCTGCGCCCGAAGCCGCCGGAGGTCGACACGACGGCCGAGCCGCCACCGCTGCGCAGGGCCTCGAGGCGGGAGCCGGCTCGCTCGCGCGCATAACCCGGTGGCGCCAGCGGGTCGAGCTCACCGGGGCGGCTGGCCACGGCGGTCAGGCGGCGCAGCAGGGTCATCAGCTGCGCGTCGGCGGCGGCGCTGCTGCGCGCCCGCGCGCCGCCGTCCCGGGACGGCAGCTCGCGTCCCGCCGGGTGGGCGTCTCGTCCGCTGTCGACCGGCGCCGGACGGCCGGGGAATGCCGTCGCCAGGGCCCGGCGATGCGCCGCGAGCAGGTCCATCTCGCTGTGGCCCCCGGAGATCGAATCGAGGTCGCCGTGGCCGCTGCGCGTCGAGTTGCGCGGCAGGCTCGCGTATCCGGAATCGGCCGTCCCGAGCTGGTTGCCGGGTCCCTCGACCGTACGTACCGTCAGGTTGAGCGGCCGGATGCCGCGCTCCTGAAGAAGACGCAACACGTCGGCATAGCAGGCAGGCATGGCATGCGCCATGGCGTGCCCGATCTCCCGGGCGAGCAGCCGGCGACTTTCGCTGTCGCCGGACACCGCTTCGATACCTCGACTGAGGGCCGCGCCGATCGTCTCGGCACGCAGCGGATTGCGGTCTTCGTCCGCACGCCCGCTCCCGAGCAGCGAGCCGATGTAGGGCGCCAGGTCGCGGAGCTGCCATTCGCACTCGTGCGAGATCATCTGCCCGAGGCGGACGAAGTTCATGCGCTCTTCGACTTCGGTATCGTCGACGAGGCTGAGCGTCTGCCAGTCGGCCGACTCGAGCTTGCGCTTCTTGTCGGCACGCGGCGCGATCTCCTTGCCGACGCGCTCGCGCAGCGCCTCGTGGAAGGTGCCTTCGAACACGCCGATGTTGCGACGCAGTTCCTGCTGTGTCGTCAGAAGCTGGTCGCGCTCCCAGATGCGGGTCGAGGTCTGGGCCGCGGCGTCGAGCGTCTCGATCGCCCGCGATGCCGCCGTGCCTGCGGCCAGGCGGATCTGATGCATCGCCGCGTCGAGCGTCGCCTGCAAACGTGGCTCGATCGTGCTCATCGGCGCGGGCCCGGGCCTGCCCCGGGGACACGGGGCGCCGGTTGGCGGAAAGCGAACTCGACGAGCGGGCGGGGATTCATGAGGCTGTCGCGGCGCGGATGGGACGCGGGCTGCTGCTCCTCGCGAAGGTTCGGGGGATCCGCCTAGTATGCGGCCAAGCGCTCGGCGCCGTGCGGCACTGCGTCACATTCGACGAGGCACGGCCGCCGCTCGATGCAGCAGAAAGCGCGTCCGGCTCGGCGGCGGCGAACCGACGGGCCCGCACGGGGCGAGACGACGCGTCCGCGGAGTTGCGTCGGTCGACCCGGGACGGCGAGCGCAGGGCGTCCGCTAGAATTGCAGGTTGACTTCTTGCGTCTCGTTCGAGGGCTTTCATGAGTGACCAGAGGATCGACGGTGGCAAACGCACCTGGATCATCGCTTCGGGTTGTGCCGGCGCCGTCGGCGCCGGTTTCGCGGCCGTTCCGTTCGTCAGCAGCTTCAAGCCGTCGGAGCGGGCCCGCGCCGCGGGCGCGCCGGTCGAAGTCGACATCAGCGCGCTCAAGCCGGGCGAGAAGCTGACCGTCGAGTGGCGGGGCAAGCCGGTCTGGATCGTCCGGCGCACGCCCGAGCAACTGTCGACGCTGGCCAAGCTCGACCCGCTCCTTGCCGATCCGAAATCGCAGCGCAAACCGGGCGAGTTGACGCCGCCGTACGCCCGCAACGAGGATCGCTCGATCAAGCCGGAGATCCTGGTCGTCGTCGGCATCTGCACGCATCTCGGCTGCTCGCCCATCGACAGGTTCGTTCCCGGTCCGCAGCCGTCGCTGCCGTCCGACTGGCCGGGTGGCTTCCTGTGTCCATGCCACGGCTCGACCTTCGACCTGGCCGGCCGCGTCTTCAAGGACAAGCCCGCCCCCGACAACCTCGAAGTTCCGCCCTACATGTACCTGTCGGACAACCGCATCCTCATCGGCGAACACAAGACCGCCTGATCGTCCGCGACCGTACCCCTCAGGAAATACGACGAATGGCTGAATTCCAGACCGCCCCTGCCGGCGCCGGCAATGGCAAGAAGCTGCTGACCTGGATCGACAACCGGTTTCCCCTCACCAAGCTCTGGCACGAGCAGTGGGGGAGCTACTACGCCCCGAAGAACTTCAATTTCTGGTACATCTTCGGGTCGCTCGCGGCCCTGGTGCTGGTGATGCAGATCGTCACCGGCATCTTCCTGACGATGCACTACAAGCCCGACGCCGCCAAGGCCTTCGAGTCGGTCGAGTACATCATGCGAGACGTTCCCTGGGGCTGGCTGGTGCGCTACATGCACTCGACCGGCGCCAGCGCCTTCTTCATCGTCGTGTACCTGCACATGTGGCGCGGCATGATGTACGGCAGCTTCCGCAAGCCGCGCGAGCTTATCTGGCTGTTCGGCTGCGGCATCTTCCTGTGCCTGATGGCCGAGGCGTTCATGGGCTATTTGCTGCCGTGGGGCCAGATGAGCTACTGGGGCGCGCAGGTGATCGTCAACCTGTTCGCGGCGGTCCCCTTCATCGGTGAGGACCTGGCGCTGCTGATCCGCGGCGACTTCGTCGTCGGCGACGCGACGCTGAACCGATTCTTCAGCTTTCACGTCATCGCCGTTCCCCTGGTTCTGATCGGGCTCGTCGTCGCCCACCTGGTCGCATTGCACGAAGTCGGCTCGAACAACCCCGACGGCGTCGACGTGAAGGCGCTGCGCGGACCCGACGGCCATCCGCTCGATTCCACCCCGTCGCATCCGTTCTACACGGTGCACGACATCTTCGGCGTCACCGTGTTCCTCTTCGCGTTCAGCGTCGTCCTCTTCTTCGCCCCCGAGGGCGGTGGCTACTTCCTCGAGCCGAACAATTTCATCGAAGCCAACCCGCTGAAGACACCGCAGCACATCGCGCCGGTCTGGTACTTCACGCCGTACTACTCGATGCTGCGGGCGACGACCGACATGATGGTCAACGTCCTGGCCGTGCTGCTCGCCATCGCCGGCGTGCTCGGCCTCGTGCGCGGCCGCTTTGGCGCGCTCGGCAAGATCGTGCTGGCGGTGGGAGTGATCGTCGCCGTCGCCTTGCTCAAGTACTTCGACGCCAAGTTCTGGGGCGTGGTTGTCATGGGCGGCGCGGTGATGATCCTGTTCTTCCTGCCCTGGCTCGACCACAGCCCGGTCCGCTCGATCCGCTATCGGCCGGGCTGGCACAAGGTCATCTACGGCCTGTTCATCTTCTTCTTCCTGGTTCTCGGCTACCTCGGCTCGCAGGCGCCGTCGACGGTCGGCAACTACGTCTCGCAACTCGGCACGCTGGTGTACTTCGGCTTCTTCCTGCTGATGCCGTGGTGGAGCCGGCTCGGCACGTTTCGGCCGGTTCCGAGTCGTGTCACCTTCGCCTCGCACTGAGCGTTCGCCGCCGCCGAGACATCCGATGAAAAAAGTACTCCTCAGCCTCCTGCTCGCTTTCGGTTTCGCCTTGCCGGCTGCTGCCGCCGAAGGCGGCTATCCGTGGGACAAGTTCCCCAAGGAGAAGATGACCGACATGGCCGCCCTTCAGAACGGCGCACGGACGTTCGTCAACTACTGCCTCAATTGCCATTCGGCCTCGTACATGCGGTACAACCGGCTGAACGACATCGGGCTGTCGAACGAGCAGATCAAGAAAAACCTCCTGTTCGCCGACGGCAAGGTCGGCGACACGATGAAGATCGCTGCCGATCCTCGCCAATCGAAGAACTGGTTCGGCGCAACGCCTCCGGACCTCTCCGTCGTCGCCCGTTCGCGGGCCGAGATCGGCAAGGGCAGCGGCGCCGACTACCTGTACACGCTCTGGCGCACCTACTACCGCGACGAGACGAAGGAAACCGGCTGGAACAACCTCGCCTATCCGGGCATCGCCATGCCGCATGCGCTGTGGCAACTCCAGGGAATGCGGTCAGCCCGTTTCGTCGAGGAGAAGGACCCGCACGAGCCGGGACGTTCGGTCGCGCGTTTCATCGGGTTCGAGCAGGTCACCCCCGGCCAGCTCAGCGAGCGCCAGTACGACGAGACCGTCGCCGACCTCGTCGCCTACCTGCAGTGGATGGGCGAGCCGGCCCAGGGCCAGCGTGTGCGTATCGGTGTCGCGGTTCTCCTCTTCCTCGGCCTGCTGGTCGTGTTCACGTGGCGACTCAACGCCGTGTACTGGAAGAACGTCAAGTGAGCTTTCGGCGGCCGGGCCTCGGTAGAGGCCGGCTGCCCGCCTTCGCGTCGCGTGAGGCTGCGGGGGCGGTCATCACCGGCGCTTCCTTTCCCGCCTACCTTTGGAGTCCGCGACCATGATGGTGCTCTATTCCGGAACGACCGACCCGTATTCGCACCGTTGCCGCTTCGTGCTGTTCGAAAAGGGCATGGACTTCGAGATCCGCGACGTCGATCTGTTCGCCAAGCCCGAAGACATCGCCCTGATGAACCCGTACAACGAGGTGCCGATCCTCGTTGAGCGCGACCTCATCCTGTACGAGTCGCACATCATCAACGAGTACATCGACGAGCGCTTTCCGCATCCGCAGCTGATGCC
>Ga0136633_1003406_pt1 | contig 10482 bp, 9 predicted proteins | sample AntDrymeUQ832206_2_FD_105494 | JGI IMG/M metagenome (GOLD analysis project Ga0136633, IMG submission 105494) | Polar desert sand microbial communities from Dry Valleys, Antarctica - metaG UQ83 (22.06) | ecosystem: Environmental > Terrestrial > Soil > Desert | place: Antarctica: Dry Valley...
GACCGGCACAGGTTCACCGGACCGCTCACGTGCCTCGACCCAGCGCGCGACGGCAGTCTTCAGACCGGAGAACGAGAAGTCGAAGCGGTGCCGTTCCAGGTCGCGGTTGCCGGTCAGCCCGCGCGGGAAGTCGATCGCCACCGAGCTCCCGGACAGGGCTGCCCTGTCGATGTAGGGGCCGCCGGGAAATGGCAGCCCGAGCAGCCGGGCGACCTTGTCGAAGGCTTCCCCCGCCGCGTCGTCGATCGTCGCCCCCATAGGTTCGACACCCACCGTCACGTCGGTCACCTTCAGCAACGACGAGTGGCCGCCGCTGACCAGCAGTGCGATGCACGGTTCGGGGAGGGGCCCGTGCTCAAGTTGGTCGACCGCCACATGCGCGGCGAGATGGTTCACCCCGTAGATCGGTTTCCCGAGACCGACCGCGAGGGCCTTCGCAGCAGCCACCCCGACCAGCAGCGCGCCGGCGAGGCCGGGGCCGCTGGTCACGGCGATCGCGTCGACGTCGTACAGCTTGATGCCAGCGGTCTCGCAGGCTCGCTCGATCGTGGGGACCATCGCCTCGAGGTGCGCCCGGGATGCGACCTCGGGCACCACGCCGCCGAACCGGGCATGCTCTTCGACGCTCGAGGCGACCGAGTCGGCGAGCAGAGTGTTGCCGCGGACGATCCCGACGCCGGTCTCGTCGCAGGATGTCTCGATGCCGAGCACCAGAGGGTCGTTGCTCATCTGCTCATCCTGCCTGAACCCGCCTTGTCCTCCAGCGACCTGCACAGCACCAACGCATCGCTGCCGTCCCGGTAGTAGCCACGCCGCCGGTCCATCTCCACGAAACCCTCGGTCGAATAGAAAGCAAGCGCGGCCTGGTTCGTCGAGCTGACCTCCAACATCATCCGACGCCCACCATCGGCACGGGCCTGGTCGTGTGCCGCCGCGAGCAAACTTCGTGCGATCCCGTTGCGCTGCTCAGAAGGAAGTACGCCGATCCGCTGTAGGTCAACGACCTCATCGGCGCGCATCGTCATCGCGTAACCGAGTAGCACCCCATCGGAAACCACGACCACCGCGAACCTGCCTTCGCCGGAGATCTCATCGACCACAGACGGGAGCGACCACGCATCGACGTCGAAGAGGACCCTGTCGACCGCCGCGATGTCGGGTGCATCGTCGAGAGTTGCGGGACGGAGAATCACGAGACCCGCTTGGGCTTTCCTGGTGCCACCGCGTCGGGTCGACGCAGGTACAGCGGATCGGGGGCGAACAGTTCCACTCGTTCGTCGGTCACCACCTGGGCGAGTACGGCGGCCCGTGGATTCTCCGGCCTCACGAAAGTCGGGAACGCCTCGGGGTAGAGCAACGCACCTCGCCCCACAACGGGACGATCCGTGGCCACATCATCAGGTTTAGAGACGTGTGGCCCGTCGAGCCGGATGCCCAACTCGTCGTACCACGCCCAGTACACCTCCTTGCGCCGCGCGTCCGTGGCCACCAGGAACTCGCTTTGCACAGCACCCGAGTCGACTGCCTCTACGGCCAGGACATCGAGCGTGCACACGCCGTACACGGGAATTTCCAGCACGAACGAAAGGGTCCGCGCCGTGACCAGCCCGATTCGGAGTCCGGTGAACGGCCCCGGTCCGACGCCGACGGCGATCGCGGTCAGGTCCTGGCGAACGATGCCCGCCTCGGCCAGGACGGTGGCGATTCCAGGGGCCAGCAATTCACCCTGTCGCTTGGCGTCGACCGTGGCCGCCTCGGCCAGCACGCGTTCCCCATCATGGAGGGCAATCGTGACGGCGGGCGTGGCAGTGTCGAACGCGAGAAGCACGTCGATGAGATTACGCGAGGACCTCGTGCAGGTGTGAGCCGATCCAGCGGTCGCCGACCGGCGCGAACCGGAAACGGCGACCGTCGTGGTCGTTGTCCAGCTCATCTCCGTGTGCCCGGGTGATGGTGATCTCGAGCCGTGTCTCCGCCAGCCCCTCTGCCAAACCCCCGCCCCACTCGACCACTGTCACCGCGTCGTCGAGGGACGTGTCCAGATCCAGGTCATCGAGCTCGGCGATGCCGCCGAGTCGATACGCGTCGACGTGCACGAGCGCGGGTCCACCCACCAACGACGGGTGTACCCGCGCGATCACGAAGGTTGGTGAGGTGACGTGGCCCCGGACGCCGAGCCCGATCCCGAGTCCCTGGGTGAATGTGGTCTTGCCCGCGCCCAGGTCGCCGATGAGGATCAGCAGGTCACCGGCATGGAGTACGGCGGCCAACTTCTCACCCAGAGCTCGAGCCTGTTCCGCGGACTCGGCCACCCGCTCGACGGGTTCAGGCACGACGTCCAAGACGTCCTCGACGTCCTCGGCGTGACCGCGTGGCCGCATGCCCGTCGGCTTCGGTGGCCATCCGTTCGAGTGCTGCATTCACCTGGTCGCGACGCTCCATGATCACCATGTGACCGGCGCCGATGCACTCCACGAGATGCGCGCCTGGGATCCGCTTGGCCATCTTGCGGCTGTGTCCGATCGACGTGAGCAGATCCTTGCTGCCGCAGATGATCACGGTAGGCACTTGCTCGAACGCGTGCAGCACCGAGAACTTGTCGAGAGCGTCGAAGTTCGGGAAGAACTCCGCGAGAACCTCGAAGGACGTTTGCGCGAGCATCTCATCGACGAACTCGACGTGCGCCGTGGGCACTCTTCCTCCGAACGCGAACCTGCCGGTGGCCAGCAACCCGATGTCGGAGCCGGCCCGACGTACTCCGTCGACGAGGCCAGGTGCGCGAGCAAGACCCGCCACCAGACGTGGCGTGATCTGGCTCATCACCCGATCCGGAAGCAGCGGACCGAGCAGCGAGTGTGAACGCAGGCCACCTGCCGTCGTGGAGACCAGGGCGACGCCGACGACGCGTTCCGCGAACAGCTCAACGTGGTGCTCGGCCAGCGCCATGATCGCCATCCCGCCCATCGAGTGGCCGACGAGTATCACCGGACCCTTGGGTACCGCCTGGTCCAACACGGATCTGAGGTCATGGCCGAGCTGGTCGATGGTCGCGTTCCCCCTCGAGGAATGCTCCGACCGGCCGTGGGAGCGCTGGTCATAGAACAGCAACCGACGCTTGCCACGGAAGTGTGCGCGTTGGAAGTGCCAGCAGTCGAGGTTCAGCGCGAAGCCGTGCACGAAAACCAGCGTCGGCAGATCCGTCTTCCCGACGGGCTCGTCGACCTCGGCGTGCAACCGCGAACCGTCGTCGGCGATGACCCACACGGGCTCGGATCGAAGTTCGCCAAAGCCTTCATCGTCTGCTGAGACGGGAAGAAGTCCAGCCACGACTCGCTTCTCGACCACGTTGCCTGCGACCACACCGGCTGCCACTGTTCCGACCACGGTTGCCGCAAGGCGGAAGACCCTGCGCCTGCGCGAGCTCACGACCTCCCCCCGGAGCGCTCGCCGACGTAGCGACGGGCCAGACGCCCTCCGATGCGGGTGACGATCTCGTAGGAGATGGTGTCGCATGCCTCGGCCCAGTCCTGCGCAGTCGGCTCGCCGTTCGCGCCGGTTCCGAACAGTACGACGGGGTCGCCGGCCGCTGCCTCGTCATTACCGAGGTCCACCACGAACTGGTCCATGCACACGCGTCCGGCGATCGACCTGACCCGACCCGCGGCGAGCACGGGTGCCCTCGACGAAGCATGCCGCGGGATGCCATCGCCGTACCCCATCGGCACGACGCCAACGTTGGTGTCCTTGTCGGTGACGTAGGTGTGCCCGTAGGAGATGCCCGATCCCCGGGGCACTCGCTTCACGAGGGCGAACCGTCCGCGCACCGTCATCACGGGGACGAGGCCGAGCTGCGTTGAGTTCGCCACGGCAGGGATAGGTGAAAGGCCGTACGCCGCGATCCCGCAACGCACCATGTCGAACCACGATGAAGGGCGGGTGACTGCGCCTGCGGAGTTGCACAAGTGGCGCACCTCGGGAGTGAGGCCTGCCGCGTCCACCACCTTCAACGCCGAACGAAAGGCCTGTTCCTGCGCGTCGTTCGCGGGATGCTCGGGCTCGTCGCTACACGCGAAGTGCGACCAGATGCCGGTGATCTGCACGCTGCCAGCTCGTTCGAGCTCGGCTGCCGCGACGACCAGTCCGGGCCACTGCTCCTCAGTAGACCCACCCCGGTGCAGACCGGTGTCGACCTTCAGTTGCACTCGGGCCACGGCCTCGACCTCGCGCGCAGCGGCGGCGATCTCGCGCAGAGCGGCGACGGTGTAGGCACTCACGTCGATGCCAGCCCGGATCGCCCCGCGGTAGTCCTCGCCGGGGATCGACAGCCAGGTCAGGACCGGGCCAGCATCGCCTGACTCGCGCAGCGCCAGTGCCTCGTCCATGGTGGCCGTGCCGAGCCAGTCGGCCCCTCCGTCGCGTGCCGCTCGCGCAACGGGGACCAGTCCGTGGCCGTACGCGTCCGCCTTGACGACCACCATCATCTGCGGTCCTTCGACCCGAGCCTTCAGCGCAGCGACGTTGAGCCGGACCGCGTCGAGGTCGACGACGATCTCGGCACGTGGACGCGAGGCAACGGAGTCATTCATGGCGGGATCCATCTTCCCATCCAGAAAGGCTCAAACGTGGGAGGGGGCAAGGAGCATGCGGCACACCAGCGGAATCGACCGGGCCACGTCCGATGCCGTGATCGGCCCACCCCTGCTGGCGTGCGCGGCAGCGGCTCCGTGGATCCACGATCCCAACGCCCCTGCGTCATACGTCGAAAGACCACTTGCCAACAGCGCGCCGCACAGTCCGGCGAGCACGTCTCCGGAGCCGGCTGTGGCGAGCCACGACGGACCCACCGTGGTCACCCGGACAGTGCCCTCGGGTGAAGCGACCAGCGTGTGTCGTCCCTTGACGAGTACGACGGCCTCGAATCGCCCTGCAGCCTCCCGAGCGAACCGGAGCTGATTTGCCTCGACCGCTTCACGTTCGACGCCCAGCATCCGGGCGAGCTCCCCGGCGTGCGGGGTCAGCAACGCGGGTGTTCCCAGTGGACCCCTGACATGGGTCAGGCCGTCGGCGTCGACGACGACAGGAACCCCGTCCTCGAGCGAGGACCGAAGCGCCCATTCGGCGTCAGCCCCACCTCCGGACCCGACTACCCATGCCTGCACTCGACGGTCGTTCGCGACTACCTCGGGGTGCTGCTCGCGAACCAGGTCGAGCGCCTCACCGTCGTACCGGACCATTCCGGCCAGCCCGGAGTTCGCCCCGGCGACACAGAGCACGCCGGCCCCTGGATACTCCTTTGAACCAGCGCGCACACCCACTACCCCACGGGTGTATTTGTGGTCGGTCGGGGCGGGGACCGGCAACAAGGCGGCCACGTCGTCGGCCTGGAGCGCAGTGACCGCCGCGCCAAGGAGGTCCAGTCCGAGGTCGACGAGATGGACTGCACCGCAGGCACGGGCGGCCGGGTCCACGAGATGCGCGATCTTGTGCGTGCCGAACGTGACGGTGACGGCCGCCTGCACATGAGGTCCCTCGACCTGGCCAGTGTCCACGTTCACACCCGACGGGACGTCGACGGCGATGAAGGGGGTGCCGGTCAGCTCTGCGACGACCGTGGCCGCTTCTGGCCGGAGCCCTCCTCGGCCCCCTATTCCGACGATGCCATCCACGACGACGTCCGGCTTCCCTGCCTCACTCACCGTGGCGACAACACGGCCGCCGGCCTGTCGAAACGCCGTGAGCCCCGCAGCATGTGCCTTCGCCCGGTCCAGCAACACGGCCTCGACCGCGACTCCGCGACGGGCCAGCATCGCACCGGCGTACAACGCGTCACCGCCGTTGTCACCGGACCCGATGAGGAGCAGCACTCGCCGTCCGTACGCAGAGCCGAGGAAGTCGAGCACCGCATGGGCGACTCCCGCGGCTGCGCGCTGCATCAGCGTCCCCTTCGGCAGCGCCAACATCAGCGTGGCTTCGGCTGCCCTGACCTGCTCAACGGTGTGCGCACTACGCATAGCGCCACCCTAGACCGAGTCGTGTGGGTGAGGCCTCCGTATCGGGGGGCCTCACCCACACGACCCCGCCTGTGGATAGAGCTGAGCAGAGGATCGCTGCGTTCGCGAGACTTGTGCGATGAACGACAATCTCTTGCAAGCTACGGCGAAACGGCAAGCCGGCATGCTGTCTCGGCGCCAGCTAAACTTTCTCGGGTTCGACCACAACTACGTGCGCCATCAGGTGGCTGCGCGTCGATGGGTGACTCGGTCGCCCCTCGTGGTCAGCACAACGACCGGATCCTTGACGTTCGTCCAACGAGCCTGGCTGGGCCTTCTGCATGCCGGTGAGGGGTCGGCCGTCGGAGGACTGACCGCTGCGAAGATCCGCGGGCTCAAGAATTGGGAGCGGCCAGATATCACGATCCTTGTCCCGGCGAGCGCCGACATTGCACCCGCCGATGGGATCACCTTCGTCCGCACCCGACGTGACATCTCGGCCATGGCGGCCCCGGAGAGGCGTTCGCCGGTGTGCGGCATCGAGCCCGCAGTGTTGCTCTTCGCGGCGTACACCCCCTCGTCGCGAACAGCCTGCGGATTGTTGGCCGCTGTCGTCCAGCAACGCCTCACCACGGCGCCGGATCTCGCACAGTGGTTGGAGGCAATGCGCCCACTGCGGCGGGCCAAGTTATTGCGCACGACGTTGGTCGACGTTGACGGCGGCGCTCAGTCGATGGCTGAGATCGACATCGGACGTGTGTGCCGTCGGTTCGGACTGCCGCTCCCGGATCGACAGGTCAAACGCCGTGACCAGTTCGGCGTGATCCGGTACACCGACTGCGAGTGGCGCCTGCCGAGCGGGCGCGTCGTCGTCCTCGAGATCGATGGCGCGTTCCACATGGAGGCGGAGCACTGGGCGGCAGACATGACACGGGAACGCGGTCTTGTCATCGACGGTTCGATTGTCCTGCGCACCTCCAACACGGAGCTCAGAAGAAGTCCTGAGGTGATCGTGCGCGACCTGCGAGCGGTCGGAGTCGGCGGTCGTGGTCAGCCCTCGAGTACGACGACGGCCGACGCGATGCCAGCGTCATGGGAGAGGGAGAGATGGACCGAGACGACGCCGAGGTCGTTCGCCCGGGCAAGCACCGTCCCGCGGATCTCAAACTGCGGGTTCCCCGATGACTCGCTGAGCACTTCGGCATCGAGCCAGGCCATCCCGACCGGAGCACCGAGCGCCTTGGCGAGCGCCTCCTTCGCGGCGAAACGAGCGGCCAGCGATGCGGGAGGCCGTTCCCTTTCCTGCGCGGTGAACAGTCGTTCGCGCATGGCCGGCGTCCGCGACAACGACTCCTCGAAACGGCGGATATCGACCACGTCGATACCGACTCCCAAAATCACCGCTGACCACCGCCGTTGATCATTCGACTGTGACGGACTTTGCGAGGTTGCGCGGCTGGTCGACGTCGTGGCCCAGGGTCGTGGCCAGCTCACAGGCGAACAGCTGCAGGGGTACGACGGCCACCATCGGCTGCAGCAAGGTCGGAACCCGCGGCAGCCGGATCAGCACATCGGCGTACGGGATGACCACGTCGTCACCCTCCTCGGCGAGCACGATCGTTCGCGCCCCGCGTGCCCTGACTTCCTGGATGCCGCTGATCATCTTGCCGTGCAACATGTCGCGCCCCTGAGGAGGAACTACGCAGATGACCGGCGATCCCTCTTCGACCAGCGCGATCGGGCCGTGCTTGAGCTCACCGGCGGCGAATCCCTCGGCATGGATGTAGGCGAGCTCCTTGAGCTTCAGCGCACCTTCGAGTGCGACCGGGTAGCCGGCATGCCGGCCCAGGAACAACACGGACCTCTCGCCGGCCAGCTCGCGCGCGAGCTCGTAGACCTGCTCGGCGTTGTCGAGGACACTTGCGATGTTGGCCGGCATGCTCTCGATCTGACGCATGATCGTGGCGATCTCCTCGCCGTACTTGGTGCCGCGGACCTGCGCGAGGTACAGCCCCAGGAGGTAGCACGCCACCAGCTGGGTGAGGAAACCCTTGGTGGAGGCGACCCCGATCTCCGGGCCTGCGTGGGTGTAGATGACCGCGTCGGACTCACGAGGGATCGTGGAGCCGTTGGTGTTGCAGATCGCCAGCACCTTGGAGCGCTGATCCTTTGCGTGCCGGATCGCTTGCAATGTGTCGGCAGTCTCGCCGGACTGGCTGATCGCAACGACCAGGGTTTCGCGGGTCAGGATCGGGTCGCGGTAGCGAAACTCCGAGGAAAGCTCGACCTCACAGGGAATCCGGGTCCAGTGCTCGATGGCGTACTTCGCGACCATCCCCGCGTAAAAGGACGTTCCCGCCGCGATGATGATGATCTTGTCGACATCGCGCAGGTCCTGGTCTGACAGCCGAACCTCGTCCAGCTCGAGCTGCCCGGCCTTGTCGTGGCGACCCAGAAGCGAGTCCGCGACAGCTTGCGGCTGCTCGTAGATCTCCTTGCGCATGAACCAGTCGTACCCACCCTTCTCAGCGGCCGATAGGTCCCAGTCGACGTGGTAGGGCTTGCCCTCTGCGGCTCCACCACCGAAGTCGCTGACCTCGACACCGGTGGGGGTGATCGTGACGACCTGGTCCTGCCCGAGCTCGAGGGCGTCGCGCGTGTGTTCGATGAACGCGGAGACGTCTGAGGCGAGGAAGTTCTCGCCATCGCCGAGGCCGACGACCAGCGGCGAGTTCCGGCGGGCGGCAACGACCATGTCCGGGGTCTGTGCATCGACCGCGACCAGGGTGAAGGCTCCCTCCAGCCGACGACAGAGCCGCTGCATCGCCGTGGTCAGATTGCCGTCCCGGGCGAGCTCGACCTCCAGCAGGTGTGCGGCCACCTCGGTATCGGTCTCCGAGCGCAGGTCGTGGCCGGCCACCTCGAGCTCGTCGCGCAGTGCGGCGAAGTTCTCGATGATGCCGTTGTGCACCAGTGCCACCCGGCTGTCCTGGCCGAGGTGCGGGTGAGCGTTGCGGTCGTTGGGTGCGCCGTGGGTGGCCCATCGGGTGTGACCGATGCCGGTCGTGGACTCGGGGAGCGGCGTCTCGGCTATCGCCGTGTCCAGGTTCGCGAGCTTGCCGGCCCGCTTGTCCGAAGCGATCTGGCCCTCTCGGACCAGCGCGATCCCGGCCGAGTCGTAGCCGCGGTACTCGAGCCGGCGGAGCCCCTCGATCACCACGCCCTGAGCTTGCTTCGGACCGACGTAACCCACAATTCCGCACATGAGGGCCACTTTACCGGCCGGCACCGGCCACACCCGTCACTCCGGTCGCCGATAGGCAACAATGCCCTGCATGGCTTCTGCGCACTCACACGGCAGCGACCGCGAGTCGTCGCCGTACGTCGAACTCGACCGTGCCGCATGGGCTGCGCTCGGTGCGGCGACAGAGCAACCGTTGAGCGCCGAGGAGGTCGAACGAGTGCGCGGGCTCGGTGACGAGCTCGACATCGACGAGGTCCAACAGGTGTACCTACCGATGTCACGGATGCTGAGCATGTACGTCAAGAGCGCCGGCGACCTTCACCGCGCAAAGGAGAACTTCCTTGACCAGCCGCAGCCACCACGCACGCCGTTCGTGATCGGTATCGCCGGCTCGGTCGCCGTCGGGAAGTCAACCACCGCACGAGTGCTACAGCAGATGCTCGCGCACTGGCCGGAGCACCCGTCGGTTTCCCTGGTCACCACCGACGGATTCCTCTACCCCAACAAAGAGCTCGAGCGCCGAGGACTCCTGAGCCGGAAAGGCTTCCCGGAGTCCTACGATCGCAAGGCGCTGTTGAGTTTCGTCATCGACATCAAGTCCGGCAAGGACGAGGTGGAGGCGCCGACGTACTCCCATCTCGTCTACGACGTCGTCCCGGACGAAAAGGTCGTGATCAAGCACCCCGACATCGTGATCATCGAAGGGCTCAACGTCCTTCAGCCGGCCCGCGTCCGCGAGGACGGGCGCATCGGCCTGGCGATCAGTGACTTCTTCGACTTCTCCGTGTACGTCGACGCGGCCACCAGCGACATCCGCCGGTGGTACACCGACAGGTTCCTTCGCCTGCGAGAGACCGCGTTCCAGAACCCCGCGTCCTATTTCGCGAAGTACGGGCGGCTCACCGAGCAGGAGGCGATCGCGCAGGCCCACGACATTTGGGACTCGATCAACGGGCCGAACCTCAAGGCGAACCTGCAGCAGACCCGCGGCCGGGCGACGCTGGTCCTGCGCAAGGACGCCGACCACTCGGTCCGCTACGTCCGACTGCGCAAGGTCTAAGCGAGCTTCTTCTGGAACTCGCCGAGTCGTTCGACAGGACGGAACCCCATCGCGTCGTTCACGGCAATCATGTGCGTGTTGACCTCGGCGTTGTACGTCGTCAGCACCTTGAGGTCCGAGCGCTCCCCCTGGAGCCACAGAAGGTTCCGCGCCTTTGTCGCCTGACCCAGACGATGACCGCGGTGCTC
>Ga0136633_1003407_pt1 | contig 10482 bp, 11 predicted proteins | sample AntDrymeUQ832206_2_FD_105494 | JGI IMG/M metagenome (GOLD analysis project Ga0136633, IMG submission 105494) | Polar desert sand microbial communities from Dry Valleys, Antarctica - metaG UQ83 (22.06) | ecosystem: Environmental > Terrestrial > Soil > Desert | place: Antarctica: Dry Valley...
ACAAGGGGCCGCTCTCGGGGGCACGGGAGCTTTCAACGAGGGGCCATATCAGCTGCGGAGGCCACGCCAGATCTCGGGCGGTCGTGACTCCGTTGACGAGCAGGCTCCGGGGGTCATAGAAGCCGATATGGACGTGGCAGTCGATGAAGCCCGGAACCAGGGTCATGCCGGAGGCATCGAACACGCTGGCGGTGGGTGGAATCTGCACGGAGGATGAGGGGCCCGCCGCGGCGATCCGGCCATCCGAGAGCGTGACGACGGCGTCCCGTACAGGGGTGAGGAAGTGCCCGAGCAGAGCGGTTGCGCCGGTAATCGCGTCCATACGCAGCAACCTTGGCCCAAGAATCATTCTCTAGGGTTCCTTTCGGGACAAACCCGCGAATTTTGCGCAGATTCGCGCCCGTAGGGTGAGTAGCGTGAAAAGGGTGGTGCTTGCCGTTGTGGCCGTGGGCCTGATCCTCGGGGCTGAGGTCCTGGCCGCCATGCGCCGCGACTACCTGCCGACCGAGCCTGCGCTCGAGATTGCGGGCGAGTTCGGGGCTCCTACCGGCTCCCATCTCGAGCTCGTCGTGCTGGGCGACTCAACCGCGGCGGGAGTCGGCGCGGGAACCCCGGCGCACGCTTATCCGACCCTCCTGGCACGGCGCCTGGCGCAAAGGGGCCGCAGAGTGCATCTGACCGGGTTGGGGGTGTCCGGAGCCAGGGTCGAGGACGTGCTCGCCGAACAGGCACCGGCCGTCGGAGCCCTGTCTCCCGACCTCGTCTTCGTGGGGATCGGCGCCAACGACACTCTTCACCTGACGCCTCTGCGCGACGTATCGGCCGACATGGGCAGAGTCCTCGACCTGCTGCTCGAGAGCGGTGCGACGGTAGTCGTTGCGGGTGCCCCCGACATGCGCGCAGAGGCCTTCTGGGAGCCGCTGCGCTCGATCACGGGCTGGCGCGGCCGCCGGGTGGCCGAGGCCATCGAGGCGGAGGCACGCAGCCGAGGTGTTCCGGTGGTGCCTCTGGCGGAGAGGACCGGAGGTTTCTTCGGTGCCGACCCCGAGGAGCATTACAGCGCCGATCTCTTTCATCCCGGCCCCGGCGGCTACGAGCGATGGGCCGATGCCATCTATCCGGTGCTGGAGCGGGCGTTGGCCGAGGAATGATCGATCCACGCTTGAGTGAGCTTGTAGAGGCCGCCGATCCTGCGGGTCTCCTGAAGGCGGTCGACGACCTCGTCGCCATCCGCTCGTGGGACGACATGATCTCTTTGGCCGAGGCCTGCGAGGATGCGGTCGAGCGCGGCAAGCAGCTGTGGTCGATTGCCCAGCACATCGATTACCGCCTCGCTCTCGAAGCACCCGGAGATTACGCCGCCGCGGTGCTGCAGCCCGGGATGGCGCGCTTCGCCCTCGGCCCCCTCACCGAGGTCTGTGCTTCGACCCACTCCTGGCAGGAGCTCTCCCCCCACCTCGACGAGCCGCGCAGCGCGGCGTACGTGGCTCAGGAGCGCATCCTCAGAGGGGAGGTTCTGGAGGGGCAGGAGAACACTCATCCCGAGATCCTGGAGCTCCCCCCGCGGCTGCTGAGCTTCGAGCCGACTTACGCCCTCGCCCGCTACTCCTCGAACTATGTGGAGGTCGCCGAGCCCTGGGATCCACCGACCGCATGGAGCGACGTGGACGGCTCGGCGGGAGCCCCGCTCGAGGACGACGAGCTTGCCGACGCTTTGCTGGACCTGGTGCGGCCGTGGACGTCTGAGTCGAACGGCTCCGCGGATGTTGCTGTAGTGGAGGGGAATGCTGACGGCGCGGTGCGCGCCTTGGCCGGCTCAACGGCTCGAAAAGTCCTCCTTCAGACGGATGAAGGCATCCAGCGGGCGGCGTGGGCGGCCGCCAGCGGTGGCGCGCACGGGCGCAGGCGGGGCGCGGCTTACGGGCGCTTCGCGGCCTGGTATCTGGCCGCGCTGGCGCTTGGTCTCGAGTGGCCGGTGGAACCCTCGGAGCTCGCCGCTGCGCTGCCCGATCTCTCCTGGCACCTGTGGGATGAGGGCAAGCCCGAGCAAGGTTGGGTGCTGAGGCTGGTATTGGAGCACCGGGAGGACGGCTGGGCCGCGGCCCTGGCGGCGCGCGACGAGGCCGAGGACGAGGTCGCCGCCCCGGCCGGTGCCGGGTCGTGCTGAGAGAGGGGGCCGCGAGGCCGACGTGAGGTCGGACCAAGGAGCCGGGCTGGTCGGGAGTGGATCGCGCTCTTAGCGCTCTCAAGTGCGGATTCGGTTACTCGGGAGCACGCCACGCAGGTTTCACTACCTCGCCCCGGCCCCCGGGGCGCCTCGCTGACGAGAGCGGTAGGGGGGCCCGCCCCGGCGGGGCCGGGGGCGGCCAGCGAGGTTTGGGACGAAACGCGGGCTACAGGCGCGTTCTGTACCAAAGTTGGTTCGGGCTGGGCGGAGGGGCGGGGGGAGCCAGCGAGGTTTGGGACGAAACGCGGGCTACAGGCGCGTTCTGTACCAAAGTTGGTTCGGGCCGGGCGGAGGGGCGGGGGGGCCCGCCCAACTCCCGCCCCTGAGCTGGCTCTAAGCCAGACTAGGGGCGGATTCCGCACCTTTCCTGGCACAAAGCCGAATCAGGGGTTGCCCCCCGGCCCCCCGGGCCTCGCCGACGAGGGGCTGGGCCCGCCTACAGGCGGTCGAGAAGCTCCCTCTTCTTGTCCTCGAACTCGGCTTCGGTGATTACCCCCTGCGCCTTCAGGCGGGCGAGGGCCTCGATTTGCTCGGGGATGCTGTCGGCTTCAGGGGTTGGAAACGGCTGTCCCGAACGCAGCATCATGTTGCTGTTCTCCTCGGTCGCTTGATAGATCCTCAGCTGGACCTGCTCAGGCTTCCTGACGTTGGTGATGCGAGTTTGGCCCCGTTCGCCGGCGGACTCGATCAAGAGATCACCTGCTCCCACGAGCCGCTCCAGCACCGACTGCTTAAAGGCGACGTCGTTGATGCGTTCGAGCGGTATCTCGGTGGCCTCTCTGGCGATCACGCCGCGGCGGGTGATGAGGCGGTCGGTGGTGAGCACGAATAGCGTCCTTGACCACTTCAACAGCGGCACGGCGGAGAGGACCAGGAGAGCGATCAGGGCGCCGGCGGATATGGCCACTAGGGCGGGGGCCGAATCGGTCAGCGCTCCCAGTGCTGCCCACGCCACCACGATCAGCGCTGCCCACAGCAGCGCCGGGACGACGGCGACCCAGTGAGGCCTCAGCTCGAAGACGATGCGCTCGTGATCGGCAAGCAGGGCGCGAGGAAATCCCATGCACTTAAGTCTCGCAGGTGGTGGCGGTCTCGGCACGGCAGTCGTCTGTTCCCTGGCCCCCGTCCGCCGAATCCGCTCCAACACCTCCTCTGAGGAAGTCGTCGCCGGCTCGGCCGGAGAGCTGATCGTCCCCGGAGTTTCCCTCGGCGTGATCGGACGCCGGTCCTGCGACTATCACGTCCGGGCCGCCCCCGCCCTCGACAAGGTCTCGGCCGAAGCTTCCCTTCAGAGTGTCCGCTCCGCCTCCGCCGCGCAGGCGGTTGGGTGCGTTGTCTCCCGAGATGATGTCGGCCTGAGGGCTGCCCAGAACTCTCTCTATAGCCTGCAGTGAATCTATGCCGTCGCCCTCCGCTGTGCCCGCCGAAAGATCAACCACGACCGGGTTCGGGGCTCCCTGGAAGGTAACGAGATCCTCGCCGTCTCCACCTCTGAGGAAATCGTCGTCACCGTCGCCCGAGAGCTTGTCCCGGTCCGGCCCCCCACTGATCCGGTCGAACCCTCCGCCCCCAGCAAGCACGTCACTCCCCGAGTCCCCTTGGAGGTTGTCGGAGCCATTGTCGCCCGAGCCCGAATCGCCGCCCGAGCCCCCGAAGAGACTGTCGGGGCCGCCGCCGCCGGAAAGGAAGTCTCGGTTGGGGCCTCCGATGAGAGAGTCCTGTTTGGCGTTGCCGAAGAGCGTGTCCTGGCCCTTGCCTCCGAAGAGGGCGTAGGGGGCCGACGCCCCGGTGCCCGGGGCATCGCGACCCGGACCGCCGAACAGCGAGTCGTTGGCGAGCCCCCCCTCGAGGTAATCGCGCCCTGCGTTGCCCTCGAGCAGATCTCCACCCTTGCCCCCGAAGATGAGATCGTTGCCCGCCCCTCCGAAGAGCCCGTCGAGCGAGGGACCGCCCACGAGCTGGTCGTTTCCGTTGCCGCCCGAAAGGCTGTCCCGGCCCTCTCTACCGAAGAGGCGATCGCGGCCGCCCCTCCCGCACAAGAGATCTGCACCTTCGAGGCCGAGGATGACGTCGGCGCCGCCCTTGCCGTCGATCACGTCGAATCCGTTGGTTCCCTGGAGTGTGTCGGGCCCGGGGGACCCGGTGACGGTCGGCATCATGCCGAAGCATAGCGAGGCCCGGGCTCGGGCACCGGAAACACCTGGTGCCAGGGCGAGCACGAGGGATGCGGCAAGAAACGCGGCGCCAACCGCCACGGCAGCACCGTTCTTGTTCAAGAGCAACCCCCTCGTTTCACGGTAACGCGTCCTAGCGCGGCTCGTTTCTGTTTATGCCCTGGAGTTACCGAATACAAGGACCTTCACCATCAAGGGGGCTCCAACGCGAAGTTTTTTTGGGCCGCCGGCCTGGTCGCTCGTCGAGTGGTCGTTAAATGTCGCTATTCAGCATCTGACGACCACTCGGCGGGTCTGCGCCCGCTGGTCCCCGTAGGATCGGGTAATGGCGATCGATCGTCCTGCAGTGGATCACGTTGCCCGGCTGGCCCGGCTCGACTTGAGCGAGCAGGAGCGAGATCGCATGAGCGAAGAGCTGGCCCGGATCCTCGAGCACGCCGAGCTGATCCAGTCGCTCGATCTCGACGGGATCGAACCGACCTCGCACCCGCTCCCGCTCGTGAACGCCTTGCGTCGGGATGAGGCCGGGCCCTCCTTGGGGGCCGAGGAGGCGCTCCGTGGTGCTCCCGCGAAGGAGCGGGGCTGCTTCCAGGTGCCCCGCATCATCGAAGAGCCATGAGGTCCGAAGAGCTGTGCTTCATGCCGGCGACAGAGGCTGCGGCGAGGCTCTCGTCGGGCGAGTTGTCGTCCGAGGAGCTGACCGCCGCGGCGATCGAGCGCAGCACGGCCCTGGATCCTCGGTTGGGGGTCTATCTGCAGGAAACTTACGAGCGGGCTCTCGAGGAGGCGCGGGCCTCCGACGAACGCACGGCTAACAAGCGCTCGTGCTCTGCCTACGACGGAGTTCCGGTCGCCTACAAGGACATTTTCGTCACTAAAGACGTCGTCACTACGGCGGGCTCGCGCATCCTCGAAGGATGGGTTCCTCCCTACGACGCAACCGTCGTGGAGCGGTGCAAGGGGGCCGGGCTGCCGGGCCTCGGAAAGCTCAACCTCGACGAATTCGCGATGGGATCCTCGACCGAGAACTCGGCCTATCACCCCACGCGAAATCCCTGGGATGACCAGCGGGTGCCGGGTGGTTCCAGCGGCGGCTCGGCCGCGGCTGTGGCCGCGGGCATGGTTCCGTGGGCGTGGGGCACCGATACCGGGGGGTCGGTGCGGCAGCCGGCATCGCTGTGCGGCATCGTCGGCGTCAAGCCGACCTACGGGCGTGTTTCCCGCTACGGAATGGTGGCTTTCGCGTCTTCTCTGGATCAGGCGGGCCCACTGGCCAGGACGGTTGAGGACGCAGCCGCCCTGCTGCAACTCGCAGCCGGCCACGACCCGCGGGACTCGACCTCCATCCCACAAGTCGCGCCGGACTTCACCACGGGCATCGATGTCGGAGTGCAAGGACTTCGCATCGGCATCGTCACGGAGTTCTCGACCGAGGGCCTTGCCAAAGGCGTGAGGGACAGAGTTGAAGAGTCCTACGTGCGGCTCGAGAAGCTCGGTGCAAGCCTCGAAGAGATCTCCCTGCCCTCGTTCGAGCATGGGATATCGGCGTACTACCTGGTCGCTCCCGCCGAGGCCTCTTCCAACCTTGCGCGCTACGACGGAGTGCGCTTCGGGCTTCGATCGGACGCCGAAGACATCGTCTCGATGACATCTCGGACCAGAGATGAAGGCTTCGGGACCGAGGTGAAGCGCCGTATCATGTTGGGTACATACGCGCTCTCGGCCGGCTACTACGACGCCTACTACGGCCAGGCTCAGAAGGTTCGGAGCTTGATTGTCAGGGAGCTCGAGCGGGCCTATCAGAAGGTGGATCTGATCGCGTGCCCGACGTCGCCGACGACCGCTTTCCGGCTTGGCGAGCGGACCGATAATCCTCTCGAGATGTATCTCTCGGACATATTCACGGTGCCCGTGAACCTCGCCGGGAACGCAGCCATCAGCGTCCCCTGCGGCCTCTCGGACGACGACGGTTTGCCCGTGGGACTGCAGCTCGTTGCGACGGCGCTTGACGAAGCCACCATGTTAAGAGCCGCCTATGCGTTCGAACAGGATCTCTCGTGGGCGGGCTCCAAGCAAAGCAGGCCGCAGCTGTGAGCGTGCAGGAAAGAAGCGCCGTCTACCAGACTACAGTCGGGCTCGAGATACACGTGGAGCTTTCCACACAATCGAAGATGTTCTGCTCCTGCGCAGTCGCCTTTGCGGGCGAACCCAACACGCGTACTTGCCCGGTATGCCTTGGGCTTCCGGGCTCTCTACCGGTGGTCAACGAGAAGGCCGTCGACTCGACCATCAAGATCGGCCTCGCCCTTGGCTGCGACATCGCGCCCCGCTCGATCTTTCACCGCAAGAACTACTTCTATCCCGATATGCCGAAGAACTACCAGATCTCCCAGTACGACCTACCACTGTGCGTGAGCGGACATCTCGACATCGCAGGTGACTTCGGGGAGTCGGCCGTGGGCATCACACGCGTGCACCTCGAAGAGGACACCGGCAAGTCGCAGCACATGGGCGGAAGCGGGCGCATAGCCGACTCGAGCTACTCACTCGAGGACTTCAATCGGGCCGGGACTCCTTTGGTGGAGATCGTCACCGAGCCGGACATGCATTCGGCTGAGGAAGCGCGAGTGTTCGTGACTGAGCTGCGCGGCTTGCTCGAGTCTTTGGGGGTATCGGATGTGCGCATGGAGGAAGGGTCCCTGAGAGTCGATGCCAATGTTTCTGTGAGACGCTCGGGGGAGACTGAACACGGCGTCAAGGTCGAGATCAAGAACATGAACTCGATCCGCTCGGTCGCAAGAGCGCTTTCCTACGAGGAACAGCGGCAGCGAGCCGCGCTCGATGCCAGCCAGACACTCGTCCAGGAAACCCGGCACTTCAACGAGAAGACTGGCGAAACCTCGACCCTGCGCAGCAAGGAATACGCCTTCGACTATCGCTATTTCCCCGAGCCCGATCTCGTTCCACTCGAGCCCTCCGAAGAATGGATCGCCGGCATACAGGCGCAGTTGCCAGAGCTGCCGGTCGAGAAGCGAGCACGATTCTCGCACCAGTACGGACTGACGGAGGCCGGCGTTTCGCTGCTGACTTCGACTACGGCGACGGCCGACTGGTTCGAGGCCGCAGCGCGCGCCTACGGAGGCGATGCCAAGAAGGTCGTCAACTGGATCATCGCCGACCTCTACGGTCTGTTGAACGAAGCCGGCATCGAGATCGCTCAATCACAGATCGCACCTACTCAACTGGCAGCGCTCGTGAGCATGGTCGACGCCGGCGCCATTTCCGGAAAGCAGGCAAAGTTGGTACTCAGTGAGATGTTCAATAGCGGCGAGGATCCTCGAGACATCGCCTCGGCGCGTGGCCTAGAGCAGGTGTCGGACACTGGAGCGATCGAGACCGCGGTCGACGAGGTCATCTCCGAGCAGGCCGAGGCCGCCGACAAGGTCCGGGCCGGAAACCTCGGTACGATCGGCTTCCTGGTGGGCCAGGTGATGAAGAAGACGCGCGGACAAGCCAACCCCAAGCTCGTCAACGAGACTCTCAGAGACAGGCTCGTGCAGTGATCACGATTGATACGACCGGTGTGCTTCCCGCTCCGCCGGAGGTGGTATGGAAGCTCATAACCGACTGGGAGCACCAAGGGGATTGGATGCTCGAGGCCAAAGACTTCAAAGTGCTCACCGAGCATCGAGAGGGAGTCGGCGTCGAGGCCGAGGCGACGGTATCCATCGCGGGTATCAGCACGCGCGACCGCGTGAGGGTGAGCGGCTGGGATCCTCCACAGCGGCTCGAGATCGAGCACGACGGCTGGGTGTCGGGCCGGGGCGAGTTCAAGCTGACGCCGGTCGGCAAGGATCGCACCCATGTGTTTTGGCGGGAGGAGCTGAACCCGCCGCTGGGCGCGCTGGGGACCGTCGGCATGAACGTGTTCCGGCCGATGATGAGCCGCCTCTTCAAGCGCGACCTGCGCATCCTGGAATCGCTCTGCCGGGTGTCCCAAGTCGCCGAGTGGTCGTGAGCGGTTGCCTGGTAACCATCTATGACCACTCGACATCGATTCGAGACGAGGGTTCAGGTCGAGGGCAAGACCGCTACCTATTTCGAGATTCCGCTCGAAGTTCGAGAGGTCTTCTCCCAGGCGCGGCCCCCGGTTCGCGTCACGATCAACGATTACACCTATTGGAGTACGGTGGCGGTTTACGGGGGCCACTACTTCCTTCCTCTAAACGCGTGTGGCACATCATGACCGGCCTGCCGTACCCGATACGTCTCGCGGGGTACGGGCTCCCAAGACCCCCGTTCCAGGTGCGGACGTTGCCGGCGTGGTGGAGGCCGCCGGCAACGACGTGACCAGGTTCCAGCCTGGCGACGAAGTGTTCGGCATCGCCAAGGGCTCGTACGCCGAGTACGCGCGCGCTCGCGAGGACAAGCTGACACCCAAGCCGGCGAACCTCACCTTCGAGCAGGCGCCGTGGTCGCCACGTCCGGCTTGCCCGCCCTGCAAGGCCTACGCGACCGCGGGAAGGTGCGCGCGGGGCAGAAGGTACTGATCATCGGTGCGTCGGGAGGCGTGGGCACGTTCGCCGTGCAGATCGCCAAGTCGTTCGGGGCAGTAGTCTCCGGCGTGTGCAGCAGGACGAAGGTGGACCTGGTCCGATCGCTCGGCGCAGATCACGTCATCGACTACACGCATGTCGACTTCGCGGAGAGCGAGCAGCGCTACCATGTGATCCTCGACATCGGCGGGAACTCGTCCTTGTCACGCCTCCGCCGCGCGCTCACCCCAGAGGGGACGCTTGTCATCGTCGGAGGTGAGACCGATGGACGGTGGCTCGGGGGCACAGATCGCCAACTCCGGGCGCACATGCTGTCCGAGTTCGTGGGTCAGAAGCTGGGGCACGTTCATCACGTCGGAGAACGCGGAGGACCTGATCGTTCTCAAGGAGCTCATCGAGGCCGGGCAAGGTCACGCCGGTGATCGACAGGACGTATGCGTTGAGCGACGCCCCTGAGGCCATCCGGTATCTCGAAGCGGGACACGCCCGAGGAAAGTCGCCATAACTGTCTAACGGCACGGGTGGGTCATGCAGGAGAGCCCGGCCCACTCGTAAACACAGCCGGGTCGCTTGGGGTGACGGAGACGTCAGGTTTCCACGGATGTCCTGAGCCTCACACCTCTCTGGCGCGGCTGCGCGCCTAGATCAGCTGTTCCTGCTGTCGCAACCGTAGTCCGCTAACTCCTCCACCCAACCGCACGCTGCGCGCTCATGAGTGCTCGCTTGCCTTCGGCATCGGTTGCGTTCCGTCGTTCGGGCGCGGACTTGTTCCGGTGGCGTCGGAACGGCTTCGGGTGCAGCCAAGAGCGCCCAGGAAGAGAGGTAGTGATGAACCAGGTCGCTCTAGTCGGAAACGTCACCGACGATCCCGAGCTCCGCTACCCGCAGAGCGGCGCGGTTCTCGCAGGCTTCACCGTCGCAGTAGCCGTCGCAGCAGGACCAACGGCGAGGGGTAGGACGTCAACGACGGGTTCTTCCACTGGGCGGCATGGCGATCGGTCGCCGAGAACGCAGCGCACACCCTCAGGAAGGGGATTCGGATCTTCGTTGCCGGCAAGCTCGTCCAGCGCACGTGGCAGGACAACGACTGCAACAAGCGCCAGAGCGTGGAGATCCGGGTAACCCACGTGGGACCGGATCTTCAGTTCGCCACCGCCGAAGTGGCCAAGAGCTCCGCCAACGGTTGCCCGTCGGCGCAGTCGCCGGTAACCCCCCGGCACGTTAGGAGCCCGGCTTCGGCCGGGCTTCGAGGCCCTTACGGCCCCAGCTAGATCCGTGGCCACGGGCCGAAGGGCTTGACGTCCTCGCGCCGACCTAGTACCTTATGTAACAAGGTATCTGTCAGTGCAAGGCATCGGAGGAGAAAAGGGTGACTCCAAGCGACGAAGGAGCGATCCAGCGGGAGCTCTCGCGCGGCACGATGGAATTGGCCGTCCTTGCGTTGATATCCGCTCGCAAGCGCTACGGCTATGACCTCTTGACCTCGCTGGCCAGCGCGTCGGACGGCTCGATCGCGATCAAGGAG
>Ga0136633_1003408_pt1 | contig 10481 bp, 11 predicted proteins | sample AntDrymeUQ832206_2_FD_105494 | JGI IMG/M metagenome (GOLD analysis project Ga0136633, IMG submission 105494) | Polar desert sand microbial communities from Dry Valleys, Antarctica - metaG UQ83 (22.06) | ecosystem: Environmental > Terrestrial > Soil > Desert | place: Antarctica: Dry Valley...
AAGCGGTCGAGGAACCGCAGGGTGGCGTCCTCGGGGTTGCCGTCGATGGAGAACTGCCCGTCGTGGAGCTCCCGGTGGTGCGTGGGGCAAAGGCACACCAGGTTCGACGGGATGCTGAGCCCGCGGTGGTGCCAGTAGACGATGTGGTGGATGTGGAGCCAGCGGGTCTGGGTGCACAGCGGGTGGGCGCAACCCTGGTCGCGGCGCTCGATCACCCGGCGCAGGTGGCGGGGCACCGTGCGCACGCTGGGGGTGATGCCCAGGAGCTGGCCGGCCCGGTAGGCGGCCAGGACCACTTCGGCATCGCAGCCCAAGTAGCGGGCCACGCTGTCGCCCACCACCGGGCCGAGGTGGAGCTGGCCCGGTCCGAGGTCACCGTCGGCGTCGGCGTCGTGGTGCAGCACGATCTTGTTGCGCTCTCCCCGGCAACCGGTGCGGGCCAGGGTGGGGTCAAGGGCGTCGGCCGCCTCCGATGCCATGCGAACCAGACCGTCGGCGTTCGTCACCGCATGGCGGCCGGCCACGCCCTCCACCTCGGCGTCGGGCTCGAGGCCCTGGCGATCCCGGAACTCGGCGTCCCGGGCCGCGCCCAGGCCCAGCTTCACGATGGGCGCCTCTGACGGGGGCAGGCAGAACTCACCGGACAACCACCCATCAGGGCTCTCATGGGTGTGGAAGTAGCGGTCCCGCAGGCTCTCCTTCGGCGGCGCATCCGGCTTCGGGTCGGGCAGCTCCGGGCAGCACGCCAGGGCCCGCTGGAGCTGCGACACCAGCATCCCCGGCGCCCACCCCGCCACCTCCGAGTCTCGCTCGGCCGGCACGCGTCGAGCGATGCGCACCATCGAATCCTCGGTGAGTCGCCCTGCCTCGAACAGCGCCCAGCAGGCCGGGAGATCGTCGATCCGTCGGGCGATCCGCACCAGGTTCTCGGCTCGCGCGCGGGAGACACCCGCCTTCCAGGTGACCCAGTGCTCCACCGACCGGATGCCCGTACCGCCCCAGCCCTCCGTGTCGATCAGCATCCGGATCGTGGCCACCAACCTGGCCACCGCCAGGTTGATCGTGCCCATCAACGCCACCGTGTCCGCCTCCCCACGGCGCCACGCCAGCTCCTGCGGATGATCGGTCACCGTCACAACAACGACCCTACGCAGGGGGTGTGACAACCGAAGAGGGCTCGGGAATCGCGGCCTTCGGCGCGCAGGCGCCAACCATCACGGGCCCCGGGGAGGCCTGGTGAGAGCAGGTCGTTCGGCCCCGAGCGGGCAGGATGGTGTCCTGTGACTGCTAGAGGGGTGGAGGACGCCTGGGCTTCGCTCGGTGACCGATTCGTCGACGGACACTATGGATCGTTGCGCGGCCGAGTCCGGACGCACGTGATCAACGAGCACCTACGAGTAGCACTCGCGCCGCCGCCATTACGCGTCGTTGATGTGGGGGGTGGCGCGGGCACACAGAGCATCCCGTTGGCACGAGCGGGCTACGACGTCACGATCCTTGACCCCTCACGGTCCATGCTCGAACGCGCGGCGCAGCAGATCGCCGTCGAAGACGACGACGTCGCGCGCCGCGTGCTGCTCGTCGAGGCCGCCGGGGAGGACGCCCCAGATGCACTCGACGGGGGCGAGTTCGGGGGCGTCCTCTGCCACGGTGTCCTCATGTACCTCGATGACCCCGCACCGATGGTCGACGCGCTCTGTGCGCTGGCCGAGCCCGGAGGGATCGTGTCGATCGTCGCCAAGAACGTGGAGGTGATAGCCGCGAGGCACGCGCACGAAGGGGACTGGGCCGGCGCGCTGGCGGCGTTCGACAGCGATCGGCAGATCAATGGCCTCGGCGTCGACACCCGCGGCGACAGCGTCGAAAAGCTCTCGGCGATGCTTACCGACCGGGGGGTCGACCCGGTCGCTTGGCATGGCGTGCGGCTCTTCACGGACGGCTGGGCGCCTGACCGACCCGCTACGGATCCCGAGGACCTCGTCCTCCAGGTCGAGCTCACCGCGAGCCAGCGGGATCCGTACCGGCGGCTGAGTCGGCTCTTTCACCTGCTCGGCCGTCGACGGTAGCAACGCAACATGCTGGCCGGCCTGGTCAACGCTTCGTCGGCTGGGCTGCCTTCATGATGGCCGCGACCGAGCGGTCGACGTCTGCGCTGGTCGTCTGCCAGTTGCAGACCGAGATGCGCATGGCGGGTCGGCCTTGCCACGTGGTGCCGCTCAGCCAGCACGTACCGTCGGCCTGCACCCTGCGCACCACCTCCTCGGTCGGCACCCCTGTCTCGAAGGCGACCAGCACCTGGTTGAGCACCACGTCGTTGAGGACCGTCACATCCGGCTCGGCTCCGAGGCGGTCGGCGAATCGCTGGGCGTGGCGGCAAGAGCCATCGACCAGGTCTGCCACGCCGGCCCGCCCGAGGGAACGGAGGGCGGCGTAGATAGGGACACCGCGCGCCCGGCGGGAGAACTCCGGGTTCCAGTCCATCTGCTCCCGGGGGCTGTGCTCGTCTCGCTCGAGGTAGGCGGCCGAGGCGGCCATCGCGGCTCGGTGCGCATCAGGGTGGGCGCAGAAGGCCAGCCCGGAGTCGTATGGGACGTTCAGCCACTTGTGGGCATCGGTGGCCCACGAATCGGCCTCTTCCAACCCGACCACGAGCGACCGGAGTGTCGGGGATGCAGCCGCCCACAGCCCGAACGCGCCGTCGACGTGCACCCAGGCGCCGTGGTTGTGCGCGACTCGGCTGATGTCCGCCACCGGGTCGATGGCACCGGTGTTGACCTCCCCCACCTGGGCACAGACGATCGTGGGCCCCGCCGGCCCGGTGCCAAGCAGGCGGTCGAGCTCATCGGCGTCCATGCGTGCCGCACCGTCGGCGGCCACGACCTCGATGTTGGCCGTTCCGAAGCCGAGGTAGCGCAGGGCACGGTCCACGGTGACGTGCCGATGCTCGCCGACCACGATGCGAACCCTCGGCGCTCCCGTCAGACCACGCTCCTCCACGTCCCAACCCACCTCAGCGAGCACCTGATGACGCGCCGCGGCCAGCGCCGTGAAGTGCGCCATCTGGCAGCCCGTCACGAACCCAACCGACGTATTGGCCGGTAATCCGAGCAGGTCTGTCAACCAGTCCGCGGCGACCTCCTCCATCACCCCGACGGACGGTCCACCGACGTACAGCCCCGCGTTCTGGTCCCACGCTGATACGAGCCAGTCGGCCGCGAGGGCGGCTGGGTGACTGCCGCCGATCACGAACCCGAAGTAGCGCGGTGACATCGTCCCCACGATCCCTCCGCCCGCCGCGTCGGCCAGATGGGCAACGACCGTGGCAGCATCGACCGGACCATCGGGCAGCGGCAATCGGAGCGCGTCGCGCAGCTCCACGAGCGTCGCCGATGCATGAACGGGCCGATCGTCGAGCCCTGCAAGGTGGCTGATCGCCCGCTCGGCCGCGTCCCGAAGCACTGCCCCAGCATCCACCGCGTACCTCCCGACATCTTTCCGTCACAACGATCCTCGCACACCCAGGCATCCCCTTCCGGGGGCTTGTGACGCTCCCGGGACTGCCGGCACCAGGCCGATCCTGCTGGCGGAGTTCTGGGGGTACCGTGCCAGTGATGGCGACGGTCGAGGACATCAAGCAGCTGGTGGCGCTCGACCATGGACTGGCGAGCCTGTCCACCGTGCGGGCCGACGGCACGGTGCACTCGACGGTGGTCAACGCCGGGGTGGTCGACCATCCCGTCACCGGCGCGCCGGTGGCCGCGTTCGTGGGCCGGCCGGCCACCCGCAAGATCGCCCACCTCCACGCCAACCCCACGGCCACGCTCCAGTGGCGGGCCGGGTGGGCTTGGGTGGCCGCGGAGGGCACCGTCGACATCGTCGGCCCCGATGATCCGCTCGACGGCGTGGCGGCTGATCAGCTCCCGGCTCTGCTGCGCCGCGTCTTCTCCGCCTCGGGTGGCGGCCAGCACGCCGACTGGGTGGAGTACGACCGGGTGGTGGCCGCCGAAGGGCGGATGGCCGTGCTGCTCACCCCGACGCGGATCTACGTCAACCCGTAGAGAGGTGCTCCCGGATCCAGGCGGGCACCTCGGCGCGCAGCCGGTCGCCCGCCTCGGTGAGCAGGTGGCCGGCACCCTCGCACACCACCACCTCGCTCGGGCCGCCGACCAGCTCGCCGACCACCTGGCTGGCCACGGCGGGCAGGATCTCGTCGCGATCACCGTGGTAGGCGAGCAGCGGGGCGGTGAGACCGCCCGCCTCCTCGCACCCGGCCGACTGGGTGGCGAAGGTTACCACGCCTCGGGTCCACTCCCCCATGGCCATGGCGGCGCGCACAGCGATGGCGCCACCGAAGCTGTGGCCACCCGTCACGAACCGCTCAGCCCCCGAGCGGGCGACCAGATCGGCCGCCGCCAGCAGATCGAGCGTGCACAGGTCGATGTCGTTCGGCTGGCGCCAGCCCACCCGCAGCACACCGATGCCGCTCCCGGGCGCACCGAGCTCTTCCCCCAGCCAGTGGTAGAGGCCGTCGGCCGGACCGAGGAGCCCGCCCATCGCGCCGCCCCCGAGCACCACGGCTGCCTCCGCTCCAGGGTCGCCGTGCCAGAGCACCGTGAGCAGCCCGCGCATCGTGAAGACCTCGAGGTGACGGAAGGTGGGGGTGATGACCACCTCCTGGCGGGCCAGCGCCTCCAGTAGGTCAAGCGGGCCGGGCATGGTGGCTACCGCGCCGCCGGGTGGGTGCTGATGATGGCTTCGACCTCGATCTCCACCTTCCACTTCGGGTCGAGCAGCGCCGCCACCACCACGGTGGTGTTGGCCGGGCGGATGTCGCTGAACACCTCGCCGTGCACGCCCGCGATCGGCGCGAAGTCGGCGGCGTCGACGAGGTACACCCGGCTGCGCACGACGTCGGCGAACGACGCACCGGCTTCCTCCAGCGCGGTGCCGATGATCTCGAAGCAGCGGCGGGCCTGGGCGGCCGGGTCGGGGTCGACGTTGCCATCGGGCCACTGGGGGGCGGTGCCTGCCACCACCACACGATCGTCCACCCGGATCGCCCGGCTGTAGCCGACGGTCAGCTCGTACGGAGATCCCGAGGAGATGCGCTGCCGTCCTTGCATGCGGGCAACCTAGTGGTGGCGGGGAGCCCGACCGGTGGGCTAACCATCGGGCTGTGACGCTCTACGCCCAGGTTCGCGACGTCGCTGCGGCGGCTACCCACCGGGTCTGGCGCGCCATGGTGTGGGCGGGAGCGGTGGGGCCGCAGGACCGCCTGGCCCGCCGCTACCACGAGTTCGGGGCCGGCACCCTGATGGCGTTCCCGCCGGGCGACATCTTCGGCGAGGAGCACATCGCCATCGGACCCGGGAGCCTGATCGCCGCCCACGTCAGCCTGTCGGTGGGCATGGCCCCCGGCCAGGTCCTGCCACCCGGCGCCACCAGCCCCGTGCTGCGCATCGGTGCCCGCTGCTCCATCGGTCGGGGCAGCCACCTCGTCGCTCACCGATCGGTCGTGATCGGCGACGACGTGATGACCGGTCCGAACTGCTACCTCACCGACCAGAACCACGTCTATGCCGACCCCGACACGCCCGTCGGCCAGCAATGGCCCGCCGAGGACCCGGTGGAGATCGGCTCCGGCTCCTGGCTGGGAGCGGGGGCCGTCATCCTGCCGGGCACCCGGCTAGGACGGAACACCGTCGTCGGCGCCGGGGCGGTGGTACGGGGAGTCTTCCCCGACCACGCCGTGCTGGCCGGGGTGCCCGCCAAGGTCATCCGCCGGTACCTGCCCGGCATCGGCTGGCAGCCAGAGCTCCGGGAGCTGCAGATCGATCCGCCGGACGGCTGGCCGGCGGGCCGGTAGCCCTGACCGGTGCGCGACGGACTGTCGCGTCATGGGTCGTCTCTCTGGGTCACCCAGAACAGGTAGGCCAGCGCGGGCAGGACCGTGACGGCGGCCAGGCCGAACACGACCAGGAGGGCCCAAAGTGTGGCGCCGGCCCCGGCGGCCGCCTCCACCTCGATCTCGTCGACCAGCAACCACGGCCACTGTCCGACGCCCCAGCCCAGCACCACGGCGGCCACCGCTCCCGCGGCCGTCACACGCGCCAGCTCGAACCGCTCCCGCCACAGGGCCCACAGGGTGGTGGTGCCGGCCACCACGGAGGCCAGAATCAGGGGGAGCGCCCGGCCCGTGAGCCCATCGACGAGGGCGGGGGCGTCGGCCCGCAGCGGCAGCACGCCCGCCAGGGCCACCGCGCCGGTGACGATGCCGGTGCCGATGGCCCGCCGTCGGCACCGCTGCAGGAGGGCGGCGTCGTCACCACGATCGGCCTCGGCGGTGAGGAACACCGCCGCCAGAAAGGAGCAGGTGCACACGGCCAAGATGCCGCCGACGAGCGACGTGGGGCCGGTCCAGGAGGTCCAGCGGTCGCCGCCCCCGGCGGCCGGCACCCGCCCGGACGCGACGGCCCCGGCGATGGCCCCGAAGAAGAACGGCGTGACCAGCGACGAGGCGGCGAAGCAGGCGCCGTAGAGCCGAGCCTGCGCGAGGTTCGGGGCGGTCTTTCGGAAGGCGAAGGCGGCGCCGCGCAGGACGATCCCGACCGCCGCCAGCCCGAAGGGCACGAACAGCGTCTCCATGATCGACGCGAACGGCCCCGGGAAGCCGGTCCAGAGGTACACCAGCACAAAGATCAGCCACACGTGGTTGGCCTCCCAGACCGGCCCGAGGGCCCGGTCGACGAGGGTTCGCATCGGGGCACCCGCCTCCGCGTCACCGGCGGTGAGGTCCCAGAGCCCGCTCCCGAAGTCGGCGCCGGCGAAGACGGCATAGGCCACCACCCCGAGGAAGAGGATGGCGGCTACGAGGTCGGCGGCCAGCGATTCGTCCATCAGTGCCGCCCCCGAGTCGAGCGGCGCCGAGATCTGCGCGCCGGGTCGTAAGGGGTGGGCAGGTCCAGTGGATCGCCGTCGAGCCAACGCCGTGACATCGAACGCAGGGTGAGCACGGCACCGACGGTCATGGCGGTGTACACCACCACGAGCACGGACAGGCTCACCCACACGCCCGACCCCCGGGTGACTGCCTCCGCCACGCGCATGTGGTCGTACACCACCCACGGCTGGCGACCCAGCTCGGTGGTCATCCAGCCCAGCTCGAGGGCCAGCACGGATGCCGGTCCGGCCACCAGCGCAATCCGCAGGAAGCGGCGCGACGCCAGCAGGTCGCGTCCCCGCCGACCCGCCCACCACCACGCGACGCTCAGCCCGGCCAGGGCCAGCCCGATGCCCACCATGACCTGGAACGAGAGGTGCACCATGGACACCAGTCCGTCGCGGGGGCGCTCGTCGTCGGCGAAGGCGTCGAGGCCCACCACGGGCCGGTCGACGCTGGCCCGGGCGATCAGCGAGCCGAGGCGGGGGATCTCGATGGCGAATCGGCGCTCGCCATCGAGGAGGATGCCGCCGATCACCAGCGGGGCCGGTTGCTCGGTTTCGGGAGCCAGCTCCATGGCGGCCAGCTTGGTGGGCTGGGCATCAGCGAGGCGGGCCCCGGCCAGGTGGCCCACGACCGGCTGCAGCACCGCCGCCACCGCCGCGAAGGCGAAGGCCACGTGGAACCCGAGCCTGTGATGGGCGTCGTCACGACCCCGCAGCATCCCGGCCGCATAGACCGCGGCGGTGACGAAGCCGACCACCATCACCGTGGCCACCCACATGTGGAGGAACTGGATCCACACGCCGTTGTTGAACATGGCCGCCCAGGGGTCGACATCGGTGACCTCCCCGTCGACCATCCGGAACCCGCTCGGCGAGTTCATCCAGGCGTTGACGGCCAGGATGCAGAACGTCCCCACCACGCCCGACACCGCGATGGGCACGAGCATCAGGAGGTGGACTCGGCCGGGTAGGTGTCCCCAGCCGTACAAGTAGATCCCGATGAAGATCGCCTCGATGAAGAAGGCGATGCCCTCCAGGGCGAAGGGCAGGCCGATGACGTCGCCGTAGGTGCGCATCAGCTCGGGCCACAGCATCCCCATCTCGAAGCTGAGGATCGTGCCCGACACCGCGCCGACGGCGAACAGCACCGCCGCCACCTTCGACCAGCGCTTGGCCAACCCGAGGGCCACGGAATCGTTGTGGCGCAGGCCGCGACGGTGGACGACGTAGATGAGCATCGGGAAGGCCACCCCGAAGCAGGCCAGCACGATGTGCCAGCCCAGCGAGAGCGCCATCTGCCAGCGGGCAGCCAGAAGCGAGGAGGGTTCCTCCGCGGCGAGCAACGAGGCGAGCACCAGACCCCCATGATGGCTGACCCTCCTAGGGTGCGCCGGTGCCTGCCCTCGACGCTGCCCTCGCCGCCTTGGTCATGGTGGCCGGCTGCGCCCTCCAGGGGGCGGTCGGGTTCGGGGCCAACCTGGTGGCGGCGCCCCTCCTGCTCCTGATCGACGACCGGTTCATTCCCGGCCCCACCATCGTCGCCACCGGCGTGCTCAACCTGCTGGTGATCCGGCGCGAGGGGACCAGCCGGGTCGACCCCACCATCGGCACGGCCATCGTCGGCCAGGTGGTGGGCACCCTCGGTGCCGGCGTGGTGCTGGCGCTCATCGCCGACGACGTCCTCTCGCTCCTCTTCGCGGTACTCGTGCTGCTCGCCGTGGCCCTCAGCGCAGCCGGCTGGCAGCTGTCGAAGACCCGCCCGACGCTCGCGGGTGTAGGGGTGCTGTCGGGTTTCATGGGCACGATCTCCGGGATCGGCGGCCCTCCGATCGCCCTCGTCTATCAGCGCAGCGACGGGCCGACGCTCCGGGGCACGCTGGCCCGGTACTTCACGGTCGGGAACCTGGTGGCCATCCCCACGCTCATTGCCGCCGGCCATCTCGGTCGTGATGAGCTGCTGCCGATCGCCGTGCTGGTGCCGGGCGCGGTGGCCGGGTACGCCGCGTCGGGTTGGTTGGCCGGCCACCTCGACAAGCGCACCGCCCGCCCCCTCATCCTCGGCCTGTCGACAGCCGCCGCCGTCGCCGTGCTCGTGCGCACGGTCGCCTGAGCGGTTCTGTGTGCACTGAGCACCGCATGCCGATGATCCACTCACACAGATCCGAGGTTCTGGTGGTGTGGCACCCGGTGCCGCCGTCGATCCACGCCCTCCGCGACGCCGTGCTGGCCGGGATCGCCGACGCAGGCGACGCACTACCCGTGCGCTCGCTGGCCGCTCCCGATGCCGGGATCGAGGACGTGGAGGCGGCCGCCGGGGCCATCCTCATCACCACCGAGAACTTCGGGATGGTGTCGGGGCTCATGAAGGACTTCCTCGAACGCATCTATCCGTGGTTCGAAGAGGTACCGAACCGCCGACCCGGCCTCCCGTACCTGCTCATCAGCAAGGGGGGCAACGACGGCACCGGTGCGGTGCGCGACGTCACCCGGATCCTCACCGGCCTGCGCTGGAAGGAGGCGCTTCCGCCGATCGTCGTCGCGGGCGCACTGACCGGCGACCACCTCGCCCACGTGCGGGAGCAGGCGGCCACCCTGGCGGCCGGCATCGACACCGGCGTCTTCTGACAACCGTCTTGCCCGGCGACCAGCCGCCCCGAGAGACTCACCCGATGCCCACCGTCGAGCTCGTCGTCACCGATCTCGACGGCACCTTCTGGTACACCGACGATCACGTGCCGCAGCCCGTGCTGGACGCCGTGGCGGAGCTCGAGCGCCGGGGCATCCCGCTGTTGGTCGCCACCGGCCGCCGCCTGGCCTCCACCCGCGACCCGCTGGCTGGCTTCGATCTGCGGCCTCCGGCCGTGGTGCTCAACGGTGCCCTCGGCATCGACCTCGCCACCGGGGATCGCTTCCACCAGGCACCCTTCCCCAGCGACGAGGCGCTGACCGCTTACGACGCCTTCACCTCGGTCGGCCTCAGCCCGGTCGTGTACGTAGACCATCCCCAATACGACGTCTTCATCAGCCAGTCACCCGACACCCACCCCGAGCACGTGCGGGCCCTGGGCGACACCGCTGGGCGCCGCTGGGCGCCCGATGGGCGCACGGCCGTCGATGACCTGCGCGCGGCCGTCGCCACCGAGGTGGTGCTCGGGTTCAGCATGATCGGCATCCCCTTCCCGGTCGCCGAGGCCGCCTTCGACGCGCTGCGAGGCATCGTTGAGGCGCACCTCGACCGCTCCTTTGACTTCGCCGGCAAGGCCTCGCTCACCGCGGCGCCCCGGAACCAATCCAAGTGGGACGGCGTGCTCGCCTACTGCGCCGTCCACGGCATCGACAGCACCAGGGTTCTAGCGGTGGCCGACGGCCCCAACGACATCGAGCTGCTCACCAACGCGGCGGTTCGGGCTGTGCCCAAGGTCGCCCACCCGAGCGTCCTCGAGTTAGCGACCACGATCATCCCGTCGGCTCAGGACGGCGGCTGGGCCGACATCCTCGCCCTCTTGGACTGAGCGCTGGTTCTGTGTGCGCCCAAC
>Ga0136633_1003410_pt1 | contig 10478 bp, 12 predicted proteins | sample AntDrymeUQ832206_2_FD_105494 | JGI IMG/M metagenome (GOLD analysis project Ga0136633, IMG submission 105494) | Polar desert sand microbial communities from Dry Valleys, Antarctica - metaG UQ83 (22.06) | ecosystem: Environmental > Terrestrial > Soil > Desert | place: Antarctica: Dry Valley...
GCGGTCCTCACAATCATCGTCGCCCACAGCGTCGATGTGGGGCGCTCAAATACCGAGCCGACCAATTTGCTGCAAACCGTCGAAGCCACCATCAACACGATCGTGCTCGCGGGCATCGGCTTCGTGTTTTTCCTCACGCTGGAGCGACGTTTCAAGCGCCGCCGCGCGCTTGCTGCGCTACATCAGCTGCGCTCGCTGATCCACGTCATCGACATGCACCAGCTCACCAAGGATCCGAGCCTGACGATCGGCAGCGAAAGTCCGACTGCCGCGTCGCCGAAGCGGGACATGACGGTCTTTGAGCTTGGCCGCTATTTAGACTATTGCAGCGAGATGCTTTCGCTTTGCGGCAAGGTCGCGGCACTCTATGCGCAGACCTTGGACGATCCGGTGATCGTCGCCGCGGTTAACGATATCGAGATGCACGCAACCAATTTGAGCCGCAAGATCTGGCAGAAGATCGCGATCCTGCAATCTTCCCTTCGAACCGAGGCGCAGCCGTCCGGGCCATCGCTATGAGCAATGTCGGAGACAGGGCGGTCGAGATCGCGCAAGCGTTGATCCGCTGCCCAAGCATCACGCCCTTCGATGCCGGCGCGCTGGAAGCGCTGGCGCAGGAGCTGTCGGCGGCCGGCTTTACCTGCGAGCGGCTGCACTTCACCGAGGAGGGCACGCCCGCAATCGACAATCTCTATGCCCGCATCGGCGACGGCGCGCCGCATATCTGCTTCGCCGGCCATACCGACGTGGTGCCGCCGGGCGATAGCGAGCAATGGACGCATCCGCCCTTCGCCGCCGACATCGCCGACGGCATCCTGTACGGCCGCGGGGCGGCGGACATGAAGGGCGCGATCGCCGCCTTTGCCGTCGCGGCAATCGACTACGTCAAGGCGACGGGGAAGGAGATGGATGGCACCATCAGCCTTCTCATCACCGGCGACGAGGAAGGGCCCGCGATCAACGGCACGCGCAAGGTGCTCGACTGGATGGCGGAGACGGGCGAGCATCCCGACCACTGCATTGTCGGCGAGCCGACCAACGCGCGCGAGCTCGGCGAGGCGATCAAGATCGGGCGACGCGGCAGCCTCAACGGCGTGTTGAGCGTGAACGGCGTGCAGGGCCATGTCGCCTATCCGCATCTCGCCAGCAATCCGGTGAAGGGGCTGATCAAGGTGCTGGCCGGTTTCTACGATGCGCCGCTCGATTACGGCACCGCGCATTTCTCGCCGTCCAATCTCGAAGTGACCAGCATCGATGTCGGCAACCCGACGACAAATGTGATCCCGGCGAGCGCCACCGCCCGGTTCAACATCCGCTACAACGACCGCCACACACCCGAGGCGCTCGAGGCGACGCTGCGGGAGCAAGTGGCAGCGGCGCTCACGGATAGCGGGCTTGAGCACACGCTCGCATTCGAGCCGCCCTGCCCCGCCTTTCTCACCGAGCCGGGACCGCTCGATGCGCTGCTCAGCCAGGCGATCAGCGACGTCACCGGACGCACGCCGACGCTCTCCACCGATGGCGGCACGTCGGACGCGCGGTTCATCAAGAATATCTGCCCCGTGGTGGAGTTCGGGCTGCTCACCGCCACGATCCACAAGGTCGACGAGCAGGTGAGCATCACAGATTTGCTACAGCTCGCCGCCATCTATCGCCGCTTCCTCGATATTTATTTCGAGGATTTTGCCATCGCGGCGTCCGCGCCGGCAGGCAACGACGCCCCCGCCTGAGCCATGGACGGCGATCCAAGACCGATCGGGGTGTTCGATTCCGGGATGGGCGGGCTTACGGTGCTGCAAGCGATGGAGGCGCGGCTGCCCGCCGAGCGCTTCGTCTATCTCGGTGACACCGCGCGGCTGCCTTATGGCACCAAGAGCGCGGAGACGGTGCAGGCTTACGCGCTGCAGGCAACACGCCTCCTGATCGAAGCGGGCGTGAAGATGGTGGTGATCGCCTGCAACACCGCTTCCGCCGTCGCGCTCGATGCCCTTAAGGAAGCGCTTGCGCCCGTGCCGGTCATCGGCGTGATCGAACCCGGCGCGCGTGCCGGCGTCGCCGCGACACGCAATAACCGCATCGCCGTGATCGCGACGGAAGGCACGGTGAAGGGCGGCGCCTATGTTCGCGCTATCGGTGCGCTCAGTCCCGACGCGATCGTGGTGCAGCGGCCCTGCCAGGTCTTCGTTGCGCTCGCCGAGGAAGGCTGGACCGACACCACGGTCACCATCGCCGCCGCGCATCATTATCTCGGCGCGCTGTTCGACGGACCGGACGCGCCGGATACGCTCGTGCTCGGCTGCACGCATTTTCCGGTGCTCGCGGGCACCATCAGGCTCATCATCGGCGAGCGGGTGGCGCTGGTGGATTCAGCGGCAACGACGGCGTCGGCCGTCGCGAAGGCCCTGGCGGAGAGCGGCATGGCGAGCGGCGAGAGGAAGAGCGGCGGCGCACGCTTCTTCGCCACGGACTCGCCGGAACGTTTCGCCCGCGTCGGCGCCATCTTCCTCGGACGCCCTATCGATGTGGCAAGCGTGGAGCTGGTGGATCTCCGGCCTAAAGAGTCGCCTTCGTTCTAACCCTGTCATTCCCGCGAAGGCGGAAATTCAGTAAACACCGGCGTCGCATCATCACAACGACCGGGATTACTGGATTGCCCGGTCAAGCCGGGCATTGACACAGACGCGGACTAAGCCTTAGGCGGCGGCTCGTTGTCGGGGAGCGTGGCGGAATCGTCGGTCGGATCAGCCTGCTCCAGATCCGGCGGCGCTTCCTTATCCGCCGCAACCGACACTTCCCGCAGTAGGCCCTTGAACCACGCGCCGCCGAGCAGCACGAAAACGGCGAGCGTATAGACCACGGCGCCCAGGAGGAGCAGGAGCGCGAGCATGGTTTCGTCGCGGAAGATGCGGGCATCGACGAGCGCGCCTTGGAGAACGTAGTAGCCGGCGAGCAGCGACACGCCGAGCACGAGGCCCGACACCAGAAGCTTCACCACCGGGCCGCCGATGGCCGCACCCGATACGGCAAAGCCCTGACGGCGGGCAAAGAACGCAAGCAGGCTGAGATTGATCCAGGCGCCGACGGCAGTGGCGAGCGCGAGGCCCACTTGGGCGAGCGGGCCCATGAGCACGACTTTCAGCCCAATATTGATGGCGGCGGCGAGAAGCGCGGCTTTGACCGGCGTGGCGGTATCGCCGCGGGCGTAGAAGGGCGCGGTGAAGCTCCGAAGCAGCACGAAAGGCAGGAGCCCCACGGAATAGGCGGCCAAAGTCGCGCCCGCCGCGGCCGCATCTTCCGCGGTGAACGCGCCACGGGCAAAGAGCGCGCGCATGATGAGGTCGGGCACCGCCAATGCCCCGGCGGCGCAAGGGATGGTCAAAAGCAGCGCAAGCTGGATGCCGCGCGCCTGGGCAGAGGCCGCGCCCTTCGTGTCTCCCGCCGCCAGCCGCCGCGACATTTCGGGAAGCAGAACGGTTCCAACCGCGATGCCGACCACGCCGATCGGGAGCTGGTTGATGCGGTCGGCATAGTAGAGCGCAGAGAGCGCGCCGGTCGGCAGGAAGGACGCGATCACGGTATCGGCGAAGAGCGCCAGCTGCACGCCGCCCGCGCCGATCATGGCGGGGCCGAGCGCCTTCAGGAAGCGGCGGGTCGGCTCATCCATACGCGGCAGGCGGAAGGTGATGCCGATGCCGTGGACCTGGGCGTCGACGCCGACGAACACGACCTGGGCGACACCGGCGATGAGCACGCCCCAGGCGGCGGCGTGGCCGGCGTCCGCGAAGAACGGCGTCAGCAGCAGCGTGGCGATGAGCGAGAAATTGAGGAAGATCGGTGCCGCGGCCGCGGTGGCGAATCTGTTGTTGGCGTTAAGGACCCCGGCAAGCAGAGTCTCGAGCGACACCAGGGCGAGATAGGGGAAGGTGATGCGCGTCAGCGCGACCGCGAGATCGAAGCGGGTCGGATCATCGGCAAGCCCAGGCGCGAGCAGGCCGACGACCTCGGGCGTATAGACAAGCGCAATGCCGAGCAGAAGAAGATTGACGGCGATCAGTGCGGCGGCGATGCGGTCGGCAAAGAGCTTCGCCGCGTCGATGCCGGTCTGCTCGAGCGTGCGCGCATAGGCCGGCACGAACGCCGCGGCGAAGGCACCCTCGGCGAAGATGGCGCGGAAATGATTGGGCAGTCGGAAGGCGACAAAGAACGCATCGGCGATCGGGCCGGCGCCCAGCACCGCCGCCATGACGATGTCGCGAAGAAAGCCGGTAAGGCGCGAAACGAGCGTAAGCCCGCCCACCGTGGCGATGCGCCTGATCATGAGCCCTCTTGGTCCCCCTGCCCCCTCCATCGCGAGGCTGGAGGTAACGGCGCCGGAGCGTCCCCGCTCCTACTCTAGGGCGCGAAGCCTGTCCATGCGGGGAACGAAAACCCCCGATTTCCCGGCTTTCAGTAGTCCACCCTCACGAGATAGAGGCCGTAAGGCGGCGCGACCGGGCCGCAGGCGCTCCGGTCCTTCGCCGCGAGCGCTGCCTCAAGATCGCGGGCCTGCCATTTCCCCTCGCCGACAAGCTTGAGCGATCCCACCATGGAGCGCACCTGATTGTGCAGGAAGGAGCGGGCCGAGGCCTCGATCCTGATCTCCTCGCCCGCGGCCGATACCGCGAGGCGGTCGAGCGTCTTCTCAGGCGAGGCGGATTGGCATTCAGTCGAGCGGAAGGTGGTGAAATCGTGATGGCCGAGCAGCGCCTGGGCGGCATCGTGCATGGCATCAGCATCCAGGGGCCGATACACGCCCCAGGCGCGATCGCGGTCGAGCGCGAGCGAACTGCGGCGGGCGACGATGCGATAGAGATAGTGCCGCGCTTTGGCCGAGAAGCGCGCATCGAAATCGTCCGCGACCTTGATGCAGGACAGGACGCTGATCGGATCGGGCCGGATTTGCGCGTTCAAGGCGTCGCGGACTTTCTCTTCCGCCCAGTCCTTGGCGAGATCGACATGGGCAACCTGGCCCCGCGCATGCACGCCGGCATCGGTGCGGCCGGCGCCGCGCGGAATGGTATCCTCGCCTGAGAATGCCTTAAGCGCGGCAGCGAGTCGGCCCTGGACGGAGGCTGCATTCTCCTGCACCTGCCAGCCGACATAGGGCGTGCCGTCATATTCGATGGTGAGCTTGAAGCGGGGCATGGCGTCTAACCGAGCCTCGTGCCTAGCCTAAGCTTCGCGCCGCGCAGAAACTCGTCCGCCGACATCGGCTTCTTGCCGGCGCGCTGGATCTCGACGAGGCGCACCGCGCCGTCGCCGCAGGCGATGGTCAGACGATCGTCGAGCAGCGTTCCCGGCGTGCCTAACATTTCAACCACGACGCTGCGCAAGACTTTGACGCGTTCGCTCTTGCCGTTGACCGCGAGTTCGAACCACGCGCCGGGATGCGGCGACAGGGCGCGAATGAGATTGTGCAGGTCGAGAGCTGAACGCGACCAGTCGATGCGCGTATCCCCCGCCATGATTTTATTCGCGTAGGTGATTCCCCGCTCGGTTTGCGCGCGGCAATGCAGCGTTCCAGCTTGCAGCTCCGCGAGCGCCTCGACCATGAGATCGGCGCCGAGGGACGCAAGCTTGTCATGCAGCTCGCCCGCGGTCGTGTCGGCCGCGATGGGGATGCGCTTTTCGAGGCAAACGGCCCCGGTATCGAAGCCTTCATCCATGCGCATGATGGCGATGCCCGTCTCGGCGTCGCCCGCCATGATGGCGCGCTGCATGGGCGCGGCGCCGCGCCAGCGCGGCAAGAGGGACGCATGGAGATTGAAGCAGCCATGGCGCGGGGCATCGAGGATTGGCTTCGGCAGCAAGAGGCCATAGGCCACGACGACCGCAATATCGGCTTTTAGTGCTGCGAAGCGGCTTTGCTCTTCAACGGATTTCAGGATCTCCGGGCTCAAGACCGGCAGCCCCGCCGCCTCGGCCGCAAGCTGCACTGGGGACTTGCGCAAATTCATGCCCCGCCCGGCTGCGCGCGGCGGCTGGGTATAGACGGCGACGATCTCGTGCCCCGCTCCTAACAGCGCGGACAGTGTCGGCACGGCGAAATCGGGCGTGCCCATGAAGATGAGGCGCATGGAGGTCATGGGCCTCTTATGTCACCGCGGCGGGTAAAGGGGCAATTACGCCTTATGGCGATAGAGACCCCAAACGGCGACCAAGGCGCTCGCACTGGCGCCGAGAAAGAGGACCGACAGGATGCCCTTCTCCACATTATGGCCCAACAGGCGGCCGAGGTCATAGAGGACATAGACGCCGAAGGTGAAGGCGAGGCCGAAGAGATAGGGTCGGCCCTTCACAGCGGCGAGGCAAGCCACGATGGCGACGGCGACTTCGAGCGCGATGGAGGCGATGAGGAGCGCCATGGCGTTACTCCCTGCTTGCGGGCTGCACGCTGATTAGCCCATGGCTTACAGCCGGTGAACTGGTAAAATGCGCAAATGACGAAACCACAGGTAAAGCAAATCCTCGACCGCTTCCTGACTGGGCCGTCCGAGCGCCAGACGGACCTCGCTGAAGTCGCACGACTGATGGAGGCTCAGGACATGAGCGCGCTGACGCTCAACGAGGAGCAAGCCGAAGAGGTGCGCCGCCGGCTTGCCGAAAGCGAGCCGCAAACGCTTACACTCGCCGAGTTCAACACGCGGCTGCGCCAGCGCTACGGTGTCTGAAGGTTGTTCTTCACGCCGCGGCGGTGGAGGACCTCGATCGCATCTTTCGATGGATCGCGAAGGACGATCCATCAGCGGCGGCCGCAATGGTCGCGCGAATCCGTGACCGGATTGCATTCTTGGAGATCGACGCTCTCGTCCAAATGGGACGTCCAGGTCTTGTCGCCGACACACGCGAGCCAATCGAGTATCCCTACATTATCATCTATCGATTTGACGCCGTGCGGCACGAGATTGTGGTTCTCGCCGTGCTGCATGGAGCGCAAGACCGTACACAAGAGGGCTAGAGCGCCTTCTCGGTGCGCTTTGCCTTGGTGAATTTCTTCACCACCATGTCGCGCTTCAGCCGCGACAGATAGTCGATGAAGAGCAGGCCTTCGAGGTGATCGATCTCGTGCTGCACGACGGTCGCCCAGATGCCTTCGAACTCGGTCTCTTGCGCCTTGCCTTCTTTGTCAATGAAGGCGATGCGCACGCGCGCCGGGCGCTCGATCTCGGCGGTGAAGTCGGGAATGGAGAGGCAGCCCTCCTCGTGCAGGCGGAGCTCATCGGAGCGCTCCAGCAATTTCGGGTTCACCATGACGAGCGGCGCCTTCTCGTCCTCGTCCTTGGTCGGATCCATGACGATGAGACGGCGCGAGATGCCGATCTGCGGCGCGGCGAGGCCAACGCCTGGGGCGTCGTACATGGTGGCGAGCATGTCATCCATAAGCCGGCGCAAGGGCTCGTCCACGCGCTCGACGGGCGCGGCTTGCCTGCGCAGGATCGGCTCGGGGATGGTGAGAATAGGAAGAATCGCCATTTGAGGCTGACATAAGTGTGCGCCGCGCGGCGGTCAACGTGCTTGTAACGCTGCTCCCACAGATGAAAAGCCGCGGAGCACCCGCCAAAGGGCAACACTGGCTCCGGCCCTATCAAGAGGTTCCAAGAAGAGGGAGCGGCCAGGTTAAAGCGTTCCTGTTTTGGTCTCGGAGCCGCCCGAATCGGGCTATAGCTAAGGGGCCATGGACTTTCAGCCCATAGATGTAGGGTCGATCACGCTCGAGCCGGCGGTGTTTTTTCTCGCGCCCGCGGCCATCGTCACCCTTGTCCTCTGCGTGCTCGTGATCGCGCTCTTCGTGCATATGAGCCGGCGGAAGCAGGAGGCCGGCGCGCAGGACGCGCATCTTGCCGAGCTGAAGGGGCGGCTCCAGACACTGGCCGAGATCAGCATCTCGCGCCATGGCGACCTCGCCCGCGCCGTCAACGAGCGGCTCGACCGCATGACGCATCGCGTCGGCTCCGACCTGACCGAGACCTCGCGCAAGACCACAGACTCCATCGCCAAGCTCAACGAGCGGCTCGCGGTGATCGACACGGCGCAGAAGAACCTGACCGACCTCTCCAGCAACATGGTGTCGCTGAAAGAGATCCTCGCCAACAAGCAGTCGCGCGGCGCCTTCGGCCAGATCCGCATGGAGGCCATCATTCAGGATGGGCTGCCGAAAGGCAGCTACACCTTCCAGGCGACGCTCTCCAACGGCAAGCGCCCGGACTGCGTGCTGCATATGCCGAACAATGCGGGCAGCATCGTCATCGACGCCAAATTTCCGCTGGAAGGCTTCGAGGCGTTTCGCATCGCGCGGCGCGACGAGGAGAAGAAGGAAGCGTCGAAGCGCGTGCGGATCGACGTCGTCCGCCACATCGATGCAATGGCGGAGCGTTACTTCATCACCGGCGAAACGCAGGACACCGCGATCCTGTTCGTGCCGTCGGAGGCGATCTATGCCGATCTCTGCGAGCATTTCAGCGACGTCGTGCAGAAGGCGCATCGTTCGCGCATCGTGATCTGCGCGCCGAACATGCTGATGCTCGCGGTGCAGACCATGCAAGCGATCCTGAAGGACGTGAAGATGCGCGAGCAGGCGCATCTCATCCAGCGCGAGGTGGTGACCTTGATGGAAGATGTCGGGCGCTTGCGCGACCGCGTGCTCGACCTGCAGCGCCATTTCGGCCAGGCCAATACCGACATCGAGAAGATCCTCACCTCATCGGACCGCGTCGCGTCGCGCGGGCGCAGGATCGAGACTTTGGATTTCGGCGCGGAGCCCGAGCAGATCGCGCCTAGCCCACGCAACGGCCACGACGCGCCGCCGCCGGCGCAAGCCGCGCCCCGCCCCAGCGCGGGCGAGCGCCAGCGCAATGGCGGCTTCCGCCAGCCGGACCTGCTCGCGGGCGAGTGAGGCCCGCATGTGGGAAGCAAGCCTGGTCGGCGGCGCAACAAGCATGGTCAATCTCATCATTCATGCCCTGCTGATGGCGATCGTGGTCCGGACCGTGCAGCGGCTCTCGGTGGCGCACGGCTCGTTCATCTACGATCTCGTGCAGCGCACCGTCGTCATCGTCGCGACCGGGACCCTTCTCGTTGCCGGTCATTACGTCGAGGTCATGCTGTGGGCTTTTACCTACGGCTTGGCGGAGGCAGCGGCGCCGGGACCGATCTCGTCTATTTCGCCTTCGGACCGGGACCGATCTCGTCTATTACGCCTTCGGCAATTACACGACGCTCGGCTATGGCGACGTGCTGCCCGTGGAGCGCTGGCAGATGCTCGGGCCGCTGACGGCGTTGAACGGCATCATGCTGATCGGCTGGTCGACGGCGGTCATTCTCGAAGTGCTGCGGCGGACAGACCACGGCGCCGTCAAGTCTCCGAAGACCGCGCCCGACACTGCGAAAAGCGGCTCCTAGAAGGAGCGGGCGCGTCTGCCGCGCGCGGTCTTTGCCGCCGCGCTCTTCTTCGCGCCTTTCTTGACTGAGGTTTTCTTCGCCGCCTCTGTCTTTTTGGCGGCCGCCCGTTTGCGCGCGGCTTTCGCTTTTAGCTCGCCATATTTCATGCCTTCGAGCTTGAGGCCGTCGGGGTCGAGGAAGAACACGGCGTAATAGTCGTCGTAATACTCGTCGGCAGGGTCGACGATGGTGACGCCCTCCTGATCTAGGAACGCCTGCAAGTCGTCGACGTCCTTCCGGTTGCGCAGCTCGAACGCATAATGGTGAAAGCCGATATCCCCGATGCGATAGGGATGCTCCTCGCCTGTCGCATCCGCCGGGCCGATCCAGAAGCGCGTCTTGCCGTTGGTCCAGCCCTTGGCGCCGGCATATTCGTCCAGCACCTTGAAGCCGAGAAAGCGGAACAGCCTGTCGTAAAAGGCTTTGGACGTTTCGTAATCGCCGACCCTTATGACGAGATGATCAATCCCGACCACGCGCATGACCATGGCTTTGCTCCTTTGTTTTCGAGGCACAACGCGCATGAGCCTATCCGTTTTCGCCTGACGCCATCACGCGGGGCTGCTATGTAGCGTCGCGATGGCCGTGACCGAGGGACGCGAGCGGGTGGGTTTGGGGACGCGCTTTTTGCGGGCCACCGCCGTTTTCTTCGACCGCCGCGTCCTCACCATCCTCGTGCTCGGCTTCTCCTCCGGGCTGCCGCTTGCGCTTTCGGGCTCCACGCTGCTGCTGTGGATGAAGGATGTCGGCGTCGATCTCGGCACGATCGGGCTCTACGCGCTGGTCGGGCTGCCCTACACCATCAAGTTCCTCTGGGCGCCGATCGTAGACGCCTTCAAGGTGCCGTTGCTCAGCCGCGCGCTCGGCCACCGCCGCGGCTGGCTCGTGTTCTCCCAGCTTCTGCTCATGGTCGCGATCCTGCTGCTCGGCGCGCAGGATCCGCTGAAGGCGCCGCTGATGATCGCGGGCGCCGCCCTGATCGTGGCGGCGGCCTCGGCCAC
>Ga0136633_1003411_pt1 | contig 10478 bp, 9 predicted proteins | sample AntDrymeUQ832206_2_FD_105494 | JGI IMG/M metagenome (GOLD analysis project Ga0136633, IMG submission 105494) | Polar desert sand microbial communities from Dry Valleys, Antarctica - metaG UQ83 (22.06) | ecosystem: Environmental > Terrestrial > Soil > Desert | place: Antarctica: Dry Valley...
ACAGGTTGAGCCAGGCCAGCAAATCAGAAGTCGGGTCGACGAACCGTGCGTGCTGCTCAACAGCAGCCTCGCGGCGATCAAGCGGCCGCTCGCGCGGGTCCTGGATCGACAGCGCGGAGGCGATAACCAGCACCTCGGCCATGCAGCCGAGCCGGTCGGCCTCCACCACCATCCGGGCCATCCGCGGGTCGACCGGCAGCCGCGCCAGCTGCCGACCCACCGGCGTCAACCGCGTCCCGTCGAGGGCCCCGAGCTCCTCCAGCAGCGCCACCCCGTCCCGCACCTGACGCCCGTCGGGTGCCTCGAGGAAGGGAAAATCAGAGATGTCGCCGAGCCGCTGCGCGGCCATCTGCAGCAGCACCGACGCGAGGTTGGTGCGCAAGATCTCCGGCTCGGTGAACTCCGGCCGACTCGCGAAGTCCTCCTCGGAGTAGAGCCGGATGCAGATGCCGTCCGCCACCCGGCCGCACCGACCCGACCGCTGCATCGCCGACGCCTGGCTGATCGGCTCGATCGGCAGCCGCTGCACCTTGGTGCGCTGGCTGTAGCGCGAGATGCGCGCCGTCCCCGGGTCCACCACATACCTGATCCCCGGCACCGTCAGCGAGGTCTCCGCGACGTTGGTGGCCAGCACGATCCGCCGCCCCTTGTGGTCGCTGAAGACCCGGTGCTGCTCGGCCGACGACAGCCGGCCATACAGCGGCACAACCTCATCCGGCAGCCCCGAGAGGGCATCGGCGGTGTCCCGGATCTCGCGCTCCCCCGACAAGAACACCAAGACATCGCCGTACGCCGGAAGCTCGGCGACAGCTCTCACGATCGCCGCTATCTGGTCCTCGTCGTCCGCCGTCGGTCGATAGCGGACCTCAACCGGGAAGGTGCGGCCACTGACCTCGAGCACGGGCGCGCCACCGAAATGGCGACTGAAGCGCTCCGGGTCGATCGTCGCCGAGGTGATGACCACCTTGAGGTCGGGTCGGCGGGGCAGCAGCTGCTTGAGATAGCCCAGCAGGAAGTCGATCGTCAAGGACCGCTCATGTGCTTCGTCGATGACGATCGTGTCGTAGGCAGCGAGTTGCCGGTCGTGCGATAGCTCAGCCAACAGGACGCCGTCGGTCATGACGAGGACCTGCGTCGCCGCCGACTTCTGCCGGTGGAACCGCACCGAATAACCGACCTCGCTGCCGAGCTCGACCTTCAGCTCCTCGGCCACCCGCTCGGCGACCGCGCGGGCAGCGATCCGGCGCGGCTGGGTGTGGGCGATCCGCTCGCGACCCAGTCCGAGCAGGATCTTGGGCAGCTGGGTGGTCTTGCCCGAGCCGGTCTCACCGGCCAGCACCACGACCTGGTTGTCCCGGATGGCCGCGGCGATCTGATCGCGGACCTGGCTGACGGGCAGATGCTCCGGGTAGGTCAGCTCCAGTCTGGCCACGACACCGGGGGCTTGCCCGCGATCTGGTCCCGGAAGGCCGAGAGGTACCACTTGCGGAACTGCACCGCCTCGGGATCGGCTGCCAGCACATCCATGCCCGGGGCCGCTGCGCAGTAAGCGTCGACCTCTTCGAGCAGCGCCAGCAGCGAGGCCACGGCGTCAGCGCCCTCGGTCACCGATGGGTAGACGAGGTCGTCGATCACCTCCACACCGGCGGCGTGGGCGGCCAGGATCGCTGCCTCCGGCTCCTCGTTCACTTGGGGGAACCGCGCGGCGAAGCCAGCCATCAGCGCCAACAACCGCTGCGGCACATCGTCACCCTCGGAGTCGCCGAACGACATCAGCATGAACTCCCGCAACAACGCCTGCAGTTGCTCGTGAGCGCGCATCCACAACGGCACCGGCAGTTGGAGGAGGTGCACGTCATGCAACACGCCAGCCAGCGTAGGGCCGATGAGCAGATTGCGCTGTGTCACACTTCGCCGGACTTGTCCCACAATCAGAAGGAACCCACGTGCGCGTACGCCCGCTGCTCGCCCTGTTCACCCTGATTGCCGGCCTGGTGATCGCCGCCGGGGCCGATCCCGCCCGGGCTGACGGCCCCGGCGTCGGGACGCCGCACATCGTCTCGGTCGGTGACTCCTACATCTCGGGTGAGGCGGGCCGCTGGGCTGGCAACACCAACAACGGCGAGCGGTACCACGACGCGGGTGGGTCAGCCGCCTACTTCGATAACGCCACCCGCACCGCCGAGGCGATCAACCGCTGCCACCGCAGCACCAGCGCCGAGGTGTTCACCGGCGTCGCGGCCGCCAACCTGGCCTGCTCCGGCGCGAAGACCAGCACGTTCACCGACAGCAACGGCTACTTCAAGCCGGGTCTCGACTTCTACAGCGGGACCGCGGGCGTTGGTCAGGCGCGGGCGCTTCAGACGTTCGCCACCACGCACAATGTGAAGGCTGTCGTGGTCTCCATCGGCGGCAACAACTTCGGCTTCGCCGGCATCGTGCAGCAGTGCGTGTCGGACTTCCTGGGCTCACCGACCTGGTGGAAGGACTACTGCCAGGACGACAGCTCGGTGACCGCCAACTTCACCAGCACCAACATCACCAATCAGACCGCTGCCATCAAGAACGGGCTGCTCAACCTGCGCACCGCGATGCGCAACGCGGGCTACGCCGACGGCTCCTGGTCGCTGGTCGTCCAGACCTACCAGTCGCCGCTGCCCGGCGGCTCCGGCATCCGCTACGGCGAGTCCGGCTACACCCGCCAGAACACCGGCGGCTGCGGGTTCTGGAACTCCGACGCCGACTGGGCCAACAACTACGCGTTGCCGACGATCAACACGGCGGTTCGCAACGCCTCGTCGCAGGCGGCCGTCGCCGGCACCAAAACCCTCGAGCTGGCGACCGCCTTCAACGGCCGCCGGCTGTGCGAGAACACGGTCGGCCTGCTCGAGGAAAAGGGCTTCAGCTACTGGTACCAGACCGGTGCCAGCGACCAGACCGAGTGGGTCAACCAGATCCGCACCGTGTCGACCTGCTGCGGCAACTACTACATCCAGGAGAGCTTCCACCCCAACTACTGGGGCCAGCTCGCGCTGCGCAACTGCCTTCGCCAGGCCTGGAACGCGGGCGCCGTCAAGGGCGGCACCTGCACCCGGGGCGCCAACGGCAAGAACAGCTACGGCGAGCCCAACATGGCGCTGAGCTAGGCGTGCCCCGCGCGATCGGCGCCGCCCTGCTCGGGGCTGTCCTGCTCGGAGGGATGGCCGTCGTGACGTGCCTCGCGGTCTACGCCGACCTCGAGCGCCCCGGCGACCACCTCGAGCTGACCGCGGCCGCCGCGACCAGCGCCCTGCTGGCTCCCTACGCGGGTTCCCTTCTGCTCGCCGGCCAGCGCTGGCTGCTCCGCGTCGCAGGCGCAGGACTCGGCTTGGTGGCGGTGGCCCTGTCTCTGCAGCTGGGCGTGCACATCGCCCTGGAAGGTGGCACGGCGGCGTGCCGCTCGGATGACTGCGGGATCGAGTACGGCATCGTCGCCGGGGTCGTCCTCATGCCTGCCGGGCTGGTGACCGCCGTCGTGTTCGCCGCGCTGCACGCGATGACGCGGCCTAGGCCATCGCCGCCGTGAGCACGGTCAGCTCGTCCACCAGGTAGTCCGCCATGACCTCGAGGTCGGGGACCAGCTCGCGATCGGCGATCAGGCCGAAATGCAGCTGGCCCGACAGACTGCACACCGTGATGTTGAGCCCCTGCCCGTCGGCGATCGCTGACAGCGGGTAGTAGCCGAGCAGCCGAGCCCCGGCGTAGTACAGCGCAACGTTGGGGCCCGGCACGTTCGACACGAAAAGGTTGAACGGGTTGACCCGTTCCAGCAGCCGGACCCGGGCCGCGAGCCGGGCGGCCTGTCCGGCAAGAGCCGGCATCGCGAACTGCGTGACGTCCGACAGCAGCGTCGCGGGCAGCGCGCCGTGCTGCTCCTTGGCAGCACGCATCGCCAGGGTGCACGCCTGGAGGCGCTCCAGCGGGTCCTCGAGGTGGGTCGGCAGCGGCGCGATCATCGTCGACACCTTGTTGCCCCCCTCCTCCCCGGGCGTGCGGATCGACACGGGAACAGCGGCGACCAACGGCTGGTCCGGCAGTGCGTCGTGGTCGATCAGCCACCTCCGCAAGGCGCCGGTCGACAGCGCCATCACCACGTCGTTGACGGTGCCGCCGGCCTTGTTCTTGACCGCCTTGATGTCCTCGAGCGGGAGACTGCGGAAGGCCCAGCGCCGGTGCGGCGAGATCGCCTTGTTGAACGGTGTCGCGGGTGCGCGCAGGCCACCGGACTGCAGCACCACGTCGTCGCGACTGAGGAAGCGATCGATCACCGGCAGGCGAGGGCGGCCCGGTGCCGCGGCCAGCGCCGGAATGGACTTGACCAGCGTGTAGCCCACTCGGGCGGCGCGCACGGGCTGGAAGGCCAAGGCCACGGCCGACCGTGCCAGCATCTGCACCGCTCCCGGCTCGCTCTCGGGCTGCCACGGCTCGGGCTCCACCGTCCGCCCCTCGGGGCTGTGGTCGAGGATGGCCGCCAAGATGTCGCCGCCGGAGACGCCATCGATCGCCGCGTGGTGCACCTTGCTGTAGAGCGCGACCCGTCCTTCGGCCAGCCCATGGATTAGGTAGAGCTCCCACAACGGCCGGTTGCGGTCGAGCGGCCGGGCGTGCAACCGGGCCGCCTGCTCGGCCAGCTGCCGGTCGTCACCTGGCGCGGGCAGGGCAATCTCCCGCACGTGGTACTCGATGTTGAAGCCCGGGTCTTCGATCCAGTAGGGCTGGTCGAGCCCCAACGGCACCGTCACGAGACGGCGACGGAACGGCGGCATCAGGTGCAGCCGCTGCGCGATCAGCCCGGTGACCTTCTCCAGCGTGACCGGGTCGGGCGAGGTCGAGGGGTCGAGGATGCAGACGCTGCCGACATGGCCGAAGACAGCGTGCGTCTCCATCGCCAGGAACGACGCGTCCAGCCCCGTCAGCTGTTGCACAGCACCTGCTCCAGTCGCTCCAGCGTCGCCGTCATGTTCTTGCGGGTTTGCTCCGCAGCCAGCTTCACGGCCGGCTTGGAGAGGACGCCCTCCTGGCTGATGTCCCAGCTCTCCCGGACCAGCGTGCCACCCTCGGCCGGCTCCAGCTCGTAGCGCCAGATCCGGCCACCGGTGACCTTCTTCACCAGCGGGTACGGCGGCAGCGTCTGCCACGCAATGCGCTTGTCCTGCTCGTACTCCACGACTGTGCTCACCATGGAGTAGGGCACCCCGAGCCGCATGCTCATGCCGAACGTGGAGCCGAGCTTCAGCGAGCTGGGCACGTCCTTGGCATCGCGCACCGTGCCCGACCCGTCGAAGTCCTGGTGCCGGTGCGGATCGGCCAGCAGCGCGAAGATCTGCTCGGCTGGTGCGGGAATGACTCTTTCGACGCTCACGACATCGCTCATGTCGGTGAGGTTACAAGCGGGTGCGCGCCTCCCACAGGGCCGGGAAGAACCGGCGGGTCAGGGTGGAACGGAGGTAGGCCGCGCCGGAGGAGCCGCCAGTACCAGGCTTGAGGCCGATCTGGCGCTCGACGGCGAGCACGTGCCGGTGTCGCCAGTGACCGACGGCCTCGTCGTAGTCAAGGAGAGTCTCGGCCAGCATGGTCAACAGCGACGGCCCACTCCGGAGTACGTCGGCAACGTCCGTCACCCCTCCACGGGCCAAGGCGTCGGTGAAGACCTCGGCCAACGAGGGCGTGGCCAACCGGGCGCGCAGCCGGGCCACCTCGTCCGCAGCCAGGAACGACGAGTCCAGGTAGCCGCCAAGGTCACGCAGACCTGAGGCGACCTCCAGCTCCCGGAACTGCACCGACTGGAACCCGCTGCCGCCTTCCAGCACGTGCCGGAACTCGAGGTAGCCGGCCGGCGTCATGGTCCCGAGCACGTCCCACTGCGCGATCAGCTGGCGCATGATCGTGACGATCCGCCGGAGCCGCGTCTCCGCCTCGGGATAGGCGTCGGCGGCGATCAGCCTCGTTGCCTCGTCCAGTTCGTGCAGGACCAGCTTGAACCAGAGCTCGTGCGACTGGTGCAGCACCACGAACAGCAGCTCGTCGTGCGCCCGCGGCTGCTGCTGCAGCTCGAGCAGCTCCTCCAGCCGCAGGTAGGAGGAGTAGGTGACCATCAGCCGACCTTAGCCAGCGACCCCGCCTTGCTGAACGAGACGGTGACCGTGCCACGCGTGCCGCAGTAGGTGTAGGCGGTGCCGACACGGGAGTGCGGCTGGCCCAGGATCGCGAGCACCTGGCCGGGGGTCATGCCGGTGCGGAGCCGCTTGCGGTCGGTCGAGGTGACGTCGGCGATGTCGCGCCGGCAGCTGTCGCCGCGGACGCCGTTGGCCCGCTCCCACATCTGCAGGTATGCCTCGGGGCCGTTCTCGAGGTCGCGCTGCACAGCTCCGCGGTCCTTGCCGGCCAGGATCTTCAGGTCCTGGACCCAGTCGACGTACTGCCCGTAGGTGTCGACGCCGTGCACGTTGATGTCCCACACCCTGGTGCCGGTGCGGCCCTTGTCGACGGTGATCCCGCCGAGGCCCTTGAAGGGGTAGGTCACGCCCTTGCCGGCCGCCGGGTTGCGGGGGTCGCCCTGGTGCGACAGGCCATTGATGTCGGAGCCCCAGCCGATGCCGTAGAGGAAGCGCGGGTCGGCCTTGCGGCGCAGCTTCTGCCACTTGCCGAGGTAGCCCGAGGTGCCGCCGGCGTGCGGTGTGACGATGCCGCCCATCTTGAGGATCCGGTAGTAGTTGTCGTCGTCGGCCCAGCTGTGGCTGGACAGCACGCCGGAGTAGCCCCGCTTGGTGAGGATGTCGAGGGCCTGCGTGCGGGCGATGGCACTCATGTGGTCAGGGTCGAAGATCATGCCCCGCTTCATGATCCCGTCGAGGAACGCCTTGCCCAGGTCAGTGAGGCCGATGATGTTGCAGTGCGGACCGGCCGGGTAGGCCGGCGCGACGCCGGACGTCCCTGCCAGCTTGGCAATCGCTCCGAAGATCGCGTCCCGGCCGACCTCGTCGCCGGCGTTGTCCCCGACGTTGTGCTGCGTCTCATCGGCCCGAACCGGGCCGAACGGCGACTTGCAGGTCTCCATCTTCCAGTAGTGGCCGGTCTCGTTGCGGTTGAGGTTGTTGATGAGTACGCCGTTGTTGTACTCGTCGCCCTTCACCCCGGTCAGCGCGTTGTCGTACTTGTTGGTCATCTCCATCTGGCGGACCCCGAGCTGGTAGACCTCGGTCAGCCCGCGCTCGATGTCGGCCTTATCACAGGAGGGCGTGCCGAGGAACTCACGGCAGCCAAGCGGCCGCGAGACCTCGATGCCCAGGACCACGGCCAGCCGGCCGGAGTTCATGACGGCGCGGGCCTGAAGCGGATCGGTCACGATGCGGAACCAGCCTCGCCCGGGTCCGCCGTGCTCGGCGTCGATGTAGCGCTCGAGCTCGCGGATGCGCTTGGCCTCGAGGCGCACGCCATCCATCTCGTCGCAACTGTTCTTCTTCAGCGCGTAGGCCTCGCAGCCCTGCGCGTTGTCGACCAGCAGGTTGGTGAACATCCGCAGGCCACCGCGCCACGCCCGCTCGAGCCACTGGTAGTACATCGCCTCGTGCAGCAGCGAGTCGTTGTCGGGCCAGGACTTGAAGGACGGCCAGCCGACCGTGTCGTGACCTTGGCCCGGCGTGTGCCCGGACAGCGCGACCTCCAGCGCCGCGCCGTATCCGCCGGGACCGTGATCGGCGCAGTCGACCAGGGCGTAGGTGATGCCGTAGGGGTGGAACGGTCGGCCGCAGCGGATCTTCCCGCCGAGGAACTCGAACGCCATCATGTGCACGTGCGCGTCGACATAGCCCCGTGACTGGGAGTACGACGTCGCACCGCCGATCGTCGGCCCGCTGATGCTGGTGGGCGCGGTCGGCCAGGCGGCACACCCGCCGGTCTTGACCAGGCTGAACTGCGCGGCCTTGCCGGTCTGCGCGCCGGTGCCCGCGGTGAGGACGCCGGCGCTGGAGGAGACCAGCGTTGCCGCGGTCCGGGGGCTCAGCGGGCCGGGGTCGGCGATGTCGCCGTCATCGAAGGCCTGCTGGAACACGAAGGCGCGGCCAACGCTCTGCAGCACCCACTCGGCGGAGGCGGACGGGGCGGCGGCGGCCCTGATGCCGTTGCCGCGGATCTGCGCGGCCACCGGGGCGGTGGCGGTCTCGGCGGGTGCCACGACCGCGTCGACGGCGCTCTTGGCCGGCTCGCGCACCGGCTCGAGGTGCTCGTCACCGGTGCCGTCGAGCTGGCCCTTGGCCAGCGCGCCTGCCTCGCGGAGGGGGAACGGGTGGGCGGCGGTCGCGAGGAAGTCCTTCTTGCTGCCGTACAACAGGTACTTGCCGAGGTCCATGGTCTGGAAGCGGAAGGCCTCGCCCAGGGCCCCGGTGGCCGAGAAGCCGGCGCCGGCGCGGCTCACCAGGCGGCCGGTCTGCGCCGACCGGAGCGCGAAGCAGCCTTTGGCCGGTGCGTAGCGGTCCTGCGTGCCGGGCTTCCGCGGGGTGGCCAGCTGGCTCGTGCCGTTCGTGTTGCCGAGGGCCTGCTCGAGCGCCCACGGGGTCGCTCCGTCCCGCGTGGATGCCTCGGTGAAGGAGGTGAACGAGCCGGCCGCGAGGGCGCTCACGAGGACAAGGCCGAAGAGCGGTCTGCGCATTCATGATCTTTCGACGTCCCAGGCGGGTCTCCTGCCCCGGCAGGCTTGTCCACAGCCGCGAAAGTCATCGGTCACGGAGGGGTCTAGGGCGCGATCCTCAGGGCATGAGAGATCTCGCACCGGCGCTGAGCGCCTACCAGGACTACCCGATGGACAACGGCGGCATGGCCGTCTTCCTCGACGCCGGCATCGTCGTGGAGATCGAGGGCGGCGCCGACGACTGGGGTGCAGACCTCACCCAGCACCTCGCGGCGTCACTTGCGCAGGTGGGTTCCGATGCCCAGCTGGCCATCGCCAGGCCAGGGGCCGAGCTCCTTGGCAGCGATCACGCGCTGTGGGCGGACCTGCGGGAAGAGCTGCTCGGATCGCCCGTGCAGCTGCTCCCCCTGCTCGCCCTGCCGGCGGCCTGAGCTGCTGCTGCCAGCTGGTCAGCTCGCGAGGACCGTCACCGCGTGGATAGCCAGGCCCGCCAGGGCCCCCACCGCCGTACCGTTGATCCGGATGAACTGCAGGTCCCGGCCGACCGCGAGCTCGATCCGGCGCGACGCGTCCCGGCCGTCCCACTTAGCGACCTGGCCGCGGATCATCAGGGTCAGCTCGTCGCCGTAGTTCTCCACCGTGTGACCGACGAGCGCCTCCAGCACCTTCTGGACCCGCTGGCGGAACTCCTCGTCGACCAGGGCCCGCTGGCCGAGGGTGGCGACGAGGTTGCCGATCCGCTGCTGGAGCGCGCCCTCGGACAGCGACTCGCGCACCGACACCAGGGCATCGGTGATCATCTCCCTCAGGACGGCCTGAGCCTGCGGGTCCTCGAGCAGCTGGGCCACCACGACGTCGAGCTTTGCGGCGGTGTGAGGGTCGTGCTGCAACTCGTCGGCGAAGGTGCGGAGCAGCCCCTCGAGCCAGCTCCGGAACGGGTGGCCTGGGTCGCGCTCGACCTCCTCGAGGGTCTCGGCGAGCCCATCAAGGACCCCCCGGATCCGCTTGTCGGAGACCAGAAGGGAGGCCAGCCAGCCGCGGTCGTCGACGAAGCCGCGAGCCTGCGGGAGCAGCTGCTCGCGGTTGGCCCGCAGGTAAGCCTTGGAGCGGCCCAGCAGCACGTCGACCAGCGGGCGCTGGGTGCCGCCGGCGATGGCCCGCTCGAGCATCCGGCCGAGCACCGGCGCGTAGGACCGGCGGGCCTGGTCCCGCCGCAGCAGCTCGAGCGCGCCTTCGACGACCAGGTCCTCGTCCATGGCCTCGAGCAGCACACCGGCGTTGAAAGCGAGCTCCTTGGCGAGCCGGTCCGCCACCTCGGGGTCGGCGAGCAGCGTGCCGACGCGGGTGACGACGTCGGCGGCGCGAAGCTGCTCGATCACCAGCTCGCGGGTCAGGAAGTGCCCGGTGACGAACTCGCCGAGCTTCGTCGCCAGCTCGTCCTTCTTGCGCGGCACCAGCGCGGTGTGCGGGATTGGCAGTCCCATCGGCCGCTTGAACAGAGCTGTCACCGCGAACCAGTCAGCCAGGCCACCGACCATTGCCGCCTCCGACCCGGCGCGCAGCCAGTCGAGGTCCTGCCAGACCGCAACGGCATAGAGGCACGCCGCGAGGACCAGGAAGCCGGTGGCGGTGAGCTTCATCCGCCCGAGCCGCGCCGCCGAGACCGCGTCATCGACGAGCAGGGGCATCACCACCTGCTCGACCCTAGGGGACCGCGAAGGGCCCTAGGTACCGCCGCCTCGCGCTGCAAAGCGGCGGAGCCCCAGCCCTGTTCCAAGAGTCAGAACGGTCAGGGCGACGAGGTCACGACCGG
>Ga0136633_1003412_pt1 | contig 10476 bp, 5 predicted proteins | sample AntDrymeUQ832206_2_FD_105494 | JGI IMG/M metagenome (GOLD analysis project Ga0136633, IMG submission 105494) | Polar desert sand microbial communities from Dry Valleys, Antarctica - metaG UQ83 (22.06) | ecosystem: Environmental > Terrestrial > Soil > Desert | place: Antarctica: Dry Valley...
GCGTCGGCGAGCGCGGCGAGGTCGGGGGTGCCGACCATCCCCGCCTCGTCGACGATCAGCACCGAACCAGGCTGCAGGCGGGCTCCCTCGTTGAGCGCCATGCGGAGCTGCGCGATCGTGGTGGCGTCGATCACGGTCTGGTCGCGCAGCTCGCACGCGGCGCGGGCCGAAAGCGCGCAGCCGAGCGCCGGGAGGTCGGCGGACTGCCACGCGGCGCGCGCGGCGTCGAGCGCGAGCGTCTTGCCGGCGCCGGACGGCGCGCGGACGACCTGTACGCCGCCGTCGCCGAGCACGAGCTGCTCGACCATCGCGGTCTGCGCGTGGCTGAGGGAGCGCTCGGCCGCGGCGCGCCGCACCTCCGTCGAGCGTCGCGACCTGCGCTGCCCGGGCGGAGTGCTCGCCGCGGCGCGCCATCGCCTCGAGCACCTCGTGGCGGCGCGTTCAGAACCGCTCGATGAGCTCGCGTGGCACGCCCTCGGGCTCGACTGGGAGCCGGTCACCAACGGCACCGCCGACGTCCGTCCAGCCGCCGCGGGCGAACACCCACCGAAACGCTCAACGAGCGATCCGGGCTAGGCTCGCTCGATGTCCTGGCTGCGGTGGGGGACGCTCAACCTCGCGATCCTCGGCGCGGTGATGGTCGGCTGCCTGCTGCTCCTGGTCCCGGCGGCGCTCTTGGGCTGGGGGAGCCCGGACAGCCGCGAGTACACCTACCTGTTCCTCTGGATCTACCTGCCGTTCACGGGCCCGGCCTACCTCGTGCTGCTGGCCTTGCTCGGCCGGCGCTCGCCGCGGCCGAGGGTCTGGGCGATCGCGCTGACGCCCGTTCTCTGGATCGTCCTGCCGTTCCTCGCGATCGGCTTGAACGAGCCCGGGATCGCCGCGACCTGGGTGGCCTACCTCGTGTACGGGGCGCTAGTCCGCCTCCCCTCGCGGTCCAGTCCCGCGGCGCAGCCCGCACTCTCGTGACGTCGCGACGCGACCCTTATCCCCCGAGCAGGCCCATGCTGGCTCGACTGACGCGCGTTGACACCACTTCACTTCGAGGTCGCCGCGCTCGCGCCGCGACCCACCCACCGATGAGTGCCGGTCCCCAGGAGGTTCGACCGGCGCCCGCCCGAGCGGGACATCACCCGGTTCAATGAGCGCATCCGCGTTCCCGAGGTCCGGCTGATCGACGAGACCGGCAACCAGATCGGCGTCATGCGCACGACGAGGCCGTCCGCTACGCGCAGGACAAAATCCTCGATCTCGTCGAGGTCGCCCGGAGGCCAAACCGCCCGTCCTGGATCGCGAACTTGCAGCCGAGCGCGCGACGCATCCGCAGGTAGTCCTCGGCCCTGTCACGCAGCTCATAAGTGAGTTCTCCGATCTGCCGGCGGACGTTGATGAGCTCGTCCGACGCAACCTGGCGCTCATCGAAGCCCTTGGGAACGTGTTGGAGCTCCTAGTCGTCTCGCGCCACGGCCTGTTCCGCGGCGTCGCTGCGGAGCGACGACCGGTCGAGTTCCTAGCGCCTGCGACTGACGTAACCGGGGCCCAGCCAGTGCGAGGCCTGCCCGCGCGACAACGACCGGATCCGCATCGCCTTCCCGGCGATCTCGTCTCGCGAGGCCGTCCGCGCGTCCGTCGTCACCGTGGTGCGCCCCGACGGCACGTAGCTCGCCTACGAAGCGAGCCGGAACCTCCAGAGCAACAGCAATGGGTTCTCACCGTTCTATCTCAACCTCGACGCCCGCGCACGTTCTTCTACCAGGCCCCGAGCAACGCGCTCGACGCCAGCGCGGTGCAGCTCGAGGAGCGCAACCTCGTCGACCGGAGGGTGGCCGGGGGCGACGCCCCGCCCGGGCGCCCGGCCGACAGCCCCGCGATCGCGATCGTGCCGAGCTGCGCCGACCAGGGCGGCCGCTGCGTCGACGGCGCCGGGACGGCGGCCTCGGGTGGCGCACGCGGATCGGCGCTGTGCGCTCCAACGACGTGCTGAGCACGTCGGGCCCACCGCGCCCGCCACGGCCGAACTCCGCCTCGATCGCCCGTCGCGAGCTGCCGCCGGCGCCGTCGATCGGCCGGGCGATCGCCGGGCTGTACGGGCTGCGCCTCGCATCCGGGCGCGGCGGCGCCCCCGGCGCGGCCAACTGGGCGCCGGACTTCACCGAGGGTGAGTGTCCGCTGACTCATGGGTTCATGCCGCCTTGGGTGATCGAGGGTGTGGAGAACGCACAACGGCTCAGATCGACGCGGGAGCGACCGCAGAAACGGGCCGCGCGTAGATCCCTGGGTCCTGGTGGGAACCACCGGCGTTCATCGAGGTGAGCATCGCGAGAACATGTGCGTCGCACACGCTGACGCGGTGTATCTCCCGCGCTGCCGGCGCGCTCTCATCCTCGACACGTCCGGGAAACCCCGCGCCGGCCGGCGGACGTGGAAGGATCGGCACGCCCAGCACACCTACCGAGGTGGAGGACGCGATGGACGCGGACAGTTCCGGCTCACCCGTCGCCGCCGCGTCGCGGCCGGCCGCGCTGACCCGTCAGGAGCGGCGCCTGCGCCGCTGGATGAAGGTCTGGTCGGCCAGCTTCGCGCTCGAGGTCGTCCTGTACCTGTGGTGGGCCTTCGGCGGACCGGACGATTCCCGCGCCTTCGCGGTGAACTCCGTCGCGAAGGACCTGACGTTCCTCGTCCTCGGCGCGCTCGTGATCGCCGACGTGCGGCGCTTCGGCCGGCTGATGACGGTCGTGGTGCTCGGGCACCTGGCCATCGCGGTGAGCATCGCGGCGCTCCTGATCGCCGGCACGACCGCGGTCAACTTCCCCGGCGTGCCGGGCCCGCTGCTCGGCTTCGAGGCGCCCGGCCTCCCGGACGGCTGGCGGCTGCCGGTGTGGCTCGTCGCCGCACTGCTCGCCACGGCGCACATGGGCTGGCTGCACGTCACCGCGCGGCGCGCGCGCTACGGACTGGAGTACCTGTGGCCGACGCAGTTCGACACCCTCGTCGCGCTGGCCGACACGGTGATCACCGACCCGCTCGTGCCCGCGACCAAGACGGCCACCGACGTGGATCGCTACTGGGCGCACTTCAACGGCCGCGGGAAGAGCCGCGTGAAGCTCGCGCTCATCGTCGTCTACGCCTGGCCGCTGCTGGGCGTGAAGGCGCCGTTCCCGCTCATGGGCGCCGAGGGCAGGCGGCGCTTCATCGAGCGTCGCTTCATCAGCACGGGGCGGGTGCTGCTTCCGGGTGTGATTCGCGCGGCGATCCGCTTCGCCATCCAGATGGTGTACATGGGGTACTACAGCGACGAGGCGACGCACGCGGCCACCGGCTACGTGCCGTTCAGCCGGCGTGGCAAGCCGCACGCGAAGGTGCACAGCCGCCTGGAGACGGAGGACCCCGGCCGGGTCTCCGCGCGCGAGCTGGAGGCTGACGTGGTGATCGTCGGAAGCGGCGCCGGCGGCGGGGTGCTCGCCGATCGCCTGGTCGAGCAGGGCCACGACGTGCTGATGCTCGAACGCGGCGACTTCGTCGACCCCGCGACGTTCACCGAGAACGAGACGGAGATGTACTCGCGGCTGTACTCCGACGGCGCGATCCAGCTCTCGCGCGACTTCAGCTTTCAGATCCTCCAGGGACGCTGCGTGGGCGGCGGCACCGTCGTCAACAACGCGGTCTGCTTCGACCTTCCGGCGGAGGTCCTCGTGCGGTGGAACCGCGACGGCGCCGGGCTGCCGCCGACGCTGGACGCGTCGTTCGCGTTCGTGCGGCAGCTGATGCACGTCGAGCGCCAGGACCTCGCGCCGCGCAGCGACGGCGTCGACCGGGTCGTCACCGCGATCGGGGCGCTCGACCTCGATCAGGCCGGCTACCGGCACGGCCCCGTGGACGCGAACATCGAGGGCTGCCTGGGCTGCGGCTACTGCAACATCGGCTGCGCGTACGGCAAGAAGCAGTCGATGATCGACCTCGTGCTTCCCGCAGCGCAGCGCAAGGCCGGCGACCGGCGCACGAAGGACCCGTCGCACGAGGGCCGCCTGCGCGTCGTGCCGACCTGCGAGGTGACGCGCATCGAGCGCGAGCGCGGCAGCCGCCCGCAGCGCGTCGGCGGCGTCGAGTGCCGCGTCGGCGCCCAGAGGCGCGAGCTACGCGTGAAGGCGCGCACGGTCGTCGTCGCGGCCGGCGCGATCCACTCCAGCCGGCTGCTGCAGCAGAGCCGCATCGGTGGGTCGCGGGTCGGCCGCGACCTGTGCGCGAACATCGCCACGGTCATGACCGCGGAGTTCGACGATCGGCTCCGCGCCTACGACGGCCTGCAGCTGGCCAGCTACGTCGCCCCTCCCCAGGAGCGCGGCTACGTCCTCGAGACGTGGTTCAACCCGCCTGTGATCACCGCCCTCTCGATGCCGGGCTGGCTCGAGGATCACCAGCAGAACATGCGCCGGTACGACCACATGATGTGCATGGGCGTCCTGCTCGGAACCGACCCGCAGCCAGGCAACCGCGTCAAGCGATCGCGGCTCACCGGCGCGGAGTTCAGCTTCGCGCCCTCCGCGGCGGAGATGGCCCGGCTCGCGGGTGCGCTCAAGGAGGCCGGCGAGACCTTGCTCGCCGCCGGGGCCAGGCGCGTCATGCCGTCGACGTTCGACTACCGCGAGTACCACATCGCCGAGGAGCTCGTCGATCTCCGGGAGATCCTCTCGCGCAGGGGCAACGCCTCATTGCAGTCGTCGCACCCGCAGGGCGGGAACGCGATCAGCGAGGATCCGGCGAAGGGCGTCGTCGACCCGACCTTCAGGGTGCACGGCTACGACAACCTCTACGTCGCCGACGCGAGCGTCTTTCCCACCTCGGTGACGGTGAACCCGCAGCTGACGGTCATGGCCCTCGCCCACCACGCCGCCACGCACGGCGACGGGCTCGGGGGACTTGCGGGGTAAGGCGTCAGTCCTGCGCCTGGAGCATGAGCGGCCGCACCCTCCCGGCGAGACTGGTCAAGCCCAGCTCGTCGACCGTCGCCAGCGCCTGGGCGAGCAGCCCGCGCGCCTGCTGGCGATCGCCCGGGCGCCCGCGCACGAGCAGCATCTGCGCGTAGTCGTGCTGCGTGTAGGCGACCCACAGCGGCGAGCCGATGGCGGCGTTCTTCGCGAGCGCCGCCTCGAACTGCGCGGCGGCCTCGTCGTGCCGTGACAGCACCGTCGCGAGCAGGCCGAGCGGGCGCGCCAGCGAGCCCTGGCAGATGAACGACAGCAGCACCGCGCAGCGATCCGCGAACGGCGCTAACTGGTCGTAGAGCGAACGGGCACTCGCGACGTCGTCGAGCAGCCAGACGACTTCGCACAGGGTGGCGACGCTTCCGAGCCACAGTCCGTCGCGCGGCAGCTCCGCGAAGTCCTCCCGCGCGAGCCCGTCGAGCACGACGCCCGCCTCCTGCGTCCGGCCGAGCGCCGCGTAGGCGTAGGCGAGCGCGCAGCGCCAGGCGGCGATCTCCGGATACATCTCCGAGAACACCTCGATCGCCGGCACGAGCTCGTCGAGCCGCGCCTGCTCGCGGCGGACGAAGAGCATCTGCGCGCCGAACGTGTGCGCGATCGGCTGGTCCTGGCCCTCGAAGCCGTGCGTCAGGGCGTCACGCGCGAACGCCTCGCACGCCTCGATCTGCCCCCGCAGATGCGCGTGCCGCGCCCGCACGACGGCCAGCAGCCACCCCAGGGATTGATGCTTGGAGAGCGGGTCGACGCGCCGCTCCCAACCGGCGAGCTCGCGGTCCGCAGCCTCGATCTCACCGCGCTCGAGGAGATGGTCGACGAGCCACTGCTGGGCGTACGTGCACAGCCGGATCTCGCCGAGCGCGCCGGCGAGCCGGGCCAGCTCGCGAGTCAGCGCGAGGCACTCGTCGAGGCTGTCGGGTCCGCGGATCGACCAGTGCGTCGTGGCCAGCACCTCGGCGAGCGCCGCCGGGTCGTCGATGCGGCGCGCCATCGCCAGAGCGTCGCGCGCGAGCTGCGGCCTGCGGTGCTCGGCTCCCCCGTAGGCGAGCGCCGCCGCGAGCCGGGCCATGAGCTGCGCGCGCAGGGCGCTGTCCGCGTTGCCGAAGCGGTCCAGTGCGCGCACCAGGAGGCCGACGGACGGAACGGTCGTCGCGGCGCTGATGCTGAAGAACAGCGGACCGCAGTAGCCCAGCGCTGCGCGCGCGAGCTGTTCCTCGTCGCCGAGCGCGTCGGCGAGGTCGGCCGCCTCTAGGCAGGCCTCGCGCGCCCGTTCGATCTCGCCGGCGGTCGAGCGCGCCTCACCGAGGGCGAGCAGCAGCTCGCAACGCCGTCGATCCTCCGGATGACCGGCCAATGCGAGCGCTGCGAGGCCGCGCTCGCAGTGCGAGGCGGCGTCCTCGTAGCCCAACCGCGCGATCGCGCTGGCGGCGGCGGCGAGCGCGTAGTCGGCTGCCTTGCCGGCCTGGCCGACGGTCGCCGCCTCGGCGAAGTGGTGCGCGAGCACCTCCACGGACGTCGGCACCGCGCCGTCGGCCTCGAGCGCTTCCCCCAGCCGGCCGTGCAGGTGTATCCGCCGCGCGGAGCTGAGCTCGCGGTAGATCGTCTGGCGCACGAGGGCGTGGCCGAACGCGAGCTCGCCGTGCCCCGCCTCTGCGAGCAGCCCCGCGGCGGCGGCCTCGTCGAGCGCGTCGAGCAGGCCGGGCGGCCCGTCCATGACGGTCTCCAGCAGCAGCGGGGAGAATGTCGACCCGGCGACCGACGCGACGCGCAACGCGCGCTGCGCCTCCTGCGACAGCCGCGCGACGCGGCCGCGGATCACGTAGCGCAGGCGCTCCGGCACGTCGATCTCCATGCGCTCCGGGCTCGCGCGCTCGGCGATCTGCGCGATCCCGCCGGACTCGACGAGGTGCGCCAGCAGCTCGCGGACGAAGAACGGGTTGCCGGCCGTCTCGCCGCGCAGATGCTGCGCGAGCTCGGCCGCCCGCGCGTGCAGGCCGTTGCCGCCGGTCGCCTGCAGCAGCGTGGCGATCGCCTGCTCGTCGATGCCGCCGATGCTCAGGAGCTGCACGCTCGCGTCGCGGTGCAGGTCGGCCAGCAGGTGGGCGAAGTGGCCGTCCGCGTCGAGCTCGGTGTCGCGGTAGGTGCCGAGCAGCAGGACTGCGAGCGGGCGCTCGGAGCGGATCAGGTGGCGCAGCAGCAGCAGCGTCGGATGCGCCGCCCAGTGCAGGTCATCGACGAGGAGCAGCACGGGCTGCTCGCGCGACGCGGCCTCGATCAGCGCGGCGACGGCCTCGAAGAGCGCGAAGCGCTCAGACTCAGGGTCGGCGTGGATCGGTGTGCCCAGCGTCGTCAGCTCGGGCAGCAGTCGGGCCAGCTCGGCCGTCTGCGCGCCGAGCTCGGCGCGCAGACCGTCGGGACCGAGCGCCCGGGCGTACGGGCGCAGCGCCTCGACGAACGGCTGGTAGGGGACCGCGAGCCCCTCGTCGCAGCGCCCGTAGAGCACGAGCCCGCCCTGCTCGTGGACGGCCTGGGCGAGCTCGCTCGCCAAGCGGGTCTTGCCGATCCCGGCCTCGCCGCCCAGGATGACCGCCGCGCGCGCGCCGCCGCCGACCTCCGCCCAGCGCTCGCGCAGGCTCGCGAGCTCAGGCTCGCGCCCGACCAGCGGACCCGCGGGGGCCTGCAGCGAGCGGGGGAGCGGAAGGGCCGCGGGCTCGCGGGTCCGCTCGGTGGCGCCCTCGGGCGCGACGACGGTCGGCCGCAGCTCGAAGACGTGCTCCGGCCAGGACAGGCCCGGGAGCTCGTGCCGGCCGACGTCGACGAGCGACAGCTCCCCCGGCAGGCGATCACGGACGAGCTCGGCGGTCGTGTGCGAGAGGACAGTGACGCCGCCGGAGGCCAGCGAACGCAGCCGGGCTGCGCGGTTGAGCACCGGTCCGAGGTAGTCGCTGTCGCGCCGTTGCGCCTCGCCGCTGTGCAGCCCGATCCGCAGCCGCAAGTCCAGGCCGGCTGTCTCGGCCATGGCGCGCTGCAGCGCCGCGGCACTCGCGACGGCATCCGACGCGCGCTGGAAGACCGACAGCGTGGCATCGCCCTCGCCCTTCTCCCTGAGCACCCGCCCGTCGTAGCGCTCGACGAGGCGCGCGATCAGCGAGTCGTGGAACTCGAGCGCTGCCGCCATCGCGTCGGCGTCGGCCTCCCACAGCCGGTCCGAGCCCTCGATGTCGGTCATCAGGAACGTGACGACCCCGGTCGGCAGCGCGGCGGCCTGCGGCTGCGCCGCCTCCCGTTCCCCGACCGAGGCCGCCGAACCAGGCGCGTCGGAGACGCGGCTCAGCGTCGGGGACTGCGCGAGGATCTCGGCCTGCAGCAGCTGCAGCGCCGGCCCCGGCTCGAGGCCCATCTCGCTTGACAGGTACGTGCGCGTGCGGGCGTAGACGTCGAGCGCCTCGGTCTGGCGCGCGCAGCGATAGAGCGCCAGCATGAGCTGCGCGGCGAAGTCCTCGCGCACCGGGTGGGCCGCGAGCAGCGCCTCGAGCTCGCCGATCAGCGCACCGCGCTCGCCGAGGATGAGATCCGCGTCGATCCGCGCCTTGAGCGCGGCGAGGTGAAGCTCCTCCAGGCGCCGCGTCTCCGCCTGGGCGAACGCCTCGTAGGCGACCTCGGCCAGCGCGGGCCCGCGCCAGATCTCGAGCGCGTCGCCGAGGACGATCCGCGCGCGCTCCGCCTCGCCGTCCTCGAGCGCGTGCCGCCCCTCCGCCATCTGGTTCTGGAAGAGCTCGACATCGAGCTCGCCCGGGGCGACGACGAGCAGATAGCCGCCGGCGGTCGTGCGCAGCGCGGAATCGGCCTGCATGCCGTCGGGGTCAAGCGTCCGCCGCAGCCGCGCCACCGCCACCTGCAGGCGCTTGACCGCCCCCTCGGGGCCCCGCTCGCCCCACAGCGCGTCGATCAGCTGATCGCGGGAGAGCGCGCGGTTGGCGTTGATCAGCAGCAGCGCCAGGAGCGCCACCTGGCGCGGACCGCCGACCCCCACCCGCCGCTCGCCGTCGCGCAGCTCGACCGGCCCGAGGATCGCGTACCTGACCATTGCTGCCGCCCACCCTGACTCAATCCCCGGCGCAGCGCCAGCAAGTCGCGGTTGCCCGGCGGTTGCCACAGGTGGCCGCGGCGTTGCCGGCGGGCGGGAGCTTTACATCCATGGCCCTCAGCACACCCCAGGCGAAGACGACGATCCGCCTCCTTCCCACCCGCCCGGGCGCACGCGCGCCGGCCACCCACGACGCTCCGGACGCGCAGCTCGAAGCGCTCGTCCGCGCCGCGCGCGACGGCGACGGCGACGCCTGGCGGCGGCTCGTCGAGCGCTTCGATCGCGGGCTGCGCCGGGCCATCGGCGCCTACCGGCTGTCGCCGGCCGACGTCGACGACGCCCTGCAGGCGACGTGGCTGCACCTCTTCACGCACGTGGGCCAGATTCGCGAGCCGGCCGCCATCGGCGGATGGCTGGCGACGACGGCCCGGCGCGAGTGCCTGCGCATCCTCCAGACGCCCGTCCGCGAGCAGCTCTCTGCCGATCCCGGCCTCAGCGACCCGAGCCGGCAGGACGGGCCGGAGATCGAGCTGCTGGCGGCCGAGCGCCGCGCGGCCCTCGGCCGGGCGCTCGCCACCCTGCCCGAGCGCCACCGCCGCGTCATGGCGCTGCTCGTATGCGACGCGGCGCCCGACTACCGGCAGATCGCGCACAAGCTAGACATGCCGATCGGCAGCATCGGGCCGATCCGAACCCGGAGCCTCGCGCGCATGAACCGCCATCCCGAGCTGCGCGGCTTGCAGGCGTCCTTCTGTTGACGCAACCCAATCGTTCCCGACACAACCACAAGGAGTACAGACCAATGAAGCTGATCATCGCGTACCTTCCCACCGAGGCGTTCGAGCAGGCGCGCACCGCACTGCTCGACGTCGGCGTCACGAGGACGACGATCTCGGAGGTACGCAGCTCGGGCCCTACGTCATCGTCCAAGCTGCACTACCGCGGAGCGGCTCTGGACACCCACCTGCGCTCGGAGCTGAGGCTGGAGTGCCTCGCCGACGCCGAGCAGTCGCCGGCGGTCGTCGACGTCCTGCGCGGGCACGCGAGCCAGGCCGGCTTGGCCGGGCGAGTCGCCGTGCTCGACCTCGAGGAGCTCCACGTGTGCTGGTCGGATGACGCGATCACGCCCGCCGACCCGCGTTTCGCCATGGCGGCCTACTGAGCGTCCCACGCGCCGCGATCCGTCGGGCCGGAGTTGGAACCGGTTTCAAAAGGGTGCGGCTCTCGTGGAGGGAGTTCAGCACGGCTTGTTTTTGGGGTTTTCGAGGTCGGACGGTGCGGTTCAGCGTACGCGCGGGGCTGGCGGTCTGGTTTGCTCCTCGATGCAGCAGCTTTGTGGTCTTGAGAGCTGGTCGAGAGACGCGCACGGGTAGCGACGTAGGTTGGCGGGTGTTCTAGTCCCTGCTGACC
>Ga0136633_1003413_pt1 | contig 10472 bp, 9 predicted proteins | sample AntDrymeUQ832206_2_FD_105494 | JGI IMG/M metagenome (GOLD analysis project Ga0136633, IMG submission 105494) | Polar desert sand microbial communities from Dry Valleys, Antarctica - metaG UQ83 (22.06) | ecosystem: Environmental > Terrestrial > Soil > Desert | place: Antarctica: Dry Valley...
CTCGTGGCGGCTGGTATCGAGCTTCTCCGGAGTCGCTTTCATTGCTGCACCAGCGTACCATAGGTGTTACGCATAGCCAACGGGTATCCGTAACACCTACGTTACGACTTCAGGACTTCCGCAAGGAACAAGCGGCGCTTTCGTCACCTCAGCCGACGCGGAACCTCGACGGAGTAGCCGTCGTTCAGCTCGGTCCGGCGGCCGGCGGGATCGGTCACGACCGCGTGCACAACGAGAGCAGCTCCGCCGAGTCCCTCGCGCGACTCTCGGATCGCGGCACGGTAAGCCTTGCGAGTCAGCCGCGGTGCCAGCCGACGGCTCCGTCCAGGAGCAATCCGGAAACGGAGCGGTGCAGAGGCATTGCCCGTGGGGCCGTCCGCGAACTGCAGGCGCACGGTGCCCCGGCAGCCTGCCGGTGCGGCGGCGATGCATCGCAGCGTCAGTGGAACGCGCCGACTGCGATCGAGGACGGGCGATGGACCGAGGTCATCGAGAAACATCTCGCTGCGCGGGCACGGCCCGGGCCCGGGAGCCGCCGCCGACCTTGCGGACACGTCGGCTACGAGCAGGCAGCCGTTCCCGCTCCAGAGCACGCGGGAGCCATCAACGGCGAAGCCCGCGATGCGAGCCGTCGGCACGCCGAATCCACGGACCCGGCCGCCGGGCTCTACGACAGCCAGCCGCTCGTCGCCCTCCCGCTCGGCCTGGCGAACGAACACGATCCGGTCGCCGACGTAGACCGGCGCGATGCCAGTCCGCGTCAGTCGTCGCGGCGTGGATCCATCGCGCAACTCGATCAGACCGCCGCCGTCCTCGTTGAGCACCACCCGCCCGTCCGGCCGTAGATCCATGTCCTCGATCCCTTCCCGGATCACGGCGGTTGAGCGCTGCTGGCCTGTTCTCCAGTTGCGAACCACGAGTCTCCGCGGTTCGTCGTCGCTGGGCTGGCCCTTGACGGGGACCGCGTAGGCGACCAGATCGCCAGCAAAGACCGTGGTGATCACTTCCGGCGGAAGCTCGACCTCGCGCGGCTCGGCGTTGGGCTCGCGAACGATGATCCGCACCTGCTGAAGGTCACCACGGATCTCGGTGGTGAAGAGCGTCGCTCCGTCGACCTGATGCCATGACGGAAAGAACTCGTCGGCCTGGAGGTCGCGCAGCGGCGTCAACGCCTCCCAGGGTCCCGTCGCCGGCCCGGCGAACGACTGCGCGGCTCGGAGCGTGCTTCCGTCGTCCTCCGTCGTCACGACCAGACCTGCCCGTTCCGACGAGGCGTCGAGGCGTGACGACGGCACAGCGCCTTCGGGGGCCTCGAACCTGAACACGACCGATCCGGCGGCGGAGCCCCCAAGCGGCAAGGCCCGAATCGTGAGCTCTCGACCACGGACGGTCGGCACAAGAGCTGATTCCCCGGCCAATGCGAAGCTCGCGGTGTCATCGATCCGCGCGAGGGCGCGCGGCTGTTCTATCGGAGCGACCTGCGACGCGGGCCCGGCTACCGAGTCGGTATCGGTTCCACACCCGCCCGCGACGGCAGCAAAGACGAGTGCTGACACGACTCGGTGCATGTCGCAAACCGTACCCACGCGCCGTGCAGAACCTGCTTCTCGTTAGTCGGGGAGACAGGATTTGAACCTGCGACCGCCCGGCCCCCAGCCGGGTGCGCTACCAGACTGCGCCACTCCCCGTGGAGTGTTCTTCAGGAGCGGGCGACGGGAATCGAACCCGCCCTAAGAGCTTGGAAGGCTCCTGTGCAACCACAACACTTCGCCCGCGAACCCGACGGGATGATACTCAGCCGCCGCCGCGTGCCTCCGTCGGCACCTCGCCGTCCATCAACAGCGCGGCCGGAGGCCATGGCCCGAACCAGTTGTCGCGGGCGCCGTCGAGGGTGAGGACCGCGCCGCTGAGCGCGCTGCCGAGTGGGGTCGCACAGAGCGCCACGAGCCACGCGTGCTCCTCCGGCCTCCCGAGACGGCCGAGCGGGACGGAGCGGGCGGCCTGGGCCTGCACGCTCTCGGGGTACTTCGCCAGCGCGTCGGTGAGGAAGTGCCCCGCGGCGAGCGCGATGACGTTCACGGGCGCCCACTCCCGCGCGAGCGCGCGCGTGAGGCCCTCGATCGCGGCGCGCGCAGCGCTCGAGTGCGTCATCCCCGCGAGCCCGTGGTGGGGTGAGAGGGTGACGTTGAGGACGGTGCCCGCGGCGGCGGGGCGGAAGGCGAGCTCATAGGCGGCCCGAGCCATGCGCTCCGTTCCCTCGAGATTGAGACGGTGAACGGCGCGCCAGCCCTTTATGGGGGTCGCTTCAGCGGGTACGAAGTACTGCCCGCCCGCGTTGTTGACGAGTACGTCGAGTCGCCCGTGACGGTCGAGTGCGGCGTGGACGATCGCCTCGGCTCCCTCGTCCGTCCTGATGTCGGCCGCGACCGCGGTCGCCCGCGAGCCGAGCTCGGCCACGGCGGCGTCGAGCACCTTGAGCCGACGGCCGGCGATGACGACCCGCGCTCCGCAGCGAACGAGCTCGGCGGCGGCGGCCAGACCCAGCCCGGTGCCCCCGCCGGTGACCACCGCGACCTGCCCGTCGAGCACGTCGTCGGCGAAGATGGCGGAGGGCTCCGACACTCGGTTCCGGACGTTAGTGGCCCGTCACCGCTTCGGGCCGATGAACTCGTCCATCCGCGCGACCGCGCCGCGGCGGGCCACGGAGATGTGCCACCGGCCCCACGGCCGCCAGGGGATGCCGAGGGCATCGCAGGCGTCGGTGAAGAGGACGCGGATGTCGTCCGAGCGGTTGGAGAACTGATAGCGGGGATAGGCGTAGTCGCGGCCCTTGACCGTCACCCGGTTCATTCCCCGCCAGCCGTCGGTGTGGATGAGCCCGCGCAGGAAGGCCTCCGGCGCCTGGTCGACGAGAGCCTGCTGCCACGGCTCGAGCACGATCGGGCGGTGGTGCTTGCGGCCAGGGCCGTGCTGGGGCAGGAGGCAGGGCCAGCTCTTCCAGGAGGAGAAGACGTTCACGAAGTTTCCGCCCGCGGGATCGGCCGCGACCGAGGCGGGCCGATCACGGACGGCTCCAACAGCAGCAGCAATCTCGTCGATGATCCCCGGATAGGCAGTATCGAGCGTGATGCGCAGGGTGAACGACGTCTTCGCGCGACCCGTGGCGAAGATGCAGCCATCACCGAGGTAGCTGGCCAGCACGTAGGCGTACGTCGGCGGATCCAACTGGTCGAACGCGTCCGTTGTCCGCCACTTCGGCATACCCCAAACATACGTTCGTATGCGGACGGAAAACCGGGGTGGCGGCTACACTTCTCGCGCTTCTGGGGGAGTGAGTTAACGGCTATTCGCTCGGTCTCCAAAACCGAGAATCCGGGTTCGAATCCCGGCTCCCCCGCTTCTCCTACACGTCGCGCGGGCGTGGCGAAATTGGTAGACGCGCCGGCTTTAGGTGCCGGTGGGCGAGAGCCCGTGGGGGTTCAAGTCCCTCCGCCCGCATCCGAGTCAGCACCCCCCACTGCGGCACGTCGCCGGAGAAGTTCGTAATCTTGAGCTCATGCCGCTGAAGCGAGGGGAAGCGCAAGAGGGGTTCGTGATCGAGCGCCCGAACCGCCAGAAGGCGTCGTCGAAGGCGACCAAGGCGATCACCGTCCTGCTGCTGCTCGTCTCGGCGGGCCTCGTGACGGTCATCACCGTCGGCGGCTGGGAGGCGCTGGAGGGGGCGAAGGCGCTGCAGATCGCCTACATAGCTCTCTACCTGGTGGTGGCCTTCTTCATCGCGCGCTGGAGTCGCGGCCTGCTGCCCGTGGCGTCGGCGCTGGCGATCATCCTGCTGATCTTCGCCGGCGTGTCCGGGCCGATGTGGTTCGACCGGGACAAGATCGGCTTCAACGACCCCGCCCTCGACGAGAACATCCTCGGGTTGCTGACCTTCATCCTCGTCCCCGTCCAGCTGCTCGTCGTCGCCTTCGCGATGCGTGGCTTCCAGCAGAACTGGAACGTCGAGGTCGAGAAGCCCGCGCACGGGCACGACGGCGCACCGCAGGGCTCGGGCGCCGCGCAGCCCGCGTAGCATCGGTCGCGCACCCGGCCCGGGTGGCGGAACGGTAGACGCGGCGGACTCAAAATCCGTTGCCCTTCGGGGCGTGTGGGTTCGATTCCCACCCCGGGTATCAGCGGTCTCCGAACCCGCTGCACGAACGCTTGCGGCGTGCATCGGCCGCAGGAGCGCGGATCGTCGTCCCGAAACCCGACGGCGAGCCATGTTCGCCGACCTTCTCGTCCTCGCGCCCGTGGGCCTCGCCCTCGGCCTCATCGTGTTCGGCCACTACGGCGACCGCCGCCCCGAGGCGACGCCCCGCCGCGTCGCCGCCACCGCCGTGTCCGCGCTCCTGCTCGGCCCGGTGGCCGTCCAGGTGCTCGGGCTGTTCGTCTGGCTTCTCGGCGTCGCAGCGGTCGTCGCCGCCGTCGGCATGGTCGCCGCGCTGCGCCCGCCGCAGCCACGCCGCCACGCCTGACGTCGGCACTCAGCCCGTCGCGACGATGTCCAGCAGCGCGTCGGCGATCGCCGGCGGCGCGACGAGCACGCCGTCTGCGGCCGGGGGGTCGGGCGCAAACCGCCGGACGACGAGGCCGGCGCGCTCGCAGATCAACAGCCCGGCAGCCTCGTCCCAGCGCTGGGCCCCGCGCTCGTAGTAAGCGTCGACGCGACCGGCGGCGGCCCACGCCATGTCGAGCGCCGCCGAGCCCCCTCGGCGAATGTCGCGCACCTGCGGCAGCAGGCGGGCGACCACAGCGGCCTGCCGCTCCCGGACGGCCGCCTCGTAGCCGAACCCGGTGGCCACGAGCGCCGTCGCCAGATCATCGCGGGCCGAGGCCTGGATCGGCTCCCCGTCGAGCGTCGCCGGGCCGTCGGCGGCGGCCGCCCAGCACTCGTCGCGCATCGGGTCGTAGACCACCCCCGCGAGGGTGCCCTCCTCATCCTCCACGGCGACCGAGACGCACCACTGCGGATTGCCGAAGAGAAAGTTGACCGTGCCGTCGAGCGGATCGACCACCCAGGTGCGGCCGCTCGAGCCCTCCGCCGCGCCGCCCTCCTCCCCGAGCACGCCGTCCTCGGGCCGCGCGTCTGCCAGCCTTTCCCGGATCAGCTTCTCAGCCGCCAGGTCGGCGTCCGAGACGAGGTCGGTGGGGCTGCTCTTGCTCGTCACCCCGCGCTGCTCGGCCGCAAGGAAGCGCTCGCGCAGCAGCGCACCCGTCTCCCGAGCGATTGCCTCGGCGAGCGCGAGATCGTTCACAGCGCGAGCGGCGGGCGCTGGGCCGGCCAGTCCAATGCGCCCTCGAGCTGCGTCGCGAGCGACAGCAGGACGGGTTCACCGTCTGGCGCGGCAACGAGCTGCACGCCGGTGGGAAATCCGTCCGTCGTCAGCCCGGCGGGCACCGCCATCGCGGGCTGGCCCGTGTGGTTGAAGGCGCCCGGGTACGGCGTGAAGCGCGCGGCGGCATTGAAGGTCCACTGCGCGCCCTTGCCCTCGTACTCGAGGATCTGCGGCGGCCGGCGGGTGAACATGGGCGTCAGGACGACGTCGAAGCCGCTGCGGAAGATCGCGTTGAGGCGCTCGGCCTCCGCTGACTCGGCATCGAGCGCCTTCTGCACGAGCGACATCGGGATGGCGCCACCCATGCGTGAGAAGCCACGGGTGAGACGCGTCAGCCGGTCCGGGTGGGGCATCGCCGCGGCGTCGTCGTGGATGCCGCGGAGGTAGCGGGCGATCACGCTCGTGACGATGCGGCCCGTGTCGAGGTCGCGTTCGAGCACCTCGTGGCCGAGTCCGCGCAACGCCTCGGCGACCCGGTCGACCGCCGCCCGCTGCTCGGAGTCCGGCCGGGCCATGATCGGGGGTGGGACGCGGGTGGAGATGGCGATGCGCAGCTTCCCCGGGTCGCGTGCGGCGGCCTCGGCGAAGCTCGGCCCGCTCTCCTTTACGGCGTCGAGGAACAGGGCGGTGTCGGCGACAGTCCGCGTGACGGTTCCGTAGGCCGTCATCCCGTGCCAGCCCGACGCGTCAGGGGCAATCGACACCCGTCCGCGCTGGGGCTTGAGACCGACGAGCCCGCAGCAGGCGGCCGGGATGCGGATCGAGCCCGCGCCGTCGGAGGCCGTGGCGGCGGCGACGAGCCCGGCGGCGACGGCGGCAGCGCTGCCGCCGCTCGAGCCGCCCGGCGTGCGGTCGTGATCCCACGGGTTGCGGGTCACGCCGTAGGCGGGCGTCTCCGTCCAGGGCGTGATCGTCATCTCGGGGACGTTCGTCTTCCCGATCAGGATCGCCCCCGCGGAGCGCAGGCGGCGCACGATCTCGGAGTCCGCGGCGGCGGGCGGCCCGTGGGCGACGCTGCCCTTCGCGGTGACCTCGCCCGCCATGTCCATGTCGTCCTTGACGGCGACGGGGACGCCGAGCAGCGGCCGGTCGTCCCCGGCGCGCCGGCGGGCGTCGGCCTGGTCGGCAGCGGCGAGCGCCTGCTCGGCGAGGACGACCCGGAAGGCGTTCAGGGTGCGGTCGAGGCGCTCGATGCGCTCCAGGCAAAGCTCCGTCAATTCTCGGGAGGACACCGAACCCGAGCGCACGAGGCCGGCCTGCCCAGCGAGGCCGGCGAAGGCGAGCTCCGTGGCCTCGGTCGATGAGGTCGTGGCCATGGCCTGAGCCTACCGCTGCGAGAATGCCGTGCCGATGCGCGCGACCGTCGAACAACTTGCCGGGTTCTCCAACCGTGCGCCCTGCAGCGACGCCGAGCGCAGGGCGGCGCTGTGGCTGCACGACGACCTGCGCGCACGGGGCCACGAGGCGTGGGTGGAAACCGTCTGGGTGCGCCCGCAGTGGGCGGCGTCGCTGCTGCTGCACAGCACGCTCGGGGTCGTCGCGAGCTTGCTTTCGACGGCGGCACCGCTCCCGGCACTGGTCCTCGCCGCCCTGGTCGCGCTCTCCTACGGCCTCGAGGCGACGGGTCGCGGCGGCCTCCTGCGCCTGTTGTTCTTCCGGCGGGCGACGCAGGTCGTGGTGGTCGAACCGCCGGACCCGGACCGGATCGCCCTGCTCATAACTGCGAACACGGACGCACCCCGGCAGGGCATCGCCTTCCGCGACGGGCTGCGCCGGATGGGCGCCCGCCTGGGCCGCGGGCGCCTGCCCACCAGCCTCGGCTGGGTGGTTCTGGCCCTGGCAGGCGTCGCCGCCGCCGCCGGGGCGCGGGCCGCAGGCGCCGAGGGCCCGGCGGTCGGCGCACCCCAGTTCGTCCCGACGCTGCTCCTGCTGCTCGCCGCCGCGGTCGCGCTCGACGCCGCCCTGTCGAACCAGAGCACGGGGGCGGGGGACGACGCATCCGGCGTGGCCGTTGCCTGTGCACTGCACGAGGCCCTTGTACGCACGCCGCCGGCCCACCTCTCCCCCGGGCTGCTCCTGGCGGGCGCGGGCGAGGCGTTCCCTCTCGGCCTGGCAGCGCTCCTGCGGCGCGAGCGCCCGGCGCCCGCCGCAACGGTCGTGCTCGAGATCGGGCCATGCGCCGGTGGCGACCCTGCCTACAGCGCCCGCGTCGGCGTCCTCTTCCCCGGCCGGCTGCACCACCAGCTCGCCGCCGCCTGCGAATGGACGGCCGCGGAGCTGCCGGACCTCGGCGTTCGTCCCGCCGCCCTGCGCCGTCCCTCGGCGACGCTCGCGGCGCGCTCGCGCAGGCTGCCGGCCGTCGGTGTGCGGGCGGTCGACGACGCGGGGGTGCCCTCGCGCTCGCGCACCCCGCGCGACACGCTCGAGCACGTCGACGACGAGGCGCTCGCGCGCACCCTGCAGTTCTGCCTCGCCATGGTCGACGTTCTCGACGCCGACCTCGGCGTCACCGCGGACTGACGGTCTCGCGCAAGCCGGCTCGCAGGTCGCGCGGGGCGTAGCCGAGCTCACGCGCAGCCTTGTCGTGCTTGGCCCAGAAGGTCACTCCGTCGGCCGAGGAGACGAGCTCCTTCATGTTCGGCGGGAGCTTCATCGCCTTCGTCACCACCGGCGCGAACGGGACCATCGACTTGATCGCCCAGTTGGGCAGGCTGAGCTTCGGCGGCTTCTTCCCGCCCGCCTGCGCGGCGGCGTCGACCACCTCGCGCATGCTCGTCACCTCACCGCCGAGGACGTAGGCCTCGCCGGTACGGCCCTTGTCGTGCGCAGCCAGCGTTCCGTCCACGACGTCGTCGACATGCACCATCGTCAGCCCCATCGATCCGAAGGAGACCATCGGGAGCTTGCCCTTGGACGCCTGGTCGATGATGCCGCCGGTGGCCGACGCGTCGCCCGGGCCGTAGATGCTGCCGGGCTGCACGATCACGATCGGGGCGCCCGCGGCGATCCGGTCCTTGGCCACGTGATGGGCCTCGAGCTTCGTGCGCTCGTAGTGCGAGGTGTGACCGCCGCCGGGGTGCTCGTAGGTCTCGTCGACGACCTGCCCGCGCGTGTTGCCGAAGACCGCGACGGTCGAGACGTAGACGATTCTCGCGACGCCCGCAGCGATCGCGGCGTCGAGGACGTTCCTCGTCCCCTCGACGTTCGACTTCTCCATCGACGGCACCTTCTCCGGCTTCAGGCCGACGCGGTAGTCGGCGGCCAGGTGGAAGACGGCGTCGCAGCCGCCCATCCCGGAGCGCATTGCGTCGGTGGCGGACAGGTCGCCCTGGACGAGCGTGCAGCCGATCCCCTCGAGCGACCGGCCCTTCTCGGGAGAGCGGACGAGGCAGACGACGTCGTCGCCGCGGTCGCGGAGTCGTGCGGCGAGCCGGCTTCCGAGGAAGCCGGTCCCGCCGGTGAGGAAGGCTTTCATTCGGTGGACCCTATTGCGGAGCGGCGCCTGCGCGCGAACGCGCATACGCGACGAACCAGTCGAGCGCCGCGGGGTCGGCGAGCGAGTCGCGGCTGGCCGCCTTCTCCGGATCGCCGCCCATCAGGATCTTCTTGACGGGGACCTCGAGGACCTTGCCGCTGAGCGTGCGTGGGACCTGGTCGACCTGCACGATCTCGTTCGGCACGTGCCGAGGCGAGCAGTCCTCGCGGATGCGGCGGCGCAGAGCGGCGACGACCTCGTCCGTGAGCTCCGCCCCTTCGGCGAGCACGACGAACAACGGCATCCATGACTCGCCCGAGCCCTCCCGCGCAGGGACGTCCACCACGAGCGCGTCGACGATCTCGGGGACCGCCAGGACGGCGCGGTAGATCTCGCTCGTCCCCATTCGCACGCCGCCGCGGTTGATCGTCGAGTCCGAGCGGCCGTAGATGACCGCGGAGCCGCGCGGGGTGATGCGGATCCAGTCGCCGTGGCGCCAGACGCCGGGGTACATGTCGAAGTAGGTCTCGCGGTAGCGCGAGCCGTCCTCGTCGCCCCACAGGAACACGGGCATCGACGGCATCGGCTTCGTGATGACCAGTTCGCCGACCTCGTCGATCACGGACTCCCCGGCCTCGTCCCACGCCTCGACGGCCGCGCCGAGCGAGCGCGCCTGCAGCTCTCCGAGGTGCACCGGCAGCAGCGGCGTGCCGCCGACGAAGGCGCTGCAGACGTCCGTCCCGCCGCTCGTGGAGAAGAGCCAGGTGTCGCTCCCGATGTGGTCGTAGACCCACGCGAAGCCCTCCGGGGAGAGCGGCGAGCCCGTCGAGCCCACGGCGCGCAGGGCGCTCAGGTCGCGCCCCTCGCCCGGCTCGACCCCCGCCTTCATGCAGGCGTGGATGTAGGCCGCGCTCGTCCCGAAGCACGTCACACCCGCCTGCTCGGCGAGGTCCCACAGCACGCGCATGCCGTCGTTGCCCGGGTTGCCGTCGTAGAGGACGATCGCGGCCTGGGTGAGCAGGACGCCGTGGAGGAAGTTCCACATCATCCAGCCCGTCGTGGTGAACCAGAACACGCGGTCCCCGGCCTGCGCGTCGACGTGCAGGTGCAGCTTCTTGAGGTTCTCGAGCAGGATGCCGCCGTGCCCGTGGACGATCGCCTTGGGGAGGCCGGTCGTGCCGGACGAGTAGAGGACCCAGAGCGGGTGCGCGAACGGCACGCGCGCGAAGGTAAGGTCGTCCTCGGGGCCGACGAAGCCGTCCTCCCAGCCCGTGCCGTCGAGGTAGCCGAGCCGCACGACGGGCGCGCCGATCTCGGCGGCGACCTCATCGACGATCGCGCTGCGGTCGAAGTCCTTGCCGCCGTAGCGGTATCCGTCGATCGCCAGCAGGACCTTCGGCTCGATCTGGGCGAAGCGGTCGATCACCGAGCGCGCGCCGAACTCGGGCGCGGCCGAGGACCAGATCGCGCCGAGCGACACGGTCGCCAGGAACGCCGCGATCGTCTCGGGGATGTTCGGCATGTAGGCGACGACGCGGTCGCCCTCGCCGATCCCCCGGGCGACGAGGCCTGAGCGGATGCGCGCGGTCTCACGCCGCAGATCGCCCCAGGTCCACTGC
>Ga0136633_1003414_pt1 | contig 10471 bp, 8 predicted proteins | sample AntDrymeUQ832206_2_FD_105494 | JGI IMG/M metagenome (GOLD analysis project Ga0136633, IMG submission 105494) | Polar desert sand microbial communities from Dry Valleys, Antarctica - metaG UQ83 (22.06) | ecosystem: Environmental > Terrestrial > Soil > Desert | place: Antarctica: Dry Valley...
GAAAGTGGATTTCCTCTGGAATTCAGTAAAGAAGTTCTACATGAAACGTCACAATTAAAAGATATTGAAGATGAAGAAGAATTATTACAACGAAAAGATTGCAGGGATATTCTCACAATTACCATTGACCCTAGAGATGCGAAAGATTTTGATGATGCCATTTCTATCAGAAAATTAAAAAATGATAATTGGGAGATTGGTGTACACATTGCAGATGTCAGCCATTTTGTAAAACCGGGTACAGCATTGGATGACAGTGCTTATGAAAGAGCAACGAGTGTTTATCTTCCTGACAGAGTTAACCCCATGTTGCCGGAAAAAATATCAAATGAATTATGTTCATTAAGACCAAATGAAGACAAATTTACTTTCTCTGCTATCTTCCAGATAAACAATAAAGCTGAAGTAAAAAATTATTGGTTGGGGAAAACCATTATACATTCCAACAGGCGATTCACTTATGAAGAAGCCCAGGAAATAATTGAAGGAAAAGAAGGAGATCATAAAGATGAAATATTATTGTTAAATGATCTTGCACAGCAATTAAGAAAAGAACGTTTTAAGAAAGGAGCCATTAATTTTTCATCAACGGAAGTTCGTTTTACTCTTGATGAACATGGAAAACCCACAGGTATTGTCGTAAAAGAAAGTAAGGAAGCTCACCAGATGATTGAAGAGCTGATGTTGTTGGCAAACAGAACCGTTGCTGAACATGTTTCGAAAATAAAAGTGAGCAAAAAACCAATCCCGTTTGCTTACAGGATACATGATACGCCTGATGACGAAAAACTAAAACCATTTATAGCATTCGCAAGAAAATTCGGGTATAAGTTCGATCTTAAAGATGAAGCAGCAGTAGCATATTCTTTTAATAAAATGCTGGAAGAAGTAAAGGGAAGGCCCGAGCAGCATGTATTGGAACAATTGGGCATACGTACTATGGCTAAGGCTGTTTACACTTCTGAAAACATTGGCCACTATGGATTAGGCTTTGAACATTATTGTCACTTCACCTCTCCTATTCGCCGCTATCCTGATATTTTAGTGCATCGTGTATTGCAGGATATTCTTGATAAGGAAATACGTTTTGATAAAAAAATGGAAGAGAAATGTAAACATTGCAGTGATAAAGAAAGATCAGCAATGGAAGCTGAGAGAGCCGCCAACAAATACAAACAGGTTGAATACATGCAGGATTTTCTGGGTGAAGAATTTGAAGGCGTAATTAACGGGGTTTCATCATTTGGTTTTTGGGTTGAAACAGTTGCCCATAAATGTGAAGGGTTAGTCTCTGTAAGAGATCTGTCAGAATATGATGATTTCAGATTAAATGAAACTGATTATGCTTTAGTTGGTTTACGCAGCGGCAGAAAATTCAGGATGGGGGATATAGTTACCATAAAAGTTGTTGCTGCAAATCTTACTAAAAGACAATTGGATTATGAATGGGTTCTTAAACCGGAGAATGGTTCTGAAATAAACGTTAAGAAGAAAGTGGTGAAATCTGAAAAGACAAAAGAACCTTTTCACGAAAAATTTAAAAAGCACAAAAAGAAAAAATAACCATTATTCATATTTGACACTCGAAACTTATAATTCTTAACTCACAACCCCTAACTTAAAAAAGTGCATTCATTCCGGGAATTATCACAACAATTTGAAGAAAAATTTAATACCAGGCATTTCCCTGCAACACCTGCTTCTCTATATGATTCATCACAATATATTTTAGCATTAGGTGGCAAAAGAATAAGGCCTGTACTGTGTTTGATGGGAAATGAATTGGTAAACAACATCAATCCTGATACATGGCATGTTGCCACAGCTATTGAACTGTTTCACAATTTTACCTTGATACATGATGATATAATGGATAAGGCCCCGTTACGCAGGGGAACGGAAACTGTTCATTCAAAATATGGCGAATCAACAGCTTTGCTTGCAGGAGATGTTATGCTGGTTGTAGCTTATGATTATGTAAATAAAATAAATAAAGACTACCTGCAAATAGTAATGAAGTTATTTAATAAAACGGCCAAAGAAGTTTGCGAAGGACAGCAACTTGATATGGATTTTGAAAAGGAAGAGAGAGTGAATTTTGATGATTATTTAAAGATGATAGAATTAAAAACTTCTGTAGCACTAGCTGCAAGTTTACAGTTAGGCGGAATTTTAGGTGGTGCAGGAAAAGGTAATCAACAACATTTATACGAGTTCGGTAAAAATTTAGGCATTGCCTTCCAGGTGCAGGATGATTACCTGGATGCATTTGGAGATCCTGATAAATTTGGCAAACAGGTTGGCGGGGATATTCTTTCCAACAAAAAAACTTTTTTATCCATACATGCAATGGAAGTAGCTACACCGCTGCAATTGAAGGAATTGACCAAATTAAATAACGGCAATGAGATTGCAAAAGTTGAAAAAGTTGTAGAGCTATACCGGGATACTAATGCAGACAAATGGGCAACTGAATTAAAAGATAAATATTATAAAATCGCAATGCACCACCTGGAAGAAATTGCAGTGCTTTCTGCAAGAAAAAAACCATTGCAGGAGTTGGCTGAATATTTAATAAACAGGGAACACTAGAATGAAAAGGGCTGTCTGGCTGAGCCTGTCGAAGCCTTGATGAACATAGAACAAATGCTCAACTACCCTTCGACAAGCTAAGGATGACCAATAATAATCTAATCATTTCCCGGGTATCTGTTACCTTTCCCTCTCCCTCTCACAGATTTGCAACAATGAGTTTACAAGAGAAGATCAAAATCTTAAAAAAGTATTTGCCCAAAAATAGAAATAAAATGTAACGCAAAGGCCTCAAAGAAAAGCGCTAAGTATCGCAAAGTTCTTTGCGGCTCTTAGCGATCCTTGGCGCTCTTTGCGTTTGTAAAAAGGGCATTCTATTCATGATCATGGAATCAGTAACTCAATAAATATCTCAACAAATTTTTATTTACTAATTTAACCGCATCAAAAATTCTTCCATGGCAAATCAGCTTTTCCGCAAAAAAAGTATAACAGCAATTTTAAAAGATGCAAAAGAAGGTTTGTCGGATGCAACACATTCATCCACCGGATTGAAAAAAGTATTGGGTGTACGGGATCTAACTGCTATGGGTATTGCAGCAGTTATTGGTGCCGGTATATTCAGCAGCATTGGTAAAGCATCTTATGATGGCGGACCTGCAATTGTTTTTCTGTATGTATTTACTGCCATTGCATGCGGCTTTGCTGCATTGTGTTATGCAGAATTTGCATCAACAGTTCCTGTATCAGGCAGTGCCTATACCTATTCTTATGTTGCCTTCGGAGAAATATTCGCATGGATTATCGGGTGGGATCTTTTAATGGAATATGCCATCGGCAATATTGCAGTTGCTATTTCCTGGAGCGATTATTTTACAAGGCTGATGGATGGCTTTAACATGCATATTCCTGAGTGGCTCACAATGGATTATTCTTCTGCACATACCGGCTTTAAAGAAGCTGCGGGCATAGTTGCAACACCCGGTGGCGTTCCTGATGAAGTGATTGTGGCAAAACAGGCCGCATGGTTACATGCTCCGCAGATTGGTGGATTGAGAATAATTTTTGATCTGCCTGCAATGCTCATAGTTGCCTTAATAACTTACATAGTTTTCCGTGGAATAAAGGAGTCGAGAAATACAAGTAACTTTTTAGTGGTACTAAAATTAGCGGTAGTATTTTTTGTAATTGTTTTAGGAGGTTATTATGTAGATCCTGATAACTGGTCACCCTTTGCACCAAATGGAGCTTCAGGAGTTTTAAAAGGAGTTTCAGCTGTATTCTTTGCCTACATTGGTTTTGATGCATTAAGTACCACTGCCGAAGAATGTAAAGATCCGCAACGGGATCTGCCGAGGGGGATGATATATTCGCTTATAATCTGTACAATTTTATATGTATTATTAGCACTTGTATTAACAGGCATGGTTAGTTATAAAGATCTTAATGTTGGTGATCCGCTGGCTAAAGTTTTTTCTGACCGGGGAATGGAATGGATAGCCGGAATTGTTGCAGTGAGTGCCGTATTTGCAACAGCAAGTGTATTACTTGTCTTCCAAATGGGGCAGCCACGGATATGGATGAGCATGAGCCGGGATGGTCTGCTGCCTAAAATATTTTCACGTATTCATCCGAGATTTAAAACACCGTCATTCTCAACAATATTAACCGGTTTTGTTGTAGCAATACCTGCATTGTTTTTAAATCTGGATGTAGTGCTTGCTTTAACAAGCATAGGAACATTATTTGCATTTGTAATGGTATGTGCAGGTATTTTAGTTCTGAATAGCCGGAAAACAAAACCTGAAAGTAAATTTAAAGTACCATACGTAAGTGGTAAATATATTGTACCAATCGTGTTCATTGCATCTGTTATTTTCACAGCCATAAAATTCCCGGCATACTTTAATAGTTTACTATCAGAAGAAGGCATTCCAATGATCATATTTTTTATTATGGCCGCTGTTGTTTCTGTTCTCAGTTATTTTAAAAATTTCTCACTGATACCTGTACTCGGTTTACTCAGCTGCTTATATTTAATGGCACAGGAAAGCCATACCAACTGGTATAGATTTATTATTTGGCTTGCTATAGGGCTTGTTATTTACTTTTTTTATGGTTATAAAAACAGCCATTTAGCAAAACCTAAAAACGCTGAGTCAACCTGATTTTTTTTATTTAGCCGGCATTTTAATTACTATTAAACTTCGTGGAGTTTATCCTGATTAGATAGAAGGATCACTCACTTCAACGGCATACCTTTGCTATTCAAAAAACTGTTTGTCATTCTGAGCGATAGCGAAGAATCAAGTGCAGGTAAAAAGTACTACCTCCTCAGCATGATAAAAAGAAAAACATGAAATACCAGGTAGGTGATACAATTCTAGTGCTTCACTCCAACGAAGAAGGAGTAGTTATTGAGATCATCAATGATAAAATGGTAATGATTGAAGTGGATAAAGTAAAGTTCCCGGTATACATGGACCAGATTGATTTTCCTTACTTTAAAAGATTCTCCGAAAAAAAACTCTTTACAAAAAAGAAAGAGAAAAAATACATTGATGATATAAGAAAAGAAAAAACCACTGAAAAATATAAAGTAACCACCGGTGTTTGGCTTGCTTTTCTTCCTGTGTTTGATAAAGATGTTTTTGATGATGACATTGTAGAATCATTCAAGCTTTATTTAATTAACGAAACAGAACAACCTTATAATTTCAGGTACATTATCACTTTTGCCGGATCTCCCGGTTTTGAATTAAACAACAATGTATTTTCCTTTACTGATTTTTATTTACATGATGTGGCATTTGAACAAATGAACGATGCCCCAAAATTTCAATTTGAATTTTCTTTGGTCACTCCCGATAAAAAGAAGTCGGAATATTTTGAAGCTTCACATAAACTCAAAGCAAAACAATTATTTCAAAAAATTGAAGAAATCAAATTAAAGAATGAGCCAACCTTTTCTTATAAATTATTTGAAGAATATCCTGATAAAGTTGCTGATGAAAAACATGACTATGCCAAATTATCCGGGGCAGGTTACAGAATTTATGATGCATCAAAAACGGCACAGTATCTTGAGCCGGCCAGGTCAGTTATCGATCTTCACATAGAAAAATTATCTGACGACTGGAAACATCTATCGAACTTTGAGATACTGACTATACAATTAAAAGCATTTGAGAAATATTTCTATTTAGCAGTTGCTCATCACCAACCAAACCTTATAGTTATACATGGTGTAGGTAAAGGAAAATTGAAAGACGAGATACATGAGATATTGAAAACAAAAAAAGAAGTAAAGAGCTTTATCAATCAATACCACCCAAACTTTGGCTACGGTGCAACAGAGATCTATCTGCGTTATTAGAATAGATGAGGCATTTTAAATGATTACCTTTGTGAAGCTACAAACCGGGTTATCGCTTTCCTGCAATTTGCGGGAGAGAGGAAAGTCCGGACAGCATAGAGCAACACACCGGTTAATAGCCGGTCCTGATCTCGGTCGGGAAGAAAGTGCCACAGAAAATAACTGTCCCGAATATTCGGGATGAGGGTGAAAACGTGAGGTAAGAGCTCACGATTACGATAAGTGATTATCGTTATGGGCAAACCTTGTGTGCTGCAATGTCACGTATATCAGCGTTCGAGGACTGCTCGTCCGAAGCTGAAGGGTAGGCAGCAAGATTGTTGCAGTAATGTAACAGCAAGATAAATGATAGCCTTTCTGCAATAGCAGGAAACAGGATCCGGCTTACAGGTTTGTAGTAATTGAATTGTAGCCCCGTGATTGGGGCTATTTTTGTTGTTGGGTATTATTAAATGTTCAATGTATGTCTGAATATCAGATTCCATCAGAAACAAAAATTGGCCATGTGCATTTAAAGGTGGCAGACTTAAAACGAGCTATGGCTTTTTATTGCGACTTGCTTGGATTTGAATTAATAACGATGTATGGTGAAGAGGCAGCTTTTATTTCCGCCGGCGGTTATCATCATCACATAGGTTTAAATACCTGGTACAGTAAAAATGCTCCGCCTGCACCGGTTGAAAGTGCAGGTTTATTTCATACTGCTATTTTATATCCGACAAGAAAAGACCTTGCTGTTGCATTTACACAATTATTGAAAGCAGAATACCCTCTTACCGGAGCATCTGATCATGGCGTTTCTGAAGCATTGTATCTTAATGACCCTGATGAAAATGGTGTTGAACTCTATTGGGATAAACCAAGAGATCAATGGCCTGAAAAATCCGGTGGAGGTATTGAAATGTATACAAAAGCATTAGATCTTGAAGACCTGTTGAGCGAATTGAATAAATGATCATTCAGAAATAACAACTGCCAGTTTAGTGTTCGCTTTATTAATAGCAAGCCTTGTGATATTCTTCAAAATGATGGTGGATGAAACAACAATTTTTTCCCATCCGGTTTTACCGGGCATTGAATAAAACATATCAGTTCCATCACTGCTTATTATCCAACCTTTTGTTGTCCATGTAATATCCTCCCTCTTTTGCAAGGTTGATTTTATAACACCAGGTTTTAGAAAATTTCTATCAACTTTATTTATCGTCCAGTTATCATTTGTTTTTTTAATGAAGCTAAATGCATTGCTGCCCGGTATTTTATGTAAAGATCTTCCTATTCCTTCTGTTATTCTTGTTGAACTTTTAGCAGCAACATTATAATGATACAAAGCATTTTTGTTACTATCTTCCAAAACAAATAATAAAAGGTTATTGTTATCCATCCATGTGTGATAGCCAACTTTAAGATCATCAATAATAATTATTTCATTACCTCCTTTTATCGGATACTTAACAAGATCCTGTTTTCCATTTTTTCTCTGGAGGATGCAGGAAATAAATTTTCTGTCAGATGTTACTGTTGGCGAAAATTCATTTTCTATTGTATTTGTAAAAGTTGTAGTTGATCCGGTTTTAATATCATATTTCCTGATATCCATTTGGGATGTATCGGTTGCAGATGAATAATAAATAAAAGATTTATAAAAGAATGGCTGGTTATCATAACCCGGATGGTTTGTAATATTTACCGGATTGGATAGTGAGATCCCTTTTGAATTTATTTTTACATCATACAAAATAATGTCAGTTCCTGTTTGTGCATGTGATGATAAAACAAAAGCTATTGATAGTAATAAGGAAGTAAATTTCATACAAAAAATTGAGACACTAAAGTAAACTTATTCAACTTTTTTAGGGCGATAAAATTCTTTAAAGATGAGCCTTAGATTTTGATCGTAGGTGATATAATTATATATCCAGTTGCCAAATACTGCAAATCGATTTTTTACACCAAGTAATAAAACAAGATGTAATCCCATCCACATCATCCAGGCAATAAAACCATTTAAATGAATTTTAGTCCCGATAGCTTTCGGGATCGGAATATCAACCACTGCAAGGTTTCTTCCGACAGTGGCCATCGTGCCTTTATCAAAATATTCAAAGTCTTCAACATGGGGGCTCTTCATTTCCCATCTTCTTAAATTATTTGCCAACACTTTTCCCTGTTGAATGGCAACAGAAGCTACCTGTGGATGACCTGCCGGATAATTTTCTGTTTCCATATAGGCGACATCACCAATTGCATAAATATTTACGAAACCAAAAACTTTATTCTTCCTGTCAACTTTAATTCGGTTTCCTCTTACAATAAGATCTTTACTAATTCCTTCAGGAACATTTCCTGTAATTCCTGCGGCCCAAATTACCATAGCACTGTCAATAGTTTCACCGTTTTGCATCGTAACCGTTTTACCATCATATTCTTTTACTACAGTATTGGTTAGCACAATAACATTTAATTTATGTAAATACCTGCAGGAATCTTCTGTGGATTTTTCACTCATTGCTCCAAGCGTTTTAGGACTGCCTTCCAGCAAATAAATTTTCATCTTACTAAAATCCAATTCAGGATAATCTTTAGGTAAAACAAATCTTCTCATATCTGCAATTGCGCCACTGAGCTCCACTCCTGTCGGACCGCCTCCAACTATTACAATTGTAAGCAGCCTGTGTAATTCATTTTCATCTTTCGCATGTAAAGCATCCTCAAAATTGTTTATCAATCTATGCCTAAGCTGAATGGCTTCAACAGTGCTTTTCATGGGGAAAGCATTATCAATTAAATTTTCATTACCGAAAAAATTAGTATCAGCTCCTGTTGCAATCACAAGTACATCGTATAGAAAGTCACCTATATCAGTTTGTACTTTATTTTCTGCAGAAATAATTTCCTGTACTTCAGCCATCCTCACCCTAACATTTTTACTCTTATGAAAAACTTTTCTCAGAGGAAATGAAATATTACTCGGATCAAGACTTGCAGTAGCTACCTGGTAAAATAAAGGTTGAAATTGATGGTAATTGTATTTATCAAGCAACAACACTTCAAAGCCTGCTTTGTTATTTAATGAACGTGCAAGCTTTAATCCTCCAAAACCTCCACCGATAATTAATATTGTCTGAACCATGATTTATGGGATTTTATGGGATGAATAGGAACCTATCAATTCATCCAACTACAAACCAAAAACTACAAACTACAAATTACAAATTAATACAACAGCCTAACCTTAATTGTTTGTTTTACATTTCTTAAAAGCTCTACTGCTTCTTTTGAAAGACCTTTGTCAACATCTAAAACAACATAACCAATGTCATCATTGGTTTTTAAATATTGTGCAACTATATTTATTTTATGCTTGGATAATTGCGTATTTATTTCAGAGAGAACACCGGGCACATTTTTGTGAATATGTAAAATCCGGTGTGTTCCTTCCTGCGGCGGCAGGCTCAGTGAAGGAACGGTATGAGAGCCTGTGGTAATTCCCTTCTCTAAAAAATTAAAAAGTTTGTTGCTTACATCTTCGCCAATATTTTGCTGAGCTTCTTCAGTTGATCCGCCAATATGCGGTGTAAGAATAACATTGCTCAATCCCTGTAATGGTGTAATGAATTTATCACCGTTCTTTTCCGGCTCAACAGGGTAAACATCCAATGCGGCCCCTGCAAGTTGTTCATTCAGCAATGCTTTTTTTAAGACATTAAGATCAACAACTTCGCCTCTTGCATAATTTATAAGGATGGCATTCTTCTTAAAATATTTAAGATTGTTTTTATTAATTAAATTTTTAGTGCTTTCTAATTCAGGTACATGAAGCGTTACTACATCAGCATGACTGATAACATCTTTTAATGTTTTTTTATCTTCTGCATTTCCTAAAGGCATTTTGGTTTCTGCGTCATAAAAAACAACTTTCATCCCAAATGATTCTGCAAGTACACTAACCTGCGATCCTATATTTCCATATCCAATTATGCCTAATGTTTTTCCTCTTAATTCATAACTGCCTTTTGCTTCTTTTAACCAAATGCCTTCATGGGCTGCTTTATTTTTATCAGGTATCCTTCTTATAAGCATAATGGATGAAGCAATAACTAATTCCGCAACCGACCGTGTATTGGAATATGGAGCATTAAAAACTGCAACTCCCTTTTGTGTCGCAGCTTTTATATCAACCTGGTTAACGCCTATGCAAAAGCAGCCGACCGCCTGAAGCTTTTCAGCATGTGATAAAACTTTTTTTGTTAAACGGGTTTTAGATCGGATACCAATTAAATGAACATTTTTTATTTCTTTAATTAACTCATCTTCTGTTAATGCAGCATTTATTTTTTTAACAGAAATGTACCCACCCTCATTAAATTTTTTAATTGCAGCATCACTTATGTTTTCTAAAAAAAGAATGTTAATCTTTTCTTTGGGATAACTGGTTGCTTTTTTATCTGCCATATTAGTTTTGTACTGTATCTTGCAAATATAACCCGTTAACTATTTACTGATCCTCAATGTCCTTATTGAAAAAGATCCAATTACTTTTTTATTGTTATATATTTTTAA
>Ga0136633_1003415_pt1 | contig 10469 bp, 10 predicted proteins | sample AntDrymeUQ832206_2_FD_105494 | JGI IMG/M metagenome (GOLD analysis project Ga0136633, IMG submission 105494) | Polar desert sand microbial communities from Dry Valleys, Antarctica - metaG UQ83 (22.06) | ecosystem: Environmental > Terrestrial > Soil > Desert | place: Antarctica: Dry Valley...
CCGCTGGAGTGGGCGCTCATGCACCTCGCGTTCGTCGCGATCGCGGCCTTCTTCCTGGCGCCCTTCGTCTGGCTGTTCGCCGCGGCGTTCGACGCCGAGGCGACCGCGTACATCCGCGTGCCCGGGCGGCTCACGCTCGACAACTTCACGTACATCTTCCGCGAGCTCGCCTTCGCGAAGGCCCTGGCGAACAGCGCGATCGTCGCGGGCGCGACCACGCTCCTGGTCGTCCTCACCGTCACCCTCGCCGGGTATGGCCTCTCGCGGCTCGAGCTGCGGCGCAAGGGCTGGATCACCTTCGCGGTGCTGCTGCTCCAGACGATGCCGCTCTCCGCGACGATGGTCCCGATCTACGGCCTCGCGCGGCTGCTCGGGCTGCGCAACTCGTACCTCGGCCTGATCCTCATCCACGCGGCCATCGAGCTGCCGTTCCTGGTCTGGCTCATGAAGGGCTTCTTCGACTCCGTGCCTCGTCAGCTCGAGGAGGCCGCGTGGCTCGACGGCCGCTCGAAGCTGCGCGCGCTCTTCGAGATCGTGCTGCCCGTCGCGCGACCCGGAATCGCCGTCGCGGCCGGCCTCTCCTTCATCTCGGCCTGGGCCGAGGTGCTCATGGTCATCATCCTCGTGGACAAGCAGGACATGAAGACCGTGCCGCTCGCCTTCTACGAGACCTTCCGCACCGCCGGCGGCTACGTCGAGGTGCAGTACGGCCTCGTCGCAGCGATGGGCGTGCTCTACCTGCTGCCGGTCATGGCGGTGTTCTTCGCGACGCGCCGGCTCATGGTGCGCGGGCTCGTGAGCGGGACGAAGGGACTGTGACTGGCACCGCGGCACAGGGGAGCGGCTGATGGCGCGGGTCGAGTACGACGACGTCTGGAAGCGCTTCCCGGGATCGGACCGAGTCGCGGTGCACGCGCTCACGCTCGACGTCGCCGACGGCGAGCTCCTCGTGCTGCTCGGGCCGTCCGGCTGCGGCAAGACCACGGCGCTGCGGATGCTCGCCGGGCTCGAGCACCCTGACGGCGGCGACATCCGCATCGACGGGAGGAGCGTCCTGCGGCTCGAGCCGAAGGACCGCGACGTCGCACTCGTCTTCCAGTCCTACGCGCTGTACCCGCACCTGAGCGTGCGGAACAACATCGGCTACCCGCTGCGGGTGCGCGGGCTCACCCTCGCGCAGCAGGCCGAGCGGATTGGGCGCGCCGCCGCCCTCCTGCGCATCGAGCACCTCCTCGCACGCCGGCCGGGGCAGCTCTCCGGCGGCGAGCAGCAGCGGGTCGCGCTCGCGCGCGCGATCGTGCGCGAGCCCCGCGTGTTCTGCATGGACGAGCCTCTGTCGAACCTCGACGCGAAGCTCCGCACGCACACCCGCACCGAGCTGAAGGCGCTCCAGAAGGACCTCGGCACGACGACCATCTTCGTCACGCACGACCAGGCCGAGGCGATGACGCTCGCCGACCGCATTGCCGTGCTCGACCAGGGTCGGCTGCAGCAGCTCGGCACCCCGGACGACGTGTACCGGCATCCCGCGAACCTCTTCGTCGCGCAGTTCATCGGCAGCCCGCCGATGAACATCCTCGCGGCGCACCGGCACGACGGCGAGCTTGTCGTCGAGGAGGCCTGGCGGATACCGGCACCCGCGGTCCGCGACCACCACGGCGGAACCGCGCTCACGGTCGGCCTGCGGCCGGAGGCTATCACCATCGAGCAGGACGGCGGCGGTCCCGGCGAGGTGCTCGTCTCCGAGCCGCTCGGCAGCGAGGTCATCGTGAACGTGAAGGTCGGCTCGGCGCTCGTGAAGGTGCGCACCGCACCCGATGTGCGTCCCGGACCGGGCACGCGCGTGCGGCTCGCCGCCCAGCCCGGCGAGGTCCGGCTCTTCGATCCCTCAAGCGGCGCGGCGCTCGCCTGACGGCACGCCGCGGCCTAAGGGATCGTGGAGAACCCCGCGGTCCGGAAGTCCCTGTCGAACGCGAAGGCACGAGCGATGTCCTGCTCCCGCATGACCTGGAAGCTGACCAGGTCGACGAGAGACACGTCGGTCGGCAGCACGTCGAGCAGCGTCGCCAGCGCGAGGTCGTGCAGTCGTTCGTCCACCCACACCATCCCGAGGAGTGGCGCGAGGTCCCTTGCGAACGCGCGTACTGCCTCCCTCCCAAGGCGGCGCTGCGTGAGCGCGATGGTCTCGACGGCGACGTAGCTGTGGGTCACGAGATCCTCGCGCGATGCCAGCGCGCGGAAAGCCTTGGCCGCCGCAGTGTGGCTGGCGTCGTCGGCGTCGAGGAGCGCATACAGGGCGGATGTGTCCACGAATACGCTCACGAGCGGAACGCGTCCTCCAGCGCGCGGTCGTGCTGCCGTGACGTGGTCCTCGTCCCGGATCGGAACCGGCCGACTACGCTCAGAGCCTGCGCCACGCGTCGGGCGGGCGCACGGCCCGGCGATCCCAACGACCGATCGACCGCGTGGCGGACTACGGCCGCATCGGACATATGCCTGCGCCGCGCCTCGCGGCGTATGGCGGCAGCCTGCCGTTCGGTGAACTGGATCTGCTTCCGTTGCATGCCATCATGATGGCATGACGGCGCATCACTCGTCGCGGCGTCCGTGAGCGCGGAACTCGGGCCGGCCGATGTCACCCTGCGCGGGCGCTTCGAGCGTGAGCACGAGCGCCGCTACACGCATGTCCCGTTCGAGGTGCCGCCCGGCGTCCGCCAGATCCACCTGCGCTACGCGTACTCCGACGCGATCGGACATGACCCGTCGCTCGTCGGCGGCAACACCGTGGACCTCGGCCTCTTCGACCAGCGAGGCACGGCGCCGGGCAGCCCCGGCTTCCGCGGCTGGAGCGGGAGCGACAAGACCGAGATCACGGTCGACGAGGCGTGGGCGACGCCGCCGTACCGCGGGGGCCCGCTCGGCGCGGGCACCTGGCACGCGCTGCTCGGCCCGTACAAGGTCGGCCCGCGCGGCTGCGACTGGACGGTCGAGCTCTGGTTCCACGCCGGCGTGGTCAGCCCCGAACGGCGGCCCACGTCCGCGAGCCGCCCGCCACCGGCCTTCCGCTCCACGGCGCGCGACGGCTGGCTCCGCGGCGACCTCCACTGCCACAGCATCTACTCCGACGGCGACTCGGAGCCGCCCGAGATGCTTGGTGCGGCGATGCAGGCGGGGCTCGAGTTCCTCGGCGTCACCGACCACAACACCGTCGCACACCATGCCGCGTACGGGTCTGGCGGCGCCCCTCTGCCGGTGGTGCTGCCGGGGATCGAGGTCACGACATACGGAGGGCATTGGAACGCGCACGGGACGGAGCGGTGGCACGAGTTCCGCGAGCCCGACGCCGATTCGGTCGGCCGCGCGATGCGCGCCGCGATGGACGAGGGCGCCTTCGTGACGGTGAACCACCCGAAGCCCCTCGGCCCCGAGTGGCGCTACGGCGAGCTGCCGTGTCACGCCATCGAGGTCTGGAACGGGCCCTGGCTGCACCTCAACGCGGTCTCGCTCGCCTGGTGGGACGACCGCCTCCGCCGGGGCGAGCGCCTTGTCGCCGTCGGCGGCAGCGACACCCACCACCTGCGGCGCACCGATCCCACTCCGCGCCACGCGCAGGCGCCGGGCAGGCCGACGACGTGGCTGCGCGCCGCGCGCGATGCGGCGTCGGTCCTCGGCGCGCTGCGCGGCGGCTCCGCGTTCGTCTCGGCATCTCCGCGCGGGCCGCAGCTCTACCTGGACCCGGAGGCTGGACGCCCCGGACAGGTGCGCGTGGAGGTGCGCGGCGCAGCGGGTGCGGCGTTGCTCCTCCTGTCTGACGAGGGCTGCACCGCCGCCGCGCCCATCGTCGCTGACGAATGGGATGCGGCCTTCGACGTGCCGGCCCGCGCGCGCTACCTGCGAGCCGAAGTCGTGGATGGCGCCGGCTCCGTGCTCGCGCTCGCGAACCCGGTCTGGGCGGAGGCGGTCTGACGCCGTCGCGGATACCAAGAGAGATCCGACGGCGGTCGCCTCAGGGGAGCGCGAGGACGAGCTCACGCGGCGTGTTCGTGGTCACGACGTCCACCCCGGCGTCGACCGCGCGAGCGAGGCGCTCGCGCCAGCGCGGCGTGCCTGCGTCGAGCGTCCAGACATCCACAAGCGCGCCACGCGCGTGCAGCACTCCGACGGCGTCATCCAGCCCGTCGCGAAGCATGCGCTCGAAGAACGCCAGACGAATGTGCAGCTCGCGCACGCCCGGCACCATGCGGACGACCTCCTCGAGGCGCTCGCGCAGGTAGGCCGCGGCCGGCATCGCGCGGCGTCGCGAGAGCGGGTGCGCGTCGAGGTACCCGTATGCGCCCCGCGGCGGCGACAGGGACTCGCGGTCGCGCGTCCAGTCAAGGTGGAGCTGAGGGTCGAAACCGACGGCGATCCCGGGGTCCGCGCGCAGGAGGCGCCGCAGGTTCCAGTCGGCCGGGCTCGTCACGACGACCCGGTCACCGACAGGATCCACAAGCCGCGCGAGCCGCGCCGCGGCGGCGGGGGGCCAGGGCGGCAGGTCCTTCGCGTCAAGCTCGAGCAGCGTCGGACCGGGCGCCTCGCGGACGACCGCGAGCACCTCCCGCAGCGGCAGGAGGCGCCCGCCGCGGCGCGGGCGGTCGTGCGCGACGACGAACTCATCGTCGAGCAGGTGGACGTCGATCTCGACGCGCGCCGCGCCCTCGCGGTAGCACTCGCGGATCGCGGCGAGGGAGTTCTCGGGATGCCTTCCGCTCCACGCGGCGCGGTGCGCCGTGATCTCCGGGCTCAGGCCAGCCGCTCTCCGCCGGCCGGGTCGAAGAGGTGCAGCTGATCGACGGCGGCGCGCAGGCCGACGCTCGCGCCGAGCGGCGCGGAGAATCCTGGCGGCGCGATCGCGCGCAGGCGCCGCTCCCCGATCTGCACGTCCACGATCTGCTCGCGGCCCATCGGCTCGATGACGTAGATCTCGCCGTTCGCGTGTCCGGCGCCCGGAGCGACGATCGCGAGGTGCTCCGGCCGGATGCCCACGGTCGCCTGGCGCTGGCCATCGCCGCGCGGGGCACGCGCCGGGGGCAGCTCGATCTCGATGCCCTGCGCCGTCGCCAGGACCGATCCGTTCCGGCGGCCGAGCTCCGCGGCGAAGAAGTTCATCGGCGGCGAGCCGATGAACTCCGCGACGAACTGATTGACGGGACGCTCGTACAGCTCCTTCGGCGTCGCGTAGGCCTGCAGCCTGGCGTCGCTCATGAGCGCGACCCGGTCGGCCATCGTGAGCGCCTCCAGCTGGTCGTGCGTCACGAAGATCGCCGTGATCCCGACCTCCTTCTGCAGGCGCTTGATCTCACCGCGCATCTCGTGTCGGAGCCTCGCGTCGAGGTTGCTCAGGGGCTCGTCCAGCAGCAGGATGTCCGGCCGCTTCACGAGCGCGCGGGCGAGGGCGACGCGCTGCTGCTGACCCCCCGAAAGCTGCGCGGGCTTGCGCGCGAGCAGCCCGTCGACGTGGACGAGCGCGGCGGCCTCGCGCACGCGTCGCGTGATCTCGTCCCCGGCGACCCCGCGGCGCATCGCGAGCGGGAAGCCGATGTTCTGCGCCACCGTCATGTGCGGGTAGAGCGCGTAGCTCTGGAAGACCATGCCGATGCCGCGATCCTTCGGCATGAGGTGCTCCACGCGGTGGTCGCCGAAGACGATCGCGCCGCCCGTCGGGCGGTATATCCCGGCGATCATCAGCAGCGTGGTCGTCTTCCCGCAGCCGGAGGGGCCGAGCAGCCCCACGAACTCGCCGCTCTTGATCTCGAGGTCGAGCGCGTCGACGGCCGTGACGGCGCCGAAGCGCTTCGTGAGCTGCTGCAGGACAACGCGCACCGGCTAGCCCTTCACTCCGCCCGCGTAGACGCGCATGAGCTGATCCTGCGCGACCACGAAGAGGACGAGGACCGGCGCGACGTAGTAGAGGCCGACAGCGGTGAGCAGCCCGTAGTCCACGAAGCGGCCCTCGCCGAGGATGGCGCGCACGAACGTCGAGAGCGTCTGCTGCGAGCCGCTCGGCATGAACACGAAGGGCAGGATGAACTCGTTCCAGCCTTGCACGAACGTGAGGATGCCGAGCGCGAGGAGACCCGGCTTCACGAGCGGCATGACGATGCGCCACCAGGTGCGCAGGCGGCTCGCGCCGTCGACGAGAGCGGCCATCTCGAGCTCCCAGGGCACCGTGTCGAAGAACCCCTTCATGATCCACACGCCGAAGGGCAGCTCGAAGGCCGCCTTCACGAGGATCACGCCGAGGAGCCGATCGTACAGACCGAGCTGCCGCAGCACGATGAATGTGGCGATGAGCAGCGTGACGCTCGGGAAGCTGTGCAGCAGCAGGACGCCGCCGAGGAACATCCGCCGGCCCGGAAAGGGCAGACGCGACAGCGCGTAACCCGCCATCGAGGAGATGAGCACGACGACGACCGACGTGCTGATCGCGAAGAGGAACGTGTTGATGGTGAGCGGAATGATCGCGGGCTTGTTGCGGAGCTGGTCGACGCTGCCGGGGTCCCAGAGGAAGCGCCAGTTCTCGAGGGTGAAGGGGCCCACCGGGCGAAAGCCCTCGATGCGGGGAAAGAATGAGCTGTAGGTGAGCCACACGTACAGGACCAGGATGGGCAGCGTCGCGAGGACCAGGACGGCGTACGGGATCAGCGTCTGTGGCCGGAACGGTGCGCGCGGTGCGGGGAGCGTCGTCCCGGTCACGTGATCTCGACCCGGGGGTCGCTCACGAGCTCGTCGAAGCGGAAGAGGCGCAACATCGTGAAGCTCACGACGAGCCCGATGACCACGAGCCCCGCGGCCATCGCGGCACCGAGACCGAACTCGAGGTTGCCGTAGTAGTTCGAAAGCGCGGTGTGGAAGGCCCACAGGCTCCACACCTCGGTGGTGTACAGCCCCGGTCCCCCGTTCGTCGTGAGCAGGATGTACTCGTAGGACGCCATGAGGCTCATCGTCTGGTACACGAGGACGAAGAGGACCGGCCAGCGGATCAGCGGCAGCGTGATCCGCCGCACGATCTGCCAGGCGGAGGCGCCGTCGACCCGCGCCGCGCGGAACAGGTCCTCGGGAATGCTGTTGATCGCGCTCGTGAAGACGAGCATCCCAAGGCTCGCTCCGACGAACCCGTTGACCAGGATGACGATGACCCAGGGATCGGTGTTGAGCCAGTCGCGCGGCGCCACGCCGACCGGCGACAGGACGTCGTTCATGATGCCGAAGGGCGGCGCGGCGGCCGCCCAGACCCACATGATCGCGTACACGGCCGACGGCGAGATGCGCGGCAGCAGCCAGAGCGCGCGGAAGAAGCCGCCCGCCTTCGCCTCGACGTGGGTCGAGAGCAGCGCGATGCCGAGTCCGACGACGACATTGAACGCCAGCGTGACCAGGACGTAGAAGATCGTGTTGCGGATGATGAGCATCGTGAAGCTGCCGCGGGCGATCTGGTCGTAGTTGTCGAGCCCGATCCACTTCCAGTTCGACAGGCCGGTCGCCGTCGCGGCGTCGGTCAGGCTCAGGCCGAGCGTGATCACGACCGGCACGAAGAAGAACAGGATCACGAGCAGTGCGGCCGGACCCATGAACAGCAGCGCGGTGGCGTTCACACGCCACCACGCCGCCGCGACGTTCTCTCGAGGCGCCGGGATCGCCGGCGCGCGCGCCTCCGTCCTGCCTCCTACGACGTAGCCCTAAGGCGAAGGAGCAGGACGGTCACGGCGACGCGAAGCGGCGCTGTGACCACCTACTTCGTGATCAGCTCGTCACGCAGCTGATTCTTGAGCTCGGCCACCGCCTGGTCCGTCGCGGCCTTCGGCGTGAGCTGGCCGGTCGCGACGCCCGAGAGGAAGCGGAACAGCACCTCGTCGTAGGCGCCGTACTTCGGGTGGTTCGGGATGAAGGTCGTGAAGTCGCTCATGTAGCCGGTCGCGAGCAGGAACTTGTCCTTCTTGTACGTGGGGTCGTCCTGCTGTGTCTTGAGGATCGCGAGATGGGCGCTCTCGACGGAGTGCCGCGAGTTCAGCTCCGGGGTCGTGGCGTGAGCGATGAGGCGAAGCGCGAGCTCGGGGGTCTTGCCGTTCGACGTGACCATGTAGGCGAGGGGGTGCGAGAGCGTCGTCGGCTTGGCTCCCTTCTGCGCGGCCGGGATGAGGGTGAAGCCGACCTTGTCCCAGAGGTCGTTCTCCGGGACCTTGTACGTGGTGGACCATTCCTTCCAGGTCCAGGTGCCGGCGTTGTAGAAGAGCACCTTCCCGGCGGTCACGGTCTCGTGCCAGATCTTGAAGTCGGAGCCGATGTGGGTCGGGCTCGTGACCTTCGTCTGGACGGCGGTGGCGTAGACGCCGTAGTGCTTCTCGAGCGCAGCGGGGACCACGACGAGCTTGCCGCTCGCCTTGTCCTGCATCTCGCCGCCGTTCTGGTAATAGAACATGTAGTGATCGTGGCCCTTGGTCGGCCGCGGGTACCAGCCCTTCCCCGCCTCGACGACCCCCTTGTCGACGGCCTCCTTGGCGGTGGCAAGGAGGTCGGACATGGCGAAGTCGCCCTTCTTCACGGCCTCCGGCAGGCCGTCGATCCTGTCCTTCGACCAGCCCATCTTGGCGAGCAGGTCCTTGCGGTAGTACATGGGCCGCGCCTCGGTGTCCTGCGGGACGGCGTAGGTCTTGCCCCGGAGCTTCATCGCGTCCCAGAGCGTCGGGATGACATCCTTGAACTTGGCCTCGTGCTTCTTCAGCAGGTCGTCGAGGGCGATGACGTACCCGGGCCCGACCCAGGGCGCGAAGTTCTCGTGGCCGGCGAGCACGATGTCGGGCCCCTGCTTCGCCTCGGCGGCGAGCTGGAACTTCTGCAGATAATCGCCCCACTGGCCGCCGCTCTCGAAGGTCGCGTCGAGCTCGATCGTCGTCTTCGGATTCTCCTTCTCGAGCTCCTGGTTCAGCGTCGCGACCGCCGAGACGAGGTTGTCCTTGCGGTAGAAGGACGGCGCGTCCGGGCCGATCGTCCAGGCCACGAGCTTCACCACACCCCCGGGCGACGTCCCGCCGCCTTGCTGCTGACCGCCCGGCGCCGTGCTACACGCCGCGACCGCGACCAGCGCTCCGGTCGATGCAAGGAACCGTCGCCGCGAGATCCGCAACGCTTCTCTTCCTAGTCGGGGACCACCGCCGTTGTCCATCGCGACTCCTCCACCCGCGGACTTTGCGCGGGCAGTGTAGGCCTGCTCTGCAACACTCCGGGGCGCGGCTGACGAAGGGATGGTGAACATGGCGTGAGCCCACGCAGCGGGCCACGGACCGTCGGACACCGCGGCGCGAGCGCCCTCGCGCCGGAGAACACGCTTCTGGCCGTCGAACGGGCGATCGAGCATGGCCTCGACCTCGTGGAGGTGGACGTGCACCTGAGCCGCGACGGCGAGCTCGTGGTCGTCCACGACGGGGAGGTCCGCGTGAACGGCGTGACCTCCCCGGTGGCGAGCCTGGTCGCGGCCGAGCTCGCGCGGCTCCCGCTCGGCCTGGGCCAGGGCGTGCCACGCCTGGGGGAGGTGCTCGCGCTCGCACGCGGACGGATCGGCGTGTACGTCGAGCTCAAGGGCCCACGCACCGGCGCGGCGCTCGGAAGGCTCATGGCTTCGGGCGGCGCCGTCGGCGTCGAGGTGATCTCCGGCTCCTTCGAGCCGTCGCTCGTCGACGAGCTTCGAGCGGCCGCCCCGGCCGTGCCGCGCAGCGTCCTGTTCCGGCCGACGGAGACCGCGGCGATGCTCGCGACCTGCGCCGCGGTCGGGGCCACCTACGCGCATCCCTGCTTCCGCCCGCTCACGCCGGCGATCGTCGATGCGCTCCACGCGGCCGGCCTTCTCGTGATGGCGCCGCACACCAACGACCCGGAGGAAGCACGTGCCTTCGCCGGCCTCGGGATAGACGTGCTCGCCAGCGACGACCCCCGCGTCCTCCGCCCGCCGTAGCGGCGACAGCGATGAGCCCCCCGTGCCTTCAGGCGCGCCAGTCGGTCGTGCCGCGATCGTGTGCGCGCGCGCGCCGATCGCGATCCCAGCGCTCCTCGAGGCGTGCGCGCCAGGCCTGGGCTGCGGTCCGCAGCTCCGCGGCGACGCCGGCGTGACGCGCCCGCAGGTTCTGCGTCTCCCCCGGGTCGTTCGCGAGGTTCGCCAGGAAGACCTCGTCCTGGGGCGGCTCACCTTCGACGAGCTGGCCCTGGAGGACGAGCTTCCAGGCTCCCCGGCGGATGGCAGTCTGGCGGCCGATCTCCCAGCAGGCGAAGCGGTCCCGTCTGGACGGCGATAGGTTCCAAATGGAGCTAGCAGTCACGGTATATTAGGCTGCGGGGTCCAATAGGCCTCTATGGCGGCCGAAATTCGATTGAACCCGATCCAGGGTATCGGATCGTCCCCAGCGCAAGCAATTTAACAAGTCCTGACCCTAGGCTTA
>Ga0136633_1003416_pt1 | contig 10467 bp, 12 predicted proteins | sample AntDrymeUQ832206_2_FD_105494 | JGI IMG/M metagenome (GOLD analysis project Ga0136633, IMG submission 105494) | Polar desert sand microbial communities from Dry Valleys, Antarctica - metaG UQ83 (22.06) | ecosystem: Environmental > Terrestrial > Soil > Desert | place: Antarctica: Dry Valley...
CACCTGTCGTGCAGCGGATCGCCGACGAGCACAACGTCGATCTCGACGAGGTCGAGGGCAGCGGCCGCGACGGCCGCGTGCAGAAGAAGGACGTCATGGCGCATGTGAAGGCGCGCGGCGGCGCTCGCGCGGCGGCGCAGTCCGACGAGCCGACGATCCACATCGAGAGCCCCTACCGTCCCGGCGCAGGCGCCGGGACGTCGCTGAGCGGCCCCTACCTGCCGCCCGAGGGACGGCCGCTGTCGCGCATGCGCCAGCAGATCGGCGAGCACATGAAGCGCTCGCAGGACACGGCCGCGACGTGCACGACGTGGATCGAGGTGGACATGTCGCGCATCGAGATCGCGCGCAAGCAGATCGGCATCACTGCCCTGCCGCTGATCGCACGCTGCACGATCGGCGCACTCGTCGAGCACCCGCTGCTGAACGCCTGGCTCGAGGGCGAGACGCACACCGTCCATGAGCAGGTCAACCTCGGCATCGCGGTCGCGCTCGGCGAGGACGGGCTGATCGTGCCCGTCGTGCGCGGCGCCCAGGACCTCTCACCGGAGGGCCTGTCCCGGCGCATCCGCGATCTCGCGCGGCGCGCCCGCGCCCGCCAGCTCAGCCCCGACGACGTCCGCGGCGCGACGTTCACGATCACGAACCCCGGTCAGTTCGGCTCGATGATGGCGACGCCGGTGATCTCGCAGCCGCAGGTCGCGATCCTCGACGTCGAGGCGATCATCAAGCGCCCCGTCGTCGTCACCGATCAGTTCGGAGAGGACGCGATCGCGATCCGCCCGATGGTCATCCTCGGCCTCTCCTGGGACCACCGCGCGCTGGACGGCGCGCAGGCGGCACGCTTCCTCGCCAACGTCAAGAAGCGCGTGGAGAGCTACGAGGGCTGAGTCCACAAACACGAAGGGCGCGCCGGGGAGAGAATCGGCGCGCCCTTCGCACTGCTTGTGCGGTGAGACTGCGCACCCAGCCAGGCCAACAGCGGGAGGAGAGGGTCGACCTGGCGGTGATGCGCGGGGTGGCTCGACCATCGTGGCGGACCCCGATCAAGAAGTCCAATACCAGTACAGGCTGAAACTCATAAGCTGTGGGTATGGAACTGCGCCAGCTGCGCTATCTCGTCGCGCTCGCCGACGAGCGCCACTTCACCCGCGCCGCCGCCCGCGAGCACATCGCGCAGCCGGCGCTGTCACAGCAGATCAAGCGACTGGAGACCGAGGTCGGGTTGGCCCTCGTGGAGCGCACGACGCGCCGCGTCGCCCTGACCGAGGCCGGCGAGCTGCTCGTGGCGCGCGCGCGGCGGATCCTGGCCGAGGTCGACGACGCCCAGGCCGAGCTCGGCACGCTCGCCGGCGTCAAAGGCGGCCGGCTCGCCGTCGGCGCGCTGCACACGATGGGGCCCGTCGACCTCTCGCTGCTGCTCGCGTCCTTTCACCGCAACCATCCCGACGTCGAGCTGACCGTACGCGAGCAGTCCAGCGAGGAGCTCGCCGAGATGCTGCGCGACGACGTGATCGACCTCGCGTTCCTGTCGGTCACCGAGCAGGTCCAGAGCCGCGGCCTGCAGCTGCGCCGCCTCGTGACCGAGGAGCTCGTCGCCGTGCTGCCGCCGCAGCACTCGCTCGCCGGCCGCGAGGGCGTGACCCTGAGTGAGCTCGCCGGGGAGTCGTTCATCAGCTTCCGCGCCGGCTCACGCCTGCGCGAGCTGCTGGACTCGGCCGCGGCGGAGACCGGCTTCGAGCCGCGCATCAGACTGGAGTCCAACGAGAGCCGACGCATCCGCAGCCTCGTCTCCAGCGGTCTCGGCGTGGCGATCCTCCCGCGCTCGGACGCGATCGGCCCGGGTGCGCCGGTCGCCGTCGCCCGCCTCGTCGAGCCCGCGCTCACGCGCGACGTGACGCTCGCCTCGCGCGCCAAGCGCCGCCACTCGCCCGCCGCGCAGGCCTTTCTCGCGCTGACGATCAGGGTGTACGAGCACGTGCCGCAGCATGCGATCATCGATTCATGACCGCCGCTTCCGACGAGCTCTGGGTCTGCGACCTGCCGGTGATCGACTACCGCGAGGCGCTCGCGCTGCAGGAGCGCGTTCGCACCGCGCGCCAGCACGACCTCATCTGCGACACGCTGCTGCTGCTCGAGCACCCGCCCGTCTACACGCGCGGCCGGCGCTCGGACGCGCGTGAGCTGCCGATGGGCGAGGCCTGGTATCGCACACAGGGCATCGACATCGTCGACACCGACCGCGGCGGCAGGCTCACCTACCACGGGCCCGGGCAGCTCGTCGGCTATCCGATCATGCGCATCGACGACGTCATCGCCTACCTGCGCACGATGGAGCAGTCGATCGTCGCGGCGCTCGCGGACGCCGGCATCGCGGCCCATGCGCGCCCCGACGACGGACCGGACTTCACCGGCGTCTGGACCGCCGCCGACCGTAAGATCGCCTCGATCGGCGTCCACGTCGCGCGCGGCGTCACGACGCACGGCTTCGCGATCAACGTCCAGAACGACCTGCAGCCGTTCAGCTGGGTCGTCGCCTGCGGCCTGGACGACGTGCGGATGACGTCGGTCATCAAGGAGACCGGCGCGACGGGCGCGGCCCCGCTGTCGCTGCCGGCCCTCCGCGCGAGCATGGCAACGCGCTTCGCGGAGGCCTTCGGGCGCACGGCGACGGCGGTCTCGCTCGAGCGCGTCGACAGCGCCGCCGCGGCCGCATGAACCGCCTGCGCGACGCCGTCCGGGTGCGCGCCGTGACAGCGCGCCACAGCGGAACCGTGGTGCGCTGCCCACTGTGCGACAACGGCTTCGATCGCTTCAAGGACGACTGGAACCGGCCCGACGCGCTGTGCTGGCGCTGCGGCTCGCACGAGCGCCACCGCGCGCAGTGGCTGCTCTTCGAGCGCCGCCCGGAGCTGCTGCGCGATACCGCGTCGCTGCTGCACCTCTCGCCCGAGTGGTGCCTGCGCGAGCGCATCAGCCGCCGGCCCGGCCTGCGCTACGTGACGAGCGACCTCGACATGGGCAACAAGGCCGACCTGCGCCTCGACGTCACCGCTCTCGACCTGCCCGACGACGCCTTCGACGCGATCGTCTGCTCGCACGTGCTCGAGCACGTCCCCGACGACGCGACCGCGATGCGCGAACTGCGCCGCGTCACGGCGCCGGGCGGCTGGTGCCTCGTGATGGTGCCGGTCGATCTCACGCGCGCGCAGACCTACGAGGACCCGTCGATCGTCGAGCCCGGCGACCGCGAGCGCGCGTTCCTCCAGCACGACCATCTGCGCCTCTATGCCCCGGACATCGCCGAGCGCCTGCGTGGCGCCGGATTCGCGGTCGAGGTGATCGACACCGTCGCCGAGCTCGGCGACGAAGCCCAGCGCTACCGGCTCAACGCGAGCGACCTGATCTTCCTCTGCCGCCCGTAGTGGGTCACCGCTACCCTCGAAGGACAGCCATGGCAACCGAGGAACGCCGCCTCTCCACACGCTCGCGCGCCAACCCAGGCGGGATGGATGTGCTGAGCGTGCTCGGGCCCGACGTGCGGCCGATGCGCGAGCGCAAGCCGCCGTGGTTCAAGGTGCCGGCGCCGGGTGGCGAGCGCTACCGCGAGCTGACGCAACTCATCAAGGACGAGAACCTGCACACGGTCTGCCAGGAGGCCGCGTGCCCGAACGTCGGCGAGTGCTGGGAGCGCGGCACAGCGACGTTCATGATCCTCGGCGACACATGCACCCGGCGCTGCGGCTTCTGCAACGTGCGCACCGGCAGGCCGACCTGGAACGACCCGCTGGAGCCCGCCCGCGTGGCGCGCTCGATCGCGAAGATGGGCCTGCGTCACGCCGTCATCACGTCCGTCGACCGCGACGACCTCCCGGATTACGGCGCAAGCGCCTTCGTCGGCGTGATCCGCCAGATCCGCGTGCAGGCGCCGCGCTGCAAGGTCGAGGTGCTGACGCCCGACTTCCGCGGCCAGGAGATGCCGCTGGCGAAGGTGATCGCCGAGCGTCCCGACGTCTTCAACCACAACGTCGAGGTGGTCCCGCGCCTGTATCCGATCGCACGGCGCGGGTCGAAGTTCGAGCGCTCCTGCCGGGTTCTGCGCAACGCCAAGGAGATGGGCGGCGACGCGGTGACGACGAAGTCCGGGCTCATGGTCGGGCTCGGCGAGACGCACGACGAGATGGTGCAGACATTCGCGGTCCTGCGCGAGCACGACGTGCAGGTCCTCACGGTCGGGCAGTACCTGCGCCCGACCGAGCGACACCTGCCGGTCGTGCGCTACTGGCACCCGGACGAGTTCAAGGCGCTCGAGGAGGCCGCCTACGCGCTCGGCTTCGACCACATCGCCGCCGGCCCGCTCGTGCGGTCCAGCTACCACGCCGACCAGCACATCCCGCAGGACGAGCCCGGCAGCGGGCCGCTCGCGGCAGCAGCTCCTTGACTTCGGATACCGTCGGTATCAAGATACCGGCGGTACGCGAACCGAACGGAGAGGTTCGCGACGGGGAAACAGGAGGTCCGCTTGTCTCGCAAGGTCAAGTTCTACGGCTTCACGGGCTCGAACTCGGTCTACACCGGCCGTCTCATGCTCGAGCACAAGGGCATCGAGTACGACTTCGTCAAGCTGCCGCCCGCCGCGCACGCGGTCATCCTGCTGGTGCGCGGCTTCCCCACGACGGGGGCGCCCGCGCTGAAGATCGAAGGCCGCAAGGTGCAGGGCACGCGCTGGATCGCACGCGCGCTCGACGAGCTGCACCCGGAGAAGCCCCTGTTTCCGGCCGACCCGGCTGCCCGCCGCGCAGTGCAGAACGCCGAGCGCTGGGGCGAGGAGCTGCAGAACGCCGTGCGGCGGATCTTCTACTGCGCCGGACGGCGCGACAAGGCGGCCTTCATGAGCGTCCTGGGCGCCGGTCGCGGACCCGTCAAGCGCATGGGGATCCGCATGTTCGCGCCGGTCATTCTGCGGCTCGCGACGGGCGTGCACCGCGCCACGGACGACGCGGGGCGCGAGGACATCGAGCTGCTGCCCGAGCGCCTGGACCAGATCGACGCCTGGATCGCCGAGGGCGTGCTTGACGGCCCGCAGCTGAACGCCGCCGACTTCCAGGTCGCCGTCAACGTGTCCGCACTCATGCTGTCCGACGACTTCCGGCCGTACATCGAAGGGCGGCCGGCGGCCGAGCTGGCACGCCGCGTCGCGCCGGACTACGTTGGACACCTGGGCCCGATCGTCCCCGAGGAGTGGATGGCGCCGCTGCGCGCGAGCGCCCGTACCGCACACGCGGGCGGTGCGGACGTCGAGCCGACGGTCGCGAGCGTCTGACGGTGCCGACTCGCGCCGAGCGCAGCGCGCAGACGCGCGGCGAGCTGCTGGCGGCAGCGGAGCGCCGCTTCTTCGTCCACGGCTACCACGGCACGACGCTCGACGACATCGCCGACGACGCGGGTTACACGAAGGGCGCGGTCTACTCGACGTTCAAGAGCAAGGCCGGGCTGTTCCTGGCCCTGTTCGACGAGGTCACGGAGCGGCGGCTGGCGCAGCTGCGCGAGCTGCTCGCGCCGCACGACGACGAAGAGGCTCGCTTGCGGGCACTGGGCAGCCGCCCGGTCGACGATCGCAACACGCAGTTTCTGCTGCTGGCAATCGAGTTCTGGACGCACGCGGCGCGCGAGCCGGCCGTCCTGGAGGAGTTCTCCGCGCGCTACCGCAGCTTCCGCGACGGCCTTGCCGAGCTCGGACCGCGCGACAGCGCGCTCGGCCAAGAGCGGTGGGCGATGGTGACGCTCGCGCTCGCCAACGGCCTCGCGCTGGAGCGGCTGATCGACCCCGACGGCGTGCCGACCGACCTGATGGCCGCCGTGCAGGTGCAGATCGCGCGGAGCTGATCACCTCGACGGGCAGGCGCGCAGGGTAGCCTCCGCGCCAGCCCGCGTGTTCCCGCTCAAGGACAACATCCCGACCGACCGCACGCCGTACCTCACGATCGTGTTCATCGTGATCAACGTGCTCGCCTACTTCCTCCTGCAGCGCGGCGGCATCCTCAGCGGGCCGAGCGACAGCGGCGTCATCGACTACGGTGCGATCCCGTACGAGATCACGCATCCGGGCGAGCAGTGCGAAGTCATCCGGGACGGTCGCGCGATCCAGTGCGGCGAGGGGATCGGTGGCACGGCGACGATCCTGACCCTGTTGACGTCGATGTTCATGCACGGCAGCCTGCTGCACCTCGGCGGCAACATGCTCTTCCTGTGGATCTTCGGCAACAACGTCGAGGACTCGATGGGCCACGTGAAGTTCGCCGTCTTCTACCTGCTGGGCGGGATCGCGGCGCTGCTCGCGCAGACCGCAATCGACGTCGACGCGGCCGTTCCCACGATCGGTGCCTCCGGCGCCGTCGCCGCCGTGCTCGGCGGCTACATCCTGCTCTACCCGCGCGCCCGCGTCGTCACGGTGATCTTCATCATCTTCTTCTTCACGATCCTCGAGCTGCCCGCGATGCTCGTCCTCGGGCTGTGGTTCCTGCTTCAGCTCTTCTATGGCGCCGCCGAGGCGGCCAACCCGGCCGGCGGTGGCGGCGGCGTCGCCTACTTCGCGCACATCGGCGGCTTCGTCTTCGGCCTGCTGCTGATCAAGCTGTTCGCCAGCCGCAAGAAGGACTACACGGTCCCGCCGAAGTCCCCCGTGCATTAGATGGATGCAGGCTGAGCCCGCGCCACGTGATCCTCGGCGCGGCGCTGCTGTTCATCGGGCTGCTCTCGGCGCTCACCGTCTACGTCGCGGTGACCTCCGGGATCACCGTCCTGACCCCTGTCGCGCTGCTCGTGCTGGCGATGTTCGCCAGCGGCATCGTCGGCGCGCTGCGTCATCCGCCACCGGAGGATTGATGCACCAGTGGTCCATCCGGCAAGTCCTCGCACGCTTGGAGCGGTCGCCCAAGCCCACGACGACTTACCGGACGAACCACTACGTTTGCGCTTCATGACCGTTTCTCATGACCGCCAACCAGTCGTGGTATCCGATCTCGACGAGGCCATCGACGTCGTCCGATCGAGCGGGCTGCGCCTGACCTCCGCCCGCCGGCTCGTGCTCGAGGCGCTGCTCGCGGCGCGCGCGCCGATCTCCGCGGAGGACATCGCCGACGGACTCGGCGGCACGATGACGCAGTCCGACATCGCCTCGGTCTACCGCAACCTCGAGACGCTCGGCTCACTCGGCCTCGTGCGCCATTTCCATGCCGGCCACGGCCCCGGTCGCTACGTGCTCGAGGGCTTCGGCGACCGCGAGTACCTCGCCTGCGAGTCCTGCGGGAAGCTCGAGTCCGTCCAGCCGGCCGCGCTGGACGGCGTCCGCGATGCCGTCCGCGACCTGTCGGGCTTCGAGGCGCGCTTCTCGCACTTCCCGATCGTCGGGCTCTGCGCGCGGTGCGCCAGGAAGCGCAAGGGTTCACGCAGGAGTTAGTGGCGACTGCGCGCTGATCGCGGCCGCGCGGCGCCTGCCGCTGATGCCGGTCGCGACGAAGACCGCCGCGAACAGCGTCGCGGCGACGAGCACGATCGTCGGGCCCGACTGCACGTCGAGGTGGTAGGAGAGGTTCATACCGACGAAGCCGCAGACCGCGCCGATCACCGTCGCGAGCTGCAGCATCCGCGCGAACGAGTTCGTCAGCATCCGCGCGATCGCCGCCGGGATCACGAGCACTGCGGCGACGAGGGTCACGCCGAGCACCTGCATCGTCGCGAGGATCGAGCATGCGAGCACGACCATCAGCAGGGCGTCCATCCGCCCGGTGTCGACGCCCGCGACGTCCGCCACCTCGGGATCGAACGTCGTGAACAGCAGCGCGCGGTAGCGCAGGAAGATCAGCGCGAACGCCAGCACGCAGACGACGAGGATCGCGATGACGTCGTCTGTGCCGACGCCGAGGATGCTGCCGAACAGCGCCGCGTCGAAGCTGCGGCTGGTCGTCCCGAACAGCGCGAACAGCGCCAGCCCGAGCGCGAACGAGGCGGTCGTGATCACGCCGATCGCCGCGTCGGAGCCGATCACCCGCCGGCGCGTCACGGTGTTGATCATGAGCGCCGAGGCGATCCCCCAGGCGCCCGCGCCGAGCAGGAAGTTCACTCCCAGCAGCGAGCTTGCGGCAAAGCCGCCGAACAGCGCATGCGACAGACCGTGACCGATGTAGCTCATGCCCTTGAGCACGACGTAGACGCCGATCGCGCCGCACAGCGCGCCCGCCATCGTTGCGACGAGCAGGCCGTTGCGAAAGAACTCGAAGTCGAAGGGGCGCAGGAGCTCGGCGATCATGAGTGGCTCTCCGCATGGTGGTGCGCGTGCGGTGGGTGCGGAGCATGGGGCGGGTGCGCGCGCCGGTAGCTGTCCACGACGACCGGCATCCCGCCGTGCTCGAGCACCTCCATGCTGGCGCCGTAGGTCCGCTCGAGGACGCCGGCATTGAGGACGTCGTGGGGCACCCCGTCGCCGATGATGCTGCGGTTCAGGCAGACGATGCGCGGCAGGTGCGCAGCGATCCCGTTGAGGTCGTGCGTCGTCAGGACGATCGCCAGGCCGAGCGCGTTGAGGTCGTCGAGCAGGTGCATGATCTCGTGGCGCAGGCGCACGTCGACGCCCGACGTCGGCTCGTCCATGAGCAGCAGCTCCGGCTCGCCGAGCAGGGCCCGCGCGATGAAGACGCGCTGCTGCTGTCCGCCCGACAGCTCGCGAATGTGGCGGTCGGCGAGCTCGCCGATGTCCAGGCGGCCGAGCACCTCCGCCACCTGGGCGCGCTCGGCGCGGCTGGCCCACGGCAGCCTGCGGCCGCCGACGCGCGCCATCAGCACGCACTCGCGCACCGTCACGGGAAAGCTCCAGTTGATCGTCTCGACCTGCGGCACGTAGGCCATCCGCAGCCCGGCGCGGCGCGTGACCGAGCCGTGCGCCGGGCGCATGCTGCCCGCCAGGACCCGCAGCGCCGTCGTCTTGCCCGCGCCCGACGGCCCGACGATGCCGACGAACTCGCGGTCGCCGATCGCGAGGTCGACGTCGACGAGGACCGCGTCGTCGACGTAGCCGCATGTGACGCCGCGCAGCGCCACAAGCTCGCGGCGCTCGGTCATTGCGGATAGTCCGCCTCGTCGGGAGCCACGTTGGCCGGCGTGAACGCCTTCAGGACGCTCGCGTCACCGCCCAACGCCTCGGTCATCGTCACGTAGTCGAAGTGCATGAGGCCGATCCACGAGTGCTCGGGATCACCGGGCTCGCCGGGCAGGTCGTCGTCGCGCAGGACGTCGACGTACTTCACGCCGGCCTCGCGGCCGATCTGTTCGAGCACGGGGCTGGGGAAGACCTCCGAGCCGAAGATCGCCGGCACCTTCGTCTGCCGGACCTGGTCGATCAGGCGCGCGACCTCCTTGGGCGTCGGGTCCTCGAAGTTCGCGACCTGGATCGCGCCGATGATGTCCCAGCCGTAGTCGCGGCCGAAGTACGCGTAGGCGTCGTGGTATGTCAGCAGCTTGCGCCTCGCGCGCGGGATCGTCGCGAACGCGGTGCGCATCGCCTTGTCGAAGGCGGCGACCGTCGTGCGGAACCTCTCGAGGTTCGCCGCGAAGTAGTCGGCGTTGCGCGGATCGCGCCTGCTGAGGTCGTCGCGCACGATCGTGGCGTACTTCAGCGCGTACGCGGGATCGGTCCAGAGGTGCGGGTTGGGCTTCCCGCCGGACCTGGGGAACGAGAAGTCGTAGGCGTACTCGCTCGGCGTGATCGACAGCGTGCCGAGCTCGACGATCTCGCCGTCGCCGGCGAGGTTCTGCTCGGCGAGGTCCTTCGTCGGCTCCTCGAGCTTCAGGCCGTTGACGTAGAGCACGTCGAGGTCCGACAGCAGCTCGGCGACGCTCGGCTTGGGCTCGAAGGTGTGCGAGTTCGTCCCCTCCGGGACGATGCCCGTGATCTGCACGCGGTCGCCGCCGATGTTCGCCACGATGCTCGTGATCGGCGCCACCGTCGTCCCGATCCGCAGGCCGCTCGCCCCCGCCGACGCGTCATCGGGGTCGCCGCTCGCACAGCCCGACGCAACGAGCCCGAGCGACAGCAGGAGGCACAGCACCGGCAGGTGGCGGAGGCGATCGCGCATCGGGCTCGTGCGAGCCAACCTACCGCTATTGCCACAAGGTCGCAATCAGCACCGGCTCGAAACCGGCGTCTTGACGGGGGCCCGCGTCTGCTTGGGATCGTCCCTTTGGAATCTGCGGCGGGCGGGCTTACGCTGTGCGCTCGATGCCCGTCCGCTACTGGTTCAGATGCGACTTCTGCGGTTGCCTGCCAGACGACGCCACGCGCAACGCGATCGGCGCCTCGACGCGCGAGGATCTCTTCGGCGAGCTGATCGACGCGATGCCCGGCAAGTGGCTCGTCTGGCACGCCGGCGGTCTGCTCGGACCGCGACGCTACGCCTGCCCGGAGCACCGTCG
>Ga0136633_1003417_pt1 | contig 10466 bp, 10 predicted proteins | sample AntDrymeUQ832206_2_FD_105494 | JGI IMG/M metagenome (GOLD analysis project Ga0136633, IMG submission 105494) | Polar desert sand microbial communities from Dry Valleys, Antarctica - metaG UQ83 (22.06) | ecosystem: Environmental > Terrestrial > Soil > Desert | place: Antarctica: Dry Valley...
ACCCCGGTGACATCCCTGACACAGGGACAAACGTCTGGAGCGGCATGCAACTCGAGCACCACAACGCCCCGCCCCCAGGGGACGCGCGCAGCGCGCCCAGCGGGTCCGACGCCAGCCCGTACCCACCTCCGATCCCGTCGCGAGCCATTTCGTGTCGAGATCCGACTCGAGCGCGAGGCCGTCCTTGTGACCGGCGCACTCACCGCCGTCGGCGTCATCAACGCCCGCGCCGTGCAGCGACTGCGAGCCGAGACGCTGGCGAGGCAATCCGACGCGCCGCTCGCCCGCCGGCTGCGCGCGGCCGGCCGGACCGCTGTCGCTCTGCGAATCGCGATCGCCGTCGTGACGCTCATCGCCGTGCTGATCGGCTCCACGCTCATCTGAGCGCGCGATCGGTCAGCGCGTCGCCGGTTGCGCGTGCTCGGCGACGCGCCGGCGTTGGGCAGCACGGACGAGATGCGTGAGTGCGGGCAGGGCCTCCTCCCAGCCCCGGGTCTTCAGGCCGCAGTCGGGATTGACCCATAACCGCTCACGCGGGATCCGTCGCTCGGCCTCCGCGATGAGATGCTCGAGCTCCTCGACGGAGGGGACGCGGGACGCGTGGATGTCGTAGATGCCCGGCCCAATCTGGCTCGGGTACGCGAATACCTCGAAGGCGTCCAGCAGCTTCATCTGCGACCGGGACGCCTCGATCGAGACGACGTCGGCATCCATGCGCACGATGTCTGCGAGAAACGCGTCGAACTGCGAATAGCACATATGCGAATGGACCTGCGTCTCGTCGCGCAGCGCTCCGGCCGACAGTCGGAAGCCGTCGATCGCCCAGCGCAGGTACGCCGCCTGTGCGTCGCGGCGCAACGGCACTCCCTCGCGTAGCGCGGCCTCGTCGATCTGGATGATCGCGGCGCCGGCCCGCTCGAGGTCCAGCGCCTCGTCGAGAATGGCAAGCGCGAGCTGCCGGCATGTCTGCTCGCGCGGCTGGTCGTCACGCACGAATGACCACTGCAGCATCGTCACCGGCCCGGTGAGCATTGCCTTGACCGGTCGTGTCGTGCAGGACTGCGCGAAACGCCACCAGCGCACGGTCATCGGCGCGCGGCGCGAGACGTTGCCGAACAGGATCGGCGGCTTGACGCATCGCGAGCCGTAGGACTGCACCCACCCGTGCGCTGAGACGGCGTATCCGTTGAGCTGCTCGGCGAAGTACTGCACCATGTCGCTGCGCTCGGGCTCCCCGTGGACGAGAACGTCGAGGCCGATCTCCTCCTGGCGCTCGATCATGGCGCGGATCTCGTGCTCGAGGAACCGCTCGTACGCCGTCCGGCTGAGCATCCCGGCGTTGAAGTGGCGGCGGGCCGCGCGGATCTCCGGGGTCTGGGGCAGCGAGCCGATCGTCGTCGTGGGCAACTCGGGCAGCTGCAGCCGCTCGGCCTGCGTCGCCGCGCGCTGCGAATAGGGTGACCGGCGCCGGTAATCGTCCTCACCGAGTCGCGCGAGGCGTTCCCCCACCCGCACGTCATGCGGGCGCGACGAGCCACGCCGAGCGGCGGCCGCTCGCCGACTCGGCTCGAGCAGCTCGTGGCGACGGTCCGGCGCGATCTGCAGCGCCTCCTTCAAGACCTGTAGCTCGACCAGCTTCTCCTGTCCGAACGCCAGCCATGGCCGCAGGGCCGGCTCGATCTGGTCCTCTCGCGCCGCGGCGTACGGCACGTGCAGCAGTGAACACGACGGTGCCAGACGCACGCGCCGGGCACCAAGCTCGTCCACGACGGGCTCGACGGTGCGCAGCACGGCATCGAGATCCGCTGCCCAGACGTTGCGCCCATCGATGATGCCCAGCGACAGCCGGGCCTGCTCGGGCAGCGCCCGCACGGCCGTCGCGATCTGCGCGGGCGCCCGCACGCCGTCCAGATGAAACTCCCGCGCGGGAAGCGCCAGTATCCGGTCCAGCCACGGGCCGAGCCCGCCGAAGTAGGTCGCCAGCGTCAGCTCGACGCTCGGCACCGCAGCGACCAAGCGCTGCCACGACTGCTCCAGCGCAGCGATCTCATGCTCGTCGCGGTCCAGCACGAGGCATGGCTCGTCGATCTGGATCGCGCCGGCCCCCGCGCCGGCCAGCGCGACGAGGACCTCCTCGTAGACCGGCACCAATCGCTCGAGCAGCGCGAGCGGCGACTGGGAGGACCCGGCGCACCTGCAGAGCAGCAGAAACGACACCGGACCGAGCAGGACGGGCCGGGTGAGGAACCCCGCACGCCTGGCCTGCGTGAACTCCGTCAGCGCCTTGGCAGGATCGGCCCGGAACGCGACATCCGGACCCAGCTCGGGAACCAAATGGTGGTAGTTGGTGTCAAGCCACTTCGTCATCTCCAGCGGCCGCACCTCGGGCGTTCCGCGCGCCATGGCGAAGTACCGCGCAAGTGGCGCCAGCTCGAGGCGCGCAAACCGCGGTGCGATCGCGCCGACCATGACCGCCGTGTCGAGAACATGGTCGTAGAAGGAGAAGTCGTTGGACGGCAGCACGTCGATGCCCGCGCCGGCCGCGAGCGCGAGCTGACGCAGGCGCAGCTCGGCCCCGACCGCTTCGAGCGTGGCGGTGGACGTCTCGCCGCGCCAGAACGCCTCAAGCGCGAACTTCAGCTCCCGCTCGGGACCGATTCGGGGGAGCCCCACGAGGGCGGTCGTGATAGCGCCGCGGCCACTAGACATATTTGTCGAGCGGTAATCCGGCGTGGGTCATGCCGCCGGCAGGGGTTCGAGATCGTCACGTGAAACGAGTTCGACGAGCTCGCGCAGCGCGTGGTAGGCGCTGGCGTGGGCTTCTTGGATGCGCGGGATGTGTTCGGAGCGGGCGATGATGACGTGGTCGGCGAGCCCGTCGCGGGCGACCGCTCCGCCGTCGTAGCCGACCATCGCGATCGTCAGCATGCCTCGCTTGCGGGCCTCGCGCAGGCCGGCGAGCACGCTCAGCGAGTTGCCGCTGGTCGACAGGGCCAGCAGCGCGTCGCCGCTGCGGCCCTGCGCGATCACCTGCCGGGAGAAGATCGCCTCGACCCCGATGTCGTTGGCGACCGCGGTGATGATCGACGTGTCCTCGGTGAGATCGAGCGCGCGCCGCGCCGGGCCGCCCGCGCAGGGTGCGCGGAAGTCGGCGATGACATCCATCGCATCCGTCGCCGAGCCGCCGTTGCCGAGGGCCAGCAGCCGACCGCCGCCGTCGAGCCGGTCGCGCAGCGCGGCAGCGGCAGCAAGAATGGCGCGACGCCCGTCACTCAGCGTCTGCGTGCGAAGCGCACAGGTTTCGCGCGCCTTCATCAGCACCGACTGGCGCACGTCGGCGACGATTGCCTCGATGTCGTGCTCCTGCTCGCCGAGGAACGGATACAGGAAGCTCGACGCACCGCTGTCATGCACCGGCCGCGCCGCGCGGCCTTCAAGCAGCCCGCGGTTGTCCAGGAAGACGTGCACGAGCTCCCACAGCACGTGATAGAGCGTCTCGACGATCTCCTGGCGCACGAACGGGTCCGTGCGCGGCGGCAGGACGAACTCCCACTCGGCACCCGAATCGCGCGCGAACGCGATCGTCAGACAATCCCGGGCGCGCGCAGCGGCGGTCGCGGCGACCGTCTCCGGGTCGTCGCCGAACGCGATCGCAATGTCGTCGGCCTCGACCTCGAGCGCGACCTGCGCCGCCAGCGGTCCTCCCTCCTCGGCCAGGCCCAGGGCAGGCAGGGCCCGCTTGCCGACGATCACCGGATGCACGAACTCAACCGCGACGTGACGCGCGTCCGAGCGGGCGGCGGGCCCGGCGCCGAACGCAACGAGCCGTCCATCGCGCGCGAACCGCTCGGCCATCCGGTGACACAACCGCGCGACGCGCTCTGCGTTCTCGTCGAAGAACACGGTGCTTGCCTGCTCGCGCTCGTACAGGAGCTCGGAGATGCGGTCGGCGGTCGGTGGCGCAGCCTGCTGCGTCCCGTCGCGGTCGATGCCTACGAGGTCAGCCACCGAAGCCTCCTAAGATATTTCCCATTGTGCATGGGAAAACTAGCAGGACGGGCGACGCATGGACCCGTCACCGCGCCAAGGCACCCAAGATCAGCAACGCCAGCCATGCCACGACCATCGCCGCGACTACGACGACCGGATGTCGCCGACACCGGCGGCTGCTACGAAGATTCGCGGGACCGGGAGCGCCACCGGGGTTGACGCCTCAGGGTCGCCCTCACGTCGACCGCCGCGAGGCTCCATCGCCTGCCTCAGGACATCATCAGCCGTACGGCGCCGACCGTACGGCTGTGGGCGGGGTGCCGACACGAGGACAAGCTCCCCCGCTTGCGGTATTCGATGGCGCCGAGGCTGCATTGGCGCGTCATCACCACTGCAGTGCCGGCCGCCTCTACCGGGCGGCCGGCGCGTAGTAGTCGGCGTTGAGCTTGATGTAGGACCGCCACTCGTCCGGCGTCTGATCCTCGGACGTGATCGCATCGACCGTCGCGATACACGACTCATTGATGACGTACGCCACGAGCAGGACCTCCACGCTAGTTTTCACAACCAGCCTGTGATAAATAGTAGCGCTATGGCGTCGCGTGCAGTCAAGACCCCATTGGCGACCGGCCGGGGCTCACGGAGGATCGATGACGTGCCCGCAGACGCGACGTCGACACCATGATCGCTGCGCTTCGCCGCGGGACGCTGGTCTGCTTGGTCGCGGTCGTCGGGGTGCTCGTCGGCGGCAGCTCCCGGACGGCGTCGGCGGGAGCGCTGCTACCCGAGCGCGGCGGCTCGCCCAACGCCGACCGGATCGCTTCGTTGTACACGGTGGTGCTGATTCTCGCGGCGCTCGTCTTCGTCGGCGTGACGGCGACGACGGTGTACGCGCTGGTGCGCTACCGCGCCGCCCGCAATCCGGTCGCGGCGCAGATCCGTGGACACACCCGGCTTGAGATCGCGTGGACGGTCGCCGCCACCGCTCTGATCGTGTTTCTCGCCGTCTTCTCGATGACGAAGCTCGACGCGATCGAGCACCCCGATCGCGCCGCTGCCAGCCCGGCCGCGGTGGCAGCGGCCGGCGTCGGCGAGCGCAGTCAGGACAGCCTGAAGATCCGCGTCGTCGGCAGGCGGTACGTCTGGCGCTACGAGTATCCCAACGGCGCGTACGCCTACCACGAGATGATCGCCCCGGTCGGCGTCACCGTCGAGCTGGACATCGTGTCCGTCGACGTCGCGCATTCCTGGTGGATCCCGAAGCTCGGCGGCAAGTTCGACGCGCTGCCCGGCTACGTCAACCACACATGGTTTCGTCTGCTGAAGGCCGGCGTGTACCGCGGTCAGTGCGCGGAGCTGTGCGGCCGCAACCACGCTGACATGCTCGCCCAGGTTCGCGGTGTCGCGCCGGCGGCCTACGCCCGTTGGGTCGAGCGTCAGAAGAACGAGATCGCGGCCGCCGGCATCGCTGCCAAGCGAGCACGGGCGGCGCGGGCGGGGTGAGCTGCTGATGGCGATCGGCGACATCCCGTCGACGCAACGGACCAGCGTCGGCAACCCCGAGCTGATCGTCCACCATGCCGGGCCCGATCCCGCGCCGGGATGGGTCGGCTGGGTCACGACGACCGATCACAAGCGCGTCGGCGTGATGTATCTCGTCACCGCGTTCGCGTTCATGATGCTCGGCGGCGTCGAGGCGCTCCTGATGCGCACGCAGTTGGCCGAGCCCGGCAACACACTCCTGACTCCGGAGCGCTACAACCAGGTCCTCACGCTGCACGGGACCACGATGGTGTTCCTCGTCGTGATGCCGCTCTGGGCAGGCCTGGCCAACTACCTCGTCCCGTTGCAGGTCGGAGCACGGGACATGGCATTTCCCAAGCTCAACGCGTTGTCGTACTGGCTGTACCTTGCCGGAGGGCTGGTGTTCTACGGATCGGTGTTCTTCAGCCCGCCAGAAGCCGGCTGGACGGCGTACACACCGTTGTCCTCCGGCCCGTATATCCCCGGCAACGGCACCGACGCCTGGATCTTTTTGGTCCACCTGACCGGGATCAGCTCGATCATCGGCGCCGTCAACATCACCGTCACGATCGTCAACATGCGCGCTCCCGGCATGGGCTGGGGGCGCCTGCCGCTGTTCTGCTGGTCGATGATCGCGCAGGCGGTCATGATCGTCCTGACGCTGCCCGTGATCGCCGGCGCGGTCACGCTGCTGCTCACCGACCGGCACTTCGGCACCTGCTTCTTCGATCCCGCCTGCGGCGGATCGGCGCTGCTATGGCAGCACCTGTTCTGGTTCTTCGGGCATCCGGAGGTCTACATCATGATCCTGCCCGCGTTCGGCGTGATCTCCGAGGTCCTGCCGGTCTTCGCGCGCAAACCGATCTTCGGCTACAAGGCGATCGCCGCGTCGAGCATCGGGATCGCGTTTCTGTCGATGCTCGTCTGGGCGCACCACATGTTCGCCACGCCGCTGCCGTTCGTCGTGCTCGTGTTCTTCATGCTCTCGTCGATGGCGATCGCCATCCCGACCGGGGTCAAGGTCCTCAACTGGGTCGCGACGCTGTTTCGAGGCTCGATCGTGCTGGGCACCCCGCTGTACTTCGCCGCCGGCTTTCTCGTGCTGTTCACGCTCGGCGGCATCACCGGCGTGATGCTCGCCATCTTCCCGATCGACCGGCAGGTCACCGACACGTACTTCGTCGTCGCGCACTTCCACTTCGTGCTCGTCGCCGGCGCGGTCTCCGCGATGATGGCGGCGCTGTACTTCTGGTTTCCGAAGATGACCGGACGGCTGCTTTCCGAGCGCATCGGCAAGTGGTCGTTCTGGTTGCAGTTCGTCGGCTTCCTGGCGACGTTCCTGATCCAGCACTCGCTTGGGCTCTCCGGGATGCCACGCCGCGTCTACAGCTACCGCGCCGACACCGGATGGGGTCTTGACAACCTGATCTCCACCGTCGGCGCGTTCATCCTCGCCGCCGGCGTCGTGCTGACGCTGATCAACGTCCTCGTGAGCCTGCGTCACGGCCGGCGTGCCGGCCCAGACCCGTGGAAGGGCTACACGCTCGAGTGGTTCACGACCTCGCCGCCACCCGCGCACAACTTCGACGTCATCCCGCGCGTGCGGTCGGTCGAACCGATGCGCGACATCCGCGACGCCATCCGCGACGGCCGCGCGGCCGGAGGCTCGCAGTGAGCGAGCTCGCGCTGCTCGGCCTGATCGCTGCGCTCCACCTCGTCGCGCTGGCCGGCGGCGCCGTGCTCGTGATCGCGATGGTCCGATCCGACGGCGACGGGCCCAGCGGCGCGGCGCCCGACGGCGGTGGCGGCCGTGACGATGCTGGGCCACGCCCACCGCAGCCCGTCGGGCCCCCGCTTCCCGACGCTAGCCAAGCTCGCGTTCGCCTGCGCGAGCCAGGCCGCCTCGCGGATCGCCTCCCCGACCGGCACCACAGGCCGGCGCCGGCCCAGCCCGCGCGTCAGGGCACACGAGGCGCGCCGAAAACACGGCAGCCGTCGTGAGTGAGCCGCTGCGCCCCGAGCTGCAATCGACCGTGGCATTCGTGGTCTGCGGCGGCATCCTGATCGTCGCCGGCGGCGTCGCAGCCGCCGTCAACAGCGCGGCGCCGTTCGCCCACGGCTCGTGGCTTGCCGCCTACCTCGTCCTCGTCGGTGGAACCGCGCAGATCCTGCTCGCCGGCGGGCACGCAGCGCTCGCGGCACCCGGACGCGCGTCCAGACAATCGCGCAGCCGACTGCTCTTGTGGAACTTCGGCAGCCTCGCTGTCCCTGCGGGCGTGCTGTCCGACACGACGGCGTGGGTCACTGCCGGCAGCATCGCGCTGCTGTGCGCGCTGACGCTCTTCGCCCGTGCGACCTCTCACGTGCCGCGCACGCAACGCGAGCGCATCGCCTACCACGTTCTCGTCGTCAGCCTCGGGGCGAGCGTCGTCGTCGGCAGTGCGCTCGCGGACGCTGCTCCCGGAGGCTGGCTCTGACTCCACGCCGTCGGAAGGTGCTCGCCCGTCGGGTAGGCGTCCGCGGATGATGGGCTCCGCGCTCCATGTCGATCAGCGCATTCGCACGGCACGATCGCTGCATGTCCACATGTGAGCAAGTCCTGCTGCGCAGCCGCACGGCGGCCGCCGAGCCTGCCGATGTAGAGGCACGCCGGGCCGCCGGGTTGAGCGCTTCAGCATGACGTCGAACTGGTCGACGCGACGCCGCGACGCTGCGGCGCAGGCCGCGATCGAATCGCTGGAACAACGAGGGTGGCCGCGTCTATGACGATGAGGCCGAGACGTCGCATACCGCTCGACGCGCAACGGTGCTTCGCGTCGTCGGAGGCGGCGCGGCATGAGCGACGACCGCCTGTCGCGCCTGCATGACGCAGGCGTCTCGATCTGGCTTGACACGCTCTCACGCGAGCAGCTCGACAGCGGCGCCTTCGCCCGTCTGATCGACGAGCACGTATGAGCGTCATGGTCTGGGTGATGGTTGCGATCGCCCCTTGGGGCTTCACCGTCCTGGTCCCCGACCGCTTCTGGGGTGGGCATCATTGGCGCGTTCTTGGTGGCAGTGGCGGGCGATCTCGCCGGCGGTTACCTGCTCCCCTCGCCGGGTCTGCCGATGGACAATCCGCCCGGCGTCGACGAGACGATCTTCGCGGCGATCGGCACGACCGTCGCCCTCGCCTTGAGCTACGTCTACGGCTCTCGGGCGGCGCGGGGCGACGACTGAACCGCGCCCCCCGCGTGCCCTTGTGTCACACCGTCGCGAGTGTCGCCCGCTTCGCGCGGACGACTGCTCCCCGTGGAACAACGACGATCGGCAGCGACGCTCTTCGAAGCAGCTGCGCGCTGATGGACGGCCGAAGAACGGTCCGCCAGTTCGCGCGTGGCGGCGCCGGGACGACGAGGAGCGCCGGTCGAACCTCGGCGACGGCCTGCGCAAGGTGCGCGGCGGGCAGCCGGTACGCCGAGACGTGCCGCAGGTCGATCTCTTCGCCGTCGAGTGCGGCGTCGACGTGCTCGCGTACCGCTCGATGCATGGGCAGGACGGGACGACTGCCGGAACGCGGGTCCGCGAGGACGTGGATCACGGTGAGGCACCCGGCGACCGCGGACGCCAACTGCGCGGCGACGGCGGCTGCGGATGCGCCGGAGGCGTCGTACGCCACGGCAACGCAATCGCCGATCGGCAGTGCCGCGCCGGGCGGCACGACCATCACGGGACAGTCGGCCTGCCGAACCAGCGCGTCGCGTGTGCGGTCGCATAGAACGCGAGCCAGGCGCGCCGGGCGAGGCGTGGCACCGATGGCGATGAGGTCGCACGGGAGCGCGCGGGCGGTTGCCAGCACCGCCTCGGCCGGGTCGCCGCTTCGCGCGACGAGAACGCTCGGTCGGGTGCCGAAGTCCGCGGCGATGTCGTCGGCAAGAGCGTCGAGCGCATGTGCGTCTCGCGCGACCTGGACGCTCGTCGCCTCGAGAGCCGGCGGAGATCCCGCCGGCGTCGGCTGGGCCGTCATCGAAGCGACGTGTGTGAGCGTCAGTTCGGCACGCACCCCCCGTAGGTAACGCGGGCGGCGATGTTCGCGACGGCATGGCCGTCGGTTGACTGGTCGACTGCACAAAGGAGTGCATGCGGTTCACCATCGTGCAAGCCGCTCGCCGGAACCATTGGGCGCCGACCCATGTCCGAGCGCTTCGGACCCCATCAACGCACGTACGCGCGCCGCCGACGCGCAACGCGTGTCAGTGCACGGGCGGTGTGCTCAGCGCTCCTCTCCGGTGCCACGGCTTTGCCGAACGGATGAGAGGACGGCTTCCACGCGCGTGTAGGAGCGCGTTCTCGATGACTACAGGCGGGCCGTCCGCGCCGAGCACGCTGCCGGCTGGGCAGGCGTACAGAGCGTGCTGTTCGCACGCTGCCGGATCCTAGACTCGCATGAGGGACTTCGTCCGGATCCGGCGCGCGGCGGCGGACGAGACCTCGGCATAGCCAGCGTGTGTGCTGCTTCGCGCAGGCCGCGTTCGGGGGCGGGGCGGGCGCGGTCGCCTTTGCCCTCCTGTTGGGGTGCCGGCTCCATGTCTCCCGCGCACCCGACGCGACAGGATCTGTCCATGGAGACGAGTCGTCGTCGTACGACGGTCTGGCGGACGAGGCTCAGCGCGATCTCGCGGCCAGTGTGGTCCGCGAGCTCCGCAAGCCTGCGGCCGCGGCTTGGCGTGTCGTGGCGAAGCGTCGAGCTTGACCGCGCGCTTCGCGGAGGGATCGCCACCAGCGCACCGTGCGGAGCTCGAGCACCCAGCAGCTCGCCAGTGCTCAATTCCGTTGGAGCCTCGCGAGCGCCTGCGCCTCGCGGCGTGGGCGATGGCCGAGGGGGCCGGCTACCGCCAGCTGACGACCGTCTGGGCCTGGATCTTGCATTAAGCGCCGCGCCCCAGCGTGGCTGGGGCGCGGAAACGTCCGCC
>Ga0136633_1003418_pt1 | contig 10465 bp, 8 predicted proteins | sample AntDrymeUQ832206_2_FD_105494 | JGI IMG/M metagenome (GOLD analysis project Ga0136633, IMG submission 105494) | Polar desert sand microbial communities from Dry Valleys, Antarctica - metaG UQ83 (22.06) | ecosystem: Environmental > Terrestrial > Soil > Desert | place: Antarctica: Dry Valley...
AGTACCTCGGACTTGACCAGCTCTCGGGATCCTGGCCTGAGCATCGTGGTCAGGCGGCGCCTCGAGCATTGGATGCTCACCTGGCTCGCCGCGGTGCGTTGGCGCATCGCGCCGGGGAGGTGTTCGTAAGCAAGGCGGAAGTCTCGGACTTCTATCAGCTGGTGTCCTCGTTGACCAGCAGCACGGACTCGGCGGTTGGGCAGCATCTCGCGGTACATACCGGCGTTGACCCTTACGTGCAGACGACCGGAAGACCTGGATCAGAGGCAGCGTGGGCCGGGTCGACGAGATTTCGGCCGAAGGATTAGCCCTTGGTCAACTGACAGGACCGCAGGTCGCCGGGAGCAGTCGGCGCGGGCCGCCGCGATCTAGCCGGGGTTGCCGGTCAGATCTGTCCATGCACGATTCGCATGATTGATGTCCGCATTTGTCGTGCGACGACCGCTACGGTCCACCGGTCGATCGTGCTCGTGCCCATGAGCATCGTCATCGATTACCGTGCCGTCTTCCGGAAGGAACCTTCGTTGTTGCGCAACCTCGTTCTCCGAGTATTGCTATTGGCCTCGGTCTTGCTGGTCAGCCCTACCGCCTCGGCTGGTGCGTTCACCGCTGACGCGGCACCTTCAGCGGACGCGAACGTTTCTGCTGTCGCGTACGCGAGCGGTACGACGGCCGGATCCGTCCCCGCTCTCCAGGGGACCCTCGTCTCCGCGGAGACGCTGCTTCCGTCGGGCGACGCGACCTCCCAGGACGACGAGTTCATTGCAGGCTGCAAGGCGTTCGCTGTTGCGGTCGTCTTCTTCATCGCTCAGGTGAGGCCGCCGCAGCCGCCGCCCGCGCCGCCTGCGTCGACGTGCAACGTAAGCGGCGGCTGACGTCCGCGAGCCTCCGCGGCCTTGAGCCCGGCCGCCCGTTCGTTCCGCGGGCCTGCCACTCTGACTTCTGATGCGCACCCAAAGCACGCTGACTCTGGCGGGCCGGTGTGTCGCGTGGCTCGAGGTCGGCGACCCGGACGGGCTCCCGGTGCTGTACTGCCACGGGACGCCGGGGTCGCGGCTGGACGCGGCTGACTACGACCAGTGGGCCACGTGGGCGGGCCTGCGGCTGGTCGCGCCGGACCGCCCGGGGTGGGGACGTTCGCCGTACAGGCCTTGGGCGTCGCACTCCGACTGGGCGGCGGACGCCGAAGCGGTGATGGAACGAGCAGGCGCTGGTGACGCGTTCGCCGTGATCGCCGTGTCCGGCGGGGGACCGTTCGGGTTCGCCGTCGCCGCCTCGATGCCAGACCGGGTTCTGCGGCTCGCGCTCGCTAGTGCTGTCGGCCCTGCGCCGACCCGGGCCGACCGGCGGGCGTTCGGCTGGAAGGGTCGAGCGGGACTGAGCCGGACGGGTTTCTCAGTGCGGTCCGCGATCAACGCGGTGCTCGTGCCGTTGCTGCACAAGGATCTCGGAACTGAACTTCCTGCGGAACTGCCGGCGGAGGTCACGCGGGCAGAGATACGTGCCGAGTGGCTGGCGCAGAAGAGTGCGGCTTATTTGGACGAGAACCGGCATGCGCTGGACTGGACGTTCCCCCTGACGGACGTCATCTGTCCGGTGCGGGCGTGGCAAGGGGACCGCGACCCGTTGGCTCCGGCCGAGCTGTTGGAGAACCTGCGAGGACGCGTCGCTGACCTGGCATTGTGCCGGGTGCCCGGCGGGCATTTTGCGCCGTACGAACGGCTCGAAGAGATCTTCAAATGGCTAAAGGACGGAGCCGACCCGGAGGTCGGCGCGAAGCCTTAGCCCGTATCCACCGTCGCTCGCGGCGACCACGGGTTGATGTGAGGGTTCGTCGTCCGGACGGCGTCGGGCAGCGTGAGTTCGCCGGGTGTTGCGTCCTGCAAGTTGGACTAGGCCAGCGGGTGCGAGTCCCGCCTGGGTAGGTCCAGTAGCAGGCCCCGGTTCGTTGGAGAGATCTGGCGGGCTGAGCGGGGTGTCAAAAGCCTCTTCGGAGGGAGCAAGATCACGGGCCGTAGCGTCAAGCGAACTCTGCAGCCTCGTCAGAACTACAACGGGAGAGCCGAGCCGCTCATTTCACGGCGAAGGCCACGTCTGCCAGGCCCTGTTCCGGGGTCAGCCTGGTGGGTCTCTCCGGGGTACGGGAGATGGCACGTGATCACGGTCTGGTTCGGAACAGGAGAGATCCGTCTGCCCAGCCTTCGTCGGGCAAAGACCGTTCGTATAAGCCAATGGTGAAGTCGAACGGAGGGCAGCGGAAGTCCGACGGGGTCGTAGTACCGCTGATCGGCGTGCAACATAACGCGCCGGGAGGGAAGGGCCCCGACTTCGGTCACGCGAGCGAAGGCGGTAAGCGCAAGGGAATGGCCGGGACCGCCCGGTCTAGTGACCCTGGCGGGCCAGTCGTTGATCGTCAGCCCGTCGTGCTCCACCAGCTTCCACCGGTGGGCAAGGTGCGAGAACTCCAACGCAAGCTATGGACTGCGGCCAAGCAGTCTGAGGGTCGGCGGTTTCACGCTGTGTTCGACCAGATCTGCCGGGGTGACGTCCTGCAGATGGCGTGGGATCGGGTCCGAGCCAATCGTGGTGCCGCCGGGGTGGACAAGATCACCTTGGCGGCGGTGGAGGTCTATGGCGTTGCTCGGATGCTTGATGAGCTCGCCGTGGACCTTCGGGCAGGCACCTACCGCCCGATGGCAGTTCGTCGGGTGGACATTCCCAAGCCGGATGGCCGCTTGCGGCCGTTGGGCATCCCCACGGTGCGCGACAGAGTGGCGCAGCAGGCCGCGAAACTGGTCCTCGAGCCGATCTTCGAGGCTGACTTCTTGGCCTGTTCGTTCGGGTTTCGGCCTGGACGTAGTGCCACCGGTGCGCTGGAGCAGATCCGGGTGGCGTTCCCCCGAGGGCGGCAGTTCGTCTTCGAGGCCGACATCGCGGACTTCTTCGGCACGATCGACCACGACCTGCTGATGGTCGAGGTGGGTCGGCGCGTGTCTGATCGGCGGATGCTCAAGTTGATCCGGTCTTGGTTGCGTGCTGGGGTGCTGGACGGCGGGGTGTTCACGCAGACGGTTGCGGGGACGCCGCAGGGCGGGGTCATTTCCCCGCTGCTGGCCAACATCTTCCTGCACGCCTTCGACCGGGCCTGGGCTGAGCAGGGCGTCGGGGAGTTGGTCCGTTACGCGGACGACTTCGTGGTGCTCTGTCGGTCAGCAGAGCAGGCTGAGCACGCCCAGCGGCAGGCACGTGCGCTGCTGGCAGGTCTCGGGCTGGCACTGCACCCGGACAAGACCCGCGTGGTCGATCTCCGGGAAGGCAAGGAAGGCTTTGACTTCTTGGGCTGTCACCTCCGAGCCCGCATGTCAGGTCGGTTGTGGCAGGACAAGCGGATCGTTCGCTACTACCTGCACCGCTGGCCCTCGATGCGGTCGATGAAGCGGGCACGTCTGCGGATCAAGGCTCTCACCAGTCGGAGTCGGGTCGGGATGCAGTTGCAGGACGTGATCGGCGCCCTCAACCTGTTCCTTCGGGGATGGGGAAACTACTTCCGCACCGGCAACGCGGGCGACAAGTTCGTCGAACTCGACCGGCACGTGGCGTGGCGGCTCAGGCGTCTGTTGATCAAGCAGCGCGGCCGTAACCTGCGCTCTGGTCAGGCGAGCAAGTGGACCCGCTCCTGGTTCCACGACCAGGGCCTGCATCAGCTCATGGGCACCATCCGTTACCCGAAGACCGCGTAACCCCGACCAGAAGACCGTCGGTAAGCCGTGTGCGGGAAAACCGCACGCACGGATTGAAAGGGGAAAGGGGAAACAGGGCCACCTCGGTGGCTCCTGCGCCCCGGACTACCAATGGCCGGCTGTCTCCACGTTGGTGCTCTCGGTCGTGTCCTGGCGGACGGGCTGGCGGGGTCAGGCCGGCCGTGGTGGCCCGGTCGCGCCTTGGCGAGCATCCGTTGCCAGGCGTGCTCCCAGGGCCAGGACGCAGGCAGGTGCAGCGTGAGCCGTCGCGCGGATCTGGCGAGTCGCGCGGGGACGGTGATGAGCTGCGTCCGGATGGTGCCGGTTGTTGCGCGGGCGTGAAAGTTGGACGCCAGGGTGCCGGCGGCGCGGGTGAGGTTGAACGCCATCGCGGCGCAGACCAGCCAGGCGCTGTTGGCCCAGAAGTGCCCCGAGGGAAGGTGCGCCAGCGGGCCGTTCTTCAGGTCCGCGATGACCTGCTCGACGATCGCGTGCGCCCGGTGTGTCTTCTCGGCCTCGAGCATCGGCAGGGGGCTGTTGGTGAACACCGCGTGATACCGGTAGGCGGTGAACAGCTCGCTTTGGTTGTTCGGGTTCAGGTCCGGCACCCGCCGCACGATCAGCCGTGCGGTGACGCGCTGCGCCTTCGCGCGGGTCGCGAACGCGGTGTAGTCGATCTCGGCGACCTCGGCGTCGCTGACCCAGGTTTGGGACTGCTCGTCGTAGAGGGCGTTGGTGTACTTGATCGGCGTCCACCCATCGGCCGGGATCTGCGCGATCGCCTGGCGCACCGGGATAAGCAGCCGCGCGGTGATCGAGAAGCACGCCCGCTGCTGCAGCGCCATCTCGATGACGTCACGTCGGTAGTAAGCCGAATCCGCCCGCAGAATCAGCAGCCCGGTCGCGCCGGCCTTGCGGGCGGTGCCGAGCGCCTCGCCGATGAGCTTGGCCGATCCCTTCCCGCTGTTGGTCGACCCTTTGCGTAGGCGCGCGGCGGCGATCACCGGCGCAGACGACGGTGTCGAGACCGTCGCGAGCAACGCGTTGAGTCCCTTCACGCCGGTGTAGCCACGGCCGGCGCCCTGCTTGGCGTAGCCGTAGGTCTGTTTGAGCGTGTCGTCGACGTCGACGAACGCCAACTGGTCCGCCCCGGGCAGCAGCGGCGCCTGCCGCGCGAGGTTGATCAGCAGCCGGGATGCGACCGCGTCGAGCTGCCGAACGTGGCCGAAGGTGAAGCTGCGCAGGAACGTCCCGAGCGTCGACGGCGCCCGGACCCCCTCGAACAGCCGGCTCATCCCGCCGTGCCGCAGCAGGTCCATGTCATCGATCGAGTCCGCCCCCGCGACCATCCCCGCGATCAGCGCCGGGACCTTCAAATGCGCGTTGCCGCCGCCAGGTCGAGTCAGGTGCAGATGACTGTCGACCAGCCCGAGCAAGCCGGTCCGTTCCGCCAGCTGCAGCACCGGCGCCAGCCCGGCGCACGACACGAGGTTCGGATCATCAAAGACGGCGTCGAAGCCGTGGCAGACTCGCACCTACCGGGTGCCCTTCTGATGCGGTCGAATCTTTCCCTAGACAAGATCGATTCTCCAGCAACAGAAGGGCATCTCGGCGTCACGACCCGCGAGCCGCCTCAACTACACCGGTGGATACGGGCTTAGGCGGCCTGGTCTAGCTGGCCGCAGCGCTGCGCGAGTGTGCGTCGTACGTGGGGAGCTTCGCCACGTCCCGCTTGTGGGAAGCAGTCACGCGGCCCGCTTTGCGCGCTTTATAAGGCCGGCTCTGCTCGCGTCAACAGACCGCCCCATAATCCACCACCATCCGCGCCGACGTGGAGCGCGAGGCAGCTGCGCGACAGGTTTACTGCTGCAGTAGCTCTCGAAGAGCGGACAACTTGTCCGCTCATGCCGCTGTGGGCGGTGTCGACTGCTTTAGTGGTCCGCGATCGATCATGAGGCGCTGGCCACCCTTGCGCGCCAGTTCGACAACTAGAGACGGAGTGGGGCCGAGGAGCCATGAATGGGGACCCCGTCCAGGTGTGCGTAGTTTGCCCGGAGATTTTCGAGGCCGCGCCTCTTCAGGTCCGGCTCCGAACTGGGGCCGTAGTTGAGAGCCTGTACCGGCATGTGACCCAGCATCCGTCCGACGGGACTAGGTAGTTGTAAGGCGACGTAAGGCACGATCAGGCCGCGGAACTCCCGTTGACGCACTGGCAGCTTCGAGGAATCGTTGTTGCGGACGTAGACGATCCGCCATTCGCGTTCTTCCTCGAAAGCCGGATGCTTGCACCAAGACGCTAACTCGACTACTCCATCGATGAGGCTTCTAGCGAAGGACTTCTGCCGTTCCACATCGGTCGGTTCTTCATCGAGAATCGGCACTAGCGTCTCGACGAGATCCCGGCAGGCGGCTTCCTGCTCCTTCGCGTCGTAGAGAACGCGACGCAGCGCGAAGCCATGACCACCGGGTGCCGTCTGGGGCCAGCCCTGAAGCGGAGGGCGAGTTCCCATGCCAATCGCATACCCGCCGGCATCGTCGCGGCCGGCGTATGCGCGCCACTGACTCAGCAAGTCACCGTCGCTGCAGAAGCAAGCAACGTAGACATCGAGATTTCGGTCGAGCCAGCTGGCGAGCGCGGCCATTTCCGGGTCGACGAGGCCACCTAGGAACCGAGCGGTGACTTCCTTGACATGGCTGGCGTCGTAACCAGCCATCGCCCTCGTCGCCAGATCGATGCCATGAGCGAGTTCAGTGGAATCGTTGAGGAAGTTGGTCTGCGTCGCCCACAGCTCTTCATGCTCGAGGATGCCCATCAGACCTCGGGCGTCGGTGTAGTGCCACAGCAAAGCGGGCGCCAAAGGTAAGTCCGTGTTCAACCGCTGCTTCAGCCACGACAACAACGCCTCCCGCCCAGGATCGCTCGATGACGGTGCGGCGGTCACGCCGTAACGCTGTCGTATGCGGGTCGAGGTTGGCAACCTCGCGCAGCCCATGGGCTCGCGAACGTCCGGTCATGCCGCGACGAGGCGCTCCGCTGCGGCGGCGCCCGACGGGCTGCTTCCAGGTCGTGGCAACCGCGGTCGCTGCGCAAGTGCCTAACGCCGTCGGGCGGCACTCGCCCATCCGGCGCGTACTGAGGCGCGAGGAGTTCCCTCGAAGTCCACCATCGCCTCCGGCCCGTGCTGCTGCAGCAGTCGGACTGTCTCTGTGGCCTCCTTGGTCAGGCGCTGGCCGCCGCCGAAGGTCGGGGCGTAGTGCCGTCGTCGATGCCTGATGTAACGCCCGCCGACTTGCTGGCGGAGCGCGTCGTAGGGGTCGGCCAAGTCGGCGAGCGGGTCGCTGAAGACAATCTCGCCGGCGAAGTCCTCGAGGTACACGTGCACGCCGTTGTCGACCCCGCCGAGCTGCTTGGATGGGTCGATGAGGAGGCCGTAGTCGTTGAAGCCCATGATGGCCGGCGCGGCCCCTCGAGCCGCTCCGGGCTGGAACATGCTGTCCCGCCCGAGGCGTCCTCCTGGCGTCCGCCAGAAGGGGCAGACCAGTGCGCTGTAGAGCATGCACACCAGGTGCCCGGGGATGTCGTTGTCCGTGACGGCGTCGCGTCGGATCTGCTCGTGAGTGGAGTTGCGGCTGAACTCGTCGTAGATGCGCCAGACGGGCTCATCGACCAGCGTTGGGTAACCGCAGACGGCACAGGCCCGGTGGCCGGCGAGGATCAAGCGCAGCAGCGGTTCGACCTTTGAAATCTTCGGTTCGTCGCCGACCCAAGGCGACTCGGCCGGCACGAGGTATCCGCGCTTGTCGCGCGGTAGGTCGCGAAGGTGCGGGGCGAGCTTCGGTTCCGTGGGGCCTGTCATGGGGATGACGGTCGCACGGCCGTGCACAAGGTCGAGGTTGGCGTCAGCCGTCCCGGCCGGACGGCGCTTGCCAGAGCGGACCGTTAGCTCGGGGAGAGTCCCCGGGGCAGGCACCTGATCGCAGGTTGCCGCGGTGATTGCTGTGCTCGAGTTCACCGACGACCCGGCGGCGCCGGAGTGCCCCGGAGCAGGATGCTGGCCGAACTGCATGACTTTGACCGGCCCGGAGCGACGTCCTCTCATGCCGCGTGGCGCGCGTCCCGCCGTCTCGTGAATCGGCGTTGTCGGGACCGGGGCAGCGACAGGGCGTGACCGCCATGCCACCGACTCCGATGCCCCTCGACGTGCTCGGATCGGCGTGGGCGCACCCCGTCCGCGCCGCGGTAGGTCAGCATGTGCTGACAAGGCGTTGCGATTCCCGGTACGGGCAGACGACGTCGAGGCACGCGTGATCACGCCTCACGGGGACGGCTCGGTGGCGTGCGCCTGGTCGTCAGCCGAAGACGCGACGACGAGCCGAACCAGCGCGGTGCCGCGCCGCGCGTGCAACTAGACCAGCGCTGCGGCGACTTCGCCGGGCGTCATCCGCATGGCCTCGACGAGCGCCTGGCTGTCGGCGAGCCGGTTCATAGATACGGCGCCGTCGCTCCGCTTTCGGCGGGACCGCTGTCCGCAATCACGGCATTCCGCCGGTTGGCGACTGCCGTTCAGTTCTTGCGGTTCGCGCCGGTCTCGCCGTCCGGCATGACCCTGGCCAGAGAACTTGGCCACGGCGAGGATATCGCGCCAACCGTCGCTTCGTGCAGCCCAAACGCTTGCAGCCATGCGGTCTTCGCATGGCACCTCCGAACGCCTGCGGAACGAACCCCACCGCACCTAACTTCCAAGCCTCACGCCAGCCCGGCGTCGGAACGGAGCACCAGGGGGACGGAATCGTGGACTCAAGAGCGGAGCGGCTACTGAAAGCTCAGGCACCTCGATGGACGGGCCGAGGACCTGCTAGCAGGCGGGTTGCTTTGGTCTCAGTGGCGGTAGCGACCCTGTTCGTTGGTCTGACGCCGCCCGCGCAGGCCGGCAACTTCTCGGGCGCCACCTACGCCACAGCTGCCAGCTGCAACGTCAACATGGCAGACAACAGGGACCACTTCTTCTGGTACTCCAACATCACGAGTCCTACGCAGATCGCCGTGGCGTGGTCTCGGGCGAACAACCTGGACCCGACGGAGATGAACACCTACAACGAGTCGAACGGGTTCAGCAACTCCACCGACGTCGTCGTGTACGACGAGGACTACAGCGGCACCTTCTGCAACAAGACCTGGATCGACGACCCGAACGTCATGACTAACAGGCTGTTCGCGGCGGTGCGGTGCGCCTACCTCACGTCCGTCGGGAAGTGCGACCAGTACTACGTCGACTTCGACAACGACTTCATGGGACCTCGCTCGGCCGAGGCTGAGGCGAAGCTCGCCTGCCACGAACTCGGGCACACGCTCGGACTCATGCACCGGACGATGAACACGTCATGCATGATCGACCCGTGGGACGACAACGCCGCGAACCGCTACTACGACGGCCACGACCGTGCCCACATCCCCACCATCTAGGAGTCTGGCTATGGACAAGCGAACCGGCGTTATCACAAGCGTCTGCGCGGCCCTGGCCTTGGGCGCAGGCCTCGCCGGTTGCGCCGGCGAGTCGTCATCTGCGGCCCCGGCTTCTGGCCTGAAGCAGCTGGCCGTCGCACTGAACGCGAACGACACGGCAGCGATGTACTTGCCCGAGCAGCTCAGCGAGAGCCTGCCCAACACGCGCCACGCATGGAGCCAGCCGCCGGGACTGCCGGGAACGCCAGCGAGTGACAGCGTCGTTCGCGGCCGTGTCGTCGAGGTGGTTGAGCACAGCGGCTTCATCGAGACCGGAGCGATGCCGCGGCCCGGTCGCCCCGGCGCCACCCGCACCGACTACACCGATCCGAAGGCGAGTTGGCGCGCTGTCCGGGTGACAGTGGAGGTGGCCGAAACGCTCGCCGGCCCTGCAGCACCGACGCAGGAGTTCTATCTGGGCCTGCTGGGTCATGCGGAGCGTGACGACGAAGCCGCCACGATGTCGCAGACCTTGCAGGGCCTGGGCGAGGTCGTTGTCATCTCCGAGCGGAGGCCGTCCGGCTCCGAGTTCCTCGGCATGACGCGCGTCCTGATCAGCTCTTCGTTCGGCATCGCGGCGGTCGACGAGACGGGCAGCCTCAGCTTCCCCTTCGCCGACCCCGAAGGTCCAAGCCCGCAGGAGTACATGGCGGGTGTGGACACTTTGGAGGAGCTGCGTGCGGAGCTGAGCAAGGCGCCGCGCAGAAAGCTGCACCAGGGCTAGCGCAATCACTGCGGACGGCCCCGCACCTCACGGTGCGGGACCGTTCCGGTGATCAAGATCGCTCAGGGTCGGCTCGGCTTGCCGGCGGCGCGGTTGATATCGGGCGTGGGCGACCGACCCGGCCGACGCCTCCCGAGTCTGAGGGCGGCACCCCGCAGCGGCGAGCCCTGCACACCCGGGGCCTCGGATACGCGCCCCGGTCGCGAGCCGCTCGCCGTGTCCGTCGCGCCCACCGTCAGGGCGGGTGGCTGCGCTGCAGATGCTCGATCTCGGCGGTGCCGATGCAGGCCCCAAGTCCTCCAGGGCCTCCAATCAGAGCCTCGGCAGTCCGGCCCTTCTCACGAGCTCCTGGACAGCGGCAAGAACGTCCGCTCTTGCTTGATATGCGGGTGACCTTCATGGATGTATCGGTGGGCCGTTGGGGTCTGCCGTCCGTGGAGATGGAGACCCTGCTGTGGCGTTCACCGAACCCTGTCTGAAGCGTGGCGTGTCCCCTGC
>Ga0136633_1003421_pt1 | contig 10463 bp, 6 predicted proteins | sample AntDrymeUQ832206_2_FD_105494 | JGI IMG/M metagenome (GOLD analysis project Ga0136633, IMG submission 105494) | Polar desert sand microbial communities from Dry Valleys, Antarctica - metaG UQ83 (22.06) | ecosystem: Environmental > Terrestrial > Soil > Desert | place: Antarctica: Dry Valley...
ACCCGGAGGGTACGTGAGCGACAGATTGAATCCCAATTCCGACCTCGGCGGAGCCGTGGAACGACGCGAGCGGGGATGCAGGGGCGCTCGAATGCGAGCGTATTTACGGGGAGGTGCACTAAGTGATCATCTCAGCACCACTCGGCGAGGTTTCCTAGAGCGTCGCTCCGCAGATCTCATCCGCATCGACGATGTCGTAGCGGTAGCCCTGCTCGGCGAGAAACAGCTGGCGGCGCAGGGCGAACTCCTGGTCTTGCGTCTCCCGGGTGACGACGGCGTAGAAGGAGGCCGAGCCGCCGTCGCTCTTCGGCCGCAGGATGCGGCCCAAACGTTGAGCCTCCTCCTGGCGGGACCCGAACGTGCCGGAGATCTGGATGGCGACGTTCGCCTCGGGAAGATCGATCGAGAAGTTCGCGACCTTGGACACCACGAGCAACGGAACGCTGCCCTCTCGGAACCCGGCGTAAAGCCTCTCGCGCTCCTTATTGGGGGTGTCACCGATGATCAGCGGCGCTCCCAGGCGCCCGGCGACGTCCTCGAGCTGAGCGATGTACTGCCCGATGATCAGGACCCGGTCTTTGCGGTGGCGGGCCGTAAGCGCCTCCAGCACGCGGAATTTGGCAGAGTTCGTAGCCGCGACCCGGTAGCGCTCCCGTGGCTCGGCGGCCGCATACGAGAGCCGCTCGTCCTCTGGGAGAGCGACTCTGACCTCGGTGCAGGTGGCAGGCGCGATCCATCCCTGCGCCTCGAGGTCCCGCCACGGAGCGTCGTATCGCTTGGGGCCGATCAAGGAGAAGACATCCTCTTCCTTTTTGTCCTCGCGCACGAGCGTTGCGGTCAGGCCGAGGCGGCGGGTGGATTGGATCTCGACGGTCATCCGAAAGACGGGGGCCGGCAGAAGATGGACCTCGTCGTAGATCACCAGGCCCCAGTCGAACTCGCTGAACAGCGACAGGTGGGGAAAATGGCCCTTGCGTCGCCGGGTCATCACCTGATAGGTCGCTATCGTGACCGGCTTGATCTCCTTGTTCTCCCCGCTGTACTCCCCTATCTCCTCGGCCGACAGAGAGGTCTTGTCGAGCAACTCCCGGCGCCACTGCCGGGCAGCCACGATGCTGGTCACCAGGATCAGCGTGTGAGAGCGCACTCGTTCCATGACGCCCATGCCCACGACCGTCTTGCCTGCGCCGCATGGCAGCACCACCACTCCGCTGCCACCCTCGGGCCCACCACCCGCCCAGAAGCCATCGATGGCCTGACGCTGAAAGGTTCGCAAAGAGAAGGGCTCGCCCGCGGCCGTGGCCGCCTGGAGCCCGAGCTCGAGCGCAGCTCCGTCGCGGTATCCGGCGAGATCCTCGACCGGCCATCCGAGCTTGGTGAGGGCCTGCTTCAAGCGACCGCGCTGGCCCGGTTCGATCTCCACTGCGTCCGAAGCGATCCGACGTCCCAGCAGAGGCGCGACGGACCTGGCGCGCGAGGCCTCCGCCAGGATGGCGGGCTCGTCGGTCACGAGCCGGAGCCCGCTCTCGCTGCGAATTAGCCGAAGCCGACCGAACCTGGCGACCTGGTCCTCGATCTCGACCAGCAGGCCGTGAGCCACGGGAAAGCGGGAGAAGTCCACGAGAGTCTGCTTCATCTCGGAGGCCGTCATGCCGGCCGCACGGGCGTTCCATAGCGACAGAGGCGTAATTCGATAAGTGTGGACGTGCTCGGGGCTCTTCTCGAGCTCGGCGAACCGGGCGAGCCGTCCCCGGCACGCGTCCGCTAAGGGGTGGTCGATCTCAAGCAACGCGGTGCGGTCCGACTGCACGATCAACGGTCTATCCGAGCTCATGGACCTCGTCGTCCTCCTGATCCTCGAGCCGATGCGCCCACTCGATACGATCGGTTTCGAACATCCGGGGCTTCTGCTCGTCGACCACCCAAGCCGCCATCGTCACCGGATTCACCAGGATGGGGTCGACGCGTTGAACGCTGACTCCCTCAGGCGTCCTGTAGGCAAGCTCGACCATCTCGCCGCTGCGTTCGGCCTGCTGAAGCACCTCGACGATGGCCGCGTTCGCCCGGCCACCATGTTCATTAACAGGTCCGGCCGCATCGTCGGCGGCTTTGGGGCTCCCGCCGAGCAGTGCTGCGGCGAGCTCTTCGGCAGCCTCCTGCGACAGTTCAAACCGGTCTGAGCCGGAGCGCATCAAGATCGGGGCAGTCCTCGATGGGGCCTCGACGTGTGCGCCGCCGTCCTCGGATACGGGCTTGTGGCCCGCCTCACGCAATACCTTCAACAGAGCTTCTGCGCTAACTCCCTGGACCACGGCCACCGTCGGCGCCAGCCGGCGCTGCTGGAGCTTCTGGACCCGGCGATCGGCAAGCACGGCGGCAAGCAGATCGGGCTCGTCCGCACGTACGTAGACCCCGGCTCCCCCCACCCTTACGCGACCGTAACGACGAGCGACATCCTCGATCAGATAGCGGACCGCCTGAGGGACTCCTCTCGGAGCGTGGCGTGAGAGCAGGGAGATCATCTCCTCGGCGCTCATCCCCAGGTCCAGTGCTCGCGTCACCGAGCCGTCGCTGATCCGATAGACGCGTGCGGGGGCCGAGGCTTTGATGTCGGCGAAGCGTGCCAGACCGGCGCCCAGCTCCGGCGTCGGCGGGCCCGGCACTATCACCGTGAGATCGGCCTGAATGGTGCACTCTGCAACCGGGGCCGGGAACAGCACCGAAGCGGGGTTGGACCCGTCCACCCAAGAGGGACTCACGAGAGCGGAGCGAGCGGGCTCCAGCAGCTCGAACCCTATGCTCGAGCTTGCCGTGCCGAGCATTACCAGGCCTTCGACGGCCCCAGAGCCAAGCCTTACGGCACAGTCCTCGCAATGAAAGAAGTGAGGTCTCGACCACGCCAGGGAATCGCCGAGGGAAGCCGGGTCCAAGCTTTGGCCCTCAGGGGCTCCTCCCAGAATCTGAAGCACGACTCGGCGTAGAGGCGCGAAGTTGACGAAGGGGCGGGAGGACAGCGGCATCAGCCCGTCCTCCCAGTCGCTCCACAGCAGTGTCTGAGGCCATGCCTCGAACAAGGCCGACCATTTGACGGCCGGAGCTTGCTGGATCCAATCGGCGGCATCGCCAGAGCTGGTGACGATGTCGCCATCCTCGGACAGGAGGCTGATCTCGACCATCAGCGCATAGAAGAAGCTCACCCGCCGCTCCCTGATACCGGTGTGCTGAGCCGCCTTACGCAAAGCCCTGACGCCGAGCCCACCCGCCTTGAGCTTCTGCGGCGGTGCGCTCGTCCACTCTTCGAGCAGCGCCTCGACATCGGCCACGGCCTGATCGGGCCCCTGTTCGGGGCGAGTCGATCCCGCGAGAACGACGGGCGGCGGACGCCGAGGGCGCCACTCCCGAAAGAGAACTCCGCCCCTGAGGGCAACCTCGACCTCACCCGGCACGAAGAACCCGGTCGCAGACTGCCACCGGTTCTGGATCTCGGCTAGCGCCAGGCCCCGGCTCCGCAGCCATGCCACGCTCGATTGCCTCCTCGAGCCCCGTGTGAACGAGTAGGCGGGAGCGAAGTCCGCGAAATCGGCCATCCCCGCCTCGCTCAGCTCAGCGGCACTCGCGCGACCATCCCGGCGAATGAGCTCAAGCGCATGGCGGGCGGACGCGGGAGCTTCCCCCAGGAGTGATGTCAGGACTTCAGGATCCGACAGCAGCGCCACCACCCGTTCCACCATGATTTCCTTGCGGGGACGCCGGGGCCAGCGGAGGTCCAAGGCGTGAGCCAGCTTCTCGATCTCATCGGCCGTGAACGGTTCGAGGGCCGAGCCGATGCGGGGGCCGGGATCGCCCAGCCCCTCAACCGCTTGCATTACGCAGGCAGGGACCCACAGCGACCAGCTTTGCTCGCTTCCTATTCGAAAGGCCAGGCCCAGGCGAGACAGGCCCCTGGCCGCGCGGGTCAGCTCTTCGACGGGCACCCCGGCCGCCTGGGTGCGCAACTGATCTCCCGCCACGGCGGGTCCCAACCAGCTCGCCACGATCAGGAGCTGGAGCTTGAACTTGTCAAGAGCAACAATGGCGCGCCCAATTCCCTCGGTCGAGGCCAGGCTCGCGGCAATTGCTGCGGAGTCAGGGGCCTGGGTGGAGGCCGCTGCGGCACCCGCCTCCGGCCTCCCTCTCAGCAGCGCCGCCAGATCGTCGGGGGCGAGCCGCCGCAGCGCGGCGGACAGAGTGAGCGGTCTCGTCACTTTTCGCTTCTTTGCCATGGTCTACATCTAACAGGGAGCAGTGACAGGAAGGTGTCTTTTGCGGCGAGTACGCGACTTCTTGCGGAACCTTGCGTCTCCAACCACGCCACGCAGGTGGTCACGGCCACAAAGTTCGGGCCGCGAGTTTGCCCCGGCCGAGGCCGCTCAGGACAGGGGCTTGAGGGGTTTGAGCCCCCCACTCTTCGTACGCCCCGAGAGGCGCGAGCCGCAGATGCCGTAGAGCACCATCGCTCCACCTACCACGATGCAAACGTCTCCGGGGCTGAAGACGTTGTTCAGAGGAAAGGATGCCGGGACCGCGAAGACATCGCCCAAGAAGATGAGCTTGGGGTTGCCGACGATCGTCGAGTTGAGGAAACCGTTCCCACCCGTCCCCACGCCGGCCATCTCGAGAGCCGAGCGTGTCGCGGGCATGACGCCTCCGTTGACCACTGTGGCGAGAGTGTTCATCGCTGCCCCCAGAGTGATCAGCCACAGCCCGCTCAGGTCGCGGTTGGCCCACAGGAACAGGAACGCGAATCCATAGCTCACGACGTGCCCTGCGGGGTAAAGCGCGCTCGGCCCGCCCGGCACGAAGATGACCACTGCCTGGATGGCCAGTGCCACCCACAGCGCCCACACCTTGCCCGGCTTGAAGTCGGCCAGGGCGCCCACTCGCCCGCCGGTTAGAGGAACCGTTGCGAGACAGACCAGAAAGCACGCCACCATCACCATCAGAACTTCCTTCCCTCGTAAGCAGACCTAATGTTCCGTAAACAGACCTAATGGATGAGTCCTGGCGTTTAGATCGGCATCTCGGTAGGGGCTGCTTGAGGCTCTGACGCAAAGCTACGCACTTGTCGCAGCTTCATGGAAAAAACCTCCAGAGAAACGGTGGCGGTGCCGAACCACTGAGTACGTCCTCCCACGGGGGAGGGCTCGCTCCATTGAGAGGAGGAGAAATGAAGGCACGACTCTTTCGTGTGGCGTTGGCCGTAGCCAACCTTGCCACGCTGATCGCAATCACCGGAGCAGGGCGCAAGCCTCTCTAAAGTCCGTGCAGGCCCAAGGGCGCTCACGGGCGTTCGTCTCGCTGGTGGTGGTCGGAACGATCGCGGGCCTGGCCCTGATCTTTCACTCCGCCATCACCAGCAGCTCGAGCATCTCTGGGTCCTTCGCGGAATTCTGGGTTCTGGCAACACTGGCCACGATAGGAGAGATGTCCCCGGTAAAGATCGGCAAGGACGGGACGTACGACGAGATCACCACCTCATCGCTCTTCGCCTTCACGATCCTGCTGCGACTCGGGACCGCTCCTGCGGTGCTGGCGCTGGCGCTGGCCTCGCTCGCCGCCGACCTGGCTCAAAGAAAGGCGCCCTGGAAGGCCGCCTTCAACGCCTCCTTGTACGCCCTTTCGGTCGCGGCCGCCGGGCTCGTCCTCTCCCTCGTAACGAGGGCCGACGGGTTCGGCGGCTTGCCCCATGTCGAATCCATGGATCTTCCCGGCATCTTGATCTCTGCTGCGGTCTTCTTCCTCGTAAACAACTCGCTCGCGGCGCTCACCATCGCGCTTAGGGAGAACATGGCGATCCTGCCCTTTCTTCTTCATGATCTCGAGGACCAGGCCTCGATGAACGGGGTTCTGCTCACTCTCGCCCCCGTGGCGGCAGTAGCGGCCGAAAGAAGTTTGTTCCTGATACCGCTGCTGGCCGTATCGACCACCATCTTCTACAAGACCGCTTCACTTTACGCAGAGAAGGAATACAAGTCACATCAGGCGCTTCACGACAGTCTGACCGCGTTGCCCAACCGCACCCTCTTCTACGATCGGGTTCAACAGACGATTCTCGAGGCGCGCCGGACGGAGTCATCCCTCGCGGTGATGCTCATCGACCTCGATCGCTTCAAGGAGGTCAACGACAGCTTGGGCCACCACATCGGTGACGCTCTGCTGATCAGGGTGGCGGAGAGGCTCCAGAGCGCGCTCAGGTCCAGCGACACTATTGCCCGGCTCGGTGGCGATGAGTTCGCCTTGGTCCTGCCCAACATCGGAGACCGGCAGGCCGCCACGGCGATCGCCGCCAAGATCACTACCGCGCTCGAGAACCCCTTCCTACTCGACGAGGTTGCCGGTGAGATAACACTGGACGTTGAAGCGAGCATCGGCATCGTGCTGAGCCCGGAACAAGGTGACGATGTCGATTCTCTGGTCCAGCGGGCCGATGTCGCCATGTATGCGGCCAAGGCAGCCCGCACCGGCTACGAGTTCTACTCCAACGAGCAGGACTTCCATTCGCCCAAGAAGCTTGCCCTCTTGGGAGAGTTGCGCAAGGCGATCGATGAAGACGAGCTCGTGCTTCACTACCAGCCCAAGATCGAGGCTCGGAGCGGCCGGCTGGTCGGTGTCGAGGCCCTCCTCCGATGGCGTCATGCCACCCGCGGCCTCATATATCCCGACGAGTTCATCCCCTCCGCGGAACGCACGGGACTCATACATCCACTCACTCGCCACGCTCTCCGAAAGTCTCTGATGCAGTGGGTCGAATGGCGGGAGCAAGGCTTGGAGCTGAGCATCGCCGTCAACGTCTCGCGCCAGAGCCTCTTGGGCCCGAACTTCCCCAACGAGGTGGCCCGGCTTCTCGAAACCCACTCGGTTCCCGCGTCGAGCCTCGAGCTCGAGATCACCGAGAGCAGCATCATGGCCGATTTCGCGCAGTCTAAGGAGGTCCTGGAGAGACTGAGCAGAATGGGCATAAGACTCTCTTTGGACGACTACGGCTCTGGCTACTCGTCACTGGCCCACGTCAAGCGACTTCCCATAACCGAAGTGAAGATCGACAAGTCGTTCGTACTGGGGATGGCGAGCGACCCGGGCGACCGAGTGATCGTCCGCTCCACGATCGAGCTGGGCCACAACCTGGGCCTGTCCGTCGTGGCGGAGGGGGTCGAGAGTCTGGAGACGCTCCGTGATCTCGCCACGCTGGGCTGCGATCTGGCTCAGGGCTTCTGGGTCAGCAGGCCCATCCCCGGCGCCGAAGTGGTCGCCTGGGCGAGCCACTTTCACGTCCCCGAGACTGTGGTCCGGACGCTCCCAGGCTCACTCCGGAACAGGCTTTCCCCAAGCTCAGTCGTTTAGGGCTCTCCCGGGTGGCCTCTCAAAGGCCGAACGCTGCTAATGCTCCGTCGCGGAAATTCTCGTCACATTCGAGCGCTTGCATCACTGATGGCTGCGTTGGTTGTCGCTCCGCTCAAGCACCCGGTTCGCTCGACGCGAACTTTGTGGCGGCACCACGTGGGGGGAGGTGGTGGGGGGCTCAGAGTTGTCGGGGGCCGGGGCCGGGGTTGAACCAGGCCGGGTTGAACCAGGGTTGAACGCCGGGGTTGAACGGGGCCGGGGTTGAACGGGGTCGGGACCGGGGCCGGGCGGCCCGGCGGGTCCTCGCGCGCTTCCCACGGCTCCGCCGAGTCGGAATTGGGATTCAACTTGGCGCCCAGGGTCGCTCTCGATGTTGGCGATACTTTCGCGACGGCCTAGTGGACGATTGATCGGCGGGAACCTGCGGCGGCGCTGCTACCGTCGCGGAGTTGGGAACTCTGAAATCTCACCGGGGGTGCACAGGATGAGCACAGTCACCGTCGTGGAGCCCGCCACCGAGAGGGTGATGAGGCAACTCCCACGCGCCGACGCCCACGATGTCGACGAGGTGGTGGAGAGGGCCGCGGCCGCGTTCCCGGCGTGGCGCTCGATCTCCCCTCCCGATCGAGCCGCAATCTTGCGACGGCTGACCCTGGTGCTGGAGAAAAACCACGAGAAGCTATCCCAGCTCGAGGCACGCAACGTCGGCAAGCCGATAACCGATGCCCGGGCGGAGATGGGCATGGTCGCGGACACCTTTCGATACTACGCAGCGGCTCCCGAGCGGCCCTTCGGTGAGACGATTCCGGTCGCTAAGGGGCACGCGTTCACAGTCCGAGAGCCGCTCGGCGTGGTGGGGCTGATCACGCCCTGGAACTTTCCCCTCAACATCGCGTCGTGGAAGGTAGCCCCGGCCCTGGCGGCGGGAAACACCGTAGTCCTCAAGCCCGCCGAGCTCACTCCCCTCACCGCTCTCGAGCTCGAGCGTCTCGCTCTCGAAGCAGGCCTACCGGAAGGTGTGCTCAACGTAGTCGTGGGCCCGGGCTCGGTGTGCGGACAGCGCCTGGTCGAACACCCTGGGGTGGCCAAGATCGCTTTCACCGGCTCCACCGAGGTGGGTCGCTCGATAGCAGCCGCCGCGGCCTCGACCATCAAGCGGGTGACCCTCGAGCTGGGGGGCAAGTCGGCGAGCGTGATCTTCGCCGACGCCGACCTCGAAAAAGCCGCCGCCGCAGCCCCCTCGGCGGTGTTCGCCAACTCCGGACAGGACTGCTGTGCACGCTCTCGAATCCTGGTGGAGCGTCCCGTGCTCGATCGCTTCATGAGCTTGCTCGAGCAGGCCGTGAGCATTCTGCGCGTGGGCGATCCATTGGACGAAAAGACGGCCATGGGACCGTTGATCTCCGCATCTCACCGGGAATCCGTGGCGTCCTTCGTTCCCACCGACGCCCCCGTGGCGATTCAGGGCGAGGCGCCTCAGGGCCCGGGCTATTGGTTCCCCCCAACGGTCTTGTGCCCGGTCGATCCGGAGGACCGTGCCGTTCGAGACGAGATCTTCGGACCGGTCGCCGTCGTCGTACCGTTCGACGACGAGGCTGAGGCAGTGCGGCTAGCCAACGACACCATCTACGGGCTGTCGGGCTCGATCTGGACGCGCGATGGCGCCAGAGCGCTGCGGATGGCCCGGGCAATCGAGACGGGAAACCTCTCTGTCAACTCCAACTCCTCGGTGCGCGTCTCCACTCCGTTCGGCGGCTTCAAGCAGTCCGGGTACGGGCGTGAGCTCGGCCCCCACGCCACGGAGGCCTATTCGGAGCTGAAGACGGTCTTCATCGCCACCGAGCAAGACTGAGCCACGCGAGGCCACTCGTGGAAGCTCACTACGATTTCGTCATCGTGGGCGGCGGCTCGGCCGGCAGCGCCCTGGCCAACCGGCTGAGCGCGGACTCCTCCAACCGAGTGCTGGTGCTGGAGGCGGGCAGGCCCGACTACCTATGGGACCCGCTCATCCACATGCCCGCCGCCCTCACGATCCCCATCGGCAACCGCTTCTACGACTGGAAGTACGAGTCGGAGCCCGAGCCCCACATGCACGGCCGACGCGTCTATCACGCTCGGGGCAAGGTCCTCGGAGGCTCCAGCAGCATCAACGGCATGATCTTTCAAAGAGGCAACCCGTTGGACTATGAGCGTTGGGCGGCGGCTCCGGAAATGGGTGAGTGGGACTATGCCCACTGCCTCCCCTACTTCAAGCGTATGGAGACGTGCCTCGCGGCGGAGCTCGACGATCCCTGGCGCGGCCACTCCGGTCCCCTCGTGCTGGAGCGCGGCCCGGCCACCAACCCTCTGTTCGGAGCCTTTTTCGAGGCCGTCCAGCAGGCCGGCCACCACCTGACCGACGACGTCAACGGCTACCGGCAAGAGGGCTTTGCGCGGTTCGACAGAAACCTCGTGCGAGGACGTCGTCTCAGCGCCTCTCGTGCCTATCTGCACCCGGTCCTCGACCGAGCAAACCTCGAGGTCAAGACCCGCGCTCTGGTGACCCGCATATGCTTCGAGGGCAACCGCGCGGTGGGCGTCGAGTACCGCCGCGGACGAGGGCCCTCGAGGCTCGTGCGTACGGGGGAGGTGATCCTCTGCGGCGGGGCCATCAATTCCCCGCAAACACTTCAGTTGTCGGGCATCGGGAACGCCGCCGATCTCCAGAGAATCGGCCTGTACGTCAAACAACACCTGCCCGGTGTCGGCGAAAACCTCCAGGATCACCTCGAGGTCTACGTGCAACACGCCTGCAAGCAACCGGTTTCAATGGCGCCGTACCTGCAGAAGTGGCGGCGGCCGTGGATCGGCGCCCAATGGCTCTTCCTGCGCGCCGGCCCCGGCGCCACCAACCACTTCGAGGCGGGCGGCTTCGTCCGCAGCAACGAGGACGTGGACAGACCGAACCTCATGTTCCACTTCTTGCCGGTCGCGGTCCGCTACGACGGATCGGCCCCGGCCGGAGGACACGGCTACCAGGTGCACATCGGGCCGATGTTCTCGGACGCGCGCGGCACGGTGAAGATCAAGAGCTCGGATCCACG
>Ga0136633_1003422_pt1 | contig 10461 bp, 13 predicted proteins | sample AntDrymeUQ832206_2_FD_105494 | JGI IMG/M metagenome (GOLD analysis project Ga0136633, IMG submission 105494) | Polar desert sand microbial communities from Dry Valleys, Antarctica - metaG UQ83 (22.06) | ecosystem: Environmental > Terrestrial > Soil > Desert | place: Antarctica: Dry Valley...
CGTAGGCCGCGTCTTCGGGCGCCGCGCCCAGCCGCGCGAGGGCAGCGAGCACCGGCTCGGGATCCGGCTTGTGTCGCTCGGTGTCGTCATGGCCGACGACGACCTCGAACTGCTCGGAAAGCCAGGGGAAGCGTGCGAACGCAAGGGCGACGGTCCGATGCCGCTTGGCGGTGACGATCCCGAGCCGCCTCCCCTCGGAGCGGAGCTGTGGCAAAACATCCATCATCCCGTCAAACGCCTCGAGGGTCTCGTGCAGCGGGTCGTTGTGCTCCCGATACACCTCGACGAGCTCGTCCACGCGACCCGGCCCGAGCTCCTCCATCTGCGCGACCAGACCCTGTCCGCCAACCGTCGCGGCAAGCTCCTCGTACCCGACGTCGCGATCGAGCACGGTGCGAACGGCATGCTGCATGGAAGCGAGGATGATCGGCCCGGAGTCGATCAGCGTCCCATCGAGGTCGAAGAGAACGATGCGGAAGCGCATGCCCTCGATGCTAGTCAGTACTCCACGCGCTCCAGGTACAGACCCCACGGTGGCGCGGTCAGCCCCGCCTCGTCGCGAGGGCGTCCCGCGAGCAGCATCTCGATCTGGTCAGGCGCTTCCGAGCCGAGCTCGAGCATCGTGCCCACGAGCGTCCGCACCATGTGCCGCAGAAAGCCGTTGGCGGTGATCGTGAAGTCGAGGCGCTCGCCGTCGCGCTCCAAGGCGGCCTCGAAGACGGTGCGCACAGAGACCTCGTGCTGCGCCCCCCCGGGCGTGAAGGCGCGAAAATCGTGCTCGCCGGGGAGCAACGAGACTGCTGCGGCGAACGCCTCGAAGTCGATCGGGCGCGGCCAGTGAAGCACCCGCCTCGCTTCTAGTGGCGCAGGTGCTCGGCGAGCGAGGATTCGATAGCGGTAGGAGCGAGAGCGGGCGGAGAAGCGCGCATGGAATCCGTCCGGCGCCTGCTCGGCCTCGACGACCGCGACGTCGTCGGGCAGAGCCGAGGTCAGAGCTTCCGCAGCACGTTCGGTCGGTGGGCCCCCTGTGACGCCGACGCTCGCGACCTGGCCGACCGCATGGACTCCAGCGTCGGTACGGCCCGCAACGGCGAGGCGCTCCCACCCGGGGTACACGGCATCGATGGCGTCGCGCACCGCCCCCTCGACCGTGCGCTCGCCAGGCTGCCGCGCCCACCCGCGAAAGGCCGTGCCGTCGTATTCGAGCGTGAGCTTGAGGATCATCGGCATGTCATCTGCGAGGATCGCACTGTATGGACGAGCACCCGTGCGTCGGAGGAGCACTGCGTCTGAGCTTCTTCCCCTCGCACCTCGTTGCGGAGGAAGCAGCAGCTGTGTTCGCGGAACACGAAGGGCGGATCCGTGAGCGCCTTCCCGACGCGGAGATTCGGCACACCGGCGGAACGTCGGTGCTCGGCGTGCTGACAGCGGGTGACGTCGATCTGCAGGTACGGACGGATTGGGAGTCGTTCGAGGCGGCGAATCGCAGCAGACCCGGGCCTGATCGAGCGCTACAACGCATTGAAGCGGGCCTACGAGGGCGGTTCGTACGACGAGTACCAAGCTGCCAAGCGCGACTTCTTCTACGCGAACTTCCGGTTGTAGCGCCGCACCGCCGGGCTGAACGTCGGGGCCACCTCAGCCGCCGATCCGCAGCGCCTCGTTCGCGGAGCTCACCGTCAGCCCCGGCTCCGGCCCGCCTCCGATGACGAAGACGCGGCCGTCTAGCGCGGCCATGCCGATGCCGTGGCGGGGCGTCGCGAGATCGTCGAAGCGCACCCAGCGCCGTTCGGCGACGCGGTAGCCAAGGACCTCCGCGATCGTTCCGGCGGGCTCTTCGCCACCCGCCGATACGACGTGCCCGAGCAGCGCCGCTGCGCCCGTGCCGCCGCGCGAATCGGGCACAGGCGAGAGCCGAGTCCAGCGCTTCCCGCCCGGCCGGTACGACTCGAAGTGCAGGAGGTTCGTGTCGAGACCCGACGTTCGCCCGCCGATCGCGTACACCGTTCCCGCCAGTGACGTCACTCCCAGATGCTCACGGGCGGTCGGGCCAACCACGATCGACCAGCGCCCCGTCCGAACGTCGAACGCGAGGGCGTTGCGGGCGAGCCTGCCGGCAGCAGTGACGCCTCCGGCAACGACGATCTTCCCTCCCGCCAATCCTGCGCCTGCGGCCGCACGCGGGAACGGCATACGGGGAAGGGAGCGCCATCTCGCACGCTCGAGGACGAACGCGCTCCGGAGGGGCATTCCGGCAACCGTGTAGCCACCGAGCACGTAGAGCCTCGCCCCTACTCCCACTGCCATCGAATGATGGACTCCTATCGGGAGGTCTGGAAGCCGACGCCAGCTGTTCCGAGCCGGCGAGTACGCGTCCACCCGTTTCGACGCGCTCCTCTCGAGCGTCAAGCCTCCGAGCACCACGATCTCGCTGCCGACCGTCGCAGCGACGACTTCGGTGCGCGGAAGCGGCAGCTCCGCTCGCGTCTCCCAGGCGCTCGACGCAGCGGCAGCTAGCGGTACGAGCACCAGTGCGAGCGCAACGCATGCCACCCTCATGGCGCGGAGGGTAGTAGAGCTCCTAACGCAATGAACGGCCATCTCGGGCGATCATCACGTTAGAAGCTCACGCGGGGTCGACGACGAGCAGGAGCCCTTCGACAGCGCGAACGACGACCTGCGTGCCGGCGTCGCAGCCTCCGGCGCAGCGAGCTTGCCAGAGCTCGCCCCGGATCTTGACCTGCCCTTGGGGCCAGAGATCCGACGAGGCGACTCCGACCTTACCGACGAGCGCGTCGACTCCCACGGTCGCCTTGCGGCGCTTCGACCACCAGATGAAGAGGCCGGTTTCCGCAATGTCGAGAACCGCGGCGACGGCGACGGACACGAGACCCCACGGCGAGGGGAGCACGAAGACTGCGAGGAGGAGCGCGATGAGAACGAGCATGACCTCCCTCGAGGGTACGCCCCACGACGAGGTCAGGCTGAAGCCTGACCCCACGCCGCTCTTCCTTACGCCTCGGCGGGAGCCTCCTCCTCACGCTGGGCGCGAGGAGGAGCGAGCGGCGAAGCCGCGGGCTCGTAATCGACGAGCTCGAGATAAACCATCTCCGCGGCGTCGCCCTGCCGTGGGCCGAGCTTGACGATGCGGGTGTAGCCGCCGCGCCGGTCGGAGAAGCGCGGCGCGATGACCGCAAACAGCCGGTGAACGACGTCGTTGGAGCGAAGCGCGGCGAGCGCCTGCCTGCGAGCATGGAGGTCGCCGCGCTTCCCCAGCGTGATCAACTTCTCGGCGAAAGGCTTGACCGCCTTCGCCTTGGCTTCCGTGGTCTGGATGCGGCCGTGCGCGATCAGGGCGCCCACGAGATTCGAATAGAGCGCCTTGCGATGAGCGGGATCCCGCCCGAGCTTCTTCCCTGACCGCTGGTGTCTCACCCGATCGTGTCCTCGCCCTTGAGCATGAGGCCGTGCGCGGCGAGCGCGGAGCGCACTTCCTCGATCGACTTCCGACCGAAGTTCGGGATCGCGACCAGCTCGTTCTCGGACTTGGAGGTGAGGTCGCCGATCGTCTCGATGCCGACCCGCTTCAGGCAGTTGTACGAGCGGACGCCGAGTTCGAGCTCCTCGATCGGGAAGTTCTCCATCCCATGCGTGATCGGAGCTTCTGCCGCCGTGTCCGCGGAGATCTCTCCCAGGGTCTCGAGGTCGAGGTCTGTGAAGATCTGGAGCTGGCGGATAAGGATCTCGGCGGCCTGCCCGATCGCATCGCGCGGATCGAGCGAGCCGTCGGTCGTGACGTCGAGGACGAGCTTGTCGTAGTCGGTGCGCTGACCGACACGCGCCGCCTCCACCTCGTACGCGACGCGACGCACCGGCGAGAAGATCGAGTCGATCGGAATCACGCCGATCGTGGTCTCCGGCCCCCGGTTCAGCTCGGCGGGGACGTATCCGCGGCCGCGACCGATGGTGAGGGTCATCTCGAGCTTGCCCTTGTCGGAGACATGGGCGATCTCGAGCTCCGGGTTCAGGATCTCGAGGTCGGCGGGCGCCTCGATGTCGGCCGCTGTCACGACTCCGGCGCCTTTCTTCGCGATGTAGACCTCGATCTCGGGCGACGCGCCGTGCAGGAGCACGATGAGGTTCTTTAAGTTGAGGATGATGTCGGTGACGTCCTCGCGAACGCCAGGGAGCGTCGTGAACTCGTGGGCGACGCCCTCGATCTTCACTGCGGTGACTGCTGCGCCCTCGAGTGAGGACAGGAGCACGCGGCGGAGCGAGTTTCCGAAGGTGTTGCCGAAGCCGCGATCGAGCGGCTCGATCTGGAAGACGCCGCGGTGGTCGTCCGTTTCCTCACGGGCGATCCGAGGGATCTGAAACTCCATCAAGCTGGTTCTTGTAGCCAAGACGATCCTTTCTGGTTCTGTGTCACACCGGGCGAGGCAAGGCTCGCCCCTACAGCGTTATTTGGAATAGAGCTCGACGATGAGTGATTCCTGGACGGGCACGTCGATCTCGTCGCGCTCGGGGAATCGGAGAACTTGGCCCGTGAGCCCGTCGTGGTCGGCCTGGAGCCAGGGAGCGACCGAAGCAGTCAGATCCGTCGCTTCTCGAACCAGCTGCTCGACCGGGCTGCCCGGCCTGAGCGCGATCACGTCGTTCGCCTTCACGCCGTAGCTCGGAATGTTGACGCGGCGACCGTTGACATGGAAGTGACCGTGACGGACGAGCTGGCGCGACTGCGCGCGTGACCCGGCGAAGCCGAGGCGGTAGACAACGTTGTCAAGGCGGGTCTCGAGCATGCGCAGGAGGTTCTCGCCCGGGGCGCCCTGACCGCGGCTGGCCCGCTCGTAAGTGAGACGGAACTGCTTCTCGAGCAGGCCGTAGTAGCGGCGTGCCTTCTGCTTCTCGCGAAGCTGGAGCAGGTACTCGCTCTGCTTGATGCGGCCGCGGCCGTGCTCGCCCGGCGGATAGCTGCGCCGCTCGATCGCGCACTTCTCGGTCAGGCAGCGCTCGCCTTTCAGGAAGAGCTTCAACCCCTCGCGGCGGCAGAGGCGGCACTTGGGACCGAGATCGCGCGCCACGCTAGACCCTTCTCCGCTTGCGCTGGCGAACACCGTTGTGAGCCTGCGGGGTGACGTCCTTGACCCCGAGGATCTCGAGGCCCGCGGCCTGCAGCGACCGGATGGCGGTCTCCCGACCGGAGCCTGGGCCCTTCACGAAGACCTCCACCTTCTGGAGACCGTGCTCCATACCCTTGCGCGCCGCATTGTCGGCGGTGACCTGGGCTGCGAAGGGCGTGGACTTGCGCGATCCCTTGAAGCCTGCCGATCCGGCGGACTCCCAGACGATCACGTTGCCCTCGCGGTCGGTGAGGGTGACGATCGTGTTATTGAACGAGGTCTTGATGTGCGCCTGGCCGATGGCGATGTTCTTCTTGACTCGGCGCCGCGTGCGACCCCGAGCCGCTGACTTGCGGGGAGGGGCCATCAGTCGCCTCGCGAGCAGATCGTGGCTTCACGCCGCGAAACGCGAGCAGCGCAAGGACGCAGGGAGCGCTCGTACCTGAAGGGTACGAGCGCTCCCCAGGACGCGGCGATGCGACGCATTGCAGCTCGCGTGTAGCCGCGAGATGCGAGTGAGTCAACTGTCATCACTTCGACCTCTTGCTGCGGCCTACGGCCTTCGTCGGACCCTTGCGCGTGCGGGCGTTCGTCTTCGTCCGCTGGCCGCGCACCGGGAGACCGCGGCGGTGTCGGACACCGCGGTAACTGCCGATCTCCGTCAGCCGCTTGATCGCCCCTGCGCGATTGCGGCGAAGATCACCCTCGACCTCCAAATCGGAGTCGATGTAGGTTCGGAGCTTCGTCACCTCTTCGTCGGTCAGATCTCGCACCTTCTCCGAGGGGTCGAGCTCGAGCGCCTTGCAGATCTTCTGCGCAGTCGACTGCCCGATGCCGTAGATATACGTCAGCCCGATCTCGAGCCGCTTCTGGGTGGGGAGGTTGACGCCTGCGATACGTGCCATGTGTCGGCTAACCCTGCCTTTGCTTATGCCGGGGATTCGAGCAGATCACGATCGTGCGACCGTGTCGCTTGATCACGCGACAGCGTTCACACATCGGTTTGACGGACGGACGAACTTTCATCGATACCTCACGTCGCCAGAAATCCGCGCCTTTCGGTCGTTGTTCGACATCTGAGTCGGTGTCAGGGTCGAGCCAGACACCATCGGCGGCGCAAGCGTGCAGCCCCGCACCGCGGCCGGTCATCGTAGCAAATGCCTTCCCGGGCAAGATCCCCGGCGCAAGGTCGGAATCCGCTCGCGCGGATTCCGACCGCGCAAGATCCCTAAAGGCGTCCGCTTCGCGGCCGCTGGGGCTCGCGTCACACCTCAACGCCGTTCGCTGGCACCCCGATGCGAGGAGTGAGAATGCGCGGCCCGTCAGCCGTGATCGCGACCGTGTGCTCGAAGTGGGCAGCGAGCGAGCCGTCCGCCGTCGAGATCGTCCAGCCGTCGTCTGCGATCGAGATGTCCGGTCCTCCCGCGGTGATCATCGGCTCGATGGCGATAGTCATCCCGTCGGAGAGCCGTGGTCCACGCCCGGGCTCGCCGAAGTTGGGGATGTGCGGATCCTCGTGGTAGTAGCGCCCCACTCCGTGACCGACGAGACTGCGCACGACCGAGAACCCCGCGTCCTCGACGACCGTCTGCACTGCGTGGGCGATGTCACCGACCCGATTCTCATGGCGGGCCTCAGCGATTCCCGCCGCGAGCGCGTCCTGTGCGACGTCGAGCAGGCGCTGCGCCTCGGAGTCGATCTCGCCGACGGCGAAGGTGTAGGCGCTGTCTGCGATATAGCCGTCGAGCGTGACGCCGACGTCAATTGTGACGAGGTCGCCCTCCGCGACTTGGTATTGCCCCGGGATCCCATGCACGACGACGTCGTTGGGCGAGATGCAGATCGCCTTCGGGAACCCCTTGTAGCCCTCGGAGGTCGGCACGCCCCTTTGCTCTCGGATGAATCTGTCCGCTGCGGCGTCGAGCTCGTCCGTCGTCACGCCGGGCGCGATCAGCGATCCGACGTGCGCGATCGTCTCTGCCACGAGAGCCCCGGCAGCGGCGATCCTGTCGATCTCCCTCCCGCTCTTGCGGATGATCACGCGCTCGTCACCTTCTTAGGGTCAGACCCAATGGAATCAGACCCCGATCTGAGTCGGGTGAGCGCTTCCTCGACCGCGGCAAAGACGTCATCCATCGTCAGCTCCCCGTCCAGTGAGTGCAGCATCGCGTGGTAGCGAGCGACCACCGGCTCGGTCAGGCCGTGGTATAGGCGAAGTCGGTTCCGGATCACGTCCGGCGCGTCGTCCCGCCGGCCCTCCTCCGCGCGACGCTCGAGCAGGCGCTCGAGAGCAACATCGTCGGATACCTCGAGCAGGAGGACGATGTCGAGCGGCTTCCCGATCTCCTGGAGCATCTCGTCCAGAGCCTCCGCCTGAGGAACCGTTCGCGGGAACCCGTCGAGCACGAAGCCGTGCTCGTCGGCAAGCCGCTCGCGAATGAGGTCGACCATGAGGTCGTCGGGTACGAGGTCGCCTCGCTCGAGGATCGGCTCCACGCGCCGGCCGAGCTCCGAGCCTTCGGCGATCGCCCCGCGGAGAATGTCCCCCGTGGCGACATGCGGAACGTCGTATGCCGCCGCGATCCGCTTCGCCTGCGTGCCTTTTCCGCTCCCTTGCGGGCCCAAGATCAGAATGCGCACGGGCCCGTTATTTCAGGAAGCCCTCGTACGAGCGCATCATCATCTGCGACTCCATCTGGCGCATCGTGTCGAGGGCGACGCCGACCGCAATCAGCACCGAAGTCCCACCTAGCGCGCCTGCGCTCGCCTGGGAGAACCCGCCGTAGGCGATGAACAGGCTCGGAAGCACCGCGACGAGCGCCAGGAAGAGCGCGCCCGGCAACGTCAAGCGCGACAGGACGCGGTCCAGGTACTGGGCGGTAGGAGGACCGGGGCGGATGCCGGGGATGTAGCCCCCGTGACGACGGAGATTGTCGGCCTGGTCGACCGGGTTGAACTGCACCGCCGTATAGAAGTAGGTGAAGAGCACGATCATCATTCCCTCGATCAGCAGGTAGATCCAGTCGCCCGGCTGGAAGTACTCGTTGACGAACTTCTGCGTCGTCGGGAAGTACTGCGCCATGGTGGGCGGGAACGCGAGGATGGCAGCCGCGAAGATGATCGGGATGACACCCGCCATGTTGACGCGCAGGGGAAGATAGGTCGAACCGCCCGCCGTCATGCGCCGCCCCACCATCCGCTTCGCGTACTGGATCGGGATTCGCCGTTGGCCCTCCTGCACGAAGACGACCGCGGCCACGATCGCGACGGCGATCAGCGGGTAGAAGAGCTTCTCCATGGGGCCGCCGTTCCACCAGGCCGCGATCCCGATCGGCGCCCCGACGAGAATCGACGCGAAGATCAGGATCGAGATGCCGTTGCCGATTCCCCGCTTGGTGATCAGCTCGCCCATCCACATCAGAAGCGTGGTTCCGGCGGTCAGCGTGACGACGATCAACACCAGCTCGCCCGCGCCCGCCTGGAGCGCTCCCTGGTCGCGGAAGAGGAAGGCGTATCCGGTCGCCTGCAGCGCCGCGAGGACTACCGTGAGATAACGCGTGTACTGCGTGATCTTCGCGTACCCCGCCTCCCCCTCCTTCTGAAGCTCACCGAGCCGCGGGATGACAACAGTCAGGAGCTGGAGGATGATCGACGCCGTGACGTACGGCATGATCCCGAGCGCGAACAGCGAGAACTGCGACAGCGCGCCGCCCGAGAAGAGGTTGAGCAGGCCGAGGATGGTGTCCCCGCGGCCCTTGAAGTAGTTCTCGATCGTCTCCGAGTTGACGCCAGGGGCGGGGATCCAGGAGCCGAGCCGGTAGGCGGCGAGGATCATCGCCGTGAAGAGCACGCGGCGCCGGAGCTCCGGCACGCGCCAGGCGTTCGCGAGCCAGGAGAACATGGTTACTCGGCGTCCTCGGCGCGCTCTGCTTCGGGCTCTGCTTCGGGCTCTGCCGCGTCCTCAGTCTCAGCGTCGGTCTCGGCATCTTCCAGCGCTTCGGCCTTCGGCGCACTCGTCTTGTGGCGCTTCCGCTTCTTCTTGACCGGCTCGCCGCGAAGCCAGGTGACCGAGCCGCCGGCAGCCTCGATCTTCGCGACCGCTGACTTCGAGAATCCGTGCGCCGAGACCGCCAGCTTCTTGGTCAGCTCTCCCTCGCCGAGCACCTTCACGTCGATCGAGAGCTTGCGCACGAGCCCTGTGGACTTGAGCGCCTCGGGCGTCACCTCCGCCCCCGCGTCGAAGCGACGCTCGAGCTCGCCGACGTTGACCGGCTGGGTGTAGGTGCGGAACGGCCCGATCGGCATGGCGTCTGCGGAGGTGTTCCCGCGAAGCTTGCCGAGGCGCATGTCGATCGGCATCTGGCCGCCCTCGAACCCGGCGGGCATCTTGTGGGAGCCTGCACGTGACTTCTGGCCCTTGATGCCGCGACCCGAGTACCGCCCCTTGCCGGAGCCGAGACCGCGACCGACTCGCTTGCGCGCCTTGCGCGGCTGCGCAGGCTCGAGGTTGGAGAGATTGAGCTCTTCAGAAGCCATGACCTACGCGCTTTCGACGCGAACGAGGTGGTTGACCTGCCGGAGCTGGCCCTGCAGCTCCGGAGAATCCTTGTGCTCGGCAGTGCGACCGATCTTCCCGAGCCCAAGTGCGCGCAGGGTACCGATGTGCCGGTCCGTCTGGCCGATCGTGCTGCGTACCTGCGTGATCTTGACGGAGCTCAAGCGTTCTCCTCCTCGACAGCCGCTTCGACCGGAGTGTCGTCCGCCAAGGGCGTCGGCGCCGCAGCCGCCTGTTCCAGCGCGAGCGCTGCCTCTGCTCGCGCACGCGTCGCGGGCCGGGGGATCGGTATCACGTCGGCAATCGTCTTGCCGCGGAGCTGCGCGACGTCCTCGGGGCGCACGAGACGCCCCAATCCCTCCACCGTCGCCCGGGTCATGTTGATCGGCGTGGTGGTGCCGAGGCTCTTCGCGAGCACGTCGCGGATACCCGCCAGCTCGAGCACGGCGCGAACGCCTCCGCCCGCGATAACGCCCGTTCCCTCGCTCGCGGGCCGCAGGACGACCCGCGCGGCGTCGAACTGCCCGACGATCTCGTGCGTGATCGTCTGCCCGTGCTTCGGCACGGTGAACAGGTTCTTCTTGGCGTCTTCGACGGCCTTGGAGATGGCGAGCGGGACTTCCCGCGCCTTCCCGTAGCCGAGACCGACCCGGTCGATCTCGTCGCCGATGACGACGAGCGCGGTGAACGAGAACCGCCTGCCGCCCTTCACGACCTTGGCGACGCGGTTGATCTCGATCACCCGCTCCTTCAGCTCGCGGGAGTCAGCGACTTCCCTGGTGCTCA
>Ga0136633_1003423_pt1 | contig 10458 bp, 10 predicted proteins | sample AntDrymeUQ832206_2_FD_105494 | JGI IMG/M metagenome (GOLD analysis project Ga0136633, IMG submission 105494) | Polar desert sand microbial communities from Dry Valleys, Antarctica - metaG UQ83 (22.06) | ecosystem: Environmental > Terrestrial > Soil > Desert | place: Antarctica: Dry Valley...
AAATACCCGGAGGGGAACATCGATTCGAATCTGGGACAGATCGGCCCCTGCAACAACTACTCCGTGAACGGCAACCCCAGTCGGCTAGGGGCACCCAGCTGAACAACTGGGGCGATCCCCGAGGGTGGCGGCCGCCCTCTAACCTGCAGGCAGGAGGTACTGCTATGAGAACCCGATTCCTACTTTTCAGTGCGCTGGCCCTGCTGCTCATGGGCACCGCGGTCGGCGGTGTCGTTTCGGCGGTGCCCCGGGAGGGCCTGCGGGTCACCCCGAGCGAGCCCGCCGAGAAGGACTTCGGCGCCATGGGGCCTGGCGCTCCCTCAGGGGAGGCGCTGACCAATCGTCCCATCGACTGCGACGATGCCCAGGCGGTCTACTGCGACAACATCCCGATCGAGGTCGTCCCCCCCACCGGTCTCCAGGACGACCGCGACATCTTCTTCACGATCGTCGAACTGCACTGGGATGGCGGCTCGGGCAACGATCTCGACCTGAGCTTCTGGGACAACGGTCAGTCGTCGGGATCCCAGGAGCAGCTGGGCGCCTCGGCGAGCACGAAGAACCCTGAGGTAGTCCGCGTGGCCAACGCCGACCTAGAGCAGTACAACATCGTGGTCGTCAACAGCAGCGGCGCCAACACCGGTTACAAGATCAAGGCCCGCATCTCCACCGACCCGTTCCAAAACCCGAACGAGTCGCTCGCACCGGACCCGCCGAAGAACGAGCCCGAGGCCGAGGAGGAGGAGGAGGCGGCGGCGGACGACGACGAGGTCGTCACCCCTGAGGACTTCTCGGGCGGCGGAGACGACACGCCGGCGGCCGCGGAGGATCCGACCCTCGCTCCCGTGGGGGACTCCGGCGGCGACAGCGACTTCGGGTTCGGCTTCTCCGACCTTGACAGCCGCATCACAGTTGCGCAGGACGACTTCGCTGCCGGTAGCGGCGAAGGGGTGAGGGTGAAGCCCGACACCGTCAGTCCCGGGCTGTTGCTGGCCAGCCTGGTTGGGGCGCCCGCGCTGGTCGTGGGGTCGGGTGCGGCCTTCGCCTGGAAGCGGCGCAGAGACCTGCTCATCTGAGCCGGGCGAAAGCTCAGTGGTCGCGCTCGGCGACGAAGCGCGCCAGCGACTCGAGCTCGTCGGAGGCTTCGCCAGCCAAGGACGCGTCTCGCAACGCGTCGATCCCCTCCGTCACCAGCTGGGCAATTCGCTCTTCGACGGCCGCACGCGCCCCGGTCCGCGTCAGCAGCTGCCGTAGGTCTTCGATCTGGTCGAGGGTCAGATCCGGTCGGCCGTACAGCTGGTCGAGTGACTCCATGTCACCGGAATCGGCGCGCGACACCGCCAACGCATAGAGCGGAGTGGGCTTGCCCTCCCGAAGGTCCTCCCCCACGGGCTTGCCGGTGATCGATGGGTCCCCGAAAGCCCCGAGGAGGTCGTCTCTCAGTTGGAAGGCCTCCCCCACCGGAAGTCCGTACCCGGAGAGCGCTTCGGACAGGCCGTCCGCGGCACCGATTCGACCCGCGAGCGCCGCGCCCAGGTGCAGCGGACGCTCGACGGTGTACTTGCCCGACTTGTAAAGCGAGATACGGCGGGCCATCTCGAGATCCGACTCCCGCCGCGCTGTTCCCACCAGGTCGAGGTATTGGCCGAGATTCACCTCCAGGCGCAGCTCGGTGAATATCTGGTTCGCCTCGGGCCCGATGCCGGCCAATAAGAGGTCGGCGTAGACGAACGCCAGGTCTCCCACCAGGATCGCCACGCCGTCTCCGAATCGCCGGGACTCGCCGGTCCAGCTGGCGTCGCGGTGCCTCAACTCGTGGGCGTAATGAACCGTTTCGCGGCCGTGGCGGACGCGCGAGGCATCCATCACGTCGTCGTGCAGCATGGCGAAGGAATGGAGGAGCTCCAGCGCCGCTCCGGCGTCCACGATCAACGGGTCGGCGGGATCCCCGCCGGCGCCGACGAACGCCCAATGGCAGAACGCCGGGCGGAGCCGCTTTCCCCCGGAGAGGATGTTGCTCCGCAACAACGCCAGGGGTTCGGCCAAATCGGGGTGGATTGCCTTCCACCGTTCGACCTCGGCCGACAAGAGCGCGTCGATCCGCGACTCCACTGCCGACGCGACGCGCCCCAGACTTTCCGGCACGGCCTGGATCATCAGGGCCGTAGCGTAGAGGTCATCGCTCCCGGTAACAGCTCGCAGCCGACGCGCGCTCTCGGGGTGTGGCTGGTGTTGCTCGTAGCCCTTGTCGGCAGCGCGTGCAGCGACTCACCGCCGCGGGTGCCCACCGGCGTGCCGCTCGAGGTCGTGCGGGCTTCGGCCGACCGGACCGAGCAGGGCGGCCCGGCCACGGTGTTCATCGACGCACCCGGAGAGAGCATCGACGTCGAACTGGACCTGGCGAGAGATGCCGGACCCCCCCGGATCCGATCCCGGGTACTGGCCGCTCTCGATGTCGCTCGCCGGGCCACTGAAGCTGTTGCATACGGAGGCCAGCAGGTCCGAGGCACCTCGACGATGCGGTACGAGGTGACTCCGGAGGCAGGCGGAGACGCTGACGTCTGGGTGGATGTAGCCGGCCGGGCCAGGCGGGTGCAGTTCCCGGTCGGGTCCCTGACGGCCTCGCCACCCCCGACCCAGGCGAACGGGCTGCCCGCGCTGGTGACCATCGACTTCGTCTTCCCGGAAGGGCCTCCCACGACCACCACCGGCCCGGTTCTGCAGCCAGGGCCGCCCGACCTCTGAGCCGAAATACCGCCCACTAACCTCGGTCACTACATGTTGCTCGAGAAGATCGGGTCCCCGGCCGACCTCCGGAGGCTCCGCCCGGACCAGTTGACCGCGCTGGCCGACGAGATCCGTGGCGTCATCATCGAATCCGTAACCCGCCTGGGCGGCCACCTGGGCTCGAACCTGGGCGCGGTGGAGATGACCCTCGCCATCCACCGGGTCTTCGAATCCCCCAAGGACATCGTGCTGTGGGATACGGGCCACCAGGCCTACGCCCACAAACTCGTCACTGGACGGCAACAAGACTTCGTCGGGCTGAAGCAAGAGAACGGCATGTCCGGTTACCCCAGCCGCGCCGAGTCCGAGCACGACTGGGTCGAGAACTCCCATGCCTCGACCATCCTGTCCTACGCCCACGGACTGGCTACCGCGCTGGACCATTCCGGTGAGACGAAGGATCGCCGCATCGTCGCCGTAGTAGGCGACGGCGCCATGACCGGAGGAATGGCCTACGAAGGGCTGAACAACCTCGGTCATAGCGGCCGCAAGGTCGTGATCGTCCTGAACGACAACGGCCGCAGTTACGCCCCGACGATCTCGCGTCTGTCCACCGAGATCAGCCGGCTCCGTCTCCGCCCCGGGTACATGAACCTGCGATCGAAGGTCGCCCGGCGCCTCGACCGACTCGGCGCGGTGGGCCGGCTGGCTGACGCGGGCTGGACCGCGCTCACCACGGCCATACGCGAGGCGGCAGCCGATCCGGTGCCGTTCTTCGAGGCGCTCGGCGTCCGATACACCGGCCCGTTCGACGGCCACGACGTGCCGGCCATGGAAGAAGCATTGCGCCACGCCGCGTCCTACAACGGGCCCATCGTGGTGCACCTGCGCACCGAGAAGGGTCGGGGTTACCAACCCGCGGTCGAGGACGAGGAACAGCGCCTCCACGACTTCAAGGTGGTGTCGCCTTCCGCGCAGGTGAACACTCCCGCGCCGGCGACTTGGACGCAGGCCTTCACGGAGGCGCTGCTATCCGCCGCCGAATCCGACGAGCGCGTCGTGGCTTTGACCGCGGCGATGCCCGGCCCGACCGGCCTGCTCCCCTTCCAGGCGCGCTTCCCGCGTCGCTTCTTCGATGTGGGGATCGCCGAGCAGCATGCAGTGACCGCGGCGGCCGGTATGGCCATGGGCGGCCTGCGGCCCGTGGTCGCGGTGTACTCCACGTTCTTCAGCCGCGCCTTCGACCAGGCCAACCTCGATGTCGGTCTGCACGGGCTGCCGGTCGTATTCGCTCTGGATCGGGCCGGAATCACCGGCGACGACGGTCCGTCCCACCACGGCGTGCTGGACCTGGCCCTCACGCTGGCCATCCCCGGCATGACGGTGATGGCTCCCTCGTCGGCCGAGGAGCTTCGGGTGATGGTCGGTCAGGCGCTCGCCATCGAAGGCCCGGTGAGCATCCGTTGGCCCAAGGGTGAAGGGCACACTGCTCCCGACGGTGAGACGGGTTCGGGGCTGAACGGTCGAAAGATTCGCCACGGGGACGACGCGTGCATCCTGGCCGTCGGTCGGCTGCTGCGACCCGCGTTGGAGGCTGCCGAGGAGTTGGCCCGCCGCGGCATCGAAACGTCGGTGTGGGACGTGCGGGTCGTCAAGCCTCTCGATGAGGCGATGCTGGCTGACGCGGTGAAGCACCCGTTGGTCGTGACGGTGGAGGACGGCGTTCGGGTCGGCGGTGCCGGATCGCATATCGACGCCGCCCTGGCCCGTCTGGACGAGACCCGCCCGCCGGTCCTCACTCTCGGCACCCCGCTGGAGTTCATCCCCCAGGCGAAGCCCGCTTCGATCCTGGCCCGCCTGGGTCTCGACGGCGCCGGCATCGCGGCCAGCGTGGAGAAGGCGCTCGAAGCGTCCCGCTAAAGCGAGTCGGCGTACAGCGACTCGGCCTAAAGGGAATTCATCAGGGACGGATCGTCGTTTTTGACGTTGCCGACCTCGGGTCCGACGGGGTGGAGTCCTAACAGGTCGGGTTCGGGCGGTGCCAGTAACGGAAGGATGGCCGCCGGATCGGTCGTGTCGCGGTCCAGCCACTCATCCCAGTCAGCGCGCTCCAGGATCACGGGACATCGGTGGTGAATGTCCGCGAGCGGGCCAGCTGAGTCCGTGGTGATGATGGCGCAGGTCCGCAGCCACTTCCCCTCGACATCGCGCCACGCTTCCCATAGGCCGGCGAAGGCCATCAGCTCGCCGTCCTCTCGTTTCACCAACCAGGGTTGCTTGGCTTTCTGGCCTTCGATCTTCTCCCACTCGTAGAACGCGTCAGCGGGCACGAGACAGCGGCGAGAGCGAAGAGCCTTCCGAAAAGTCGGGGCGGTCGCGACGGTCTCGGCCCGCGCGTTGATCCGGCGGGATCCTTCGCTGGGGTCCTTGGCCCAGGAGGGAACGAGCCCCCACCGAAAGGCGCCGAGTTGGCGGTTCCCCGCCGACCTGGACTCCGCTACCGCGAAGACGTCCCGGGTCGGCGCGACATTCCAAGAAGGAGGAACGTCGTCCTCGTTCGCCTTGACCTCCTCCACCCCGAACCACTCGACCAAGACCTCGGTGGGGGTAGCCGCCACATATCTCCCGCACATTGCTATTGGCTCTTCGCGCAAGCGCTCATCGCTGTGCGGCGGGGACCCCAACCCCGCCGCGCGTGCACGAGCGCGGGGATAGGAACACTCACGCCGGTCACCGGACCTCCAACACCTCGTCGAGGAAGTCGACGGCGCGGGGGTAGGCGTCGAGCCGGTTGGCCAGGGAGAACCCGACCGGCGAAGCCGTCCGAGCTTCCAGAAAGTCGCGTAGGTCGGGAGCCGTTTTCGATGACATCGCCGCGATACTCGCACCCGCGGGCGACGCAGCCGTACTGGTCGTAGAACACCACACGACGTCGGTCCGGTCCCGGATCCACCTACTTCGCGGCAGCGTTGGCCTCGGCAACGGCTCTGATCCGTTCGAGGGTCGTGCGCATCGCTCGTTCTCGCCGTTGATCACGGTTGCGCATGACGATGTCTTCGAAGAACTTCACATCGAGTGGCCACGACACCGCCTCGAAGGATTCCACGATGTCGGTGCCGCCATCGCTGGGCTCGAGCTGGTACCGCCAACGGACGATCTCCTTCTCTCCCCGCATGGTGGACCAGGCCAGCTCGCGGCCGGGCTCGGCAACCTTGACCTCACACGTCATCGACCACCGCAGCAGGCCGGACTTGTTCGATCCCTTGAACCTGGTGCCGGGCTTGGCCGGCGACGTCGCACCGTCGAGCCACCGAACGCGATAGCACTCCGGGCTCCACTCACCCATGCGTTCGAGGTTGGCCAACACCGACCAAACAGTGTCCGGGGGCGCGTCCACGCGTAGCCGAACCTCGCCCTGGCGTGCGCTTGTCATGCCTACCTCCTCAGTCGACCGTGGGGCAGCCTGCCCCAACGGCGGCGGGTAGTCCCGCGTCGAGTGCGTCGCGGACGCGCGTGTCGAACTCTGTCGCCAGTGCCCGCAGAGCGCCCGCGCCATCTCCGCGAAAGGAGCTCCCGTGCATGACTCCCAACGTCGTCGGTTCCAGGTCGGCCAAGCGCCGGATCGTCTGACCCGTCTGGGCGGACAGCGAGGCCTGGTGCACCGCGTCGTCCATCTGGAGAGCGGGCTCGACGATGTCGTGCTCCACGAGAGCGGGCCCGTTGCCGAAATGGGCGAAGAGGTCGCCACACAGCAGCGTCCCCGTCGTCTCCTCGAAGAGCACCTGGGCCTCCCAGTTGTGAGGCACGTGCGGCGTGGTGACGACCCGCACCCGCTTGCCGCCGAGGTCGAGTACCTCTCCGTCCGCGACCACTCGGGGCGGCCGCGCCGTCTGGTCGAACAGCGACAGGGTGCACGCCCATTCGTTGGCCGCCACTTGGCTGTGGGGAGCAAGGTCCAGCCAGAGATTCATCGAGCCGCACTCGTCGGCCTCGTAGTGGCCGAACATGATCCAACGCAGCTGCTCCGGGCGACGCAACCTGGCGACGGCTTCGACCACGAGAGGGAACATGGCCTTGGGCCCGGTGTGGAACAGCAACGGCTCCTCGCCGTCGATGAGAAACTGGTTGAACGTAAACCCGGCCGGCGGCGCGATATCCGGGACGTGGATCGAGCTGCGGTAAATACCGTCGGCGATCTCGTCGAACGCTGCTTCCTGCCTTGTCCGTGCCATTTTTGCTTCCTCCGCTTGCCGGTCAGGGTCGATCACATCATCGGCCCGACATGGCACTCGCCGCATCGGTCACCACCACCCAATTAGGCGCGGCGCGGCGGTGTCGAGGCTCAGGCGTTGGTTATGCCGGCGCGCTCGGCTAGGGCGGCGAGCTCGTGCCGGCCGGCGGCGCCGGTCTTGGCGAGGAGGTTCGCGATGTGACGCTCGATGGTTCGGGGTGACACGTGGAGGCGCTGGCCGATCTCCTTGTTCGACAACCGTGCCGCCAGGAGGCGCAGAACGTCGGCTTCGCGGGTGGTGACGCCGACGCCGGTGAGCTCGGGCGGCACGTCGGTGTTACCGCGGCCACGGCGTGGCACCGGTTGCCCGGCGGCGCGCAGCAACGCTCGGGATCGGCCGGCTAACTCGGCCAGGCCGCGTTCCTCGAACAGGACAAGCGCCTGCCGCGTCCACTCCAGCGGTCGACCCCAGCCGTCCTTCCGCGCGGCCGGGGCAACGATCAGACGCTCCAGCGACGTCCACACCCGAACCGCGTCCGGGTTGGGTGCCACAGCGTCGGCTTCGGCCACCAGCGCATCGGCGGCGGCTGCATGGCCCGACCGGCCGGCAAGCACAGCCCGTGCCAGCAACAGCCGCGCTCGGTTGAAGGCGATGGCAGCACCCGGAGCGGACTCCGCCTCTGAGCACGCGGCTTCGCCGTCGAGACCTTCGACGGTGCGGAGCAGGGCCCACAGGCCACGGAACGGGAACCACACGTCGGGGTAGGGACGTAGGGCCGTGATCGCCTCGTCGAGAGACCGGCGAGCCAGATCCCATCGTCCATGACGAAGGTGGAGGAGAGCACGCGCCCGTCCGGGGATGCCGGCTTGGACTTCGGGATCATCGGGGGCGGCGGCGAGCGCCTCGGAGGCCACCGACTCCATCGACGCCTCGCGGCCTGCGAGGCCGTGGGCCGCGGCGAGGTGGACAAGGGACATCGGTAGCGTCGCCAGCCCTAGCCGGCGCGACAACTCGGCGCTGCTGCTCGCCGCCTGACACGCCGGTTCGGGGTCGAAACGGCTGAGCGCGATGGCGGCCCCGTGAAGGTCGACGAGAGCCAGCGTGCCCACCGCCCCCGCCTCGATCGACGCCCGGCGAGCCTCGGCAAGCCGATCGGTGCGAAGGGTGGTGAACAAGTCGATGGTGCCGAGCTCGTGTAGGGCTCGTGCCCGCCACAGCGCGAGTCCATGACGTTCGGCCACGTGGCACGCATCTTGGAACTGCCCTTCGGCTTCCACCAGGTCACGGAGGCGGGCTTCGCGCCCGAGCACCTCGAGCGCCTCGCACACGCTGGCCGGCGCCCCCGACCGCCGACCGAGCTCCGCCGCCTCGCGAGCGAAGAGCACAGCCCGCTCCGTCTGCCGCTCGGCGATCGCGGCCTGGGCGGACACGGCATACGCGGTGGCCATCAGCCGCTCGTCGCCGGCGCGCTCCCCCAGCCGGCGCGCCTCCGCCGCCCGATCGTCGGCGTCCGCCCACCGTCCCGCTTGGAGCGCGGCCCGCGCGACGATCAGGAGAAGCGACGCCCGGCGAGCCGGATCGAGCGCTCCGCCCGGTGCCGCCAGCACCGCCCGGCTCAGCTCGAGGGCGCGTTCGACGTCACCGCCAAGGGCCGCGGCGTGAGCCGCCGCCTCGTCGATGCGCGCCAGCAACGAGGCATCGTCGTCGACGAGGGAGCGGGCCCGCTCAAGCGACGCTTCCGCGCTCGCCGGCGCGCCCCTGCCAAGAGCCCGATCGGCCGTCCGCAGCCGCAGCTCGGTGGCCCGCCGGTGATCGCGGGCCCGCTCGGCCAGGTCGGCAGCAACATCGCACCAGTCGGCGGGCAGGTCCGGGTGGGCGGCCTCGACGGCAGCCAGCGCGCTGGCGGCGAGACGCTGCCGCGCCGGGGCCAGCATGGCTTCGAGTACGGCGTCGCGGCTGAGTGCATGGCGGAACGCGAACGTGTCGCCGTCTTCGATCACGATCTGGGCGGTCACCGCCTGGCGCAAACCCTCGATCACCGTCCGCTCGGGTCGGCCGCTGGTCGCCGCCAGCAACGTCCACTCGAACCGTCGGCCCAGCGTCGCCGCCGCTCGGATCACGAGGCGATGCTCGTCGTCGAGCGCGTCCAACCGTCGGGCGACGCTGTCGGCCAGGCTCGCCGGCACCCGTGTGGTCAGTTCGCCGCTCACCCGCCAACCCTCGTGATCGTCGGGCACCAACGCGCCCTTGCGGGACAGCCCGGCGAGCAGCTCCTCGACGACGAGCGGAACGCCCTCGGCGCGGAGCTTCACCATTCGCAGCAACTCTGCGGGCACCATGTCGGTGCCCAGACAGGTGGCGACCATCCGGTCGACCTCGACGTCGCCCAGCGGGCGCGGTTCGAGCAGCACGGCGCTGCGGCGGCCGCTCAGCTGGGACGCGCGGACCTCCATTTCCGTTCCTTCGCCGGTGCGCACCGTGGCGAGACACATCGTGCGCGTCCGGCTCAGGTGATCCGCCAGGTACTCGACGATGGCGATCGTTTCGGGGTCCGCCCAGTGGAGATCTTCCAGTACGAGAAGCGAGCCTCGGCCGCGGTCGCTGACTGAGCTCAGCACCCGTATCACCGCCTCACCCAGCGCTAGCTCGTTGACGTCATCGCCCGAACCCGTTCCGACGGCCCACTCGGGCACCACCCGCCCCAGGAGGCCGGCAAACGGGGCCAGCTCGTCGCTGCGCAGGTCAGGCGGGTGCGTGAAGCTGCTCAGCAGTGCTTCGGTCAGTGGGCGGAACGGGCTCGGCGATGCGTCGGCCGAAGCCCGGCCGAACAGAATCGTCATACCCCGCGCCAGCGCTCGGCCCAGCGTCTCCCGCGCCAGCCGCGACTTACCCACGCCGGCCTCGCCGAGCACCAGAACCAACTCGCCCCCGCTGACGCTCGCCCGCCCTAGCGCCGCGTCGATCGCATCCATCTCGGCCTCACGACCGATCAGCTCTGCGCACAGCAAGGACGCCACCTCGCGAGTCTGACGGAAGGGCCCGGTTGTACGGGACCCTCAGTCCCGAGCTCTCACCACAGGCGAAGCGCACGTGCTGGGTGTCCCACTCGACCTCCCCGTCCTGCGCAAGGACGGATCTGAGCTTCGCTGCCGGTTCCTCGTCGAGCGCGCGCCGGTCAGCGACGGGCGCGCGGTTTACCTCGCATGGATAGACCAGCTCGAGCAGCCCTCCCCACCGTCGGGCCCGTGGAGCCCGGCATGACGATCGTCGTCGATCTCCAGGATGCGCGCGAGCAGGCTCGCATGGCGGTCGTGGGCGCCTTCGACATCCTCGACACCGCGTCGTGACACCACGTCCCCGGTCATGGGCCGACCAGGGGGCGCTTGCCGCGACTCATCACTAGATGACGCATATCGGCTGCGGGCATGGGTCGGGCCAGCAGGAACCCCTGTGCCCGATGGCACCGCATTGCCTTTAGGCGTTGGAGCTGGTCGTCGGT
>Ga0136633_1003424_pt1 | contig 10458 bp, 8 predicted proteins | sample AntDrymeUQ832206_2_FD_105494 | JGI IMG/M metagenome (GOLD analysis project Ga0136633, IMG submission 105494) | Polar desert sand microbial communities from Dry Valleys, Antarctica - metaG UQ83 (22.06) | ecosystem: Environmental > Terrestrial > Soil > Desert | place: Antarctica: Dry Valley...
GCCGGCGAGGGCGTCGGCCAGCGCGTCGAGGTCGAGATGGGGCGACGGCGAGGTCACGTCCCTCCTCCTCTGCTCTGCGGGTCCGATGCGGGTGCGGCTGATGGTGTGACGGCGGGCGGGGCCGGACGGTTCCGCAGGTGGCCCAGCGACAGAGCCAGCCGGGCGCGGCCGCGCGAGCAGCGGCTCTTCACCGTGCCGGCCGGAACGCCGAGCACCTCGGCGGCCTGGTCGACCGGCAGCCCCTGCACGTCGACGAGCAGGATCGCGACGCGCTGCTCGACCGGCAGCAGCGCGAGCGCCGCCTCCACCTCGAGGGCGGTCTCCCGCGCGCCGAGCGCGTCGCGGCGGTCGGCCGGCTCGCCGGGGGCGCCGGACTCGGGCAGCGGCACGGTCGGGCGTGCGGCCCGGCGGCGCATCCGGTCGAGGCAGGCGTTGACGACGACGCGGTGCAGCCAGGTGGTCACGCGGGCGTCGCCGCGGAAGCCGGCGGCGCCGCGGTAGGCCGACAGCAGCGCGTCCTGTAGCGCGTCGGCCGCTTCCTCGCGGTCGCCGAGCGTGCGCAGGGCGACCGCCCAGAGCCGGTCGCGGTGGGCCGCGACGAGCGCGCCGAAGGCGTCGGGGTCGCCGGCGACGTGGGCGGCAAGCAGCTCGCGGTCGCGGACGTCGAGGTCCGGAGCACCGCCCGGGCCCGTGGTCACGGCGCGAGGCTAGTGCCGTCAGCCGCGCAGGAACTGCATCTCGGCGATGGCGGCGGAGAAGCCGCCGTCGACCTCGCGCAGCGAGGTGACCCAGACCAGCCACCACCGCGCGGTCGTGCCCTCTGGCGGGGTGAGCACCAGGCCCGGCTCGCCCGCCGTCCCGCCCGCCACGACGCGGTACGCCTCGGCCGTCGCGCCGAGCTCGTCGGCGACGCGGAGCTCGACGCCGGTGCCCCCGCCGGAGGTGAGCAGCTCGACCCGGTCGACCTCGGTCGGCGCGCCGAGGTCGACCAGCAGGCCGACGCCGGTCTTGAGCCCGCCGAGCGCGGCGGTGTCGTACCGCTCGGTCTCCCAGGCGGTGCTGGGGTCGTCGTCGACGGCGTTCGGGACCGTGTCGCGGCGCTCGGCGCCGCCGCCGGGCGGCGGGTCGAAGTCGACGACCTGGGCGGTGGACAGGTCGATCCGCTGGGCGGCCGGGTCGACGGCGGGGGCGCCGGGCGCGTCCGAGGCCACGACGGTGGTGCCGTCGTCGCTCGGCTGCACCTCGCCGATCTCGCGGCCGACGGCGTACGACGCGACGCCGATGACGAGCAGCAGCAGCGCGCTGGCGAGCACCGGCAGCCGGCGCTGCACCCACGGCGGCAGCCGCGGCGGGTGCGGGGCGACCGCCCGCGGGACATCGGCGCGCACGGCGGCGTCGAGCGCGTCGGCCAGCGCCGCGGCCGTGGCCGGCACGGGCCGGGTGGGCGTGGGCTGCAGCACGCGCACGACGAGGTCGTCGAGCGCGCGCGGGACCCCGGCGCGGACCTGGCGCGGGCTGGTGAGCCGGCCGCGGGACCGGCCGTCGGAGCCGGTCGGCGCGAGGGGCACCCCGCAGGCGGGCTGCGGCGTCGCGCTGCCGGGCCAGCGCCCGGTGACCATGGCGTACAGCAGTGCGGTCAGGTCGCGGACGTCGGCGGCCGGGCCGACGGGGTCGCCGGCCCGCTCGGCGGGGACGGCGCGCTCCGGCAGGGCGGCGGAGGTCGCGGCGTCGGTCAGCACGAGCCCGCCGTCGGGGAGCAGCAGCGCGTTGCCCGGGTGGACCCGGCCGTGGACGATCCCGTGCGCGTGGGCGTCGTGCAGCGCCTCGGCGGCCTCGGCGACCAGCGCGCAGGCCTGCTCCGGCTCGAACGGCCCGTCCTCGCGCAGGACGGCGGCCAGGTCGCGGCCGGCGACCCACTCGCTGATGACGTAGGCGACGTCGACCTCGCCGACGGGCCGCCCGGCGCGCTCGGCCGGCCGCTCCTCGATCGCGGCGTCGTAGACCCGGGCGAGGACCGGCGAGGTCAGGGCGCCGGCGGTCGCGGCGGCCGCCAGGAACGGCCGGGCGGCGGCGGCTCCGCGCTTGCCGGCCGCGCGCAGCACCTTGACCGCGACCGGCCGGGCCAGCACCTCGTCGGCCGCCCGCCACAGGACCGCGGGCGAGTCGTCGGCGGTGTCGTCGCGCGGCGCGGCCTCGACCGGGTGCTCGAGGCGGTAGCGGCCGGCCAGCACGTCGCCGGCTCGCAGGACGGGCCGGACGGCGCGGCGGCCGGGCGGCGGTGCCACGGGTCCTCCTCGTCGGTGCGGCCCGGGAGGTCTGCCGGGACGGGCCGATCCTACGGGCGCGGGGGCGCCCCGGGAGGGGTCAGCGGACCGGTGCGGCCGAGACGGTGCGCCGCACCTCGGCGTACTCCTCCAGCGGCGGGACCTTCTCCACGAGCAGCGTCGGGGCGGTCCGGAGCAGGGTGAGCGTCACGGTGCCGTCCGGCAGGACCGAGAAGGTCTGCGGGTCGATGGTGTCGCCGTGCTCGACCACCTCGGCGACGGCCGCGTCGTACGCCGCCTGCAGGGTCGCGGGACCCGTCCACGCCCGGGCGGCCGCGCGGACCGCCGACTGGGCGTGGTCCTCGGCCTGGAAGCGGGTGCTGGCCAGCGAGATGAGGTCGAAGCCGACGACCCCGAGCAGGGACAGGGTCACGACCAGCTTGGTCAGCCAGCCCAGCACGATGTCGCCACGGTCGGAGGTCACGGGACGGGAATCGGCGCGTCCGGGCCCCGGCTTGAGGTGCACCCGAACGGGTGTCCAGCGCAGGCTCAGCCCAGGCCGACGCGGCGGAGCACCGGGCCGGCGACCTCGGCCACCTCCGGCACGCGCAGCCGGCGGGTCGCGAGGACGTAGCCGACACCCAGCAGCGCGCCGCCGACCGCCAGCGCGACGGCCGCGCCGAGCGGTCCCTGGCCGAGGGTGCGGCCGACGAGCGCGGCCACCCCGACCGCGAGCAGCGCCGGCACGAGCACCGCGACCAGGCAGCGCACGGCGGTGCGTACGACCGAACCGACTCCGAGCCCGCCGATCCGGCGGGACAGCACGACGCTGCAGATCACCAGCCCGGCGAGGAACGACGCGGCGTGGCCGGCGGCCAGCCCGACGACCTTGTACGCGTCGGGCAGCAGCAGGTAGAGCGTGACGTCGACGACGACGAGCGTCGCGTTCACGCCGAGGTTGATGAGTGTCGGGGTGCGGGTGTCCTGCATCGCGTAGAAGGCGCGCAGCTGCAGCTGGTAGGTGCTGAACGGCACCAGCCCGACGGCGAAGACGCCGAGCAGCAGGCCGATGAAGCGCGCGTCCTCGACCGACACCTGACCGCGCGCGAACACGAGCACCGCCACCTCGCGGCCCAGCGCGACGAAGGCGACGGCGGCGGGCACGAGCACCGCCACGGTGAGCCGCAGACCGCGGTTGAGCGAGGCGCGCAGGTCCCCGGTGCGCCCGTCGGCGGCGGCCCGGCTCATCCGCGGCAGCAGGGCGGTGATGACGCTGACGGCCACGATCGCGTGCGGCAGCTGCCAGAGCACGAAGGCGTAGAAGTACGACGGGTAGCCGCGGCCCGCGTCGACGAGGACCTTGTCGGAGGACAGGTTGACCACGACCAGGAACGCCAACTGGTTGGCGACCACGTAGACGAGCACCCACTTGGCGAGCGAGGCGACCTTGTGAAGCCCCAGCTCGGCGACGTCCCACCGCGGCCGGAAGGAGAAGCCGGCCGCGCGCAGCGACGGCACGAGTGCGACGGTCTGGGCGACGATGCCGAGGGTGGTGCCGATCCCGAGCAGCGCCACCTGACCGGTGGTGAGCGAGGCCGGGGTCAGCGGGCCGCCGCCGCGCACGAAGAGGAACGCCAGCCCGGTCGAGATGACGACGATGTTGTTGAGCACCGGCGCCCACATCGGCGGGGCGAACCGGCCGCGGGTGTTGAGCACCGCACCGAGCACGGCGCCCACGCCGTAGAAGAGCACCTGCGGCAGGAAGAAGCGGGCCAGCACGATCGCCAGCTCGCGCGCCTCGGGGTCGAGGTCGCCGGCGTAGAGGTCGATGAGCAGCGGCGCGGCGAGCACGAGCAGCAGCGACGCCCCGGCGAGGGCGACGACGACGAGGGTGAGCAGCCGCTGGGCGTAGGCCTGCCCGTCGTCGCCGTCCTCCTTCGCGGCGCGCACGAGCAACGGCACGACGACCGAGGTGAGCAGCCCGCCGAGCAGCAGCTCGTAGACGATGTTGGGGGCGGTGTTGGCGATGGTGAAGGCCGCGCCGACGGCCTCGACGCCGAGCACCGAGGCGAGTACCGCGTTGCGCAGGAAGCCGGTGCCGCGCGAGGCGACGGTGCCCAGCGCCATCGAACGGGCCGACCGCCCCAGCCCGCTCACGCGGGACGCCGCAGGGCCCGGCGGGTGATGCGCGCACCGGCGGCGACGAGCAGGACGGCGGCGGCGATGCCGGTCACCGCGAGCGCGACGCGGCCGTAGCCGGTGGAGCGGACCTCGAGCCGGACGGCCTCGCCGAACGGCTCGCCCTGCTCGTCGGTCAGCGTGGCGAGCACGACGAAGCGGCCGGAGGTGCGCGGCTCGACGCTGACGCGGATCGGGGTGGCGTTGCGGGGCGGGACGACCTGGGTCGTCGTCGAGGACAGCGACAGCCGGGCGGCGCTGGTCTCGTCGAGGGTGACGCCGACGTTGACGGCCTGGTCGAGCTCGTTCTGGACGACGAGGTCGAGCACGCCGGAGCTGCCGGTGAGCGTCACCGGCTGGCTCACCAGCTGGACCTTGCTGCGCAGGTCGGTGACGTCCTGCTGCAGCAGGCGGAGCATCCGCTCGCCCTGCAGCGGCGCGTCGCGCCAGGCGGCGCTGGCCGCGCGGCCGGTCGCGCGCAGCAGCCGGGCCTGGGTGCGGGCCGCCTCCTCGGTGCCGGAGACCAGGATCGACTCGGTGAACTGGTCGGCCGCGGTCGTGACGCGCTCGAGGCGGTTGAGGAACGCGCTGGGCAGCTCGTCGACGCGGTCGGGCGGCTCGACCGCCTCGTCGAGCTCCTCGGCGGGGGCCGGGCCCTGCTCGTCGGGCAGCGAGGCGCACCGCTCGGTGCCGGTGGCGACGGCGGCCAGTGGGACCGCGCACAGCCAGGGCAGCCGTCCGGTGTCGGCGATCACCTCGGCGGCGACGGCCGGCGTGACCTCGGCCCGCCGGCTGGGCGCGACGACCAGCGTCCGCGACACGCTGGGGAGCTCGGCGACGATCATCGCCGTCTCGACGATCCAGCGCTGCTCTGCCAGTCGCGCGCCCTGGCTGCGGTCGCGCTGCCGCTCGACCAGCCGCGACAGCTCGTCCTCGACGACCAGGCCGCTCACCGGCCCGGTCACCGACGGCAGATCGGTGCGGGCGCTCGGCGTGCGGTTGCGGGCGGCCGAGGCGGGCGGCAGCGCCGACGGGTCGAGCACCAGGGCCTCGGTCTGCGGCCCGACCACCGCCCCGAGCGAGCCGGGCAGCGGGCCGGGCGGCGGCCACGCGACGGCGTCGAGCGGCTCGACGTCGAGCAGCCGAGTGGTCTCGGCCAGCCCGAGCCGGCGCAGCTGCTCGACCTCGGCGTCCAGGGCGCTGTCGCCACGCCCCATCGCCACCACGTCGGGGTCGCCGAACGGCAGGGCCAGCACGTCGCTGTCCTCGGCCGCCTCCCGCAGCGCGGCCAGCCACTGGACGGCGGCCGGCGACGCCGGCTGGTCGACCAGGTCGCCGCCCACCCGGACGGTGTACGGCCGGGTCATCGCCTCGACGCTGTGCAGCAGCGCCGGGTCGACGCCGAAGGTCACCGGGACGGGCTCGCCGCGGCAGGGGGTCGCCGGCAGGGCCGGGTCGGGCGGCGGGAGGACGACCCCCTCGGGCGGGGCGGCGGCGGGCTCGCAACCGCCGGCCGAGCCTTCGCGCGCGGCGACCAGCAGCTCCTGCAGCCGACCCTGACCCGCGCCGCGCCGACCGGGGGCGAGCAGCTCGGTCAGCTCGTCGTCGAGCATCACCTCCGACGGCGCGCGCCGGGGCTGGTCGACCAGGGGCCAGAGCCAGGCGATGCGGGCCGGCGCGGGGGTGCCGTCCGGGAACCAGGGCACGAACGTGGTCGCCAGCCCTACCGGGGTGCGGCCCCGGTCGTCGCCGTAGCGGGCCCGGACCTGCACCGCGAGCGGGTAGACGCCCAGCCGGCCCAGGCGCAGGTCGCCGACGAGCAGCCGCAGGTCGAACGGGGTGGAGGCGCCGGGGGCGAGCTCCTCGACCGCGACCTCCTGCGTGAGCCGCCGGGTCCCGACGACCGGCTCCTCGTCGGCCCGCTGCAGGGCGCCGCGGCTGGCCAGCCGGCCGCCGACCGACAGCCGCAGCTCGAGCGCGCTGACCGGCTCCTCGCCGCAGTTGCGCAGCCGTCCGGCGACCTGGAACGGCTCGTCGACGCGCATCGGCGCGCGCGGCAGCAGCGTCGTCACCTCGACGCGGACCGGCTCCTCCTCGGAGGCGCCGGCGCAGACGTCGGAGGCGGTGAGCGCCGGCTGCTCCTCGGCCTCGTCGACGGGCTGGGCCGCCACGGGGGCGACGACCACGAGCGGCGCGACCAGCGCGGCGAGCAGGCTGCCGCGGACCAGCCGGCCGGCCCGGCCCCGGGTCCTCACGGGCGGGGCGTCAGGCCGTCTCGGCGAGCAGGACGGGCACCCGCTCGAGCAGCCGCCGCTCGTCGGCGTAGGCGAGCCGGGCGGCCAGCTCGTCCAGCGGCACCCACGCCACCTCACTGACCTCGACGTCGGCGTCGGACAGCTCCAGGCCGTGCACCGGGTCGGCGGCGAGCAGCAGGAAGTGGTGCACGGTCTTGTGCACGCGCCGCCCCTCGGCGACGAACCAGAAGTCGATCGTGCCGAGCTTGCCGATCACCCGGCCGGCGATGCCGGTCTCCTCGCACACCTCGCGCACGGCCGTCTCGGGGTCGGTCTCGCCCATCTCGACGTGCCCCTTGGGCAGCGACCACAGCAGCCGCCCGCGCCGGTCGAGCCGGCCGATGAGCGCGCCGGACGCGCCCGGGCCGAGCCGGTCCAGCACCAGGCCGCCGGCGCTGGTCTCGTCGACCCGCCGCAGCGGCCGGCGCCCCCCGGACCCCTGCCCCGGGGTCGGCGGCGCGGGAGGGGTCATCGGCCCAGGGTACGTCGGGCCTGCTCTGCCCGCCCCGGTGCGACAGGCCGGTCAGCCGGTCGTGCGCGACCCGCGGTGGGCGTCGAGGTCGAGCACGTCGGCGCTGTCCGCGAGGCGCGCGGGGCCGCTCAGCGCGGCCACCCGGGCCCCGCTCGAGTCCAGCAGGTCGACCGTCCGGATGCCCAGGGCCACGCGCGCCTCGCCGATCGCGCACCAGCTCACGTCGTTCGCCCCCAGCGCCGCGTCGGCCAGCACCTCGACGTCCTCGGGCAGGCACACCGGGCTCACCAGCCCGGCGGCGTAGCGGGTGCGGTCGTTGACGACGCCGTCCGGCGCCAGCCGGACCGTGCGGGCGTCGAGCGCCTCGAGCAGGGCGAGCGGGTCGGGCAGCGAGCCGGCCGGCACGAGCACCGCCGCCACCGACCGGGCGTCCTCGCGGACCACCTCGTAGACCCGCACCGCCACGCACCCCGTCGCGAGGTCGAGCAGCCGCGGAAGGTCGTCGGCGCTGGTGGCGCGGCCGCGCAGCCGGGCGACCTCGTGCGGCACGCCGCGGGCCAGGAGGTCGCGGTGCACGTCCAGCGCAGCCCGCACGGGCAGCTCCTCCCTCGCCGACCGGGTCAGGGGCGACCGGACCGTCCCATCCGCGGGCCGGTCCCGCAAGGGGCCACCCGGTTAGGCTCGTGGCCCGTGCCCGCCCTGACCGAGCTCCAGCAGAACGCCGTCGGCGAGCTCCTGCGCGTCGCGCCGGTCGCGGTCGAGCTGGGCGAGCGCTTCGCCGCCGCCGGCCACGCGCTGCACCTGGTCGGCGGGTCGGTCCGCGACGCGCTGCTCGGCCGGCTCGGCGAGGACCTCGACTTCACGACCGGGGCCCGGCCGGAGCAGGTGCAGGCGGTGCTCGACGGCTGGGCCGAGGCGACCTGGGACACCGGCATCGCCTTCGGGACCGTCGGCGCCCAGCGCCGCGGCTTCCGGATCGAGATCACGACCTACCGCGCCGAGGCGTACGACCGCAGCTCGCGCAACCCCGTCGTCAGCTACGGCGACTCGCTGTCGGACGACCTGGCCCGGCGCGACTTCGCGGTCAACGCGATGGCCGTTGCGCTGCCGGACTGGAAGGCGCCCGACGCGTTCGTCGACCCGTACGGCGGGATGGACGACCTCGAGGCCGAGCGGCTGCGCACGCCGGGCCGGCCGGAGGACTCCTTCGGCGACGACCCGCTGCGCATGCTGCGGGCGGCCCGCTTCGCCTCGCAGCTGGGCTTCACCGTGGTGCCGGAGGTGGTCGCGGCGATGGCCGCGATGGCCGACCGGCTCGAGATCGTCAGCGTCGAGCGGATCGCCGACGAGCTGGCCAAGCTGCTGCTCGGCGGCCGTCCGCGGGCCGGGCTCGAGCTGCTGGTGGACACCGGGCTGGCCGCGCACGTGCTGCCCGAGCTGCCGGCGCTGCGGCTGGAGATCGACGAGCACCACCAGCACAAGGACGTCTACGACCACACCCTGCAGGTGCTCGAGCGGGCGATCGCCCTGGAGCAGGACGGCCCGGACCTCGTCCTGCGGCTGGCCGCGCTGCTGCACGACATCGGCAAGCCGCGCACCCGCCGCAAGGAGCCCGGCGGCGGCGTCTCCTTCCACCACCACGAGGTCGTCGGGGCGTCGATGGCCCGCCGCCGGCTCAAGGCGCTGCGCTTCCCCAAGGACGTCGTCGCGGCGGTCACGCTGCTCACGGAGCTGCACCTGCGCTTCCACGGGTACGGCGTGGCGGGGGGAAAGGGGGGCAGCCAGTCGGGCACGTCGGCCTGGACCGACAGCGCGGTGCGCCGCTACGTCGCCGACGCCGGCGACGAGCTGGGCCGGCTGCACAAGCTGGTGCGGTCGGACTGCACGACCCGCAACCGGCGGCGGGCGGCCGCGCTCGCTGCGGCCTACGACGACCTCGAGGCGCGCATCGCGCGGCTGGCCGAGCAGGAGGAGCTGGGCCGGATCCGGCCCGACCTGACCGGCGACGACATCATGGCGGTACTCGGGGTCGCGCCCGGCCCGGTGGTCGGCAGGGCGTACAAGCACCTGCTCGAGCTGCGGATGGAGCACGGCCCGCTGCCCCGCGACCGGGCCGAGGCGGCGCTGCGGGCCTGGGCGCAGGAGCAGGGCCTGCCGCTGCCACCTGCAGGCACCTAGTCCTTCCGGGCTATGGATCGACTCCGGCGCGTGGTCGATGATCAGGGCATGCTGGGACAAGACGGGCGCCCGGACGCCGGCTGGGTGGCCGCCGTCTCGGCGTCGCTCGCCCTCGTCCTGCTCTCGGGCGTCGCCGTGGCCGTGCTGCAGGGCGGCACCGCGAGCGCCGACACGGTCCTGGCCCGCGGCGCCGGCGCGGTGCTCGAGCTGCCCGACGGCACCGAGCGGCCGGCCGTCGAGGGCGAGACCGTCCCGCGCGGCGCGACACTCCGGGCGGGCGTCACCGGCGCCCGCCTCGACACCCGCAACCGCGAGGTGCACCTGGGCGGCGCCACCGCCGTGACGGTCGTCGACGGCGCCTCGCAGGAGCTGCGCGAGGGCTTCGTCCTCGTCGACGCGGCCGACGCCCCCGGCCTCGAGCTGCGCACCGGCGGCGCGCTGGTCACCGTCGAGGACGACTCGCTGGTGCGCGTCGACGGCGGCGGCCTGGCCCGCGTCGGGGTGTTGCGGGGCGAGCCGGCGCAGGTCCGCCCGGCCGGCCGCAGCGCCGCGACCGAGGTGCCGACCTACTTCTCGGTGCAGGTGCCGACCGGCGGGACGCCGAGCAGTGCCGTGCCGTTCGCGCTCACCCCCGGCGACGCGTACGAGCGGCTGCTGGCCGCCGAGCTGGTCATGGCCGACGCCGACCTCACCGCGCTCGGCTCGCAGCTGGACGCGGGCGGCACCGCGGGGCGCACCGTGCTCGCGGCGCTGAACCGCGCGGTGCCGACGGAGCAGGCGCCGGTCCTCCCCGTCGCCGCGACCGCCGGGACCCCCGCCCCGGCCGGCGAGCGGGCGCTGGGCTTCCTCGTCGCCGCCGCGGCCGGGGGCGACGACCCGCTGCCGACCCGCTACGCCGACGTGCGCGAGCTGCGCGGCCGGGGCGGCTCGTGGGGCGTCGTCGCCGCGATCGTCGCCGCGCCGGTCGACCGGGTCGGGAGCGCGCTCAGCGGCCTGCTCGACCCGCAGGCCGTCCCCGTCGTGGCCGGTCAGCCGCTCGACGTCGGCGCGCTGCTCGACGGCCTGGTCGAGC
>Ga0136633_1003425_pt1 | contig 10456 bp, 10 predicted proteins | sample AntDrymeUQ832206_2_FD_105494 | JGI IMG/M metagenome (GOLD analysis project Ga0136633, IMG submission 105494) | Polar desert sand microbial communities from Dry Valleys, Antarctica - metaG UQ83 (22.06) | ecosystem: Environmental > Terrestrial > Soil > Desert | place: Antarctica: Dry Valley...
CTCGCGACGCGGTCAACCAGCCCCTGGGCGCTGGCGACGGCCGCGCGCGGACGCGGCCTGCTCGCCGCAGCCGAGGGCGATCTCGACGCTGCCCGCGCCTCGCTCGCTCGCTCGCTCGACGAGCACGACCGCATGTGCTGTCCCTTCGAGCGCGCACGTACACTGCTAGCCGTCGGCGCGGTCCGCCGGCGCGGTCGCGAGAAGCGGGCGGCGCGCGAGGCGCTGACGGAGGCTCTCGAGGTGTTCGACCGGCTCGGCGCGCGGCTGTGGGCAGGTCAGGCCCGCGCAGAGATCGAGCGCATCAGCGGCCGGCGCCCGGCATCGGGAGAGCTCACCGGAACCGAGCTGCAACTGGCCCGCCTCGCGGCCAAAGGACTCGCCAACAAGGAGATCGCGGCATCGCTTCACATCAGCGTTCACACGGTGGAAGCCCATCTCACCCGGATCTACCGCAAGCTCGACATCCGGTCGCGTGCCGCCCTTGCGGCACGTGTCGTCTCGGGCCCGCTGTAGCTCGACAGCGACTGCAAGGACCGAGCAATGGGCCTAGGAACCCAGCGACCTCAGCAGACACGGCAGCTTCATCAGTTAGCCACGGAACGCCACCGCAGGCATAGCGCTGCGTCAAGGCACCACCATCGGCCGGCCGCCGAAGAACGGGCCGAGGTGGCGGTTGAGGTAGCCGCGGTAGTCGGCGATCGTCGTGCGCTTGCGCTCCATGCCGACCTCGAGGTAGTCGACGTACATCGCGCCCGCCTCGGCAACGGTCATGCGGTCCCGAGCGGCACGGCGGTCTCGGCAATCAGCCGGCGCATCGCCTTCTCGGCCATCACGCGCTTCAGGCCGTCAGAACACGAGGGCGTTCGCTTCAGCCCGATGCGCCGCTTGACCGGCGGTCGCCAACGCGCCACAGGGCGTACCAGGTCTCCCGACCGTTGCCATCTGCACGGATCTGCAGCGAACCTGAGCCATAAGAGCGACGCGCCACGACATCCAATATGTCGCACGAGCCGACGTTCACCCCCGCCCGAATCCGCTCACGCCTTGCGCGACCGCAGTGCCCGGCGCCGCTTGGACCAGCACGAGCACGACCAACCACCGGCGCCCCCTCGAACTCACTGGCATCCCCCCAGACCAGGCCGCGTGCGCCACTCGCTCGACCGCTTTTCGGAGCATCCCACCCAGAGCGGGTCCTGTCCAGAGGGCGGGGTGGTCTACCCCTGAATTAATCCAGTTGGGTTTCGAGAGCCCCCGGTCTCGAGGTGATCACCGTGGCGAGACGGGCTCGGGGCTCTGGAGAACCGGCTGCCCCCCGTGTACCGTGCGCGGCGTGACCCGGGCGATCGCGCGTTTCTCGGTGACCGTCCTCGCCGGCGTCTGCCTCGCCACGGCGCCATCGAGTGCGCGCGCGGGCGAGTGGCTCGCGGGCGACCTGCACGTCCACTCCACGTTCTCCCACGACTCCTACGGCGGGCCGAGCGACGACAACTCGGAGCTCGACGACGTCAACACGCTCGGGTTCTCCGTGTCGAGCGCGTTCTCCTACGCCGCGGCCCGCGGCCTGGACTTCCTGGCCATCACCGATCACAACGACGTGCGCTCGGCGACGGATCCCGGCTTCGGGAGCTCAGGGGTCATCGGGGTGGCCGGCTATGAGAACTCGCTCAACGGCCACGCGCAGATGCTCGGGACCTCGCGCCTTTTCCCGGAGGGGGATCCCGGCTCGGCGGCGTACGTGCAGGACCTCGCCGACGCGATCCGCGCCGAGGGCGGCCTCTTCCAGATCAACCATCCCGTCAACTCGACGACCGACACGCCCGACGACCTCGACTGGGAGCTGGGCTACGCGGTGCAGCCCGACACCGTCGAGGCGTGGAACGGCCCGCGCTTCTACCAGCCGCCGTTTCCCGCCGCTAACTCCCACGACGACGCGGTCCGCTACTGGGAGGGCTGGCTGAACCGGGGCGCCCACGTGGGGCTCTCGGGGGGCAGCGACTCGCACTGGCTGGCGACCGCCGCCGCGCAGGGCTCGGGCCAGCCGACGGTGTGGGTGTTCGCCGAGACGCCGACCCAGGCCGGCATCGTCGAGGGCCTACGCCGCGGCCGGACGACCATCTCCCACCAACCTCCGACCGCGGGCGCCCCGCGCGTCTTCCTGGAAGCCGACCGCGATGGCGACGGCCGCTTCGAGTCCATGGTCGGCGACACGGTGGCGCCGGGCACCCCGCTGCGCGCCCGGGTCGAGGGCGCCTCCGGGACGCTGCTGCGGGTGGCCACCGACGGCGGCGAGGAGGCGTTCGCGCCCGTCCCGGTGACCCGACCGGACTTCGAGCACCGGTTCGTGCTGCCGGCCGAGCGCACGTGGGTCCGCGCCGAGGTCGGACAGGAGGACGCCCTGGCGCCTCGCCAGTCCGTCTGCCCGGGGCAGGTCTTCGGCGCCTACTGCCGCAACCGCGTCGCCATCGTCGCCATGACCGCGGCGCTGTACTTCCGCGACGCGGCGACCGTCGGGGGACCGGCGGGCGCCCCGACCCCCGCGGTGGCCCGTTGCCCGGACCGCCGCAGCTTCTCCTTCCACCTGCACCGCGACCGCGGCTCGGCGGTCGTGCGCGTCGCGGTGTTCGTCGACGGCCGGCGCCGCCGGGTCCGCCGCGGCCGTGACCTCACCCGCGTGGCGATAGCCCCGTTGCGGCGGGGCCGGCACGTCGTGAGGATCGTCTCCACCCACCGCAACGGTGTGCGGTGGGTAAGCCGGCGCACGTACGACGACTGCGCCAAGAGCGCCCCCCGGACGCGGCGGGTCGGCGAGCCGCGACGCTAGCCGCCGCGCGCCGCGTGCGCGTGCCCCATCCTCCTTCATCGCATCCGAGGGCTGGCGCCCCGGCGCCTCCCCTGAGGCGGGCCCGAACGAACAAAGCCCCCTGGCGAGAGGGGGCTTTGAACATTGTCCTTCCGGTCACCCGGAGGGACATAGCGGGGGCCCGCTTCGTCTCTCAGGGTGACGGCCCGATTATCAGCCAGATCGTTCGTATACCTCCCGGAAATCACGGAGGCCCCGCGGACCGCCTCGGTCGAGCCAGTGTGGGGCATGGACGACGGCGCATCCGAGGCGGCGCATGACGCTCAGCGCACCCTCAGGACGAATCGGCCGGCCGCGTACCTAGGCGCCGTGGGGGTGACGCTTCGAGGATCAGCCAGATCTCTCGGATACCTCCCGGAACACGCGGCGAGCCACATGGATGGCCCAGCTCGATCCAGCCGGCGTCGAGGCTTCAGCGGCCGATCTGAGACTGGAAGGCTTCTCGTTAAACGCCAGGTCGATTCGCATGCCAGAGCGTCCAGGACGACGGTGCGACGGCTCTCGACACTCCCGGACCCTGAAGTGTCTGCTCACCTGGCTGAGCGATTACCACGCCGCGGGCCCGAAGGACGCAAGAGCTCCGATAGCAGGAACCGCCTCAGCGGCGGCGCAGCGTGCGGCTAGCGGCGGCGCGGGCCTCGTTGCCCGCGGGGTCGACCGCCACCGCCGCGACCGAGACGAGCAGCCGTGGGCGACGGAGCAGCGTCGCGGCGTCCGGCAGGACCGGAACGGCGACGACGCGGTCGCCCGCGGGCGCGTCAAACGCGCGTCGCGCGAGAACACGACGGGCGGCGCGCACCCGCACCGTGAGGCGGCTCGGCTCGTCTACCCGGACGAAAACCGCCATCGTGCCGAGCCGCCGCATTGAGGTCAGCGTGCGCCGCGGCACGCGCACCGTGAGATCCGGCGGCCAGCCGTCGGCTTGGCCAACGCTGCCCGGTGTCGCGCCTGGCCGCGGCTTCGGCGTCCCCTCCGCGGTAACTCGCAGCGTGGCCTGCATCCCGGGGTGCAGGGTGCAGACGAACGCGTATGACCCGGTGACCAGGTGCTCAACCCCCGCGACGGGCGTCGACTGGTTCGGGCCGATCGTCTTGGACGCGAACAGCGGGCGGCCGTCACCGTCGCGGACGGCCGACGACACGTTGTGCGACGCGACGTCGACGTTGCGCAGCGTCAGGGACTCGCCCTGGGCCATGGCTACGTCGCCAGAGAAGCGGTCGCGCGGCACGGCGTCGACCTGCGCGGCCGGCGCCACGCACGGGAGCGCGAGCAACGCCGCCACTGCGACGCCGACGGAACGCATCATCCCCGCAGCCATGTTCGGCTCGCGGACGCGGGGCCTTCGCCGGAGGCGACCACACGCACGGGGAGCCGGCCCGCACGCCGGAGGGCCTTGCGCGCCCGCGTGTCGAGGCGGACGGCTACGACGGCGCGTCCCGCGGCGGCCACGCGGTATGCCGCCTGGCCGACTTTCCGCCCGCGCCACCACAGGGACAACGTGCCGGCGCACGGCTCGGCGCCCGCAGCACATGCCACCGGAACGCGAGCCCGCCCCTTGCGCACACGGACTGCGCGGGTGCTGAGCCGCATCCGCGCGCGGCGACGTTCCGGCGTCGGCTCGGCCTCCGGACTGCCAGCGACGCGGAACGAGCCCCGCATGTACGGATGCACGCGACAGAAGTACGTGTAGGTGCCAGGCTTCATGTCCTTCGGCGTCCGCCACTCGGCGCGGTTCGCCGCGGCGGTCAGCCCCGTTGGTCCGTAGCCGAGCTGGCCAGAGTCAAAGTCGACCTTGCCGTCGGCCAGCGGATAGCTCACGCCGGTCTCTCCCGAACACGGGAACTTGCACGCCGTCACGGTGTGGAGGATCGAGCCCGCGGCGTCGAGGTTGCCGAAGGTCAGGGACTGGCCGGGCTTGACGGCCGGCGGGTTCGGGCTCGTCATCGGCGCGAATTGGTCGCCGGGCACGTAGGCGAAGTTCGCGATGCCGACGCGGCTGTCGACCGTCTCCCCATCGGGAAGCCTCGAGAGGTCAGGCGCGCCCACGGTCGAGCCCCCTCCGTAGTGCGTGGCCTCCGGCAGCTGGCCGTGCGTCGGCATCCCGGTTGGCGCTCTGTAATCCTCGGCGAACGGATCGAGCGCGCCGGTCTGGTCGTCGGCCATGAACGCGACCATGATCCCCATCGACTCGTACCAGGAGGCGAGCTTCGTCTCGTAGGTCGCGCTGACGCGCAGCTTGTCGCCCTTGTTCACCGCGACCTTGTAGTCGCGGTTAGGTGCGGTCATCGCCATGTCCCACGAGACCGGCCCGTTGGGGTCGAAGTACTTGGCCTCCGAACGGAACAGCCGGGATGTGCGGCCACGGCGGATGACGTCGAGGTCGGTCCACAGGCCGCCGGGGTGCACGTGGCCCGCGGTCTGAAGGATCGAGCCGTCGCGGTCGACGGTCCACTCGTTGCGTTTCGGCCCTCCGGCGTAGGGGTCGCGCGGCGCGTCGTCGGGGTAGGTGTAGCGCCCGTCCGCGCCGCCGTCTCCGCGCCGGACGTCAAACACTGGGTACGCGCTTCCATTGACGACGTCCATCCACACCGGCCGTGCCGGTCGCATTGTCCTCGCCAGAGGCGAGGCCTCTGGGACGAAGTCGAGCTCGTAGGTGATCCACACCGCGTCCGTCGTGGGCCGGCCGTTGTGGAGCATGTAATTGATGGCGAGCGCGTCGCTCGCCTTGTACGGGTATCCGTAGGGCGCGGGAAGGCGGCCGATCGTCTTCTCCTCCGCGAAGGCGAACATCCGCTCGCCGGGCAGGCTCGGGACCGTGGCGTCTCGCCGGCTCATATTCAGAAAGACGGCGTGATGCATGTGCAGCTCGTCGACCGGCGGCGGCTTGCCATCCGCGCGGATGAGGTTCGGCGTGAACGCGGTGATGTAGCCGTCCTCAGGCGGCGCAGCGATCGACTGCGGGCCGAAGAGGATGAGATTCTGGCCGGGCGCGGCGAGGATCGGCCCATAGGCGAACCGTAGGTGCTTGCTGCCGTCCGGGTTGACCGTCTCGCTGTACGGCGCCAACTGCGCGTGGGCGGCGGGGGTGGCCAAGGCCAGCAGGACCCATGCGAGCGTGAGGCGCCTGCCCATCCGAAAGAGTGTGGCCACAAGAAACGAAAGCGTCAAGGAACTGGTGCGTCTGCGGCCCTCAGCCACCAAACCCGGACTCGAACCCGGACCCAACACGGCGCTCCGACGGCGACTTGCTGAAAAGATGCCACCGCCCGTGGGTGAGCCGGGCTGGGTCTCGCGGAGACCGTGATCTACCCCGGGACTGATGGAGTTGGGTTTCTAGGGTCTTCCGGTAGATACGGAGATTCAGATGCCTCGCAGGTACCCGCCGGAGATTCGCCGTCAGGTGATCGAGCTCGCTCGGTCCGGGACGCGCGTCAAGCAGCTCGCCGAGACGTTTTCGATCAGCGAAGCGACGATCTACAACTGGACCAATCAGGAGAAGATCGATCGGGGTGAGAGAGAGGGCCTGAGCACCGACCAGGCCATGGAGTTGATGGCGGCCAAGCGCCGGATCCGTCAGCTCGAGACCGAGCTTGCGGTCTCAAGGAAGGTCAACGAGGTCTTTCTCAATCAGGATCTCGCCCCAAAAGCCTCTACCCGGTGATCGATGCTCTGACCGGGCAGGGAATCGACGTCCGCCACGCCTGCCGAACACTCGCGGTGTCGGAGTCCGGCTACTACGCGTGGAAGGACAGGCCGACCTCGCCGCGCGAGCTGCGGCGAATCTGGCTGGCCGGCGAGATCGTCGACGTCCACAAAGCGTCGGGCGGCACCTATGGCGCGACGCGTGTTCGGGCCGAGCTGATCTACGGCCGCGGCATCCACGTCGGCCACAACGCGGTCGAGCTGATCATGCGCCGCCTCGGGATCAAGGGCCTGCCGACCCGCCGCCTCCCGCGCGGCGCGCGGCTGGCGAAGATCACCTCGCTGGACTTGGTGGGCCGCCAGTTCCGGCGCGACGCGCCCGACGAGTTGTGGATGACCGACATCACCGAACACCCCACGCGCGAGGGCAAGGTCTACTGCTGCGTGGTCCTCGACGCGTTCTCACGACTGATCGTCGGCTGGTCGATCGACAGCACCCAGACCACGACGCTCGTGCTCAACGCGCTCGGGATGGCAACCCGCCGCCGAAGCCCCGAAGGCGACCTCGTGATCCACTCCGACCGCGGGGTGCAATTCACCTCCTGGGCGTTCAGTCAGAAGGTCAAGGACGTTGGCATCGCCCCGTCGATGGGAGCCGTCGGCAGCGCCTATGACAATGCCATGGTCGAGTCGTTCTGGGGCCGCATGCAAGTCGAGCTGTTCAACCGCAAACGCTGGACAACCCGCATCGAGCTGGCCACCGCCATCCACGACTACATCGAGCTATTCCACAACACCCGACGGCGCCACAGCGCCCTCGGGATGCTCTCCCCGACCGACTACGAAGCGAACTACATCAACACCACCAACGCCGCCTGACTCCAGAGCCCCGACTCCGAAAAACCCGGGGTAGATCAAGGACTCCGTCAAACCCAGCCTGGCTCACTCCTTTGTTCGCGGAGGCGATTTGATGCCCGTGGCGCCGGCCTCTCGCGCCCTTTAAAGAGCAAAACCCCCCTGGCGAGAGGGGGGTTCTGCATAGCGGGGGCCCGCTTCGTCGCTCAGGGTGACGCTCCGAGGATCAGCCAAATTGTTCGCGCACCTCCCGAAAGCCACACAAGCCCCCGCGAATGGCCTCCACCGAACCGGTGAGGATTTCCAGCTTCAGCGACCGAGCTGAGCGAGGAAGCGCCTTCCGCTCTCGTCTCTATGAAAGGGCTGGTGTTGTCAATAGGCGTTGGTGGTGGTGCCGGCACGGGCACCCTTTCTGCGACAGCCTCGTCGAGAAGCAACAGCGTCGGCCGCGCTGCTGCTAGATAAGTTGACAGCCCCGCTTTTCCGTGTCACCATGGGCGACATGAATGAGGGTGTGGGGACGAGGAGGCGTCCTTATCGGATGGTGGCGCGGGCGGAGGCGGCTCAGGCTACGGCTAGTCGGGTGCTTGATGTGGCCTTGACGCTGTTCTCCGAGAGGCCGTATGTGGACGTCTCGCTGGAAGCGGTCGCAAGCGAGGCTGGGGTGACCAAGCGGACGGTGCTGCGCCGGTTTGGCTCCAAGGACGCGCTGTTCGGAGAGGCGATGCAGCGCGCGAAGACAGAGATGATCAGTCATCGCGAGGCCGCGCCGGTCGGCGATGTGGCGGGCGCGGTGGCGAACGTGGTCGGCCATTACGAGCGCTGGGGCACCAACCGCTTGCGGCTGCTCGCGCAGGAAGATCGGATCCCCCTGATCGCCGAGCACGTTCAGGGTGGACGGGAGTGGCACTGGGCGTGGGTGGAGCGGGTCTTCGCGCCGTTGTTGGTGGGGCTGCGCGGCGCCGCGCGTAAGCGGCGGGTCGCCGCCTTGGTTGTGCTCACCGATGTCTACACGTGGAAGCTGCTGCGTCTCGATCTGGGTCTCAGTCGTGGCGACACCGAGCGCACGCTCGTCGAATTGGTCAACAAGTTGGAAGGGGAGTCTTGATGGCGCGTTTCCTTGTCTACACGTCGCCCGCCCGCGGGCATCTGTATCCGATCGTCGACACGCTTCTCGAGTTGCGGCGGCGCGGCCACGAGGTCCACGTGTGGACGCTCGCGTCGGAGGTAGGTGCGCTGCGAACCGTCGGCCTGCATGCCGAGGCGATCGATCCTGCGATCGAGGCGGTTTCGCTGGATGACTGGCGTGGAAGCACTCCGGAGGAGGCGCTCGGGGGGGTGTTTCAAACGTTTCACGAACGCTCGGAGCACGAGGTGTCCGATCTGCAGAGCGCGCTCGCGCGTGTGGAACCCGACGTCCTAGTGGTCGATGTCACGACACCGGGTGCTGCGGCGGTAGCGGAGGCCGGGACGATCCCTTGGGCGCAGTGGATTCCTTTCTTTCAGCACGTTGCGCTCGCCCCGAACACGTCGCCGCAGCTGACCCTCATCCCGTACACGATCGCGCCGCCCGGATTGGAGGTCCTCAACGCCCCGCGACGCCGCCTCGATCTGGAGCCGCTGCTGAGCCCGGTCGATGCCTGGCGTGCGCCGCTCTACCTCTACTTCACCGCCGAGCCATTCGAGGCCGAAGGGCTCAATTTCCCAGCCTCATTCCGACTCGTCGGCCCAGGCCTGTGGGAACCAGCAGCAGAAGCATCCGACTGGACGGAGGACACCGATCAGCCGCTAGTGCTGGTCACCGCCTCGAGCGAGTTCCAACGCGACCACAAGCTCGTCGAAACCGCGCTGCAAGCCCTGAGCTCCGAGGCGGTGCGCGTTGTCGTCACCACAGCCGCCCACGATCCCGGCAGCATCACACCGACACCAAATGCGACGATCGAGCGGTGGTTACCGCACGCGGCGCTCACTGCGCGAGCCGTGTGCGTTGTTTGCCACGGCGGAATGGGCATAACCCAACGAGCCCTCGCGGCGGGAACGCCCGTCTGCGTCGTTCCGTTCGGTCGCGACCAATTCGAGGTGGCCAGCCGGGTCACGGCCACCCGCTCCGGCACCCAAGTCATGCCCGATGTGCTGACGCCGGAGACCCTGCGCGCGGCGATCAAGCAGGCAATGACCCTCCGCGCAGGCGCGCAGCGAGTCGCAGCCGGGTTCAGGCGCGCCGGGGGCGCTCCATCGGCCGCCAACGCCCTCGAAATGCTGCTCGCGCCGGAAGACCGCCTGGAGCCGCCCAACCTGGGTGCGGTCCCAGCCAGCCAAGAAAGTGGGGTATCGCGATGATCCTCTACACCTGCGCAGTCAAAAAACACGGGGCAACCGGCCCGGTCATTAAGCACCCCTGCGGAGTTGCCGCGAAAGCCCTCGACGACGCCGGACAGCCCTACGAGATCAAGGTAGTCGGCGGATTCAAAAAACTGCCATTCAGCCGTCGTGGAAAGCGGCAAGAAGTCGAGCAACTCACAGGCCAACAAGACGTCCCGGTCCTCGTGCTCGACGACGGCACGGCCATCGCCGGGACAGCAGCCATCCAAGCCTGGGTGAAAGGACGCTAGCCATGGGTGTTGCCGAGGTCGAGCTGTTCCAGTCGTGGACCGCACAGCTAGCTGCAGCCGACGATCCGCTGGATTTCTGGTACGAGCAAATGTGGGCGGCGGATGTCGATCACCGCGCGATCGAGGGCGCCCCCGACGACATGGGCCCGATCATCGGACGGGACGCAATGCGCGCCTATCTCGCCGATTGGTACGAGACGTTCGCGGATCTCACGGCAGTGCCCGAGGAGTACATCGATGCTGGCCCCGAACGCGTGATCGTGGTCTTTCACGTCGCCGGGACCGCCCGCGCCGGCGGGGTCCCAACCGAACTACGCATTGCGATCGCCTACACGATCCGGGACGGCAAGATTGTGCGCGGGCGGGAATACACGACCAAGGAAAACGCGCTCGCCGCGCTCGCCAAGCAGGGCTGAAGACGGCAGGCTGCTCCCACGTGCTAATCGCGGACTACTACTGCTCTGGTGGCAGGGCGTTGCGCAAATAC
>Ga0136633_1003426_pt1 | contig 10451 bp, 9 predicted proteins | sample AntDrymeUQ832206_2_FD_105494 | JGI IMG/M metagenome (GOLD analysis project Ga0136633, IMG submission 105494) | Polar desert sand microbial communities from Dry Valleys, Antarctica - metaG UQ83 (22.06) | ecosystem: Environmental > Terrestrial > Soil > Desert | place: Antarctica: Dry Valley...
GGTACATCGCCGCGTCCGCCTCGGCGACCAGCGCATCAAGCCGCAGCTCGGCGCCCGCGCCGGCCGCGATGCCGATGCTGACGGTCGTTCGCACCTCCCGGCCCGCGGCGATTTGGAGCGAAGTCCGCATCACGACCCCGCGCAGGCGTTCGGCAACCTGCCGGGCGTCATCCGTGTCAGTGTCCGGGAGGATGATCATGAATTCCTCGCCGCCATACCGCCCGACAAGGTCGCCTGCGCGGATCGATGCGCTCACCAGCTCGGCGAGTTGACGCAGGACCGCGTCGCCCGACGCGTGCCCGTAGGAGTCATTGATAGCCTTGAACCGATCGACATCGACGAAGGCCACGCAGAGCATCGCACCGGTTTGCCTGGAGTGCTCGACGGCACCGATCAACGCGGCCAATAGTGTCTCGCGGTTCGCGACGCCGGTGAGCCGATCGCGGCTCGCTCGCGTCTCCACCTGAACGAGCGCGGCCGCCACCGTATTCAGTGCCTTTGCCACCTGCCGATCGGCGGCCACGCCACGCTCGGCAAGGCCGGGCCACGCCTCAGCGCGCCGCATGCTGTCCAGCGCACGCGCAACGCCGTGCATATGCCGGCTACCGGCGATCCACGCCACCGTGGCCATCAAGGCAGCGCCCGCCGCAGCGGCCAGCAGCACCTCCAGCAACCGCGCCGCCCGCTGCCCAGACGCGACCCCGATCAGCTCCGGCAGCAGCGTCGCCAGCGTAGAGAAGACCAGCACCGGAGCGAGGAACGCCAAGGTGCGGAATATGGCCAGCACCCGCTACTCCGATCCCGGTCGCGCGCCGCGCGCGGCGATGCTCACCGAGCCGGCGGAAGCACGCGGTTCCGAACCTGCGCGGCCTGCCATCGGCCTCAGGTTCATGGCAGCCACAATGGGGTCCTCGGCATCGATTGCGAGCGCGTGCACCCCCCAACGTTCGAGGCCTGGAACGGCGCCGATAACGGCTCGCACTCGTCGGCCCGCCCTGCGGTCGAGCGCCGCGGCGACCGCCGAGGACGCTCCACCGAGTGTGGCCAGCCCGACTCCGAGCAGGTGTGCAATCGCCAGTCCAGTGGCGACGGCCGCGGCGGCGACTAAGCCCGCTGCAGCCAACGTCGCGGCGGCGGGCGGCTCGGTGGCGTTGTGCCCAAGCGCGTCGGTGTTCGCCTGGCCGGCGCGACTACCGGCGTCCGGCTGGCGTGACGGACCGTGCGATGTGCCACGAAAAGGGGCTTCGCTCTGCGTATCGGCCGACGGGTTCGAATTGGGCGCGGGCGTGCCGGGCGCTGAGGCCGTGGTGCCACCGCTCTCTGGCGATGGGCTCGGCGTCCAGCTTGACGCCGACGGTGCCTGGCTTGCGGATGGCAGGGCCATAGGCAGCGGGAGGACGGTAGGCAGCGGGAGGACGGTAGGCAGCGGGAGGACGGTAGGCAGCGGGAGGACGGTAGGCAGCGGGAGGACGGAGATCGGCACCCCACCGGCGCGCGGCTCCTGCGCGGCTACCGCGATGACCGGCAGGGCGAGGAGGATCGCCACCGCGGTCGCGGTCCCCCCTGCCAGCCAAGTTCCGCCGAACCGTTTCATCGCTGCCTTCCATACGGCCGCAACGCGGTCGTCTCATGCCGGAAGGATCGAGGACCAACGAGCACGGCACCATGACCCTATGGTCACTCCCCGCGGTAGCCTGCTGCAGCCGGGGACGCACGGAGGACGCTCGGGACGCCGCTGTGCGGTGTGGTAGAGTACCGGGCCGTACTTTCGGCGCACGAGCGACAGCTCGGTCAGCTCGAGCATCGCGTCGACCGCGAAGCCGGGACGGCAGCCAGCGCATTGACGTAGCCACTGATCGGCCGATGGAACGTGCGGGTCGACGCACCGCGGCCGAGCGACTTCATCGGACCGCCAGCCCCGTCAGGTACATGTCCACACGCCGGTACTGCAGCGCTCTTGTTTCGTCGTAGCCCCAGCCCGAGTGCAGTGGCTGGCGGAAGGCGGGGTCGTCATGAGCATCACGATCCGACCCGACGGAGCGCGCTCGCCCGTTCAGTAATGGTAAGCATCGCAAACCGACGACGGTCGTGGATACGGCGAATCTCATGAGGGTCAAGCTCGGGAGCGATCGGCTCATAGTAAATTCGGCAATTGGTGCTGAGGCAACCGTATCGAGGCGGCATCGATGATGGAGAGGAGCCGATTCCAGTGATCCGCCCGTGCGCGCCAGGGCACGGGTTGCCACCTACTCGATTGTCATCGGCGCTGCCCGATCCACAGGCCACGGCCCATCAGGCCATCGCTGTCGTGCTCGACGGAGAGGCGGGAGGCCTCGAAGGCTGATCGATACTCGTCATCGGTGAACAGGCCGAGCGTGTGGGTCTCGGTCAGGTGCTCGACTCGGCCGGGCCGGGCGACGAGATAGTGGAAGTCCAGGATGGATCGGTTGCCCTCGACGCGGCTCCCGTTCATGCGGACCGCCTGCAGGCCCGGGCGCTCGACCGGGATCAGGCGTCCGATGCGAGTGGGATCGAATGTGGATGGCGCGAACCACGGCTCGACCAGGAGGACGCCGGAAGGGGTGAGGTGCTGGGCCATCGACTCGACCGCGCGCGCCAGGCCATCTGTCGTCTTGACGTAGCCGATGCTGCTGAACAGGCAGGTGACGACGTCGAACTCGCGACCGAGGTCGAATTCACGCATGTCCGCCTCGTGAAGATGCACCCCGGGGAGGCGGCCGGCTGCGACGCGGAGGAGACCGGGGTCGATGTCGAGGCCCTCCACCTCGTACCACTCGCGCAGGTGCTCGAGATGCGAGCCCGTGCCGCAGGCGACGTCCAGCACGGTCCGTGCGCCCGGATTGCGAGCCGTCACGATGTCGCGGATCTTCTCGGACTCCGCGCGGTAGTCCTTCCAGTCGTAGAACAGGTCGTACAGCTCGGCACTCTTGTCGAACACGCGCCCATGCTACTTGCGGACGGCGAGGGGTCGGAGCGCCGCGATCGGTCTCGGAACTCACCCGCGCGCGCCACGACCCAGCGTCAGTAGGGCACCGACGCAACAAATCAGCGCCCGTGACGCATCGGCATGAGCGTCGTGAACCGATGGGCCCGCGTCGCCATAAGTTAGGCAGGAGGAGGATCCGTATGCTCGAGGGGCTGTTGGCCCCGCTGCGCGTTGTCCTGCACCGAAGCTCCGCCGACTGGCTGATCGTGGTCGCGACGTGGCTTGTCATCGTCTGCGCCACGACGCTGCTGGCGATCGGCGTCCTGTACGGCGACGCCGTCGCGCTGAGCAGGCTGCGACAGGTGATCGCGGCCGAGCCGGTCGCAGCAACCAGCGTGGTGGTCGACATGCGGGTCGATCCCGAGGAGCTGGCGTCGGTCGACGAGGTCGTGAGCCACCAGACCAGGCGCATCCTGGGATGGACCGATGGCGAGCTGGCCCGGATCATCACCTCGGGCACGTATGACCTCGCCGGGGCGGTTGCCGACGCCGACGAGACCGACCTCACCGCGTTCGCCGCCGCCGATCGGCTGGAGCTCCTGGCCGAAGAGCCGACCGGCCAGCTCGACTCCCATACCGGCCACGCGATCATGGGCCTCCTGCGCACGGTCGTCCGCACCGAGGGCGTGACGGCCGTGGTCGCGACACACGACCCGGCGATCCTCGACCTCGCCGACCGTGTCCTCGAGATCCACGACGGAATGCCGGCGGAGGCGATGCCGGAGCCTGTCTGATGCCTACCGAACCTCTTCCAGCCAGCCCTCACGGATCGCCCGGGCCGCAAGCTCCGTGCGCGACGCGACGTCGTGGCGCTCGAAGAGGCGTCGCAGGTGCGACTCGACGGTTCGGGCGCTGATGCCCAGCCGCGTCCCGATCTCGTCGTTCGAGGAGCCGTCGACCACGCAGCGCAGCACATCGCGCTCGCGGTCCGACAGCGCGATCCCCCTCCCGGGCCGCACGCCGAAGTGGAGCCCACCGGTCGCAGCGCGGCGGATGGCGTCGAGCAGCTCTCCGGTGGGAGCCGTCTTGACCACGAAGCCCGCAGCGCCGAGCCGCAGGGCCGCATCGGCGTACTGGGGGTAATCGAACGAGGTCACGACGACGACCGCGGGCATGTGCCCGGCTGCCTCGTGACGGAGCAGGTCGAAGCCCGACTCCTCGCCCAGGCGGAGGTCCAGCAGCAGGACCTGGACGTTCGCGGACTGGAGGATCGGCCGGAGCTCGGCGAGGCTGGCGGCCACGCCGGCGATCTCCATGTCCGCCTGGCGGTCGATGAGGGCGGCGGTCCCCTCGCGCACGAGCGGATGGTCGTCGACCACCGCCACGCGGATCACTGCGGGCGCCACTCGAAGGCGACACGAGTGCCGCCGGCCGGCCAGGGGCGGACGTCCAGCAGCGCGCCGATCTGCTCGGCCCGCTGCTGCATGTTGGCCAGCCCGAAGTGGCCCTGGCGCGGTGCCTCCTCGGCGGCCTGATCATCGATGCCAGTGCCCGCGTCGTCGACCGCCAGCGTCACCCGGCCATCGGCGTTGACGTCGTAGCGCACCGCGATCGGCGCGCGACCGTGCCGGACCGCGTTGTTGAGCGCCTCCTGCGCGACCCGGAACACCGCGAGCTCCACGTTCGCAGGCGGCCGCGACGTATCGGTACGCTCGAGCTTCACCGGGCCGCCGGCCAGCGGCTCGATCCGCTCGACCAGCCATTCGAGCGCTGCGCCCGCACCCAGGTCGTCCAGGATGGGAAGCCGCAGGTCGCCGACCACCGAGCGCAGCTTCGTGGCCACCTCGCGGGCCTCGGCCGCGGCATCGGTCTGACCGGCCTCGTCGAGGGTGCGGACGAGCACCGTCAGCTGCTGGAGGGCGTCGTCGTGAAGGTCGGCCGCGAGTCGGGCGCGCTCGGTCTCGGCGGCGGCCACCGCCAGATCGCGCTGGAGCTGCGTGCGCTTCGCCATGCCGACGAGCGGTCCAAGCGTGAAGTAGCGCCAGATGATGAGCGCCGCCAGCCAGCCGCCGAGGATCAGAGCCCCGGCATCCCCCGTCACCAGGACGGTTGCCGCAGCGCCGGGCGTCAATGCGACGGCCATCGTCTCCAGCCGTGACGAGATCGCTTGCGGCTCGCCCGGTCGATCCGCGAATGCGACGGGAATGCCGGGGACGAGCGCAACGAATCCGAGCAGCGCCACGGCCAGGCTGGAGCTGCCCACCGCGGCCAGCGCGACCAAGACCGATACCACCAGCCCCGAGGCCAGCAGAAAGAGGCGGCTCCGCCAGTCCGCGTCGGTGTGGCGTGCAGCCAGGACATGGGCAACGACAAGTGCTGCCAGCGCGGTGGGAATGACCACGGCCAGACTCGCCGGGTCTGCATACCACGCGAACGTCACGAGCATGACCGGGATGCTGACCGATGCGGCGAGCGGCACGGCAGCATCGCTCCACTCCGGGCTTAGGAAGCCGCGACGCACAGCGAGGCCGACCACGAATGCCACGGGGAGCCCGACGACCAGCGCCCACGTCGCGCCCTGCGAGGTCGCCACCAGAACCGCCAGGCCGATGAGCGCGAACGCCACGAGGTCGCGGGCCCTGGCGATCTCTGGAGCTGTCGCCGACGACTCGCCGGTCGGCCCCGACCGGACGCGCCTGAATCCACCGGTGATCGCATCGGAGATCGTGTCGAGCGGCAGGGCGTGCCACCCGAGAAGGCCGACGATGAGGACGAGCGGCAGGGCCGGGTCGATGTCGCTCGGCAGGATCAGCGTGAGCGCCGCAAACGGCAGCAGCGCGAGAGCCATCAGGCTTGCCCGCTCGCGCCAGCCACGCGGTTTCCCGAGGCTGCCGATCACCGCCGGGGCCAGAGCGACCGAAGCGATGAGGACGAGGATCGGCTCTCGGTCCTCGGGCGACCCTGTGGGCAGAGTCATCTGTCGCACAACCAGGATCACGGCCAACACGGCAGCGACGAGCGAAGCCGCCACACCGGCCTGCCGCCATGCAGGTTCATCGTGTTGTCGGGCCAGCCCGACGCCGAGCAGCACGGCTATGACGAGCGGCGCGAGATAGGCGGCGTAGATGCCGATCGGACTGCCGACCTGGACCACGGTCGCCAGGAGAAATGGGGTCGCCGTCGCAGCGGCGACGACCACAGCCTCCCGCCTGCCGATCTCCCCCGCCAGCCCGTGGTGCAGCAGACGCCACACCACGAGCCCGAGCGCCAGGCCGATCCCGAGGAGATAGATGTTCGTCGCCAGACGCGACTCGAGCCAGTCCCGGTGGATCATCGCGAACCCTTCGACCGCGTCCTCCTCGCCAGACGGGCCCTCGACGATCTGGCCGGTGTTCACGTACGCGATCCGGGCCTGCTCGACGGCCTCGACGGGCAGGGTCACGACCCCGCCCTCCCATTGCACCGACCTGCCACGAGCGACCGTGGTTCCATCGACGGTCTCCAGGTCGATCACCGTCTGCCCCGGCACGATGAAGTTCCTGGCCGCGTTGCCGCCGGGCGTCACATCGGACACGACGAGGCCCCCGTGGGTCTCATCGGTCTCACGGACGTGCAGACCGAGGGTCACGCTCCCATCCATCCACACCACGACTCCCGCGACGGCTGCACCGATGGCGATGAGCAACGCGAGCAGATCGCGGCGCAGGAATGACATGGCCGGACGGTAGCAGAGGCCCATCGGCCCACCAATCCGGGAAATCACGCAACGGCGTCAGGCGAGGTGCCGGATATCGTGGCAGGGCGCCAGCCGCGAGCATCGGCGTCACCAAGGAGGTTTGAGCCGATGCGGACATTGCGAGCATCTGCCGTGGCGTTGCCGTTCGTGGGACTGGCGATTCTGGTCGGACTTCTGTCCGTGCTGCTCGGTCCGGCATCGTAGTCAACTGGCGTGCGATCGCCAAGGAATCGCTGCTATCATCCGCCCAGCGCCACCGAGGCAGTAGCGATACGAACAGTGGGCCACTGAATCGGTAGGCTCCAGGCACTCGACGGCTACGCCGTGCTACGCGTGCCCGACGGAAACATGCACGCTGGTGGCACATGCGAGTCCTCGTGGTTGGAGTCGGCACGGTCGGCGAGGCGATCGCGCGCCTCTCCGCCGAGCACGACTGGTGCGAGTTCATGGTGCTGGCCGATTACGACGACGCCCGTGCCCGGACGCTGGCCGACGCGCTGGGTGGGGCCCCTCGATTTCCCGCGACCGGCATCGACGCCCGCGATGCATCGGCCATCACCGAGCTCGCTCGAGCTCACAACGTCGACCTCGTCATGAACGCGGTCGACCCGCAGCTGGTGATGCCGATCTTCACCGGCGCCCTCGAGGCCGACGCGAACTACATGGACATGGCCATGAGCCTGTCGAAGCCGGACTCGGATCTGCCATTCGAGACTCCCGGCGTCAAGCTCGGCGACGAGCAGTTCGCCATGGCGGCCGAGTGGGAGTCGCGCGGCCGCCTGGCGCTGGTCGGGATGGGCATGGACCCCGGCCTCACCGACGTCTTCGCCGCCCACGCGGCGAAGCATGCGTTCGACGAGATCCACGAGGTGCACGTCCGCGACGGCGGCGATCTCGAGATCCCCGGCTTCGCCTTCGCACCCGTCTTCAGCATCTGGACCACGATCGAGGAGTGCCTGAACCCGCCCGTAGTGTGGGAAGACGGGGCGTGGCACACGACCCAGCCGTTCAGCGCACCCGAGGCGTTCCCGTTCCCGGAGGGCATCGGCCCGGTCGAGTGCGTCAACGTCGAGCACGAGGAGGTGCTGCTCGTCCCGCGCTGGCTCTCGCCACGGCGGGTCACCTTCAAGTACGCGCTCGGGGCCGACTTCATCGACAAGCTGAAGACGATCCACGCGCTCGGCATGGACCGGACCGATCGCGTGCTCGTGAAGGGTGTCGAGGTCGCACCGCGCGACGTTCTCGCCGCCATCACCCCCGACCCGATCAGCCTCGGCGACAGCTTCCGTGGCCGCGCCGTCGTGGGCACCTGGGTGCTCGGGCTCAAGGACGGCAAGCCGCGCGAGACCTTCTCCTACCAGATGGCCGACGCGGAGGACGTCTGGCGCCGATACCGCCTCCAGGTGGTCGGCTGGCAGACGGGACTGAACCCCGTGGTCGCCATGGAGCTGCTCGCGACCGGCGCCTGGTCCGGTGCCGGCGTCCTCGGCCCAGAGGCGTTCGATCCGGATCCGTACCTGGCGCTCCTCGACCGGGACGGCATTCACCACGCCGTGGTCGACATGGAGCCGGGTGCGCATCGGCCAACCTGACCTCGGAGCGGGCTCCCGCCCGATGGGCGCAACGGCCATCGGGCCGGTCTTGCGCGCCTCGGGCAGGAACGGTGGGTTCCGCCCTCCTTGCGTGGGTGCCGCTCCCACCCCACGGAAATTTGGCCACTCATAGGCCGTTGTGCCCGCCCTACGGGAATCGGGTCCGTCGACGTGCGGGACGTCAAGGGACACAATGAGCCTCCAACCCAGGAGGCAGATGAGAGATGAAGGTGGACGAGATGCTGCGGGGCGCGCGGGACGCCATGACGGCGAGGACCGTGTTCGCCGAGCCGATCGCGCGCAATGGCTTGCTCATCATCCCCGCCGCGAAGGTGCGCGGTGGCGGCGGAGGCGGCGGCGACAGCGAGGACAACGCGGGAGGCGGCTTCGGCCTGGCGGCCTCGCCGGCGGGCGCCTATATCGTGCGCGACGGCAAGGTCAGCTGGGAGCCGGCCATCGACGTGAACCGCATGGTGCTGGGCGGCCAGATCGTGGCGATCGTGCTCCTCCTCGTGCTTCGATCGATTTTCAAGAACCGGCGCTGACGACGAAATCGTTTGACCGATTCCCGACCCCCGCCTACCATGGGACGTCGCGGGGTGGAGCAGTGGTAGCTCGTCGGGCTCATAACCCGAAGGTCGGCGGTTCGAATCCGTCCCCCGCAACCACACATCCGAGCGTACGGCGACCCCAGGAGGCCTTCCTGGGGTCGCTCTGTTGTCCATCGCGGGTAACGGTTTGGTAACGGGCGTCGCCGTGCAAGGCGACCTAGAACCTGTGGCTCAGACGGCGACGAGACGCTTGACCGCAGCCCGTGCGGCGAAATTCCGTCTGCTGCCGCTCTTCTCTCAAGCCTCGGGGAAACTCGCGAGTGGCCCTCAGGCTCTGCGGCTGTGGTGAGTCTCGTGTCCCCGATGACAGCCAGGATTCGAGCGATCTTCTGGCAAAGAGGATCCGCCTGCCAACACGCACGCTCGGGATTTGCCCTGCGGCGGCGGCCTGGTAGACGCTGTTGCGCGCGATGCCGAGCATCTCGGCCACCTGGCGGACGGTCAGGATCTCGCCATAATCATCGAGACGGTGCTGCTCGATGGGATTCATTTCGGCGTAGTCCCCGTGTCTCCGTCCGCCGCCGGCAGGTGATCCACTGGCGACGCGCGTCTATGCGTTTCACGCAGATCGTCATCGAGAAGGTGGATGTAGCGTCGCGTGATCTCAAGCGAGGCCGGGCTGTGCCCGAGGATGCGTTGCAGGCTGAAGACATCGCCACCGTTGGCGAGGAAGGTACGCGCGAAAGTGTGACGCAGCACGTGTGGCGAGCAGCGCACGTCCAGTGAGCCGCGAGCAGCGAGCCGGCGCACGAGGTTCTGGAGTCCGCCAATCGAGAGCCTGTGTCCGGTGCTGCCAACAAACAGTGGCGCATCGGCCGCGACGGCGTTGCGGAGCGCGAGACTCTGCTGGAGCGCTGACCGGGCGCGCCGGCCGACGGGCACCACCCGCTCCTTGGCGCCCTTGCCGAGGACCCGGCAGCGCGCGGCCTCGAGGTCGATGTCGCCGAGGCTCAGCCCAACCACCTCGCCCACCCGTAGGCCGGTATCGACCATGAACAGGATGACCGCCACGTCGCGCTGCGGCATACGTGACCGTGCGGCGGCCTCGATCAGGCGGAGCAGATCCGGCTCGCGCAGCGAGCGGATCAGAACCTGCGGAACCCTCGGCGAGCGCAGACCGCGAAGTGGATGGGACTCCAGGTCGTACTCGGCTACCAGCCAGGCTCCGAAGGCCTTCAGCGTTCGGACCCGACCAGCCAAACTGGCAGGCGCCGGCGGGCGAGGCCGGGATTGCAGGGTAACGAGCCAGCGGCGCACGGTAGCCGCAGACAGAGCGGCTAGCGTGACCGGCTGCTCCGATCGAGCCACGAAGCGCGCGAACTCGGCGAGGAAGGCTTCGTACCATTCAATCGTTCGCGGGCTCCTCCCGGCGGCCCGGAGGGCCTCGGCTGAGCACGAATCTGGCTCGTCCACTGGGGAGTGGCCAAGCGGTAAGGCGCCTGACTCTGGATCAGGAGATCGAAGGTTCGAATCCTTCCTCGCCAACCAACACCGCAACCTGTGGGGTCTGACCAGGTTCAGACCACCAGATGATGTGGTACTGAGCATGTCGGACGGCATCTCCA